>Ga0164290_1000101_pt1 | contig 313541 bp, 296 predicted proteins | sample Micstemetagenome_FD_108782 | JGI IMG/M metagenome (GOLD analysis project Ga0164290, IMG submission 108782) | Contaminated culture microbial community from soil near Moab, Utah, USA - Microcoleus steenstrupii SON62 (Illumina Assembly) | ecosystem: Environmental > Terrestrial > Soil > Soil crust... | reverse complement strand
CAGGCCGAGCGTGCCGAAAGTGAGGTCCGTCGTGGAGCGCGCCGATACAAGCGCTGCTGCCCCACCCATCTCCACAAAACCGCCCGTCGAGACGCTCACATGGGCGAGACCCGCAAATGGTTCCAGCTTCACGCCGGGCAGCCTCACCGTGTAGCTCGCCTCGCCGAAGGCCTGGAAGGTGCCGGCGCGATAGTCGGCCGAGAGCGTGTCGGTGAAGCCCGGGAAGGTCACCGACCGACTGGTCTCGACATTGTGCCATGAATAGGCAGCGCCGCCGGTCAGCCCGAAGCCGCTCCACTGGCTGCCACCGAACAGCCCTAGATGGTAGCTCGTAGCGTTGCCGCTCGAATTGCGCGCGCCGACGCTGAAGGATGTGTGGCTGTAGCCGCCCAGCACGCCGAGCCGGACATTGTCGGTAACCTGCCCATCGGCGCCGATCAGCAACCCGCCGAGCGAACGGTTGAGGCCGGCGGCATTGCCGTCGCCGTCCCAGGTGCCCCAGGATCCGAATGCGTCGGCCCAGACGGCCAGCAGCTCGGTATCGGCCGATGCAGCCTGCACGCCATCCGGGCCATAGGCCATGACCGGCACTGCGCCCGCCGCCGTGCCGTCCGCGAATGCCGCCCTCACCCGGTCGGTCGCGGCATCGCGCAGGAAGCGGCTGTCCTCGACGAGCACGCCGCCGAGCGAGGCATGCACCTCGCCGGAAAGCTGGTCGAAGGCGGCGCGCGCGCCGGCTTCGTCCAGCATCACGATGGCGTCGAAGATCGCGTTGCCGAGGCCGAGGCGCTCGGCCGCCGCGCCGGCCGAGCATTGGTTGAAGGTCTGCGCGACCGCGCAGAAGCTGACGAGGTTGCGCTCGAGCAAGAGCTGCACACTGCCAGGATTGTAGATCAGCGTCGGCGCGAGGAAGGCGAGGTTGGTCGTGGCGTCGGCGAATGCGCCGGTGACGCCGCCGCCGGCGGTGAGGATCGTATAGGGCGTGCCGAACTGCACGCTGCCGGGCGTCGCCACGACCGAGACCCTGCCGCCCGCGAGCGTGGCGGTGCCGGTGGCTGCGATCAGGTCGGCGCCGGTGGCGTCGATCTCGACTTCGTAGACGGAGCCGGCCGCGAATGAGACGTTGCCGGCGATGTTGAGCGTGCCGACCGAATTGCCGGGCGCGAACGTGCCGCCCGCCAGGACGTCCACCGCACCCACCGTGCCGGTGCCGCCGAGCGTGCCGCCGGCATTGACGGTGAACGGCGCATTCGGCAGCGATCCGTTGACCGCCAGCCGCCCGGCATTGACCGCGAAGGCTGCCGCCGTCGCATTGGTGCCGTCGATCGTCCAGTTTGACGCGCCAATCTTCTCGAACGCCTCGAAATTGAGCAGCGTCGAGATATCGATGGCGTTGGCGCCGGCTCCGGCAAAACGCAGCGTGTCGTTGCCGGCCTGGCCATCGATGTTGCCGACGACCACGGAATTGGTGCCGAGCACGGCGAGGTCGTCATTGGCGCCGAGCAGCACGTTGCCATTCACCATGCCGTCATTGGTGAAGGTCGAGACGAAATTGCCGAGGAAGCGGATGGCGGTGCCGCCCGTACCGGTCACGGTGCCGTTGTTGGTGACGCTGCCTGGCCCGAGCTGCTGCACCTGTATGCCCGCTGTCGTGCCGGAAACCAGGCCGCCGGCATTGACGGTGACGCTGTCGTTGATGCCGGTGATGCGGATGCCGTCGGCGGTCGCGCCCTGCGCCCTCACCCTGCCGCCGACGATGATCGATGTGGCGTTCGCTCCCGGTGGCCCGTTGACCACGATCGCATGCGCGGCTGCCGCGAGCGTATCCACGCTGCCCATGACATTGATCATGGTGGACGTCGTTCCGTCGGCGCCGACCGAGATGCCTTGCGAGCCCGTCGCGCCGGTCGATACGGCGCCGTAGACCTCGATGACGATCTCGCCGTCGAGGGCGCCGGCAACGATGCCGGCAGAACTTGCCGCCGAGATGTTGCCGGCGAGAATCCTCAGCGTCCCGGCATTGCTGGCGCCGCCGAAACTGCCTGTGATGGCGTTGATGCCATGCGAAATCGTCCCCAGCGTCGTGATCGTCCCGCCGCGCGTGTCGATGGTCATGTCGGAGTCGGGGCCGGTGTTGGACGCGGAAATGCCGATGGAAGCAAAACCACCCTCGGTGCGGATGTCGCCTGTCGTGATCGAGACCGACCCGCTCGGTGTTCCGACGCCGATCGCAACTGCACCGGACCCTTTGGTCAGGATGGTGCCGCCGGTGGTATTGATCGTCACCGAACCGCCCGCCGACTGGGCAAAAATGCCGCCGCCCTGGTTGCCCTCGGTGGTGATGTCGCGCGCCGTGATGTTGATCGCGCCGCCACCGCCCCAGGAGATTGCGCTGATGCCGCGCGCCGGGCCGGCATCGACGCCGCCCGGCCCGTCGCCCTTGGTGGAAACGCTGCCGAGCACGTTGATGGTGATCGCGCCGTCGGCGCCTGCGCCTTGCGTATCCACGTCGATGGCGCCGGCGCTGAGACCTTCTGTGCTGACGTTGCCGGCCGTGACGGTGACGGCGCCACCGCCGATCGGGCCCAATATGTCTGGGCGGCCGCTGTCGATCTCGATGCCGCGCGAGCGGTCGCCGGTCGTGGTGACCGAGCCGAGCGTGCCCGGTAGTACGCCGACCGAGGTGTCGACGATCACCCGGCCATTGGCGCCCGAGCCGAGCGTGATCACCTGGATGCCGTCGGCGCCGCTGCCGAGGATGGCGGCATTGGATATGCCGGTCGTGCTGATCGAATTGGCGGTGATGCTCACCGCCCCGCCATTGCCGACGCCCATGGTGCCGCTGATGACGTGGATGCCCTGGCCGTTGTTGCCGATGGTCGCGATCGTGCCGGCGTCGATCTCGACGGCACCGGCGCCGGTCTTGTCGATCGAGATGCCGCGCGCGTCGGCGCCGTCGGTGCTGATCGTGCCGCCGCGGCCGTCGATCTTCACCAGCCCCGCCCCGGAGGCCTGGACACCATGGGCGGTGGTGCCGTCGGTGTCGATGTTCGCGGCAATGATATCGACCGATGTGCCCTGCGCGAAAATGCCGATGGCGTTGTTGCCGTCGGTCTCGATGTTGCCGGCCCGCACCACGGCGCCGCCGCCGGTGCTGGTGGCATGGATGGCGCGTGCATTCAGGCCTTGCGTCCTGACCGTGCCCGCCGTGGTGTCGACCGTCACCAGCCCGTTGACGCCGCTGCCCGTGGTCGTCGCGTTGATGCCGAACGCTCCGGTGGCCGCCGTCGAGACGTTGGCGGTCGTGACGGAGACCGCGCCGCCGCCTGCACCGTTGAAGCTGTTGGCGGTGATGGCGTGGCTTGTCGTGGTGCCGGTGAGCGTGACCCCGCCGCCGCGCGAATCGACGGTTACGGCGCCGTTGGCTCCGGCGCCGGCGAGGTTCTGCGCCAGGATGCCGTTGACGACGTTGCCGGTGTTGTTGCCCTGGCCGAGAACCGCGCCGGTGGTGGTGATGCTGATCGGGCCGAACAGGCTTTGCGTCCAGACGCCGACCGTACCGTTTCCGGACACGGTGACCGCGCCGACCGTCGCCGTGACCGACTGCTGGCCGAAGAAGCCGTAGCCCCATGCATCATTGCCGAGCGTCGAGACCGTCGTGCCGCCCGCTGCCACGAGGATGGCGCCGGTTGCTCCGTCGATGACGACTGCATCCGCTCCCGCGCCCGTGGTCCCCACCGTCACGCCGGCGGCGACGTTCAGCGTTTGCGTGCCGCCGCCCTGCAAATGGATGCCGCGGTTGGCGCCGGCGGCAATTGCCACGCCGGCGGCGAGGTTCACGGTCTGGTTGGCATTGGCGTAGGTGATGCCGGCGGCATATGGATTGCTGGCGCTGGTGCAGGTCACGTTGGCGCCGCCGCCGCATTCGTTCGCGGCGAATGCCGTGTGCGGCAAGGCGACATGCCAGAAGCCGGAACCGAGAAGCGCAGCGGCGAGGAAAACAGCCCTATGGGTCGCGGCTGACCCGCTTCGCCATCTTGCAGGCAATGCGCTGCCTCGCGCTTGCACGCCGACGACCGTCGACCCTTTACCCACCACCCCAGAACTCAACGGCTCATCCCCTGCCGATCGGCGGCAACCTGCGGCATCCTGCCCTCGGCTGCCCCACCCGAACGGATAGGTGGAGAGCTTCCCAGCAGCCGTTGCGTCCCTGCCGCGACGTGCGCCCGCATGCCCTTGTCCTGAAACCGCTCCACACTTTCGCGACACATGCTGTAGTATGGCGACCGGGAACAAACCGGGACAATCGCATCAGAACGGGCACGAGCGGGCGATAGCGGGCACGGTCATGGCTGACGACGGCGAGCGCGGGAATGGCAACCGGCTGCTGAAAGGCTGGAAGGAGGTCGCCGCCTATTTCGGCAAGGACGAGCGGACCGTTCGCCGCTGGGCCTCCGCCTCGGACATGCCCGTGCACCGGGTGCCTGGCCGGCAGCGGGCCGCCGTCTACGCCTACCCGGCCGAGCTGGATGCCTGGCTGAGGCGCCTGGGCGAGGATGTGCCGGGCGGCCCGGACGCAAGCACCGGCGAGACGAGCAGCTTTCACGACGCGCCGGGCCCGGATCAGCCGGCAATGCTTTCGCTCGCTGCCTCTCGCACGGCGTTCGCCGCGGCGCTCCTCGCGCTTGTCGTTCTCGTCGCTGGGGCGGGCTGGATCTTTCTGCGCGATGCCGGGGCTCGCACGCCGGACCCGCGGGCGCAGGAGCTTTACCTTCAGGGTGTCTTCCAATGGGAGAAGCGTACGCCTGACAGCCTGACCAGGGCTGTCGAACTGTTCAACCGCGCCGTCACGATCGATGCCGACTACGCTCCGGCCCATGCCGGACTTGCCAATGCCTACAATCTGCTGCGCGAATATTCGATGATGCCGCCCGGCGAGGCATATGCCGCAGCCGCGAGGGCCGCACGGCGCGCGGTCGAGCTCGACCCGTCCGATGCGGACGCACACAGCGCGCTGGCCTTCGCCGAATTTTATGGCTTGCGGCAGTTGAACGATGGCATCGAGCGCTTCGAGCTGGCACGGCGTCTCGACCCCGGTTCAGCCAAGATCCGGCACTGGTTCGCCAATGCGCTGCTGCACCTCGGCCGTTTCGAGGAAGCGCTGGTGGAGATCAACGAGGCGCAAAGGCTCGATCCGTCCTCACGCTCGATCGTTGCCAGCAAAGGTCTCGCGCTCTTCTGCGCCGGCCAGGCCGATGCCGCGATCGCACTTCTGGCCGACCTCGCCCGCAGCGAGCCGGACCTGATGTCCCCGCATGCATACCTCGCCTTCATCTATCTGGCACAGGGCGACTATCCGGCCTTCCTCGCATCCCTGGAGACGGCGGGGCGGCTGCGCGGCGACACGTCCCGCATGGCCGTCGCCGAGGCGGGAAAAAGCGGGCTCGCGGCGGCCGGATTTCAGGGCATGGTGACGGCCATGCTCGCCGAGGAGCGCCGGCAAAATGAAAGCGGCCAGACCATCATCTACAACGTCGCTCGCTTCGAAGCCCTGTCGGGCGACTGGAAGGCAGCGCTTGCCAGCCTCGCGGCCTCGCTTGCCGCGGATGAGGAGCACGTCATGATGCTCAACATCGATCCGGCCTTCCGCCTGATCCGCCGCAACCCGGAATTTCGCCGCTTCGCCGCCGGCTTCGGCCTGCCCATCGTCCAGTAGGACAGCCGCGGCAGCGGCTCTCGCAGCCTGGAGCCAGCCGAAGTGGACGCGGGCGCTCGCACCAATTGGTCGCATCGCGGAACCTTCGTCGGGGGAATGGAGTTCGCTGTAGTAGGGAGCGAGCTGGCATGAACCTTGTGATCGCCGTGATTCTGGCGCTGGTCGGTGTCGTCGTCACGATCGGCGGTATCTGGCTCGTCGTGCTCGGCGGCTCCTGGTATTACATCGCCGCCGGTCTGGTGCTGCTCGCGACGGCCTTCGTCCTGCGCCGGCGAAATCCCCTCGCCTTCTATCTTTTCGCCGCGCTGGTGATCAGCTCGCTTTTATGGGCGATCGGCGAGGTCGGCTTCGACTGGTGGCAGCTTGCCCCCCGCGGCGGCCTGATCGTCATACTCGGGCTGCTGCTGCTCATTCCCTGCTTCACCGAAAATCCGGAAAGGCTGGGGTCGAGGGCGTCGAGCTGGCGCACCGGCGGCTGGGCGCTCGCCGGCTCGCTTGCAATCGCCGTGCTGGTAGCCGTCTACGCGATGTTCACCGATCCCCATGCCGTTCCGGGCCAGGCGGCGGAGGTGCAAGGCGCAACGCTGCCGCCAAGCGAAGCCGGCGTGCCGCCGGAGGAATGGCTCGCCTACGGCCGCACGCGCGGCGGCAGCCACTATTCGCCGCTCACGGCGATCACGCCCGCAAATGTCGGCAGCCTCGTCGAGGCCTGGCACTACCACACGGGCGACGTCCGCGACCCCGAAGTCGATCCCGAGGAGACGACCTATGAGGTGACGCCGACCATGGTCGACGGCCTGCTCTATGTCTGCACGCCACACCATCTGGCGATCGCGCTCGATCCGGTGACCGGCCAGGAGATCTGGAAATACGACGCCAAGGTCGGCAACAGCAAGATGCGCCAGCACCAGACCTGCCGCGGCCTCACCCACTATGTCGTCGACGGCGCGACTGAAGGTGCCGCCTGCGCCGCGCGCATGCTGCTGCCGACGGCGGACGCGCGGCTGATCGCGCTCGACGCCAAGACCGGCACGCCGTGTCCGGGCTTCGGCAACCAGGGCGCCATCGACCTGAAGGCGAACATGCCCCACTATTATCCGGGCTCGTATTATTCGACCTCGCCGCCGGTCGTGGCGCGCGGGCTGATCGTCATCGGCGGCGCGGTGAACGACAATGTCTCCACCACCGAGCCATCGGGCGTCATCCGTGCCTACGATGCCGACACCGGCGAGCTCGTCTGGAATTTCGACAGCGGCAATCCGGAGGCGACGCAGCCGATCACGCCGGGTGCGGCCTATGTCGGCAACTCTCCCAATGCATGGTCGATCCTCAGCGTCGATACCGAGCTCGGCCTGGTCTACGCCCCGATGGGCAATGCTCCGCCCGATCAGTATGGCGGCGACCGCACGGCGGAGACGGAGCGTTTCTCATCCTCGATCACCGCGCTCGACCTGGAAACCGGGCAGGTCCGCTGGGTCTTCCAGACGGTGCACCACGATCTGTGGGACATGGACGTCCCGTCGCAGCCGCAGCTCGTCGATCTCGCGCGGGACGGAGCGATCGTGCCTGCCCTGGTGCAGGCAACCAAGCAGGGCGACATCTACGTGCTCGACCGCAGAACCGGCGAGCCGCTGCTGCCCGTGACGGAAGAGCCCGCGCCGCAAGGCGCGGTGGAGGGCGATCACACCGCACCCACGCAGCCGACCTCCGCGCTCGGCTTCAAGCCCGAGCCGCTGCGCGAGAAGGACATGTGGGGCGCGACGATGCTCGACCAGCTCTACTGCCGCATCTGGTATCGCAGCCTGAATTACGAAGGCCGCTACACGCCGCCTTCGATGAACGGCACGATCGTCTATCCGGGCAATTTCGGCACGTTCAACTGGGGTGGTGTCGCCATCGACCCGGTCCGGCAGCTCCTCATCGCCAACCCGGTCTATCTCGCCTTCATCGTGACGCTGATCCCGCGCGCCGACGACACCACGAGCTATGTCTCGGAAGAGGAGCCCGGCTTCAACGAGAATTTCGGCGCGCCTTACGCTGCCATGATGCGGCCGATGTGGTCGCCGCTCGGCCTGCCTTGCCAGGCCCCGCCCTGGGGTTACATCGCGGCGGCGGATCTGCGCACCGGCGCCGTGGTGTGGAAGCACAGGAACGGCACCACGCGCGACCTCTGGCCACTCGGCATCGGCTTCGAGATGGGCGTGCCGTCGATCGGCGGCCCGATCGTCACAGCCGGCGGCGTCGCCTTCCACAGCGGCACGCTCGACTATTACGCGCGTGCCTTCGACGTCGAGACCGGCCAGGAGCTCTGGCGCCAGCGGCTGCCCGCCGGCGGCCAGGCTACGCCGATGACCTACCAGGGCGCCGACGGCCGGCAATATGTCGTGGTGGTGGCCGGCGGCCACGGCTCGACCGGAACCAAGCCGGGGGATTCCGTCATCGCGTACGCGCTGCCGAAATAGGTGAGCGCCAACCTTTCTGATCTTCTCTCACGTCCTTGCGGGAGAGGGTTGGCACGGTGGCCTTCGAAGCAGCAGACCGCCAGCGCTGCGTGAAGGTTCTTTGGTGGCAGCGCGGTGCGCTCGGACGGTAAAGCGCCTCGCGACCTCTACCAATCAGCGCGTCAGCGCGCAGGCGTCGACGAAGACGACAGCAGCGCCGGTCCAGACCGCTGCGACCGTCGAAACGAAAGCGACCACGCGCGCGATCGTCAAGAGATGCGCGCTGTCGGCTTCCCGCAATCCGGCCAGCCTTGCCATTCGCGCCGGCGCCAGCAGCACCGGCGCGATGGCGACGATCGCGAGCATGGTCAGGATTGCCGCCAGGATGCCGGTGGCAGCCGTCGAAGCGCCAAGCGCGCAGAACCAGGTGTGCGCCAGGTAGAGGACCGTGAATTGCAGCCCCCAGACGATCAGCCCCCACATCAGGAAAATCAGGGTACCGGCGGTCGAAGGTTCGCGTCCCGTCTGCAGTTTCATCAGGACGCCACCCGCGGGAAACCGTGCACGAGCAGGAGGCCGAGCAGGATCTGCCCGGCCGCGTATGCGCAAAGCAGAGCCGCATTGTCGAAGCTCACGCGTCGCTCGCGATCGAGCCGGCCCGTTGCGAGCCGCGCGATCGCGACGGCAAGCAGCACAACGACGGCGAAGACGAGTTGGGCATCAAGCACGCCCGCCATGTAGACCAAGGCGCCATACGCATTCTCGGCGGGCCTGAGCCCGCTCTGCCAATGGCTCCAGATGTTGAAGCCGACCGATCCGACGAAGAGCAGGGCTGCGAGCCCGAGCAGCGCTGGCACGGCGATACTCCGCCGCCCTGGCTCGGGCAGCAGGCGACCGGCAAGCAGGGTCGCGCCGCCGCCGGCGAGCGCGAGTGCGCCGCTGGCAAGCGCCCACTCCGAGCCCGGAAGCGCGCGCGAGCCTTGCGGCGGCCAGATCTGCGGCGAGACGACCCAGAGATAGAGATAGGAGAAGACGTAGGCGAAATAGAGCGAGCCGGCGACGAGGATCAGCACGACCATCGCCCACCAGGCGTGCGAGCGTGGGCCGGTCATGTAGGTCGGCAGGGTGATGCCGCCGCCGATCGCGACGCGCCCCTTGCCCGGCCCCTTGTCGAGCGGCCAGGTCCAGACGAGGCAGGCCGCGATCGCGACGACGCCGCAGACGACCGCCGTGACCACGAATTTGACGGTGAGCAGCAGGAAGCAGGCGGCGGTGAAGACCGCGGCGATGAACTGGGCGTAGCCGGGGCCCGGCATGCGGATCACATATTGCGGCCGGCCTTCGATCGGGCTGGTGACGATGGTCTCGCGCTCGCCGGTCGGGGCGTCGGGCAGGAAATGCTGGCCGGCCTCGACCTCCTTCGCCAGGTTGGGCTGGTCCCAGAGCGGATCGCGGCTCGTCACCAGTGGAATGCTGCGCGTCGAATAGACGTCGTTCGGCAGCCATTCGAGCGTGCCGGCGTCCCACGGATTGTGCGGATGGCTGGCGCCTCCGGCATGCGGCCGGAAGCGCAGCAGGACGTCGGCGACGAAGAGCAGGACGCCGGCCGCGAAGGTGTAGGCGCCGATGGTCGAGATCAGATTGAGCCAGTCCCAGCCGAGTTCCTCCGGATAGGTCCACACGCGGCGCGGCATGCCGCGCAGGCCGGTGAGGTGCATCGGGAAGAAAGCGACGTGGAAACCGACGAACATCAGTCCGAACACCCAGCGGCCGAGCCGTTCGGAGAGCTGGTTGCCGCTCACCATCGGCGTCCAGTAGTAGACGGTGGCGAACAGCGGAAACACCATGCCGCCGATCAGCACGTAGTGGAAATGCGCCACGACGAAGTAGGTGTCGTGCACCTGGAAATCGACCGGCACCAGCGCGACCATGATGCCGGTCAATCCGCCGATGGTGAAGATGACGAGGAAGCCGAGCACGAAAAGCGAAGGCGTGGTGATGCGGAAAGTTCCCTTGCTCGCCGCGATGGTGGCGATCCAGGAAAAGACCTGGATGCCGGAGGGGATCGCCACCGCCATGCTGGCGGCGGAGAAGAAGGCGAGGCTGAGCGACGGGATGCCCGTCGTGAACATGTGGTGGACCCAGAGCCCGAAGGAGAAGAAGCCGGTGCCGATCAGCGCCACGACGATCAGGTCGTGGCCGACCAGCGGCCGCCGCGCCATGGTCGAGACGATCATCGAGACGAGGCCCGCGGCGGGCAGGAAGATGATGTAGACCTCCGGGTGGCCGAAGAACCAGAAGAGGTGCTGCCAGAGCAGCGGGTCGCCGCCTTTCGCGGCGGTGAAAAAGGGCCAGCCGAAGGAGCGCTCGATCTCGAGCAGCATGGTGCCGAGGATCACGGCCGGGAAGGCAAAGACGATCATCGCGGCGAAGATCAGCATCGCCCAGGCGAAGATCGGCATCTTGGCGAGCGACATGCCGGGCGGGCGCGTCTTCAGCGTGCCGACAATGATCTCCACCGCGCCTGCGATCGCGGAGATCTCGATGAAGCCGATGCCGAGCAGCCAGAAATCGGCATTATCGCCGGGCGAGAATTCTTTCAGTGTCAGCGGCGTGTACATGAACCAGCCGCCGTCGGGGGCGAGGTCGTAGAAGATGGTGGAGAAGAAGACGAGGCCGCCGATGATATAGGCCCAGATCGCAAAGGCGCTGAGCCGCGGAAACGGCAGGTCGCGCGCCGCAAGCATCTGCGGCAAGAGCATGACGCCGAGCGCCTCCACCGCGGGAACGGCGAAGAGGAACATCATCGTCGTGCCGTGCACGGTGAAGATCTGGTTGTAGAGGTCCTGCCCGAGGAAATCATTGCCGGGCACGGCAAGCTGGGTGCGGATCAACAGCCCGAGCACGCCGGCGAGCAGGAAGAACAGGAAGGCGGCGCCGAGATAGATGATGCCGACGGTGATGTTGTTGACGTCGGAGACGATGCGCCAGCCGGTCGGCCGCGCCCAGATGCGCTTCAGCTCCGCCTCTTCGCCTGCGGGGCGCCGACCGGGATTGGGGAGCTCGTGCCCGGCCATCGATCACTCCAGCCCGTCGAGATAGGCGGCGACCGCGGCGAGGTCTTCCGCCGAGAGCATGCGGTAGGAGGGCATCAGATTGCCCGGCTTGACGTGCTGGTTCTCGACGATCCAGCGGGCAAATCCTTCGGCCTCGTTGGCAAGCGTCCCGGCGGCGAGCGAATGGCGGCTGCCGACATGCGTGAGGTCCGGCCCGATGCTGCCCGCTGCTTCGGTGCCGCGCACCGCATGACAGGCGCCGCAGCCATTTTCGAGAAACAGTTGCGCGCCGCGTCGCGCGATGGCGGTCGAAGGGGCAGCGGCCGGCTGCGCTTCCCGCTCCAGCCACGCTTCGTAGGCAGCGGGCTCGAGCGACACCACGAACATCGCCATCATGGCGTGCGCGCCGCCGCAATATTCGGCGCATTGCGCGCGGCTGATGCCGGGCTCCGTCGCCTCCAGCGTGAGCACGTTGGAGCGGCCCGGAATCATGTCGAGCTTGCCGCCGAGTTGCGGCGCCCAGAAGCTGTGGATCACGTCGTCGGTCTCGAGCCGCAGCGCAAGCGGCCGGCCGACGGGCAGCCTGAGCTCATTGGCGCTGACGATCTGCTGGCCGTCCGGCCCGTCATAGACGACGCGCCACCACCAGCGTTTTCCAGTGATCGTCACGCCGGGTCCCTCGGCGCGCTCGGATCGCGCAGCGCCGGCCTGCATGACCAGCAGCCCGTAGCCGAGCAGCGCGCTCAGCACCACGACCGGCAGCGCGATGCCGCCGACGGTCACCACCCATTCCGCCGAGATGTGGTGGCGCAACCGCGCCGGGCCGCGCAGGGCCAGCGCCGTCAGGGCAAGCACCAGCACCGTGATGACGATTGAGAGCAGCGTCACAGTCCGGAACAGCACGTCGATCTCTTCCGCTTCGGTCCCGCGCGGCACGAGCGCGGACTGGATGCCGCCGCACCCGCTCAATCCCGCGGCAAGGACCGGCAGCAGCGCAACGCACCGCTTCACGGTTCGGCCTCCCCTGCGACGACCGCGGGCCGCACGCCATCGCTGCCGGCGAAATAGGCGGCGACCGCCGCAACCTGTTCGCCAGTGAGGCGCGCAGCAATCGGCCCCATGATCGCGCCATGCGCCGTGCCGCCCCGCACCCCATCGCTGAACAGGCGGATCTGGTTGGCGATATAGCCGGCCGACAGGCCGTCAAGGCGTGGAAAATGCGGCGATCGTTCGCCGGAGTGACAGCCGAGACAGGGCGGAACGTTCTGCTGCGGCAGCCCCGCGCTCGCGATCTGCTCGCCCATGGCGGTCGAAGCATCGGGCGTCGTGGCTGGCTCCGCCGGCGGCATGGCCGCGAACGCCTCGGCGAGCTTCCGGCGCGCCGCGGGAGGGAGCGCCGCGGCAATCGGCTCCATCATTCCGCTCTCGCGCGTCCCGCTCGCATATTCTTCGAGCGCTCGCTCGAGATAGGCCGCCTTCTGTCCACGCAATGCCGGCGCAAGAAACGCCACAGGATCGTCGCCGCCATTCCCATGGCAGGTGGCACAGGCGGCGACGGTCGCCTCGACCGAAAATTCGAGCGGCGCGGCTGTCGGCGCGCCGGCCAGCTCGGCATAGGCCTCCGGCGTCATCTCCGGCAGTTGCCGCACGAAGGCCACCATCGCCCAGACCTCGTCGCCGCGCGTGCCGCCTGCCCATTGCGGCATGCCGGTGTATTTCAGCCCGCCGCGGATGATGAAGAAGAGCTCGCGATCCTCCCAGTCGCGCACCGTGTCGCCGAGCGGCGGCGCGGCCGGATACATGCCGCTCGCGATGGGATTGGGGTCGAGCCCCGGTCCGGCATGGCATGGCTGGCAGCCATTGACGAAGTGCCGCGCGCCGAGACGGACAAGGCTCTGGTCGTCGAGATCGGGCACGTCGATCCCGGCGCTTTGCGTGTCGATCGAACGGCGGAGCGTCAGCTCCAGGAACCATTCGGTGAGATAGAAATGCCGCGCCGAGGCGGCGACATTGTAGACACCCGAAAGAATGAAGGCGGCGCCGAGCAGTGCCGCCGCCGCGAGCGCGGCAAGAACGCCATACGCAAACGCCCGGCGGCGGCCCTTCGCCGCGAGCAGCCGCACCTAGGCTGCCCTGCGCGGCAAGCTCCAGCCGCCGCTGCGGCCGAGCGCGGTCAGGTGACGCCGCGCAATCGCGATCGCCGCGGACACGTAGACGATCGGACAGGCGGTCAGCATCAGCAAGCCGGCGAGTTGCTGATCCTCCAGCAGCCGGCTCGGCAATGCGGCGCTGCCAAGGCAGATGATCGCAGCCTGTTCGTATAGGGCCCGCGGGGCGAAGGTGAGCAAGACGCCGAGCAGGCAAAAAAGCTTGCCCGTGACGAGCAGCGCAGCGAGCGGCGACCAGCCTCCCCGCTTCGCCGCCGCGATCACCGCCAGCCAGAACCAGACGGCGGCGACAAGCAGCGAAGCATGCATGACGATCAGCAGCGGCACGGATTCGAAAGCGGCCGCGAGGATGCCCGGCGAATGCCAGCCCCACAAAAGGATGATCTGCAGTCCGGCCGCCGCGGCAAGCGGCGCGCCGCGCTCCGCGGCGTCGTCGTGCAGGCGTGCCAAAGCGCCGGCGAGCAAAGGCGCAATCAGGTTCATGGCTGCAATATGCGCGGCCATATGCTGTGTCAGGAATCCGGCAGATTCGGGCATCATCCAGCAGCCCTCGCATTCCGGCGAAGTTCCAGACTCCTACCACAGGATAGGAGCGGCCAGCCCGTCACTATCGATCATGCTCCGCCATTGGGATGATCCGGTGAGCCCGCCCGGCGCCGCGGCAGGCCGGCGAGGTCGTTCGGGCCGGCCAGGTCGCGAGGCAGCACTTGCAAGGGCGACACCTTGCGGGCGATCTCGCTGTCGCGCCAGTCATTGGCGGGCTCGAGCCGTTTCGGCGTCGCAGCCTCGACATGGCCGTTCGATGCGCTGACGGCGTCGCGCAGGGTCTCGCGTTTTCTCAGCCGCGCCGCGTCGATCAGCATCTTCCCGGCCCAGCGGAAGACATTGTTGCTGCGCACTGCCTGCCGCATCCGCCGCATGCGTTCGCGCTGCTCCTCGGGCGTCATGGTCAGGGCCGCAAAGAAGACCTCGCCCATCGTACCCGGGTCGAAAGGATTGACCAGAAGCGCCTCCAGCAACTCCCGCGAGGCGCCGGCAAAGGTGCTGAGCACGAGCACGCCCTGCTCGTCGTCGCGCGCAGCCACGAATTCCTTCGCAACCAGGTTCATGCCGTCATGCAGGCTGCTCACCACGCAGAGATCGGCGGCGCGGTAGAGCTCCATCAGATCGGCATGGTCGCGGTGCTCGGGGATGAGGATGATGGGTTGATAGTCTTCCGCGCCGTACCGCTCGTTGATCTCGGCAACGAAATCCAGACATTCCTGGTGCAGTTGCTGGTAGGCAGCAATGTTCGTTCGGCTCGGCGCGGCGACCTGCAGGAAGACCAGCTTGCCGATCCAGTCGGAGTGAAGCTGGAAGAATTCATCCAGCGCCCGGAAGCGATCGAGGATCCCCTTGGTGTAGTCGAGGCGTTCGACGCCCACGGCGAGCTTCATGTCGGGAGGCAGGCCGAAGCGCTCGAGCACACGCGCCCGGGCATCCCGAGCCGCGGTCTCCTCGCCGGGCTCCGGCCATTCGATCGAGATCGGGTAGGCGTGAACCAATGCCGCCTCGCCGCGGTAGCTGATCGAAAGGTTCTCGCGATCGATGCGCGATTCCAGGAAGCGGTCGACGCTGTCGACGAAATTGTTGCAGTGGAACTGGATGTGAAATCCGACGATGGAGCTGCCCAGCAGGCCGTCGAGGATTTCGTCGCGCCACGGGCAGATGCTGAAGACCTCGGAGTTGGGCCACGGGATATGCCAGAAGGTCACGATGGTGGCGTTCGGCAGCTTTTCGCGGATCAGGCGCGGCAGCAGCGCGAAATGGTAATCCTGGATGAGGATGACCGGATTGGCGGTCTTCGCTTCCGCGACGACCACTTCGGCGAACTTGCGGTTGACGGCGCGATAGCATTCCCAGTCGGCGGCGCGGAAGTGCGGCCGCGTGAAGGCGATGTGGCAGAGCGGCCAAAGGCCTTCATTGGCGAAGCCGAAATAATAGCCCTTGTATTCCTCCTCGCTCAGCCAGACGCGGCGCAGCGTGTAGGCCGGCTTGTCCGGCGGCACCATGACGTGGTCGTTGCGGTCGACCGTCTGCCGGTCGGCGGAGCCGCTGCCATGCGCGATCCAGGTGCCGGCGCAGGTGCGGGTGATCGGCTCCAGCGCCGAGATCAGGCCGCTGGCGGGTACCTGGAGCCGGATCCCGCCCTCGTCGGTGAGCTCGTGGCTGTACGGCTCCCGGTTGGAGACGACGATCACCTCGGCGCCGGGCAGCTCTGTCGCGAGAATCTGTCTCAGCGTATCGGGCGACCATTCCGTCATGGTCGGTACTGCCGGCCCGCTCCGTTCGCTTTCGCGCAGAAGCGATGCCGGCTCACCCACCGCCGTGAACGCGACCTTTGGCGCGGTGGGCTTCGATCGCCGTCGGCTGGCCCAGGCCATGCCGGCGGCAAACATCAATATGCCGACGAGGGCGAGAATGATTGGCAGATACTGGAAGGCTGAAACTTGATCACTGAGCTCGGGCGTCATGGGCGAACGGCTGACTTTCGCCCAGAGACGAACGCCAAAGCCTGAAATCTCCTCTACTGGGGCGGTAACGCAAATCGCACCTCCCCCGACATTCCGAAACCAGTCAGGCGCGGGAAGGTTCCCTCTTTTTTGCGACACCTGCCCGACAGCACGTCGCGTGAAAGGAATTCACGCAACGTGATGCGGCCGTTGATCCGGAATCTGCCCTTGAAATGTCGGCGCGATCCCTGGAGCGCGGTCGAGCGATCAGGCTGGAACGTATGTCAGCCTGACTATGCCCTTGTCGAACAGATCGGTGGCCACCAGACGGAGCGGCGGCCGGGGGCCGGCGAAGAACGGCTTGCCGCGGCCAAGCACGAAGGGGTGCAGGTACAGCCGATATTCATCGACAAGGCCAAGGTCGGTCAGGCTGCGTGCCAGCTCCGGCCCGCCAACCTGAATCTCCCCGGCGAGCTCGGCCTTCAGCCCGCGCATCACCGCCTCGAAATCATCCCCGACAAGCGTGGCGTTGGGGCCGACCGACTTCAACGTGCGTGACACGACCCATTTGCGTTGGCTCCGCCACGCCGCCGCAAAATCGCGCCGGGCCGCGTCCCACTCGGGACGGTCCTCGTCCCAATAGCGCATGTCCTCGTACAGACGGCGACCGTACACGCTGCCCACCTGGCCGCGCGCCTGATCGATGTAATGACGGAAAAGCTCCGGGCCGGGCGGCGCCAATTGCTGGTGGTCGACGTAGCCGTCCAGCGACTGGTTCATTCCGAAGACAAGCTTTGCCATGCTGCAAAAATCTCCACGAGGTCCTTCAAGTCAGCCCGAACAACGATCACGCGAAATTCGCGCGACACGCCTCAGTGTCCCTTCTCAAGAAAGAAAATGCGCGGCCTTCGGCGTGCCGACATAGTTCACGCGCTCGAAGCCAAGCGCGGGCAGATCGAGGCCGGCGAAAAAATGCTCCCCGGCGCCGAGCAGCATGGGGGAGACCGCGATATGCATCTCGTCGACCAGTCCGGCCTGCAGATACTGATGGATCGTGCCGACGCCGCCGCCGAGCCGCACGTCCTTCCCGTTGGCCGACGCTTTCGCGCGCTCCAGCGCCGCCCGAATCCCCTCCGTCACGAAATGGAAAACCGTCCCGCCCTCCATTTCGACCGGCTCGCGTGCATGATGGGTCAGCACGAACACATCCGTATGATAGGGAGGGTTCGCGCCCCACCAGCCCTTCCAGCTGCCATCCGGCCACGGGCCCCGCACCGGGCCGAACATGTTTCGTCCGAGGATCCACGCGCCGATGTTCTCGAAGCTGCGCGCGGCAAAATCATCGTCCGGTCCGGTGACGCCCCCTTCTTTTCCCGTCACCGACTGGAATGTCCGGGTCGGGACAAACCAGTCGTGCAGGGCCTCGCCGCCCTCACCCAGTGGGTTTTCGAGGCTCTGGTTCGGGCCGGCTCCGAAACCGTCCAGGGATATCGAAAAGCAGTTCACGCGAAGCTTTGTCACGACTGGCTCCTTCACCGCGCGGTTCGACTTGTCGATCCATCGCGCTAAGGGTGTTGCACAACTGGTTGCAAAATGCAATCACTTTATGCAGACGGAGCCCGCGTTCGGAGGGCGGCGCTCTAGGTTCGCACGATCAGCGGAACGCGGCCGGCGCTGCGATGGTCGAGGAAGCAGCCGACGCGGTCGCCGATTCGCTCGAAGATCACGTCGACATCAATTTCACCGACGCCGAGATGGCGCACGACAAGGTTGTCGATGCCGATCGGAAGCCGCGGGTCCTCGACCTGGATCTCGCCGCGCCAGCCGTCGATCCTGAGGCCGAGCAGGGCCTGCATCATCATGTAGACCGAGCCGGCGGACCAGGCCTGCGGGAGGCAGGCCACCGGGTAGGCGACCGGCGCCTCGCCGGCGACCCGCGTAAAGCCGCAGAAGAGCTCCGGCAGGCGCATGTTGAAATGCACGGCCGACTCGAATGTGCCGCTCATCAGCCGCACCACGCCGTCCCGGCTGCGGTAGCGCGCGAGCCCGGCAGCGCAGATCGCCGTGTCGTGCGGCCAGGTGGAGCCGTTGTGATACGACATCGGGTTGAAAGGTATCTCGTCCTCGGCGAGCGTCCTGATGCCCCAGCCGCTGTAAAGTGGCGCCGAGAGCAGCTGCTGCGCGACCTTCGCCGCCCGCTCGGCCGCGGGCAGCCCGACGTAAAGCAGGTGGCCGGCATTCGAGGCGCGCGGCGTGCATTGCTTTCCCTCGCCGTCGAGGGCAAGCGCGTAATAACCGCGCTCCTCCATCCAGAAATGTTCTTCGACCGCGTCGCGCAGCTTTTGCGCCATGGCTGCCCAGCGTCCGGCAAGCTCGTCTTCGCCGCGCCGCCTGGCGAGGGCGGCGAGCCCCTGATAGGCGGCGAAGACGTAGCCCTGCACCTCGACCAGCGCGATCGGGCCGGCCGGGATGCGGCCATCGGCGTGGAAGATCGCATCGGAGCTGTCCTTCCAGCCCTGGTTGAACAGGCCGGATTCGGCCGCGCGCTTGTAGGTCACGAAGCCGAGGCCGTTGCGGGCTCCGACATCCTCCATCCAGCCGGCCGCGGCGCAAAGCGACGGCCAGAGCTGGTCGACGAAAGCCATGTCGCCGGTGCGGTCGGCATAGGAGGAGGCGAGGTAGACATAGAGCGGGGTCGTGTCGACGCCGCCATAATAGCGGCCGAAGGGCAGCTCGCGCAGCACCGCCATCTCGCCCTTGCGCGTCTCGTGCATGATCTTGCCCGGCTCGGCGTCGCTGAAGGGCGAAATCTCGGTCGCCTGGTGCCGCGCCAGGAAGGCGAGCACGCCGCGCGCCAGCGCCGGATTGAGCCAGAGCATCTGCAGCGCGGAGATCACGCCGTCGCGGCCGAAGGCGGTCGAGAACCAGGGGATGCCGGCATAGGGATAAGGCCCGGTGTCGAACTCCGTCGTCAAGAGCGCGATGTCGGAACGGGCCCGCGTCAGCCAGTCATTGAACACGCGGCCGGAGCTGAACACGGTGCCGCCGTTGCGGCGCTTGCTCCGCATGGCCCAGCGCGCACGCGCGGCGGCGGCGCGGAAGCGATCGCGCCCCGGGTCGGCGCGCTCGCTGCCGACCTCCAGATAAAGCACCTCGCGGCCGCGGCGCGGCACGGTCACGGTGAATTCCGCCCTGCCCTCGCCCAGCCTTGCCGGCGGCGGCGAGAAACTGATCACGGATTGCCGCGCGACATTGTCGAGCCCGTCATAGCGGAACGCCACGCTGTCGGCGCCGATCTCGGCCTCGTAGTCGCGGCCACGGCGGCTGCGCGTCGTCCCGCGCACCTCGAACATGTCGCGGAAGTCTGCCGCGAAGTCGAACTGGACCGGCAAGGTGACCGGCCGGATCGAATAGTTGGTGAAGATCAGCCGCTCGTACATGCGGTCGCGCCAGAGGAACCGGGAGCGCTCGATATGCACGACGCCCTGCGGCGTCTCCCCGCTGTCCGGCGAAGCCAGCGGTGAATTGGTGAGGTTGGCGGTAAACAGGATGTTGTCCTGCGAGAGCGACGCGCCGAGCAGCGACGGCATCCGGTTGCCGACGAAGAGACGAAAGCGCGAGAGCACCCGCGTGTCGTTGCTGAACAGCCCGTCGCCATTGCCCCTGATGTCGCCATAGGCATCGGCGACGATGAAGCAATCCTCATGCTTGAGCGCGAATTGCCGATGCGGCTCGCGCGGCCCGACCTCATCGATCGCGGCAAGCGCGATGGCAGGATCGAGGAGGCGTTCGTTGAGCTGCGTCATCTTCGCGTCAAACCAGGTTTTCGTTGGCGGACGGGCGCGATTGCGGGTTCAGACCGCGACCGCCCGCGCCGAACCGGCGGCGGCGCTGCGATCGGCCAGCGCGGCGTAGATGGCCTCATAGTCCCGCACCATTCGGCCGGCCGAAAAACGCCGCTCGAAGGTAGCACGCACGAGACGGCGGTCCAATCGATCGAGCTTCGTCGCGGCCGCCACTGCAGCGTCGATGGAATCCACCACATGGCCGGAAAGGCCCTCGTCCACGATTTCGGCCATCGCGCCTTCGTTCCAGGCGATGACCGGCGTGCCGAACGCCATCGCCTCGATCACCACCAGCCCGAACGGCTCCGGCCAGTCGATCGGAAAGACCAGCGCCGCGGCCTTGCCCAGGAAGTCCGGCTTGCCGCCCTCGTCGATCTCGCCGACATATTCGACGGCCTTGCCGTCGATCAGCGGCTCGACCACCTCGTGGAAATAGGACCGGTCGTCATCGCCGATCTTTGCCGCGATCTTCAGCTTCATCCCGGCTCGCCGCGCGATCTCGATCGCCCGGTCGGGGCGCTTGTCGCGCGAAAGCCTGCCGAGGAAGGCAAGGTACGGTTCGGCCGGCTTTCGCCCGGCCTCGGCAAGCGGCACGTAAAGGTCGAGCGGCAGGCCGTGATAGACGTTGCCTGCCCAATTCGCGCGCGCCAGCGGCTTTCGCTGGCGCAGCGAGATCGAGATCATCGGAAAACGCGGGAACCGCTCGTAAGCCGGCGGCAGATCCTTGTAGTCCAGCCGGCCGTGCGGCGTGGTCACGGTCTTCTCGGGCATGTGCTCGAACATCGGGAAATGCAGGAAATGGCTGAGATGGAAGTGGATGACGTCGAAATCCGCAGCCCGGCGCCGCACCTCGCTAAGCATGGAAAGATGCGCAGCGATCGCGGATTTGAACGGAAACGGATCGAGCCTGAGCGCGCAATCGCGCACGGCCACCAGCCGCGCGCTGGTCACGGCGTCGGCGCTGGCGAAGAGCGTGACGTCGTGCCCGCGCGCCACCAGCCCTTCCGTCAGGTTGGAAACGACGCGTTCCGTGCCGCCGTAGAGTTTTGGCGGGACGGCTTCGTACAAGGGCGGAACTTGCGCAATTCTCATCATTCGGACGTGATCAAATCTTTCCCGCAATGCGGAAGGCCGTCCGTGGGTTCCCTGGACACTCTCAATCGGCCGGCACCGTATAGCGGCTGCGCACCGCCTCGATGATCTGCGCCCGCCCCTCGCCGGCATCCTGTCCGGTATCGATCTCGACCGCTTCGGCGATGTCGGCCAGGTCGTCGTCCTTGATGCAGCGCCGGAACCAGTCGGAATAGTCGCCGGCCCGCAGGTGATGCTCCCATGTGCGCGCGTCGATGCCTTCGGCGAGCTGGACGAACACCATCAGGTTCTGAGCCTTCAGGTTGAGCTCATCCTTCGGCCCGCGGAAATGGAAGCTGTGATCGCCGAGGTCACCCTCCGCATATTTGCGACGATGCCGCTTGAGCCGCTGCTTCGGCTGCACCACATCGATCTTGCGGACAGGCCCCTTCTCGCTTCGGTTCCAGAACAGCGCCTTCTTCTTTTTCTTGATCGGCTTGATCTTGTCCGGCTTCTTGACGTCGAGCACGTCGCAGACGGAAGCGATCATGTCCTGCGCCTTCGGTCCGATGCCGATGACGGTGTCGACCTGTTCCAACGCGGCTGGCGACATCAAGTCGGGGTGGACGGTGATCATCACGGTGCCGGCCAGCGTTTTGGGGATGGTGAGCGATTCCCCGTCGCGCGCCGCAGGCATCATATGGTGCGCCTCGTCGATCAGCAGCCAATGCGGCCGGCCGGTGCGGCCGCGAAAGCTCATCAGCTCGGGCAGCAGCCTGGCGAAGAAATCCGGTCTCTCCTCCGTCTTCAATCCCAGCATGTTGACCACGACATTGTTGCCCGGCTTCGCCAGCAGCTCGAATATCTGCCGCTCGTTCGGAGGCCGGTCGGCGCCGCCGACCATGACCGCTCCTTCGAGCTCTTCGTAATCGCCTTCCGGGTCGAGCACGCAGAACTGGAATTCGCGCTCCGCGAAGCTTTCGAGCAGCGCCGTGGCGAAGGTCGACTTGCCGGTGCCGGACGTGCCGGCGACCAGCACACCGCCGCCATAAGGCGTGATGTGCACCGGCTTGCCCTTCGTTTCCTCGCCGACGGGCACAAATTGCCGCTCCGTGCGGAAGAGCCGGCCGTCGAGCTTGATGATCTTGTCGGCAAGCTCGATTACGCCGGCGCCCCGCGCCGCCTTGGTGACGAGATCGGCTGTTTCCTTGAGCTCGGGCAGGGCATTGTCGACGGCAACGCCAAAACCGACGGCGCGCAGGAACGCATGGTCGTTCTGCGCATCGCCGACGCCGACTACATTGTGCATCGAGAATTCGAGCTCCTCGAGCGCCGCGGCGAGGCCGCTCGCCTTGTTGATCCCGGTCGGCAGGATCATCACCGCGCCCTTGTTGAAGATGATCTCGAGCTCCAGGCCGAGCTCCCGGATCGCATGCAGCGCGTTGACCTCGTAAGGTTCCTCGGTCGCAACGACGGAGCGGCCGACATGCAGCGGCGTGACGCCCTCGCGCGCCAGGCGCTCGACCAGCGCCTCCGAAGGCGGCGGGGCGAGCACGCGGCGCTCGCGTGTGGCGGGCGTGTAGAGAAGCGCGCCATTCTCGGCGACCACCTTGTCGAAGATGTCGAGACCCGAAAACACCTGGCTGAGGTCGTCGAGGTCGCGGCCGGTGACCAGCAGCAGCTTCCGGCCGGTCTCCTTCAGGCGCTGCAGCGCCGCATAGGCGGCATCGGTCACGGTGCCGTGGTCGGCAAAGGTTCCGTCATAGTCGGTGGCGAAGGCAAGGACATACATCAGCGATCGGCGGCAATTTTGCAGAGCATGCCCGATAAGACCGGGGATGCCGCTTTGTTCCCGTGCGCGCGCATGACGCTGAGAGAACCTGCCGCTGCGCGGCTTTTGCCTTGCCAATTGCCGCGCCGTTTGTATGGCTCGGCCGATGAAACACGCTTCCGCCACATCCGCGCGCGCATGAAGATCGCGCTCGGCATTTTTCGTCTGGCACCGCGCGGCGGGCTGGAAGACCACGCGATCCGCATCGCGGAGGAGCTCACCCGCCGGGGGCACGAGGCGATCCTGCACGCAAGCGGAGAAATCCCCAGGCTCGACCTGCCGGTCGTGTCGATCGGCGTCGGCCGGGCGGTCACCAACCATGGACGCATGGCGGCCTTCGCCACGGCGTTTCAGGCCGCGGCGAAGGCCGGCAAGTTCGACCGGATCGTCGGCTTCCAGCCCATTCCGGGCCTCGACATCCTCTTCCTTGCCGATCATTTGCGCGGCAGCCCCGACGTGCCTTTCCTCAAGCGGCTGCTCAGGCGTCATCGCACGTTCGTCCGGCTCGAGGCGGCTTGTTTCGGGCCCGGCGCCCGGACGAGGATTTTGGGCCTGGCGCAGCCTCAGATGCAGGCATTTGCAAAACTCTACCCGGAGAGCCGGGCACGCACCGTGATCCTTCCGCCGACGATCAGGGAAAGCCGCCGCCGGCCGGAGCTGCGCACGGCCGCGCTGCGCCAATCCGCCCGCGCCCGCTTCGGGGTGGCCGAGGCCGCTAAGGCATGGCTGTGGCTCGGGCTGCAGCCGCACGTCAAGGGGCTCGACCGCGCGGTAGAGGCGCTGGCCTCCGCGCCCGACGCGGTGCTGATGGTCGCCGGCATCGCGCCCGACGACCGGCGCCTGCTCAAGATCGAGCGGCAGGCGGCGCGGCTCGGCGTCGCCGACCGGATGCGCTGGCTGGGTTATCTCACCGGAGACGAGCTTTTTGCCGCGTTTGCGGCCGCCGACGTGCTCGCCCATCCGGCACGCGTCGACGTGACGGCGGCCGTCATCCTCGAAGCCCTGATCAACGGCCTGCCGGTTGTTGCAACGGCGATCTGCGGTTTTGCCCACCACATCGAGAAGGCGGTGGCCGGCAAAATCGTCCCGGAGCCATTCGACGGCGCCGTTTTCGCGCGTGCCCTGGCGGACGTCTGCGGCCAGCAAAACGCGGCTTTCTCGGCAAACGGCATCGCCTACGGACGCTCGCCGGAACTCTACTCCGGCCTCCGGCTTGCCTGCGATCTCATCGAGGCGAGCGACTGGCCGGTTGAACTGGCCACGGCGGTGGAAGGGCAGGCATGGTCGCGCTGACCGTTCTTTTGCCGGTGCGCGACGGCGAGCGCTGGCTGGATGCCGCGATCGCCAGCATCCGTGGCCAGACCTTTGGCGATTTCGAGCTGCTGCTGATCGACGACGGCTCGACCGACGGCACGGCCGGGATCATCGCAAGGCACGCCGCAGAAGATTCCCGTCTCGTGCCGCTCGCCAATCCGGGGAGCGGGCTGGTCTCGGGGCTCAATTTCGGCATGTCGCGCGCACGCGCACCGCTGATCGCCCGCATGGATGCGGACGACATCGCGCTGCCGCAAAAATTCGAGCTTCAGGTCGCGCGCATGGCCGCCGAGCCCGATCTCCTCGTGCTCGGAACCGGGTATTTCCGCGTCGATGGCGAAGGCAGGCGGACCGGCACTGTCGTGCCCCCGGTCGAGCCCGCAGAACTTGCGCAGGCGCTCCAGCGCGTCAACGCGATCGCCCATCCGACCGTTGTCATGCGCCGCAAAACGGTCGAAGCGGCCGGCGGCTACCGTGAGGCGTATGTGCGCGCCGAGGATTACGATCTCTGGCTGCGGCTGGCCGAGCGCGGCAAGCTGGCGAATTTGCCCGAGCCGTTGATCGAATACCGGATCGGCCATGTTCCATTCCGCGCCAAAATTTTTTCGCGGCAGGTGCTGAGCGAGATCGCAGCGCGGGCGGCGGCGCGGCTGCGCCGGGCGGGCCGGCCTGATCCGACCGGTGCATGGGGCGACATCGACCACGCGGCACTGGCCTCGATCGGGGTCGATCGGGAGGCGGTGGCAGCCGAACTGGCGCGCCGCGCGCTGCAGACGGCGCGTCACTGCCGCAAGCAAGGTGACGAAGACGGCTTCCGTCTCGCCTTGCGCCTGGCCGACATGCAGCCTCGATCCGGCCTGCGGCAGCGACTGCGCCACCTGCTGCGGCGCACGAAGGTTTTTCTCTGACCAAAACGATTTGTGCTCGGGCGACCCGAGACCTCGGCAACGACGCCTACTGCGCGTCGTCGTTGTCCGCCTTGTCGCCTTCATCGGGATTGACGAGATCTTCGAGATAGAGGTTGCTCAGATGCTTGGCGAATTCGTAGCAGAACTTCACCTCTGAGTCGCCGGGCACGTAGTAGGCGTTGGATTCGCCGCACTGCGTGGCGCGGAAGGTCATGTCGCGCGGGATGACGTAACCTTCGTTGATCATCTCTGCGGCTTCTTCGAGGAACCGGTCTGCTTGCAGCTGCTCGGCAATGGCGGCCAACTCACCCGGGTCGTCATACTGCACGGTGATCTGCCCCACCGCAGGACTGTCCTCGTCCTGCTCGAAGGGCTCGAGCAACTGCGCCCAGCTTTGTGCTGCCTGCCGGTATTGGTAACCGCAGCTCTCCTGCCTCGCAGCGTCCAACCCCCATTCGGTTGCAAGCTCGCCATAATATTCCGGGTTGTTGCCAACCATCATGCAGACGAGGAAGAACGCGCGCTGCGCGTCGAGGCTGTGCTGGCCCATGAAGGCCCAGTCGCCCAGCTCGCTCTTGCCGTTGTAAGGTGAAAGGGCCCAGCCCTCGGCCGCATCGCGCAGCACCTCGTCGCTCCACTCATCCGCTTGCTCGAGCAGGAACACGGCGGAGAGGCTGTCGGCGGCATCCTCGTTCTTGCCGAGAACCGGCAGCCCGAGCTCGCCGACAAACAGATGACCGATCTCGTGGTAGAGGATCATCACCGAGGTGTTGACGGCGAAGCTCATGGCGTCGGCCATGTCTTCGTCGCTCGGGGCCGCCTGATCCTGTGCGAACGCCCCCGTCGGCAGCGCAGTCAGTGCTACCAGACCGAACGCGGCGGCTGCCGCTGCTATCTTCGCGATCATCTCGCCCCCCTGCTGCCCAAGCCCTGAAAAAACGTGATGGCAAGCGGTCGGTCGTGTCAATCCCGCGCACGGAACGACCCAGAAATGGATTGTTGGCGGTCGAGGGACTCGAACCAATCGCGAAAACGCTTCAGCCGCCAAACCCCGGCGGCGGCTTCAACGCGCCTGCCAGCGCCCGTTCCAGCAGGTTGACCAGCGCGACCTGCCGGTCCTCGGTCGAAGCGAGCCAGCCCGAGGCATTGCCGAGATGCACGCAGTCGTCGAACCAGTCGATCTCGTCCTCGGTCACGGCATAGTTGCGCTGCGGGCCGATAGAGCGCCGCTTGCCGAAGGTGAATTTCGACAGATCCATCCGGTCGAACAGGCGCCCGGCATTCATGCCGCCCGTGTCGAGCTGGCGGAACCAGTCCTGGCGGAAGTCGAGCGTCACGGCCTCGTCAGCGGCGCGCGCGAAAAAGCAGTAGCCCGGCCAGAGATAGCGCCCGCCGTCCCGCACTTCGAGGTCGCCGTAGAACAACTGGCCACGCAGCCTCAGCTGCGGGTCGAAGGGCGTGGTCGGGAAGAGATCGTGGTCGAAGAAACCCCAGGCCTCCGGCCGCAGCCGTCGCACCAGGTTGCGATAGACCCAGTTGAGCGCCAGCCCGTGCGAGCGGCTGGCATGACGGCTGCTTCGATACGGGTTCGGCGGCAGCGGCAGATAGGGTGCGCCGGCTTCTGCGCACACCGCCGCGATCGCCTTGCGCGCTGCCGGATCCGTCGAGTTGTCGGCGACGACAAATTTGGCGTTCTTCAAATTCTTGCTCACGAAGCGCAATTGCCAGCGGATCACCCAGGGTGAGTTCCAAGCGATCGTGGCGATCAGATTCTGACCGCCAAGCGCTTTCAGCACTTTCTCGTGCGCATCAGGATCGGCCGCCGGCTGGCGCACAAAACGCCGGTCCATGCGGTTCCAGAGAAAAGTCTTGTAGGCATGTGACAGGGGCCGGAGCCGCAGCCACTCCGCCGCCGTGTAGGTTGCAATGTCTCGGGGCATATGGTCTGGGTTTTTCGGTGAAGGAGGCGCGCCGCCGGGGCTGTGCTCGCCTGCCTTACGACCCTCAAGCGGGGCCGGTCAACGGGGAAGGCATGGACGCGCCAAGCGCTTCACGCGGTCGCATATGGCTCGATGTGACGACCTCGAGGCGGGCAGGCGCCGTGCATGACGGCACCACCCGCATCGAGCGCGGCCTGATCCGCGAGCTGCCGCCGCTGCTGGGCGAGCGGCTCGGCTTCTGCATCTACGACCGGACGATGAAACGTTTCCTCGCCGTGCCGCTGCCGGCGCTGCCGGAAGCCGCGGCCGCCGCCAAGCGGCCGACAGCAAGGCGCAGTGCCGCGCGCGCGCTCGGACGGCGGGTCGAGCGCCGGGTGCGCGGTCTGGTCAAGGGCGCGGCGGCGCGCACTGCGGCAGCCCTCGACATCATGCTGGAGCGCCGCCTGTTTCCGAGCTCGCGGGCGGGCGATGTGCTCCTGCTCGCCGGCGAGAACTGGAGCCGTTACGATTTCGACATGCTGCGGCGGCTGCGAAAGGACCATGGCGTGCGCATCGCCGCCGTGCTGCAGGACATGATCCCCGTCGTCCACCCGCAATTCTTCGACGATGCGGCTTTCCTGATCCGCTTCCGCGCCTACCTCGACTTTCTCGCCCGCGATGCCGACCTCGTCTTCGCCATTTCCGACGCGACCCGGAACGACTTCCTGCGCACAGTGCCCGAAGCCGACCCCGAACGCGTCGAACGCATCGAACTCGGCTCCGACATCGCGACGTCGAACGAGCAGCAACGGCCCGCCGCCCTGCCCGACCTGGCCGGCAGGCCTTTCGTGCTGTCGGTCAGCACCATCCAGGCGCGCAAGAATTTCGACCTGCTCTACCGGCTTTGGCAGCGCCTTTCCCGCGAAGGCCGCACCGAGCAACCGCATCTGGTGATTGCCGGACGGCCGGGCTTCGGCAGCAGCGATCTCCTGCATTTGATGCGCAACGACCCGGCGATCGCCGGAACGGTGACGTTGCTGCACGGCACGTCGGATGCCGAGCTCGCCTGGCTTTATGCCAATTGCCTCTTCACCCTCTATCCGTCCTGGTACGAAGGCTGGGGCCTGCCGCTATCGGAGAGCCTGGCGCAGGGCAAGACTTTCATCGCGTCCAACACCTCCTCCCTGCCCGAGGCAGGCCAAGGCTTGGGAATCCACCTCGATCCATATGATCTGATTGCGTGGCAAAGCGAGGTCTTGCGCCTCACCCGCGACGAGCGCGTCCGCGCCGCCCTCGAGCGACGCATTCAAACCGAGCGAAAGCTTTCCACCTGGTCCGACTGCGCCCGCCAGATCGGCGAGGCGCTCAACCGCTTCATGAACTAAACGCTGCCGATAGCCTTGCCCCGCACCCGGCGCTGGGCTGGCCCCAAGCGTCACCCTCTGCTGCAGATAGTTTCGACCGCCTGAACAAAGCTGTCGACGTCCGTCCCTGTCATTGGCGTCGACAGGAATCCCTTTCCGGTTTTCGCAATGTGAAAACGTTCCATGACCAGGTCTTTTTGCAGATCTTCGACCAGCCTGATTTCGTCCGGCGACGAGTAGGCCGACCGATCGTCGGTGACATTGCGCCGGTGGCCGAAAAATCATGAACGAGGCACAGCGCATCTTGCGTGGTCTGCGCGGCATCGACTTTGTGGGCGCCGACATCGTCGAAGTCTCGCCACCCATCGACCCGACGGGCAACACCGCGCTCGTCGCCGCCAATCTTGCCTTTGAAATGCTGTGCCTGCTTGCGGATCGACACGCGAGCCGCAGATAACCACGACCTGGTCCGATTGCGCCCGCGGCATCGCCGAGGCGCTCAACCGCGCTCTGCTGTCTGGTTGACGCAGCGATCCTTCGCGCCCCCCTCTGCCTGCCGGCATCTCCCCCACAAGGGGGGAGATCGGACGGCCGCTATGATTTCGCCAACTTGCAACGTTGGCGATTGGCGAAAGTCGCGATGACAGCCAATCTCCCCACTCGTGGGGGAGATGTCCGGCAGGACAGAGGGGGGCGCCTCGCACTGACGATCCCGATCATCCACAATACGCTCTAGAGCCGCGCCGACCGATGCCGACCTGCAGTCGCTCTTTTTTGTCGTCAGTCGCTTCCGGTCAGCGCGTTGTCGAGCAAGGTCAGCGCTGCCTTCTTCGTCAGCTTCACCGGATTGCCGCCGGCGGTCGGATCGACGATCGCCATGTCGGCGATCAGCGTCTTGCGCGCCTTGTCCATGGAGAGATCCTTGACCAGGCCGGGCAAGGTGTGCGGCACGTTCAGCTCCTTGCGCAGCTTGAGCACCGCCCTGGCAAAGCCGTCGAAGCCGCCCTTGATGCCGAGATAGGCGGCAAGGCGTGCGATGCGCTCCTCGACCGCCGGGCGGTTGAAGGCAAGCACGTAGGGCATGAACACGGCGTTGGTCATGCCGTGATGCGTGTCGTAGAGCGCGCCGATCGGATGCGACAGCGAATGGATCGCGCCGAGGCCTTTCTGGAATGCCGTGGCGCCGGCCGCGGCCGCGCTCATCATGTGCGCACGCGCGGTCAAATCCTTGCCGTTGGCAAAAGCCTTGGGCAGGTTTTCGAACACCAGGCGGATGCCCTCCACGGCAATGCCGTCCGCCATCGGGTGATAGCCGGGCGAGCAATAGGCTTCGAGGCAATGCGCCAGCGCGTCCATGCCGGTTCCCGCGGTGATGAAGGCCGGCATGCCGGCCGTCAGCTCCGGGTCGGCGATCACGATCGCCGGCAGCATTTTCGGGTGGAAGATCACCTTCTTCGTGTGCGTGGCCTCATGCGTGATGACGGCCGCGCGGCCCACCTCCGAGCCCGTCCCAGCCGTGGTCGGCACCGCCACGATCGGCGCGATCGCGGATGAATCTGCGCGCGTCCACCAGTCGCCGATATCCTCGAAATCCCAGACTGGCCGCGTCTGGCCTGCCTGGAAAGCGATAAGCTTGCCGAGGTCGAGCGCAGACCCGCCGCCGAAAGCGATCACGCCGTCATGCCCGCCCTTCCTGAACACGGCGATGCCGGCGGTAAGGTTCGATTCCACCGGGTTCGGCTTCACGTCGGAGAAGACGCCGTACTTTACCTTGGCCGCGTCGAGCAGTTTTAGCGTGTTCGCCACCACCGGCAGCTTCGCCAGCCCGGGATCGGTGACGAAGAGCGGTTTTTTGATGCCGGCAGCCTGCAGCGCATCGGGCAGCTCCGAAATGCGCCCGGCGCCGAAACGCACGGTGGTCGGGTAGTTCCACTTGGAAACAAGCTTGGTCATTTGAGCTCTTTCGGAAAAATCAGATCGCTTCGCGCAGGTGGTAGGATTTCGGCCTCGTCAAATTGTCGTAGCCGATCGACGAGAGCGCCGCGCCCTTGCCGGTGTCCTTCACGCCGGTCCACACCAGCGCCGGGTCGAGATAGTCGCAGCGGTTCATGAACACGGTGCCGGTCTCGACACGGTCGCCGATCGCAGCCGCGCGTTCCGTGTCGCCCGTCCAGATCGAGGCGGTCAGCCCGTACGGGCTGTCGTTCATCAGCGCGATCGCCTCGTCGTCGTTGCGCACCTTCATGATGCCGACGATCGGCCCGAAACTCTCCTCGCGCATCACGCTCATCTGGTGATCGACATTGGTGAGCACTTCGGCCGGCAGGTAAGGCGAACCCTCCCGATCGCGTTCGTCCTTCACGTCAAGATGGGCGGCCGCACCCTTGCGCAGCGCTTCGGCCTTCTGCTCGCGGATGAAATCGGCAAAGCGCGGCTGCGCCATGGGGCCGATCACCGTGCCCTTCTCCAGCGGATTGCCGAGCGTCCAGTTGCGGCTTTCGGCAATGAAGCCGTCGACAAAATCGTCATAGACCTTCTCGTGCACGTAGATGCGCTCGATGCCGCAGCAGCACTGGCCGGAATTGAAGAAGGCGCCCTCGACCAGGTTGGCCACCGCATGATCCATCCTGGCGTCCGGCAGCACATAGGCCGGATCCTTGCCGCCGAGTTCCAGCCCAAGCGTCATGAAGGTGCCGGCCGCGGCCTTCTCGATCGCCCGGCCGCCGGCAACCGAGCCGGTGAAGTTGACGTGGTCGATCTTGCCGGAGCCGAGCAGCCGCTCCGTCTGGCCGTGGTTCATCACCAAATTCTGGAACACGTTTTTCGGCAGACTGGCCTTCTCGAAGGCCTTGGCGAAACGCTCGCCGACGAGCAGCGTCTGCGCGGCATGCTTGAGGATGACGACAGAGCCCGCCATCAGCGCCGGCACGATGGTGTTGACCGCCGTAAGATAGGGATAGTTCCACGGCGCGATCACCATCACCACGCCGAGCGGGTCTTTCTTCACGTAGCGGCGAAAACCTTCCTTCGGATTGGACGCCATCACCGGGGCGAGCGCCTTCTCGGCGATCTCCACCATGTAGTTGGTCCGCTCCTTCACCCCGCCGAACTCGCCGCCATAGCGTGTCGGCCGCCCCATCTGCCAGGCGAGCTCCGGCACGATCTCGTCGCTCATGGCGGTGAGCGCTTCGAGGAAATCGAGCAGGTATTTGCCGCGCGCCGCAATCGACAGCCTGGCCCATTCCGGCTGCGCGGCTTTCGCCCGCTCGACCGCCGCGTTCACCGCCTGGTCGGTCGCGACCGGCCGCTCGGCGTAGATCGAACCGTCGATGGGCGATTTGATCTTGATGGTTTCGCTCATGGTAGCCCCTCAATCAGCAGGCGAGCGCATTGACATGGCCCGCCTGAGCATAATCCAGAATCGTTCTGTCGCGTGTCACCAGGGTCAAGCCGAACATGCGCGCCGTCGCAATAAGGATGCGATCTGCGGGATCGCGATGCAGTGTGCCCGGCAGAAAAGACGACTCGATCAGCACCTCCGGCGAAAGCGCCTCGACGCGTATTCCGGCGGTAGTGATAACATCGCCAAAGATGCCGATCGGCGACTTCGTGGCCGCCAATCGACCCTTGGCGCTCAATAGTCCCAATTCCCACGCCGAGATAGGGGAGACGCGGACCTTTTCCTCGGAGTCGATAGCCGCTTTCATTGCGGCCCGCGCCTCTGGCTTGATAGGCTCATTCATCGCGATCCAGATAATCGCGCACGTGTCGAGCAGCAGCTTTTCACTCACGGGGTCGCGTCTGGCTCGAACGCCGGCTTCGTATAGTCGTAGTCGGGCTGAAGCGTCACCTTGCCTTTCCAAACACCGAAAAGCGGGTGGTCGGGTGTCGCCGGCTCCGGTTCGGGTCCGCGCTGCGTGCCGTAGCCTGCCTGCGCCGACTCCGCGAAGCCTGGACGGCTCCTCGCCTCCATGCGCGACAACAAGTTCGATTTCACGTAACCTTCCGGCCAGTTTTCCAACCTGAAATCGACCTTCTCGCCCGCGAGATCGATGTTCGACGTCTTGTAGTTGGCGTTCAACCAGGCGCGCGCTTGGCTGTGACCGGTCGGACTGTTGCTCCACCACTCCTCCCGCTGCCGGGCGGATGGAGGGAGCGGCGCACCGATGATCGCCTCGATCTCGGAAAAGGTGATCGTCAGACGGCCTTGCCCGGAGAACAGCAGGTGCTCGAACAGCGGGTGATATTTGGTTCCGTAGGTCATATCGACAACCTAGCGCGCCGCGCACTCGAGTGCAAGGTGGAAATAGTATCTTACTTACTATGGTTTACTACACGCGATAATCAGTACCTTTCAAAGCCGCGATGCAGCTCCCAATCCGTCACCCGTCGGTCGTACTCGAACTGCTCCCATTTTGCGGTGTGGACGTAATGCTCGATCACATCCTCCCCGAGCGCCGTCCTGAGTATCTTCGACTTGGCCAGCGTCTCGGTCGCCTCGCGCAGCGTGCGCGGAATGTCGGTCAGTTTTGCCGCGTGGTAGGCGTCCCCCGCAAAGGGCTGCGCCAGTTCGAGCTTCTCGTCGATGCCGGCGAGGCCGGCGGCGATCAGCGCCGCGAAGGCGAGATACGGGTTGAGGTCGGCACCGCCGATGCGGCATTCGATGCGGATGCCCTTCGACCCTTCGCCGCAGAGCCGAAAGCCGGCGGTGCGGTTGTCGCGGCTCCAGATGATCTTGGTCGGCGCCCAGGTGGCGACCTGGAAACGTTTGTAGGAGTTGATGTAGGGCGCCAGGAACCAGGTGAGGTCCTTGGCATATTTGAGCTGGCCGGCCACCCATGAGCGCATCAGCGGGCTCATCGTGTACTCGGCTTTCTTGTCGTAGAAGAGCGGCGTCTTGCCGTCGGCGCTCCACAGCGAATTGTGGATGTGGCAGGAGCTGCCGGCTTGGCTGTAATTGTATTTGGCCATGAAGGTGATGGCCTTGCCCTGCAGTGCGGCGATCTCCTTGGCGCCGTTCTTCAGGATCGAGTGCCGGTCGGCCATCTCGAGCGCCTCGGCGTAGCGTATGTTGATCTCTTCCTGGCCGAGGCCGGTCTCGCCCTTGGAGTTCTCGACCGGCACGCCGGCGCCCTCCAGCCCGTTGCGCAGAGCGCGCATGAACGGCTCTTCCTTGGTGGTGAGCTGGAGCATGTAGTCTTCGGTGTAGGGCGAGGCGGTCGTCAGGTCCTTGAAGTGCTTGGCCCGCGCGCCGCTATAGGTGTCGTCGAACAGGTAGAATTCGAGTTCCGAGGCGAAATAGGCGAGCCAGCCGCGCTCCTTCAGCCGCGCCAGCTGACGTTTCAGGATGCCGCGCGGCGAATGCGGCAGGTCGGCATGCGTGTTGTGGTCCTGGATGTCGCACAGGACCATTGCCGTCTTCTCGAGCCACGGGATGCGGCGGATGGTGGAAAGGTCGGGCTTCATGACGAAGTCGCCATAGCCGAGCGACCAGTTCGCCGCCTTGTAGCCGGGCACCGGCTCCATATCGATGTCGATGGCGAGCAGATAGTTGCAGCCATGCGTCTCGTCATAGGCCGACTCGACGAAATATTTCGCCATGAAGCGCTTGCCGATCAGCCGGCCCTGCATATCGACGGCCGCCGTCAGCACCGTGTCGACCTCGTCGGCCGCGACGGCCTTCTTTAACTGCTCGAATGTCAGATTGCCGGCCATGATTGCTCCGCCACCTCTTCGTTTTGTTTCGTTTCACGCGAATGCGGCCCGACCGCCCAAGCAGCCGGGCCGCGATCGCGTTCAGCTAGAACCTTGGCCGCCCCGCACGATCCTCCACGCCCATTCCTCCGAGGAGTGCTGAGCCTGCAGCGCGCGATCGGCCGCGCAGACGGATGACGGCGATCATCCCCTCGGGCACGTCAATAAGGTCAGGTTTGCGTGAAAAAGCGCCCGTTTGCGACGCTCAGACAGTTTGGTCGGTTTGTCAATCAGGGCGGGTTTCCCCGCCGGGCTTGGCCCCAGGGGCCGATCACGATCCGGTCACCTTACAGAAATTTCATGATAAAATGCCTGTGCGTGCACTAGAGAATTGCCATAAAGACCCGGCAGGGGATTTTCGTGGTTCGGGTGCTATTCCCCGCCGGGGCGTGGGGCAGCCAAGCGGACTGCGTGTCGGGATCGCTTCGGGGCACTGATGTCAGTCTGGAAACAGATCGCATTCTCACTTGTCATTCTGGTCGCTGCAGCGGCCGCCTGGGTGCGCTTCTTTCCGGGCGCCGATGCCGTGCTTTCGCGCTGGGGCATCGAATGGGCGGCGGCAGCGGTACGCCCGCAGGCTCCGCCGGCCTCGGCTGAGGGCGGCGAGGGGCGTCGCCAGGGTGGCGGTGGACCGATCAGCGGCGTCGTCACCGCGCTCGTGACACGCGCCACCATCAACGACAATTTGACCGCCATCGGCACCGGGCGCGCCAGCAACTCCGTCACCGTCACCCCCTACGCTTCGGGCCGCATCACCGCGATCGTGGTTTCGCCGGGCCAGATGATCAAGGCCGGCGATGTCATCGCCGAGCTCGATTCCGACTCCGAGGAGATCGCCGTCGACCGGGCTCGCATCGCCGTCAACAATGCCACCGCCACGCTCGAGCGCGTGCAGGCGCTGCGCGCGAGCAACACCGCGACCGCGGTGCAGCTTGCCGATGCGGAGGTGGCGCTCGACAACGCCAGGCTGGCGCTGCGCGATGCCGAGCTTGCGCTCACCCGCCGCACCGTGATCTCGCCGATCTCCGGGGTCGTCGGCATCCTGCCGGCGGAAATCGGCCATCAGGTCACGACGCAATCGGCCATCGCCACGATCGACGATCGCTCGCGCATCATCGTCGATTTCTGGGTGCCGGAACGTTTCGCCAGCGCGATCGACGTCGGCCAGCCGCTCAAGGCCTTCCCCATTGCGCGGCCGAACGAGAATTTCGAAGGAACCGTCAGCGCGGTCGACAACCGGCTCGACGAGGCCAGCCGCACCTTGCTGGTGCAGGCCGCACTCGACAACAGCAAGGACACGCTGCGCGCCGGCATGTCGTTCCAGGTTTCCATGAAATTCCCCGGCGACAGCTATCCGGCGGTGAGCCCGCTGGCCGTCCAGTGGGGCACCGACGGCGCTTTCGTCTGGACCGTGAGCGACGGCAGGGCCAAACGCACACCCGTGCGCATCGTGCAGCGCAACACCGAGACGGTGCTGGTCGAGGCATCGCTCGCCGAAGGCGATGTCGTGGTGGTCGAAGGCGTGCATGCCGTGCGCGAGGGCGCCGAGATCATGGTGGCCGCGCGCGGCGATACCGGCCAGGAACAGACGACATCGACCCGGCCTGCCGGTTCCTGAAGCACGGAGTCCGGCGTGAGCGCATCGGTGAACGGCAACGGCAAGGAGGGCGGCGGCATCACCGCACTTTTCGTGCGCCGGCCGGTGCTCGCTTTCGTCATCAACACGCTGATCGCGGTTGCCGGCTTCGCCGCCTTCCTCGGCGTCGAGATCCGCGAATTGCCGGACGTCGACCGCCCGGTGATCACGGTGTCGGCCGACTTCTCCGGCGCCGCCGCCGAGACCATGGACCGCGAGGTGACCACGGTGCTCGAGAATGCGGTCGCGCGCGTTTCCGGCGTCAAGTCGATCTCCTCGACCTCCTCTTTCGGGCGCAGCCGCATCACGGTCGAGTTCGGCGACAACGTCAATCTCGACGTCGCCGCCTCCGACATGCGCGACGCGCTCGGCCGCGTGTCCAACCAGTTGCCCGAAGACATGGACGCGCCTCGTATCGTCAAGGCCGATGCCAATGCGAGCCCGGTCATCCGTCTCGCGGTCACCTCCGACAGGATGTCGGTAGAGGACATGACCATCCTCGTCGAGGACGAGATCGTCGACGCGCTTGCCGCGGTCGCCGGCGTGGCCGACGTCCAGGTCTACGGCGAGCGGGACAAGATTTTCCGCATCGACATCGACCAGTCGAAGCTGGCCAGCCTCGGCCTCACCGTCGCCGACCTGCGCAACGCGCTCGGCTCCGTTGCCTTCGACACGCCGGCCGGCTCGATCACCACCGCCGACCAGGACATAATCGTCAGGGCCACTGCCTCGGTCACCACGCCGGAAGCGTTCGAGAACATCTTCATCAAGGGACGCACCCGCATCGGCGACGTCGCTTCGGTCACGCTCGGCCCCGACATCGGCCAGACCACGCTGCGCGCCAACGGCCGTACCGGCATTGGGCTCGGCATCATCCGCGCCGCCGAATCGAACACGCTCGACATCTCCGAAGGCGTGAAGGAGGCCACCAGCCGCATCCAGGAGAACCTGCCTGAAGGCATGCAGATCCGGGTCACCGGCGACGACGCCATCTTCGTCGACGGCGCCATTCACGAGGTCGAGATCGCGCTCATCCTCTCGGTCTCGATCGTGCTGCTCGTGATCTTCCTGTTCCTGCTCGACTGGCGCGCCACCCTCATCCCCGGCATCGCCATGCCGGTGGCGCTGATCGGCTCGATCGCCGCGATCTATGTCGCCGGCTTCTCGGTCAACATCCTGACCCTGCTCGCTCTGGTGCTCGCCACCGGCCTCGTGGTCGACGATGCGATCGTGGTGCTCGAGAACATCGTGCGCCGCCGCAACGAAGGCATGGGACCGCGCGCCGCCGCCGTGCTCGGCACCCAGGAGGTCTTCTTCGCCGTCATCGCCACGACCGCCACGCTCGTCGCCGTCTTCGTTCCGCTCTCCTTCCTGCCCGGCCAGACCGGCGGCCTCTTCCGCGAGTTCGGCTTCGTGCTGGCCATGTCGGTGCTGCTGTCCTGCGTCGTCGCGCTGTCGCTCTGCCCGATGCTCGCCTCGCGCATGCTGAAGGCAGGCGCCAGCCACGAGGTGCATGGCGGCGGCGGCCTCGGCGCCCGCATCGGCGGCGGGCTGGCACGGCTCTACAGCCGGTGCCTGCGCGCCTGCCTCAACGCACCGATGCTCGTGCTGCTTGCCTCGGCGCTGTTCGGGGCCGCGGCCTACGGTGCCTTTGGGCTGATCAAGCATGAGCTCACGCCGATCGAGGATCGCTCGGCGGTCGTGCTGCGCGTGCAGGCGCCGCAAGGCGTCAGCCTCGATTATCTGTCGCAGCAGATGCGCGAGCTGGAGCGGCTGGTGCAGCCCCTGATCGCCTCCGGCGAGGTCGAGAACACCTTTGCCAATGCCGGCCAGGGCGGCACGACCAACACCGGCTTCGTGGTGCTGACGCTGGCGCCGTGGGACAAGCGCGAGCGCACCCAGCAGCAGATCGCCGCTGAGGTCGTCGAGCTGGCGAAACAGGTGCCCGGCATCCGCGTCTTCCCCTTGCAGCAGAACAGCCTCGGCATCCGCGGCGCCGGCAACGGCCTGCAGTTCGCCATCGCCGGCAACGATTACGGCAAGCTCGGCGAAACTGCCCTGCGTGTCATCGCGGAGATGGAAAAGGACCCGCGCTTCCAGAACGCGCGGCTTTCCACCGAGACGACGCAGCCGCAGCTTTCGGTCGAGATCAACCGCGACCGCGCTTCCGATCTCGGCATCGACGTCGCCGGGCTTGCCGACACGCTGCAGGCGATGCTCGACGGCCGCGAGATCGGCGATGTCTTCGTTGCCGACCGCGCCTTTGCGGTGAAGCTCGTCTCGACCACCAACCCGATCAACGATCCGACCGACCTGGAAAACATCTTCCTGAAGACGGCGGACGGGCGCTACGTGCCGATGTCGACCATCGCCACGCTCACCGAACGCGCCGTCCCGCCGCAGCTCGCCCGCGAGCAGCAGCTCCGCTCGGTGGCGATCACCTCCAACCTGCGCGCCGATTTCGCGCTCGGCGAAGCCTGGGAAGAAGCCCAGGCGATCGCCGCGCCGCTGCTGCCCGCCGGCGCCCGCCTCATCCCGCTGGCCGAGACCGCGACGCTCGGCGAGCAGTCGGGCGCGATGGTGACTGTCTTCGGCTTTGCGCTCGTCATCATCCTGCTCGTGCTCGCCGCCCAGTTCGAAAGCTTCATCAGCGCCATCATCATCATGGCGACCGTGCCGCTCGGCCTCGCCTGCGCGGTCTTCGCCATGCTTCTGACCGGCACCAGCATGAACGCCTACAGCCAGATCGGCCTGGTGCTGCTTGTCGGCGTCATGGCCAAGAACGGCATCCTGATCGTCGAGTTCGCCAACCAGCTGCGCGACCGCGGCCTGTCGGTGCGCGAAGCGATAGAGCAGGCCTCCAATGTGCGCCTGCGTCCGGTCATGATGACCATGATCTGCACCGTGCTCGGCGGCCTGCCCCTGATCCTGGCCTCCGGCGCGGGTGCGGAGGCGCGCATCGCGCTTGGCTGGGTCATCGTCGGCGGCCTCGGCATGGCCGCCATCTCGACGCTGTTCCTCACCCCGGTCGCCTATCTGCTGCTCGGCCGCTTCGTCACGCCGAAGGTGGCGGAGGAAGCGCGGCTGAAGCGCGAGCTCGAGGAAGCCGCCTACACCAACGTCGAGCCGGCGGAGTAGGACTTTCCCTTCTCGCCGTTCACGGGGAGAAGGTGGCCCGAAGGGTCGGATGAGGGCGGCGCTGACGCCAGAGAATTTGGCGCACCCTCAGTCTCAGAACTCCGCGCCGCCCCTCATCTGCCTGCCGGCATCTTCTCCCCGTGAACGGGGAGAAGACCCACGAGTTCGGTGACGGGTGAGCTTTCACGGCAACGTCGCAAACCGAAGGTTCGCCCCTTCCAATGGCAAAGGCCGCGCGGATCGCGCCGCGCGGCCTTCTGATTGATGCGCCGTCAGCTTACTGCGACTTGGTCGGATCGACGCGGCCGATTTCCTTCCACATGCCGCCCTCGATCTTGGAGATCACGATCACGTCGGCGCCCTGGTGGTCGTTCGGGCCGTATTTTACGTCGGCGTCGCCGATGAAGTCGTGATATTCGACCGTCTCCATGCCCTTCTGGAAGCTCTCGGGCGTCAGGTCCTTGCCGGCCGCCTCGAGGCCCTTGATCAGGGTCATCGCAGCGGAGGCGCCGAGCTGCGCAGCCGTGCCCGGGTCTTCGCCGGTTGCGGCCTTGAACTTCTCGGCCCAGGCCTTCAGTTCCGGCTCCGAGGCCAGCCGTGCCTCCAGATCCGACCAGCCGGCGGCGGCATAATAGCCTTCCGTCACGCCGCCCGGAACCTTGGCGACGGCCGTGTTGAAGCCGGCCGACGAGCCGACGAACACGACGTCGTTCCAGCCGAGCTTCTTGGCCGTGCCAAGCACGACAATGGTCTGGCGCACGCCGATGGCCGTCGCGACGACGTCGCAACCCGCCTCGCGCAGCTTGGTGAGCGAGCCCACGAAATCCTGGTCGTCCGGCTTGTGGGTCGTCTCGGCGGCATAGGAAAGCCCCAGCTCCTCGGCCTTCTCCTTGGTGCCTTCATACACTTCCAGCCCGAAGTCGGACGGGAAGTACATGGCGCAGATCTCCTTGGCGCCGGTCTCCTTGGCGAGGTAGCCGACGGCAGCCTTCAGCTGGTCGTAGTAGGACGAGGTGCCGGTGTATTTGTAGGTGATGTCGCCCTCCAGCATCTGGCGGGCGGCGGTCAGCGGCGACACGTTGGCAACCTTGGCGGCTTCCATCAGCGGGAAGCCGGCAATGTTGTGCGGCGTGCCGAGGTTCTGGATCATCGCGAACACCTTGTCCGAGTTGATCAGCTTGTTGAAGTTCTGCACCGCCTTCGGCACCTGGTAGCCATGGTCCTCGACGATGAACTTGATCTTGCGGCCATGGATGCCGCCGGCTGCGTTCACCTCGTCGAAGGCGAGCTGCATCGCCTTGATCGACTGGACGTTGAACGGCGCGAACACGCCGGACAGGTCGCCGTTCGAGCCGATGACGATCTCGGTGTCGGTCACGCCCTGCTGGGCGAGCGCAGTCCCGGCGAAGCCGGCCGCGAGGCCGAGCGCCAGGATCGATTTCGCAATTGCCTGTCTCATTGAGCATTCCTCCTTGTTTGGTTTGGCAGTTCCCAGCACGGCTGCTAGAGCAAATCCAGGAAAAGCGGAAACCGGTTTTTCCGTTCGGATTTGCGGCTAACCAAGGAACAAGAGTGTTTTCGCGATACTAATCGCGAAAACACTCGGCTCAGCCGTACATCTCGTCCAGCAGCTTCTTGTGCTTCGTCTCCACGAAGCTGCGTTTGAGTTTCATCGTCGCAGTCAGCTCATCGTCCTCCGCCGTGAGCAGCACGTCGATCAGGCGAAAATCCTTGATCTGCTCGACGCGGGCGAATTCGCGGTTGGTCTCCTCGACCACGCCCGCGATCAGGTCGCGCACCTCCTTAGCCGCACAGAGCGACTTGAAGTCGTTGAACGGCACCCGCCGGTCCTGCGCGTATTTCTCGACATTCTCCTGGTCGATCATGATCAGCGCGGAGAGGAACTTGCGCTTGTCGCCGATCACCACGGCGTCGGAGATGTAGGGCGAGAATTTCAGCCGGTTCTCGATCTCGGCCGGCGTGATGTTCTTGCCGCCGGCGGTGATGATGATGTCCTTCAACCGGCCGGTGATGTAGAGATAGCCCTGGTTGTCGATGCGGCCGAGATCGCCGGTGCGCAGCCAACCGCCATCCACCACCGTCTCGGCCGTCTTCTCCGGCTTGTTCCAATAACCCTTGAAGACATTGCCGCCGCGATACTGGATCTCGCCGTCCGGGGCGATGCGCACCTCGGAGCCCGGCACCACCTTGCCGATCGAGCCGGTCTTAAAATCCTCGATCAGGTTGAGCGAGATCACGCCCGAGCTTTCGGTCATGCCGTAGCCTTCGAGGATGGTGACGCCGATCGCCTTGTACCAGCGCAGGAGATCGGGCGAGACGGGTGCGGCACCCGTCGTCCCGCGCCTCAGCCGGTGCAGGCCGAGCATGCGGCGCAGATTGTTCAGCACCATGAAGTCCCAGAAGGCGTAGGCCGCGGCCGTCGTGAACGGCACCGGTTTCTGCTCCTCCAGATATTCCGCCCGCTTCATGCCGGTCTTCACGGCCTGACGATACGTCCAGCGCCCGATGCGGGTGGATTCGCCCGCCATGATGGCGACGCGGCTATAAACCTTCTCCCAGACCCGCGGCACGGCGGTGAAGACATGCGGTGCGACCTCGCGCACATTGTCGAACACCGTTTCCGGGCTTTCGGCGAAATTGACGGTCGAGCGCATGCCCATCGGGATGAAGACCGTGATCAGCCGCTCGAGGATATGGCAGAGCGGCAGGAAGCAGACCTGCTCGTCGGTGTCGGTCACCGGCAGGGTCAGCACCGAGCCGATGATGGAGACGATGATGTTCTCGTTCGAGATCATCGCGCCTTTGGGCGGGCCGGTCGTGCCCGAGGTGTAGACCAGGATCGCCGTATCCTTCGGCCCGGACTTCGCCACCTCCTCGTCGAAGCGGTTCGGATTGGCCTTCAGGAACTCGCGCCCCAGCCGATAGAGCTCGTCGAGGAAGATGACCTTCTCGTCCGCAAAGCCGTGCAGGCCGTGCTGGTCGAAGACGACGACCTTCTTCAGCCCCGGCATCTCGTCCTTGACCGACAGGTATTTGTCGAGCTGCTCGTCATTCTCCAGGAACAGGAAGCGGCTGTCGGAATCGTTGACCAGATATTTGAGCTGGTTGGCCGAGTCGGTGGTGTAGACGCCCGAGGCAATGCCGCCGACGCACTGGATGCCGAGGTCGGCGTAGATCCACTCCTTGTTGTCCTCCGACAGGATGGAGACGACCTCGCCGCGCTTCAGGCCGAGCGACATCAGCCCGAGCCCGATCAGGCGCGCATGCTCGAGGAAATCGTTCCAATTGTAGGCAAGCCAGATGCCGTAGTCCTTCTCGCGATGCGAAACCTTGGACCCGAGCTCCCTGCAGCGCTGCAGGAAGAGCTTTGCCAGCGTATCGCAGCCGTCGAAATAATACGGCCCCTTGGTCAGGTCGGCATTGAAGGAATAACCGTCCACGGTCTGCTGCGGCGGCATGTTGGCGTTGATCGTCATCGCTCCATCCTCCTTCCGGTTCAGCGCCAGGTTTTCCGCTGTTTCCAGCGCTTCTGGCCCCGCTGCGTCTCGCCCTGCACGCCGAGATAGAATTCCTGCACGTCCTTCGACTGCAGGAGCCGCGGCGCCGTGTCGGCCATCACGATGCGGCCGAGCTCCATGACGTAGCCGAAATCGGCCACTTCGAGCGCCACGCGCGCATTCTGCTCGACCAGCACCATCGTCACCTCCTGCTCGCGATTGAGACGGCGGATGATGGCAAAGATCTCCTTCACCAGGATCGGGGACAGGCCGAGGCTCGGCTCGTCGAGCAGCATGACTTTCGGATCGCCCATCAGGCCGCGGCCGATGGCGAGCATCTGCTGCTGGCCGCCCGACAGAGTGCCGGCTGCCTGCCGCCGCCGCTCCGCCAGGATCGGGAAATAGGAGAACACCATCTCCTCGTCGCGGCGGATGCCGTCGAGGTCCGAACGCGTGAACGCGCCCATCCGCAAATTCTCCTCGACGGTGAGCAGCGGGAACACCTCACGGCCTTCCGGCACATGCACGATACCGGCACGCACCACGCGATCCGGCTCGGCGCCGGCGATGTTGTCGCCGCCATAGACGATCTCGCCCTTTTGCGGCTTCATCACGCCGGAGACGGTCTTGAGCAGCGTCGTCTTGCCGGCGCCGTTTGCGCCGAGCACGGTGACGATCTGGCCGCGGCGTACCTCCAGGCTGACGCCGCGGATCGCCTGGATCGGGCCGTAGAAGCTTTCCAGGTTCTTGATCGACAGCACCACCGGCGTGTCGGTGCGCGATGGCGCGAGGGGGCGTGGATGTGTCATCAGGCCACCACCTTTTCCGTCAGCGGGTCGGTTGTGCCGATATAGGCCTCGATCACCTTGGGATGGTTCTGCACCTCATGCGCGGTGCCGAGCGCGAGCGCCTTGCCGTCGGCGAGCGCCAGCACGCGGTCGCAGACGGAAGAAACGAGATGCATGTCGTGCTCGACCATGAGCACGGTGACGCCCATCTCGCGCTTGATGTCCTCGATCCAGTAGGCGACGTCCAGCGTCTCCTCGACCGACAGGCCGGAAGCCGGCTCGTCGAGCAGCAGCAGCCGCGGCTCGAGCGCCAGCGCCCGCCCCATCTCGACCACCTTGCGCACGCCGTAAGGCAGGCCGGCGATGTACTTGTCGCGGTAGAGCTGCAGGTCGAGGAAATCGATCACCTTCTCGACCGCCTCCCGGTGCCGCCGTTCCTCCTTGCGCACGAAGGGCGTGAACAGCAATTCGTTGACGAGATTGCCCTTGCGGTGCCGATGCCTGCCGACCAGCAGATTCTGCAGCACGCTTGCGTGCTCGAACAGCTCGATGTTCTGGAAGGTGCGGGCGATGCCGAGCCTGGCGATCTCGTGCGGCTGCTTGTCGAGGATGGACTTTCCGTCGAAGCGGATGTCGCCCTCGACCGGGTCGTAGAAGCGCGAGATGAGGTTGAACAGCGTGGATTTGCCCGCGCCGTTCGGCCCGACCAGCGCGAACACCTCGCCTTCCTCCACCGCGAAGGAGACCTTGTTCACGGCGACCACGCCGCCGAAGCGCAGCGTCACATTGTCGATCTCGAGCAGGCTCATCGCATCCGCTCCGTCTTGAGGTAGCTGCGCTGGCGGCGGAACATGTCGCGCCGGGCGAAGGGGAAGAGCTCGAAATAGGTGCGGATCTTGATCCAGCGGCCGTAGATGCCCATCGGCTCGAACAGGATGAAGAGGATCAGGATCCCGCCGAAGATCGCCGATTCGAGCCCCGGTATCGCCACCGAGCCGCCGCCGAACAGATTGCCGATGAAATCGCGGCTGATCGCGATCGCCTGCGGCAGGAGCGCGATCACGGCCGCGCCGAAGAAGGCGCCGTGGATCGAGCCGACGCCGCCGATGACGATCATCAAGAGCAGCTGGATCGAGATGATCAGGTTGAAGGTCTCGTTGTTGAAGACGCCGGCGAACTGGCCCATCAGCGCGCCGGCAAGACCGGTGATCGCAGACGAGATGCCGAAGGAGATCGCCTTGGTGCGCGCGATGTTGACGCCCATGGCGCGCGCCGAGACCTCCGAATCGCGCACCGCCGAGAAAGACCGGCCGAGCGGCGAGCGCTGCAGATTGCGGTAGATGAGCACGACCAGCACCGTGACCACCAGCACCAGCCAGTAGAAGGACCCCGGATCGGCATACCGGTTGATGCTGAAGCCGAAGATCGAGATGTCGGGCGCCATCAGGCCGACGACGCCGTTGGTCAGCGGCTCGGCGATCACGATCAGATCGTCGGTGAGGATCGAGATCGCCAGCGTGCCGATGCCGAGATAGATGCCGTGCAGCTTCGTCATCGGCAGCGCGATGAGCGCGCCGGCGACGCCTGCGATCAGCCCCGCCGCGGGGAAGGCGAGGAGGAAGGGAAAGCCGAGATCCTCCTGCAGCAGCACGTTGGCGTAGCAGCCGATGGCGAGGAAGGCGGCGTGGCCGAGGCTCGCCTGGCCGGTCTGGCCGACCAGCACCATCAGCCCCATGCCGGCGATCGCCCAGATGAGCAGATTGGTCATCTCGCCCAGCCAGAAGGTGCCGAGCAGGAAAGGCAGCGCGATCGCGAGCAGGAGCAACGCCCCGTACCAGCCGGCCTGCGCCGGATGGCGGAAAAGGTTGATGTCGGCGTCGTAGCTTGTCTTGAAGACTGTCCGCATGGCTTCAGACCTTCTTCCGGTGGATTTGCGCCAATATTCCGTGCGGCCTGAACACCAGGATCAGGAACAGCAGCAGATACGGCATGATCTGCGAATAGCCGGCGGCAATGTAGTAGGAGGCGAAGGGTTCGATCAGCCCGACGATCAGGCCGCCGAGCAGCGCGCCGGGCAGGCTGCCGAAGCCGCCGATCACGGCGGCCGCGAACGCCTTGATGCCGAGCAGGCCGGTGGTCGGGTCGATCGATCCTTTCGAGGCGAAGAGAATGCCGGCGACCGCGGCGACCCCGCCGGCCAGCGCCCAGATCATCGAATGCACGCGCTTGACCGGGATTCCCATGTAGTACGCCGCGAGCTGGTTCTGCGAGGAAGCCTGCATGGCGACGCCGAGCCGCGTGACGTTGAAGAAGAAATAGAGGCCGATGGTGAGCAGCACGGTCACCAGGATCACCATGATCTCGTCGAGGCCGAGCACCAGCCCGCCGAGCCTCACGTCGATGCCGGCAATCGGCGAGTCGAGCGATTTCGGCTCATGCCCCCAGATCGCGCCGGCGGCGAAGCGCAGCACGAAACCGAGCGCGATGGTGAGGATGACGACGGCGATCTGCGACTGGCCGAACATGTGCCTGAGCACCAGCATGTCGAGCAGATAGCCGAAGGCCGCCATGACGATGATCGCGACAGGTGCCGCGATCCAGAACGGCAGGCCCATGAACTCGGCATTGGTGAGCCCGAGGGTGACGAAGGCGCCGAGCATCATCAGATCGCCCTGGGCGAAATTGACGGCCTCGGTCGCCTTGTAGATCAGCACGAAGCCGAGCGCGATGAGGCCGTAAACGCAGCCATTGGCCAGACCGCTGATGATCAGCTGCAAGGTTATCAATTGTTCCTCCCGACTTGACGCGGTCTTGTCTGCCGCGCTTTAGCCTCGTCTTTTGCCGCCGGTTCCCGTGGCGGCTTTTGGTTGCGTTCAGGGGGCGATAAAGACCTTTCCGTTCGGCTTTGCGAGTTCCTGCGGCACGCGCGCCATGGCTTCGGCGAGCGGCACCACGGCCGTCACATCGGTTTTCCAGCGTCCGTCGGCGAAACGTTTCTGTGCGGCCATCACGGCTTCGACACGCCGCTCCGGCGACTTGCGCATCCATTCCGGCAGCCAGAAACCTTCGACCACCTTGCTCATGAAGATCAGTTGTCCGGGCTCGCGGATCGCGGTCGTCTCCTGGTCGAGCCGGCCATAGACGATCCAGCGCGAGCGCCGCGGCATCTCATGGAAGATCGTCGTTGCGAGCGGCCCGGTGACCGCGTCGAGGAAGATACGCGGCTGCTCGGCCTTGATGATCTCGCGCAGCCTGTGCCTGAACTCGGGGCTCTCGGCATTCAGCGCATATGCGGCCCCTGCCTCCTCGACCAGCTTGAGCTGGTCGTCGCGCCGCACGATGGCGATCGGCCGAAAACCCTCCTCGCGCGCGACGTTCATGGTCAGCTTGGAAAGCTGGCTCGCGCCGGCGGTCATGATGAAGGCTTTTTCGCCTTCGTCCTTGACGATGCCGAACATGGCGAGAGCGGTGAGCGGATTGACGATCATCGCCGCCCCGTCCTCGTCGCGCACGCCGTCGACGAGCGGGATGCAGCCGGGTGCGTCGGCGATCGCATATTCGGCCCAGGCGCCCCAGTTGCTCAAGCCCGTCGCAAAGGCGATGCGTTTACCCATCAGCCCTTGCGCCACCGGCTCCTCGCCCGCCGCGACCACGGTGCCGACGCCTTCGAAACCGGCCGGCCGGCCCTGCATCCGCGGCTGGCCATAAAGACCCTTCACGAACATCACGTCGGACGGATTGATCGAGGCGCGGCTGACCTTGATCAGCACCTGCTTGCCTTTCGGCGCCGGCACCTCGATCGAGCCGTACTCGACATAGGGCTGCATCGCCTCGAGGTTGCTCGGCGAGCGCGTGCTCGCATATCCGTCGCCCTTGAGCAGCAATGCGTGCATCTGGGTGGGGATCGCCATCGCCGCGCTCTACGGTTTCAGGATGAGCTTGCCGGTAGCGCCCCGGCCGAGGATACGTTGCAGCACCGACGCCGCTTCCGCCAGCGGATAGGTGCCCTCGATCACCGGCTTCACCTTGCCGGCCATGTACCAGCCCACCAGCTCCTGCATGTTCTCGGCATAGATTTTCGGCTCCCTCTGGGTGAAGCTGCCCCAGAACACGCCGACCAGGCTGAAACCCTTGACCAAGGCCAAATTGACCGGGAATTGCGGGATCTTGCCGGAGGCAAAGCCGATCACCAGCAGCCGGCCGTTCCACGCCATCGAGCGCGAAAGCGCGTCGAAAGCGTCGCCGCCGACCGGGTCGTAGGCGACATCGACACCCTTGCCGCCGGTCGCCTCCTTCAATCTCTCCTTGAGGTCCTCGTAGCCGAGCACGATATCGGCGCCGCTGTCGGTCGCGATTTTCCGCTTCGCCTCGGTCGAAGCGACGCCGATCACCTTGGCGCCCATCGCCTTGCCGATCTGGATGGCGGCAATGCCCGTGGCGCCGGAAGCGCCGAGCACGCACAGCGTCTCGCCCGGCCGCAACTGCGCCCGCTGCTTCAGCGCATGGTGCGAGGTGCCGTATCCGCACATCAGCGCGCAGGCATCCGCCGCGCTCATGCCGGACGGCAGCCGCATCACGGCCGCCTCGCTCGCCGGCACGCGCTCGGCGTAACCGCCAAGCGTGCTCACCGCCGCGACGCGGTCGCCGGGCTTGATCGATTTCACCTCCGGCCCGACCGCGACGACCTTGCCTGCCACCTCCATGCCCGGCACGAAGGGTGTCGGCGGCTTCATCTGGTAGAGGCCCTGCACGAGCAGCCCGTCGGGATAGTTCACGCCGATCGCCTCGGCCTCGATCACCACGGTCGAGCCGATCGCCTGCGGCTCCGGCCAGTCGGCATATTCGAGCCGGTCGAGAGGTGCGAAGTCGCGGGCGACGACAGCCTTCATCCTCACACCTTCTCCTGCGTGTACTTCTTGAGCTCGGCGCGTGCGACCTGACGGCGGTGCACGGCGTCCGGACCGTCGGCGAGGCGCAGCGTCCTCAGATGCGTCCACTGCCGCGCCAGCGGCGTGTCCTGGCTGATGCCTTGCGCTCCGTAGAGCTGCACCGCCTCGTCGGTTACCTTCAGCGCGACACGCGGCGCCACGACCTTGATCTGGCTGATCCAGTTGGCGGCCGCGACGCGGTCGCCCTGGTCCATCATCCACGCCGCCTTGAGACAGAGCAGCCGCGCCATCTCGATCTCCATGCGGCTCTCGGCGATGATGTCGTAATTGGCGCCGAGCTGGGCCAGCGGCTTGCCGAAAGCCTCGCGCCGCATCGAGCGGCGGCAGAGCAGCTCCAGCGCCATCTCGGCCTGGCCGATGGCGCGCATGCAGTGGTGGATGCGGCCCGGCCCAAGCCGCCCTTGCGCGATCTCGAAGCCCTTGCCCTCGCCGACCAGCAAATTCGACGCCGGCACGCGCACATCCTCGAAGCTGAGATGCAGATGGCCGTGCGGCGCGTCGTCGTCGCCATAGACCTTCATGGCCCTGAGCCGGGTGATGCCGGGCGTATCGGCCGGCACCAGGATCATGGAGTGCTGGCGGTGCTTGTCCTCGCCGCCGGTCTTCACCATGACGATATAGATGGCGCAGCGCGGATCGCCGGCGCCCGAAGACCACCATTTCTCGCCGTTGAGAACATACTCCTCGCCGCGCCGCTCGCAGCGCATCGAGATGTTGGTCGCGTCCGAGGAAGCGACGTCCGGCTCCGTCATCAGGTAGGCGGAGCGGATCCTGCCTTCGAGCAGCGGCTCCAGCCAGCGCTTCTTGTGCTCGTCCGAGCCGTAGCGCTCGAGCACCTCCATGTTGCCGGTATCGGGCGCGGAGCAGTTGAAGGTCTCTGCGCCGAGATGCGCCCTGCCCATCTCCTCCGCCAGATAGGCGTATTCGACCGTGTTGAGCCCGTAGCCGCGCCTGGAATCGGTCAGCCAGAAGTTCCACAGGCCGCGCTCGCGCGACTTCTTTTTCAGGCCTTCCAGGATTTCCGTCTGCCGCGGCGTGAACGACCAGCGGTCGCCGCCTTTGCCCACTTCGGCGAGGAACTCCTCGTCGAGCGGCATGATCTCCTCGCGCACCATCTCGGCCACGCGCGCATGCAGCGGCTTCACGCGCTCACTCATGCCGAGATCCATCACCGTCATGCCGTCTCCCTGCCGCCAAGGCCGCGATAGGCGAACGCCACCACCTGCCGCGCAAGATTCTCGATATGATCCACAGTTTCGCCTTGCCGTGGAGAATACCAGAAGATCGGCGAGTTCAGCGACATGAACATCACCTGGTTGGCAATGCCGAGATCGTCGAAATGGAAGTCGCCTTCCTCGCGCGCCTGCGCAATCGTCTTGCGAAAAATTTCGGCATAGCTGTTGCGATATTTGACCAGCTCGCTCAGCACGTCGCGCTGACGCGGCGTGGTCGAGCCGCGCAGATGCATCTCCACGCCCTCCCACACCACGCGTGCCAGCGCCCGCGCCTTGGTCATCTCCAGCGTGTGGGTGAAAGCAAGCAGCTTCCAGCGCTCGACGGCGCGCCCCGGCATGTTTCGGTACGGCTCGATGATGTCGAAGATCCGGTCCATGCCGAAGCGGAAGACCTCGGCGAACAGATCGGCCTTGGACGGGAAGTGGTGATAGATGCGGCCTTTGGTGGCGCCGAGGCGCCGCGCGACGTCATCGATCGAGGTCGAGTTGTAGCCGCGCTCCATGAAGCATACGGCCGCCGCCCGCAAGATGTCGGCACGGGAACTGTCGATGACGTGCTCTTCGAAGCCGAGCATCATCGGCGGGCCTTCTCCTCCCTCCGGCGACCCATTGTCAGGCGGCTTGAAGAGCCGACTGCCGGGCCTTTACGGAACTCGCGAATGATGAACATACTACCCGGTATGTTGTCAACGCGATGCTCTGACAAGTCGCGACATTTAGGAAGAATGGGGAGGAAGCATGAGCTATCTCGACGACCTCTTTTCCGTGGCCGGCAAGACTGCGCTGGTGACCGGCGGCGCCACCGGCATCGGCCGCATGATCGCGACGGCCCTGGTCAGGTCCGGCGCGAATGTGCTGATCGCTTCGCGCAAGGGCGCCGATTGCGAGAAAGTTGCCGGAGAGATCAATGCACTCGGCGCCGCCGGCAAGGTCGAAGGTTTCGGCGGCGACGTTGCGACCGAAGCCGGCATCGATGCGCTGGTCGCGGAGGTGAAGCAGCGCACGGACCGGCTGCACATATTGATGAACAATGCCGGCGCCACCTGGGGCGAGCCGCTCGCCACCTTCCCCTACCAGGCATGGGCGAAGGTGCTGAACGTCAACGTCACCGGCCTTTTCCACCTGACCCGGCAGCTCTTGCCGATGCTGGAGAAGGCGGCGAGCGACGCCGACCCGGCGCGCGTCATCAATCTCGGCTCGCTCATGGGCACCCAGCCGCTCGCCGATGACGCCTATTCCTACACCGCCTCCAAGGCTGCCGTGCATCACCTCACCCGCACGCTGGCGATCGAGCTTGCGTCGCGCCGCATCACCGTGAACGCCTTCGCGCCGGGGCCTTTCCAGAGCCGCATGACCGCCTTCGCCACCGCCACGCCGGAAGGCGCCGAGCGGGTCGGCAGCCACGTGCCGCTCGGCCGCATCGGCGCGCCGGATGACATAGCCGGGGCCACGCTCTATCTGTGCAGCCGCGCCGGCAGCTACGTCACCGGCGCGATAATTCCGATTGACGGCGGGCAGTCCGTCCAGCATGGGCTGACGCTGTTCAAGGAATAGCTGCAGGAAGATCTTGGCGTGAAGCCGGTCAAGCTCGGGGATTTTGTCGCTGCCGCCGGCAGCGAGATCGGCGTGTCGCCGTGGCGCGCCGTCACACAGGAGATGATCGACCAGTTCGCAAGCGCAACCGACGATCATCAGTTCATCCATGTCGACCCGGAGCGGGCGGCAAGGGAGACGCCTTTCGGCGGCACGATCGCGCACGGTTTCCTGCTGCTTTCCCTGCTCTCGGCCATGACCTTCGAGACGCTGCCGCCGCTCGAAGGCGCCGGCATGGGCATCAACCAGGGTTTTGACAAGATCCGCTTCGTGCAGCCGGTGAAGACCGGCTCGCGCATCCGCGCCCGCTTCTTTCTCGCCGCGGTCAAGGCACGGCCGTCCGGCTGGGTCGAGGTGGCCTATGACGTGACGATCGAGATCGAGAATTCGGTGAAGCCGGCGTTGACGGCCCGCTGGCTCACGCTGACCATGGTCGAGCCCCGGGAAGAGACAGCATGAGCAGCAGCGGCAGCGACGGGGCTCGACCGGGTCGAGCCCCGGGAAGAGACAGCATGAGCGGCAGCGACCGGCTCGACCGGGTCGAGCCCCGGGAACAGACGGTATGAGCGATCCGAACGCCCTCGACCAAGCCGCGCTCGCGCCTTACCTCGAAGCCAGCATCAAGGGCTTTTCGGGCCTCAACGCGATCGAGAAGTTTTCGTCGGGGCAGTCCAACCCGACCTATCTGCTGAAGGCCGACAGCGGCCGCTATGTGCTGCGCGCGAAGCCGCCAGGCCAGCTGTTGAAGTCCGCGCACCAGGTCGATCGCGAATACCGCGTGATGAAGGCGCTGGCCGGCACCGACGTGCCGGTGCCGCCCGTCCTGCATCTCTCGGAGGAAGATTCGCCGATCGGCCGCATGTTCTACGTCATGCAATTCGTCGAGGGCCGCATCTTCTGGGATCCGTCGCTGCCCGAGCTCGCAGGCAATGGCGAGCGCAGCGCAATCTACGATGCGATGAACCGGACGCTCGCGGCCTTGCACAGCGTCGATGTCGAAAAGGCGGGGCTTGCCGATTTCGGCAAGCCGGGCAGCTATTTCGAGCGGCAGCTGTCGCGCTGGACGAGCCAGTATCGCGCCTCCGAGACCGGCCCCATACCCGATATGGACCGCCTCATCCCCTGGCTGGAGCGCCGCCTGCCTGCGGATGACGGCAAGGTTTCGCTCGTCCATGGCGACTATCGCATCGACAACATGATGTTCGCGCCTGACCGGCCGGAGGTCATCGCCGTGCTCGACTGGGAACTGTCGACGCTCGGCCACCCTTACGCCGACCTCTCCTACCAGTGCATGCACTGGCGGCTGCCGCACGCTTCCGGTTTCCGTGGGCTGGGCGGCATCGACCGGGAGAGAAGCGGGCTTCCGTCGGAAGCGGAATATGTGGCGCGCTACTGCGAGCGGCGCGGCCTTTCGGGCATCGACAATTGGGTCTTCTGCCTTGCCTTCTCCTTCTTCCGCCTCGGCGCCATCTGCCAGGGTGTGTACAAGCGCTATGTTGACGGCAACGCCTCGAATCCGGAAAAGGCCAAGGGCTATCACGAGGTGACGAAGCTGCTGGCGCGGCAGGCGGTCGAACTGATCGACAAGGAAGGCTGACCAGCCGTTTTTGCGACAAGAACAAGACCTATGGCGGGCCGCAGAAGGGTCGGGGGTTCACGATGGGACGTTTTGAAGGGCTGACGGTGCTGGTCACCGGAGCGACGGGCGGTTTCGGCCGCCGCGCCGCGGAGCGTTTCGCCGAAGGCGGGGCCCGGCTCGTCCTCTCCGATATCGACAAGGGCCCGCTCGGCGATCTTGCCGCCTCGCTTCCCGTCGAGACGGCGGCGCTCGCCGGCGACATCGCGGACGAGAGCCTGTCCGAGAGGCTTGTCGCGTTGACGCTGCAGCGCTTCGGCCGGCTCGACATCGCTCTCAACAATGCCGGCGTGGCCCAGTCTTTCGTGAAACTGCCGATGGTTCCGTCGGACGAAGCGCGGCGCATCGTCGAGATCGACCTGCTTGGCGTTTTCTACGCCATGAAGCACCAGATCCCGCAGATGGAAGCGCAGTTCCGCGAGACGAAGAAGGGGGGCACAATCGTCAACATCGCTTCGGTCGCAGGCGTTGCCGGCGCGGCCCGCCTTTCCGTCTATGCCGCTGCCAAGCACGGCGTCGTCGGCCTGACCCGCTCGGCCGCAGCCGAATGCGCGACCAAGGGCGTGCGCATCAACGCGGTCTGCCCCTCCTTCGCCCGCACCAACATGGTCGGTGAATTCGTCAAGCTGGCTGGCGGCAAGGAGATCGAGGCACTGGCCGAGCTGACGCGCGGCGTGCCGATGAAACGCGTCGCCGAGGTCGACGAGGTGGTCGAAGTGATCCTCTTCGCCGCCGACCCGAAGAATTCGTTCATGACCGGACACACACTGTCGGTCGATGGCGGGATCGCGGCGATCTGACGTCGCGCCAAGCTGGAGACCCCCTCTCAAGCTATTCTAAGGCTTGGCAAGCCAAGCCAAAGAATAGCTATCTCCCCCACAAGGGGGGAGATAGCCGGCGCAAAGGCCGGCGCAAATCTCAGCCATTGGCGATTGGCTGGAGCGGCGGTGCAGCGCTTGTTCCCCCCTTGGTGGGCGAGATAGCAATTCTTGGGCTGGCTTTAGCCAGCCTTAGAATTGCTTGAGAGGGGGTCTCGTAGAGCGCCCTCCGTCAAATCAAGATCAGCCCCTCCCGCATCGCGATCGCGATCGCGTCGGTGCGGTTGGCTGCGCCGAGCTTCTGCATGATCGCGGCGACGTGGAACTTCGCCGTGTGCACGGAGATGTTCAGCCGCCGCGCGATCACCTTGTTCGGCGCGCCCTCCGCGAGCAGGGCCAGCACTTCGCTCTCGCGCGCGGAAAAATGCCGGTCGGCGTGCTCGGCATCGGTGCGCGCCTGTGAAATCGCAGGACCGGGAAGCACCCGGTAGCCGGCCGCGACCAGCTTCGCCGCGGCGGCGATCAGCTCGGCGGGCGCATCCTCGGCGAGCACACCGCGCACATTCGGCTCGTCCGCGGCCATCCCGCCATGCGGAACCAGTGCCACATGCGGCGTGAGCGTGTCGACGGGCGGCCCGTCCGTGACCACGACATCGGCCTCGGCCAGCGCATCGAAATTGTCGCCCGAGTGGACGGCGATGGTCTCGTCAAGCGCGAGCGCGACGGCGATGTCCTCGCCGCGGGCCCGGTCCTCCAGTGCCAGAAACATGATGAGCGCCTCCGTCAAATCCCCTCCATCGCGGCTCAGCGCACCGGCCGCGCGCCGATCGTGACCGCGATCGTCTGCTCCGCCCCGCCGCGCCGGATGGTGAGCGTCACTTCGGTGCCGACGCTGTCGGGCGACAGCTTTTCGACGAGCCCGCGCGGACCGCGCACCGCTTCGCCGTTCCAGGCGGTGACGATGTCGCCGAGCTGGATGCCGGCGGCCTGGGCCGGACCGCTTTCGTCGAGGCTCATCACCATCGCGCCCTGCACCGAGGCATGCCGCACCGGATGCAGGCCGGCGCCGAGATAACCGCGCGCCACGTGACCCTTCTCGCGCAGCACCGCGGCCACGCGGTCGATCGTTTCGGCCGGAATGACGAGCACGCGCCGGCGCGGCCCGAACAGCATCATGCCGACGAGCTTGCCTTCCGCATCGAGCGCGGGGCCGCCCTCGAAACGGCCGTCGACCGGCACGGCAAGGCCGAGGCGGCGGTCGATCAGCCCGCCGCGCATCGAACGCCAGCTCGGGCCGGCCTCGTTGACCGAGCCGAAGGACGCGAGCGGCGAGGTATCCGTCTGGCCCGCGACCAGGACCACATTGCCGGGCCGCACCGGCGCGGCATTGGCGAAAGAAGCTGCCGGCTTGCCGGTCTTCAGCAGCACGATGCCGGACGATGGGTCGCGGCCTGCAACCTCCGCGCCCGCCTTGCTGCCGTCGGCGAGCGTCAGCTCGATCGTCTCATCGGTTTCCACCGCAGATTCGGCAGCGACGTAAAAACCATCCTTCCAGTGGAAGGCGCTGCGCGTGCGGCCGTGGAAAGGCAGGCTCGCAAGCGCCGGCCCGGCCTTCTCGGCGAGGTCGGCGAGCGCGTTTGAGAATTCGGCGAGATCGGTCATCGAACGGAACTCCTGGGCAATTTGAACTTGGCCCAGAATATTGGCGGACGGCCTGCCCTTCCTACTCGCCGCAAGGCTAGGAATGGCCTCGACTGCCCATCTGGTCAGGTCGCGACGCCTGGCGGCGCTCCGCACATATAGGCATCGATCCGCCACCTGCCACGAGGGACCCATGGTTTCACCCCTCCCCGCTTCCGACGATGCCTTGCTGCTCGACGCCTATTCGGCGACCGTTGCCGACGCCGTCGACCTGGTCGGACCGGCCGTCTGCAACATCGAGCGTGTCGGCTCGCGCGGCCAGGGCTCGGGCTTCGTCATCTCGCATGACGGGCTGGTGGTCACCAACAGCCATGTGGTCGGCGATGCGGCTGTCGTGCGTGTCGCCATGCCGGACGGCGCTGCTGCCGAAGGCCGCGTGGTCGGCAGCGATCCCGATACCGACATCGCGCTGGTACGCGCCGACGGCAGCTACCGCACCGTCGCCCGGCTCGGCAATTCGAAGAGCCTCAGGCGTGGCCAGATCGCGATCGCCATCGGCAATCCGCTCGGCTTCGAATGGACCGTCACCGCCGGCGTCGTGTCCGCGCTCGGCCGCTCGATGCGGGCCTCGACCGGCCGCCTGATCGACGACGTCATCCAGACCGACGCCTCGCTCAATCCCGGCAATTCGGGCGGGCCGCTGGTTTCGTCGGCCGGCGAGGTGATCGGCGTCAACACCGCCATCATCCGCGGCGCACAGGGCATCGCTTTCGCCGTCGCCGCCAACACGGCGAATTATGTCGTGTCGGAAATCATCCGCCATGGCCGCGTGCGCCGCGCCTGGATCGGCGTTGCCGCCGACACCGTGCCGCTGCCGCGCAAGGCCGCGGTGGCGGCCGGCGTGCCCGGCACGAGCGCCGTGCGCATCCGCCGGATCGAGCCGGGCAGCCCGGCGGCGCTCGCCGGCCTGATGGACGGCGACATCGTGCTGTCGGTGGACGGCCGGCCGCTTGCCGGCGTCGACGACATGATCCGTGCGCTCGATGCCGAACGCATCGGCCGCGCCTCGCTGTTCGTCACCATCCGGCGCGGTGCCTTGCGCACCGTGGAGGTCACGCCGACGGCGCGCAGATCCTCCTGACACATTTGGCAGGAATCGGGTTGTAAGAAGCGACCGCAAGGCCGAAATTGCCCATGTACGAAAGGCAATGGCCATGACGACACATTACCAGACCTTCGAGACCGAAGCGGGTTTCTGCGGCATCGCCTGGAACGAGGTCGGCGTCACGCGCTTCCATCTGCCCGTGAGCGACCAGGCGGCGATCGAGCGCAGCATGCAAAGGCGTGCGCCGGACGCCGTGCCGGGAACCCCGCCGCCGCAAATCGCCGCGACCATCGAAGCGGCAAAACGCTATTTCGCCGGCGAGCGCATCGATTTCTCCGATGTGAAGCTCGACCTCAGCGGCGCGGACGAGTTGTTCCGTTCGATCTACGCCGCGACGCGTGCGCTCGGCTACGGCGAAACCTCGACCTACGGCACGCTGGCGAAGCAACTCGGCCACGGTCCGGAGGTCGCGAAAGACGTCGGCCAGGCCATGGCGAAGAACCCCGTGCCGCTGATCATTCCATGCCATCGCGTGCTGGCGGCGGGCGGCAAGCCCGGCGGCTTCTCTGCGCCGGGCGGCGTCACCACCAAGATGCGCATGCTCGACATGGAAGGCGTCCGCGTGGCACCGCCAAGGCCGGCGCAGCAGAGCTTGTTCTAGCGGCCCAGCTGGCTGGAGGGCGCCCCCTCCACCATGCTTCGCATGGTCCCCCTCCCCCGCTTCGCAGGGGAGGATCCAAACGCAGCGGCCGGCCGCGACCTTGATCCTCCCCCGTGACAACGGGGGAGGGGGGCCGCCGAAGGCGGTGGAGGGGGCGCACCTCGCCGGCTAGTCTAAAAGCGCGCCCTACTCTTTCGGCTCGGGCGGGCCGCCAGGCACGACGTGCGACGTGACCGACGGCGGATCGCTGGCCGGAAAACTGTCCTCCAGCGCCTCGTCCAGCTCTTCCTCGAGCTCTTCCCGGGTCTGAGGTTTGTCGACGGCCTTGGACGGCTTGCGCGGTTTCTTGTCGGGCATAACGGTCTCCGTTCAGCCATCCTGCCAATTGAACCTGCAGGGCAACCCTTGAATCTCGGCAGGCAGAAAGGCATTGCCTCGCCATGCCTTGCGCCGCCTACACCGACCCTCGCCTGACCGCGGTCTACGACACGCTGAACCCGCCCGGCCGCGACGATCTCTTTTATCTCGGCATCGCCGGGGCCGAGCGCAAGACGATCCTCGACATCGGCTGCGGCACCGGCCGGCTCGCCGCCTCGCTGGCAAAGCGCGGCCACGACGTCACCGGCGCCGACCCGGCCGCGGCGATGCTCGACGTCGCGCGAAAACGCGATGGCGGCGCCAATGTGCGCTGGATCGAATCCGACGCCGCGAGCCTGAAGTTGCCCAATCGCTTCGATCTCGCTTTCATGACCGGCCACGTCTTCCAGGTCTTCCTGACCGACGCCGAAGTGCTCGCTGCCTTGCGCGTCGTGCACCGCCACCTGAAGCTGGGCGGCAGGCTGGCCGTGGAGATGCGCAACGTCTTCGCGCGCGAATGGGAAAGCTGGGTGCCGGTCGAGACCCGCGAGCAGCTTGACGTCACAGGCGTCGGACCGGTCGAAGTGTTCTACGACATTGGCAGCGTCGAAGGCCGGCTGGTCACCTTCGATACGCATTTCCGCTTCGGGCCCGACGATGTCGCGGTCGCCACGACCACGCTGCGCTTCATGGAGCAGACGGAGGTCGCTGCCTTCCTCGCCGAAGCAGGATTTGGCGAGGTCGAGTGGTATGGCGACTACGACGGCTCGCCCTTCAAACCGGGCAGCCCGGAAATCCTGGCTGTGGCGGTCCGATGACGAGAGCGGCTATCGTCGCGCTCGCGCCCCCCTTCTCCCCTTGTTGTGGGAGAAGGAAGCGTGTGCTGCCAATTCCGCTTCAGCCCACCGCGTCCCGCGCCGCCTCGTCGAGGAAGTCGAACACATACTCGGAGAACGAGCGCCAGCATTCGACGCGGAACGCATCCTCCGCCGCTCGGAAAAGCACGATCTCGACCTTGCCCATGAGCGTGCGCGAGCAGGCGCCGACCGGGAATGCATCCGGCGTCAGATCCTGCGGGCAGCCGGCAGACAGCGTCGCCTCCACCTTTGCCCCCGAAACGACAATGCCGACATTGCGGTTCGATATGTCGGCAGCCGAGTGCAGCGCCTTGACCTCGGCGAGATCGGCCATCGGATTGCCGCCACCATCGTCGATGACGAGCCACTCGTCCGGCCCGAGCCACAGCGCGTGACGGCTGCCTTCGCTGGCCGAACTTTTCGGCTTGTTGGGCAGCTTCACGCCGAGCGCCTTCGACAGCGCCGCGATGGAAGCCGCCGGCGCGCGCAGCCCGATGCGCTCTGCCGGCGGCAGCACCGCCACCGTCACTGCGCCGTGCTTGAGCTCGCGCTCGCCGAGCTTCGTGCGCCGCTCTGCCATCCCGGACGGTGAGGCCTTCTTCGCCGCCCTAGCCATTGAGGCGCTCTCCCTTCGCATCGAAGAACACCATGCCCGTCACCTCGACCTCGATCGTCCTGTCCGGCATCGGCACATAGAGCGTCTGCCCCATCTTCTCACGCCCGTCGGTGACCAGCGCCAGCGCGATCGAGCGGCCGCAATTTTCCGACCAGTAGCTCGAGGTGACGTGTCCGATCATCTTCATCGGGATCGGCTGCCTGGGGTCGAGCACGATCTGCGCACCCTCCTCGAGCACCGTCCTGGGGTCTTTCGTCTTCAGGCCGACGAGCTGCTTGCGGCCCGCTCCGACGAGGTCCGGCCGCATCATGCCGCGAATGCCGACGAAATCAGCCTTCTTCTTGCCGACCGCCCAATCGAGCCCGGCATCGTTGGGCGTAACCGTGCCGTCCGTGTCCTGGCCGACGATGATGTAGCCCTTCTCGGCGCGCAGCACGTGCATGGCTTCGGTGCCGTAGGCGCAGGCGCCGTGTTTTTCACCCTCTGCCCAGAGCGCCTCCCAGACCGCCTCGCCATAATCGGCCGGCACGTTCACCTCAAAACCGCGGTCGCCGGTGAAGGACATGCGGAAGAGACGGGTCGGCACGCCGCAGATCTTGCCCTCGCGCACCGACATATGCGGCATCGCCTCGTCCGCCAGGTCGATGCCGTCGAGCAGCGGCGCGATGATGTCGCGCGACTTGGGCCCCTGCACCGCGATCACCGCCCATTGCTCGGAGATCGAGGTCAGCCAGACATTGAGATGCGGGAACTCGGTCTGGAGGTAATCCTCCATGTGATGCATGACGCGCGCCGCGCCGCCGGTGGTCGTGGTGACGTGAAAACGGTCCGGCGCCAGCCGCCCGACCACGCCGTCATCGTAGATGAAGCCGTCCTCGCGCAGCATGATGCCGTAGCGGCAGCGGCCCGGCTCCAGCTTCTCCCACGGGTTGGTGTAGAGCAGCTCCATGAACTTCGCCGCGTCGGGGCCGACCACCTCGATCTTGCCCAGCGTCGAGGCGTCGAACAGGCCGGCGGCCTTGCGGACCGTCACGCATTCGCGGTTGACGGCCGCGTGCATGTCCTCGCCGGCGCGCGGAAAATACCAGGCGCGTTTCCACTGGCCGACATCCTCGAACACGGCGCCGTGTTTCTCGGCCCAGGGATGGATCGCGGTTCTGCGCGTCGGGTCGAAGAATTTTCCGCGGCCATGCCCGACGATGGCGCCGAACGTCACCGGCGTGTAGGGCGCGCGGAAGGTGGTCAGTCCCACCTCCGGGACCGCCTTGCCGAGCGCTTCCGCCGCGATGGCGAGACCGTGCATGTTCGACGTCTTGCCCTGGTCTGTCGCCATGCCGTTGGTGGTGAAGCGCTTGACGTGCTCGATCGAGTGAAAACCCTCGCGCACGGCGAGCTTTATGTCCTTGGCGGTGACGTCGTTCTGGAAATCGACAAAAGCCTTCGAGCCGACCTCCGCACCGGCCGGCGTTCCGATCACGCCGCCGGTATAACTCTCAGCTGCGACAGCCGCGATCTTCGGCGCCTTGCCGCCCTTGCCGCCGGCATCCTTCGCCGCCTTCTCGCCGGCCGCCAGCGCTTCGGCGATCGTCGCCGAAAGCCCATCGGTGCCGGCGCAGGCGCCGACCGAGACGCATTCCTGCGCTTGGGTGCCCGGCAGGAAACGATGCCCGCCGGCGTCGAACGCCACCTTGCCGCGCGATTGCGAGAAGAGGTGCACGCTCGGCGTCCAGCCGGCCGACATCAGCAGCGCATCGATGGGAATGGTTCGCTCGCCGCCGCCGGTCTTGGGGCTGATCGTCATCGACGAGACGCGGTGCCGTCCGCTGCTGCGGACGACGATGCGGCCGTGATTGATCTCGATGCCGAGCGCGCGCGCCTCCTCGACATGCGGCCCGGCCGGATTGTCGCGCAGATCGACGATCGCCGCCACGCCGACTCCTGCCTTCCTGAGATCGATCGCCGCGGCATAGGCGGAATCGTTGGCCGTGAACACGCCGACATTCCTGCCGACCGCGACACCATAATGATTGAGGTAGGTGCGCGCGGCCGAAGCGAGCATGATGCCCGGGCGGTCATTGTCGCCGAACACCATGTGCCGCTCGATCGCGCCGGTGGCGAGGATCACGCGCTTCGCGCGCACCTGCCACAGCCGCTCGCGCGGCAGGGCTGCCTTGGGCTCGGCAAGATGCTCGGTGACGCGCTCGACCAGGCCGACGAAGTTCTGCGCGTAGTAGCCGAAGGCCGTGGTGCGCGGCAGCACCCGCACATTGTCCATGCCGGCGAGTCTTTTCGCTGCTGCTTCCGCCCAGCTCCAGCCGTCCACCCCGTCGATCGTGGCACCCGCCTCGAAGCGCAGCGCCCCGCCGAACGCCGCCTGCTCGTCGGCAAGGATGACACGCACGCCGCTCTCGGCCGCCGCAAGGGCCGCGGCAAGGCCGGCGGCCCCGCCGCCCAGGACCAGCACCTCGCAATGCGCGAAGCGCGAGGCGTAATGATCCGGATCGGGTTTGTCAGGCGCCTTGCCGAGGCCGGCCGCGGCGCGGATGTTCGGCTCGTAGAGTTTCTTCCAGGCGGCCTTCGGCCACATGAAGGTCTTGTAGTAGAAGCCGGCGGAAAACATCGGCGAGGCGACGTCGTTCAACGCGCCGATGTCGAAGGAAAGCGACGGCCAGCGATTCTGCGAGCTCGCCGTCAGCCCCTCGTAGAGTTCCTGCACGGTGGCGCGCACATTCGGCGTTTTCCGCGCCGCATCGCGCTCCACCGTCACCAGCGCGTTCGGCTCCTCCGACCCGGCTGCCAGGATGCCGCGCGGGCGGTGATATTTGAACGAGCGCCCCGTGAGGTGAACGCCGTTGGCGAGCAGGGCGGAGGCGAGCGTGTCGCCCTCGCGGCCGGACAATTCCTGGCCGTCGAAACTGAAGCGCACGGCTCCTGCCGGCAGCCGGCCCTTGCCGGCGAGGCGGAACGTTTCGGTCACCGTGTACCTCCCGCCGAAGTCAGCGCCCTGCGTTGCCCCCCTCTGTCCTGCCGGACATCTCCCCCACGAGGGGGGAGATCGGACGGCCACTCTGCTTTCGCCAATCGGCAACGCTCGTGATTGGCGAAGGTCGTGACTACAGCCAATCTCCCCCCTCGTGGGGGAGATGTCCGGCAGGACAGAGGGGGGCGCGACAGAACGCTGCCTCTCATTTCTGGCCTCCGTCAGCATTCGCCGCAGCCACGATCTCGGGCTTCGGCTCGCCGGCCTTGTAGGTCATCACGAACTTGTCGGTGACGGTGTGGCGCACGGCATTGAAGAAGCGCGCGCAGCCATGGATGTGGCGCCATCGCTCGTAGATGATCCCTTTCGGGTTCGAGCGGATGAAGAAGAATTTTTCGAAATCCTCGTCGCTCTCCGCAACGAGGTTGGCGGATCGGGCAATATGCGCCTCGCCGGTGTTGCGGAACTCGATCTCCGGGCGATCTTCCTCGCAATAGGGGCAGCGGATGAGAAGCATGGTCAGAACTCTTTCTGTCCGTCGCAGAGTTTCGCGCCCATCGCCTCGAACGGGGCGAGCCGCTTCACCAGCGTCTCGAGGCTGTCCCAGGGAGCGTAGAGCTCCTTGTCTTCGATGGTGGCGAGCAGCGCGATCGGGTTGGTGGTGACCGCGACCGAGCGCGGCAGCTTCATGTTGCCGATCTCGCCCATCTCCTCGGGCGTCAGTATCTCGCCGAAGAAGACGAAACGGTCGGCGCCGAGCGGCACGCAGGTCAGCGTGCCTTCATCGATCGAGAACGCCCATTCATGCTGGGTGTCGGCCTTGCGGATGACAATCTCGGGGAACGCGCCCGCAAGGGTCGGGCTCACGAGCAGGAGCGGTGTCGCGAGCGACAGCATGGCGCGTCTCACAGCTCACCGCCTCGCAAATGTTCGCCGGCCGGCTGGTCGCAAAGCCTGCGGCCCATGTCGATGAAGGGTGCCACGGTCGTGAGCCGCTCCTCGACGGTGGCGGCGGGTGCGAAGAGATCGCGCGTCGCGATGTTGCCGAGCGTCAGCTCGAGCGGGTTGGCCGAAAGCAGCACGCCGCGCGGCTCCTGCACCTGCTCGGCGACAGCTTCAGCGTCGAAGGCGAAGAACATCACGACCGGCGTCCCGCCGCTCCACACGCAGGTGAGATGCCCCTTGTCGACGGAAAACGGCCAGCCGGTCTCGTTGCCGGCCCTTTCGATCGGCTGGAAGCGCACTTCGTGCGGCGAAGGAAAGTGCAGCAGGCCCTTTTCGCCGGCGAGGATCGTCATGGCGAGCGCGGCTTCCGGAAACATCAGTGCGCGACCGCGGCCGCGGCCGCCTCGTCGATCAGCCGGCCGGTGCGGAAACGTTCCAGCGTGAACGGCGCGTTGATCGGGTGCGGATTGTCGTTGGCGATCGTATGCGCAAAGACATGGCCCGAGCCCGGCGTCGCCTTGAAGCCGCCCGTGCCCCAGCCGCAATTGACGTACAGCCCCGGCACCGGCGTTTTCGCCAGGATCGGCGAGCGGTCGGGCGTGACGTCGACGATGCCGCCCCAGCTGCGCAGCATCTTCATGCGCGTGAACATCGGGAACATCTCGCAGATCGCTTCCAGCGTGTGCTCGAGAATGTGCAGGCCGCCGGTCTGCGAATAGGACACGTACTGGTCGGTGCCGGCGCCGATCACCAACTCGCCCTTGTCGGATTGCGAGATGTAGGCGTGCACCGTGTTGGACATGACCACGCACGGAAACACCGGCTTCACCGGCTCCGACACCAGCGCCTGCAGCGGGTAGCTTTCGAGCGGCATGCGCAGGTCCGCCATCTGCATGATCACGGAGGAGTGCCCGGCCGCCACGACGCCGATCTTCTTCGCGCCGATGAAGCCGCGCGTCGTCTCGACGCCTGTCACATGCCCGTTGGGCGAGCGTTTTATCCCCGTGACCTCGCAATTCTGGATGATGTGCACGCCGCGGTCGGACGCTCCGCGCGCATACCCCCAGGCGACCGCATCGTGCCGCGCCGTGCCGCCGCGCCGCTGCAATGCGGCGCCGACCACCGGGTAGCGGGCATCCTTCGAGATGTTGAGCGGCGGGCAGAAGGCCTTTGCCTGCTCCGGCGTCAGCCACTCATTGTCGATGCCGTTCAGGCGGTTTGCGTGGACATGGCGCTTGAGCACCTGGATGTCGTGCACATTGTGCGCCAGCATCATCACGCCGCGCGCCGAATACATGACGTTGTAGTTGAGGTCCTGGCTGAGCCCGTCCCAGAGCTTCACCGCATGGTCGTAGATGCCGGCGCTCTCGTCATAGAGATAGTTGGAGCGGATGATCGTGGTGTTGCGGCCGGTATTGCCGCCGCCGAGCCAGCCCTTCTCCAGCACCGCCACATTGGTGATGCCGTGCTCCTTGGCGAGATAATACGCGGTCGCCAGCCCATGCCCGCCGGCGCCGACGATGATGATTTCGTATTCCTTCCTCGGCTCGGGCGACGTCCACTGCGCCTCCCAGCCCTTGTGGCCGCGCATCGCCTCGCGCGCGATCGCAAAGACGGAATATTTGCGCATGGGTCCTCATGAATTCGCGGGATGAGCCGGCCAATCCCTGGCTGACCGACGCGTTTTAGCACTAGCCAAAACGCCCTGCCACCCTTGCGCTGATTGCGACGGCGCTTGCCGTTTTGCGCCAGTGCGAAAGCCGCCGCGATGCGACGCAGATCAGCCGAACTTCCGCGCCGCATCCAGCGCCAGGCCAAGGCCGACGCTGCCGAACATGTCGCCGGCGACCACCCTTGCCTGCGGCACCTGCTCGAGGATGCTGCGGCGCACCTGCCCGACCGCGGTCGAGCCGCCGGTCAGGAAGACCGTGTCGATCCGCTGCGCCGTCAGCCCCGCAGCTTTCAGTGCCTGCGCAACCGTCGCGCCGATGCGCTCGACCGCATTCGCGATCGCCTGGTCGAGATCCTTCGCGCCTGCGGCAACGCTGAGACGCCCGTCCGTCAGGTCGAGCTCGATGCTTGCTTCACCCTGTGCAGTCAGCGCCACCTTCGCGGCTTCCACCTTGCCGGCCAGCTCATGGCCCTGGCGATGGCGCACGATGTCGATCATCCGGTCGACGAGCTCGGGGCGTGCGGCGTCGTAGCGTATCCGCCTGAGCGCCGTCGTCGCCTCGTTGGAATAGAGCAGATTGATGCGCTGCCAGGTGGCGAGGTCGAAAAAGTAGCTGACCGGCAAATAGCGCTTGCCGTCCCGGGTCGGCGTCATATAGCCGAGCTCCGGCATCACCCTGGCGACCGAGAGCAGCCGGTCGAAATCGGTGCCGCCGACATGCACGCCGGCATTGGCGAGGATGTCTCCCCTGCGGTCGGCAGCCTTTGCGCGCTGCGGCGAGACGCGCACGATGGAAAAGTCCGACGTGCCGCCGCCTATGTCGGCGATCAGCGCCAGCTCTTCCTTTCGCACGCCCTGCTCGTAGTCGAGCGCCGCGGCGATCGGCTCGAACTGGAAGGCGATGTGGCGGAAGCCGCGCGCCCGCGCCACCTTCTCGAGCTCGCCCTGCGCTTCGGCATCGGCGGCCGCGTCCTCGTCGACGAAATGCACCGGGCGGCCAAGCACGACATGCTCGACATCATCGCCGCGCGCCTCGTCGAGGCGCCGCTTCAGGTGACCGACAAATCCGCCCAGAATGTCGGAAAACTTCATCGTGCGCGCCTTGATGCGGGTCTTCTCGTGGATCAGTGAGGTGCCAAGCACGCTCTTCAGCGCACGCATCAGGCGGCCTTCGACATGCGCCGTGTAGTCGTCGATCGCACGGCGTCCGTAATAGGCGTGGCCATCCTCGAAATTGAAGAAGACCGCACTCGGCAGCGTCACCTGCTCGCCCTCGAGCGCGACGAGCCGCGGCATTCCGTTTTCAACGATGCCGACAGTCGAGTTCGACGTGCCGAAATCGATCCCGCCCGAAACCGGTCGCATGGCAGTCCCTGCATTTTGCTTGATTGGCCGCGTCCGCCGCGGGACGCTGGCGATACAGGCATGCGGGACCTCTGTCCAGCCGTTAACGTCGTCCGCCTTCTGACGACGCCTTTTGCCGTCTTTTTCGCCGCACGTTTCGGGTGGCCGCTCGGGGCGCGAGTTGCGACTTGTACGCCATCGGCCGGCGCGTCCGGCAAGCAGACAGGAGAAGAAGAATGTTCGCACTCACCAACAAGATTGCACTCGTCACCGGCGCGAGCTCGGGCATCGGGCGGGCGACGGCAAAACTCTTTGCCGAGAATGGCGCAAAAGTCGTGGTCGCCGCGCGGCGGCAAGCCGAGCTCGATACCCTCGTCGAGCAGATCCGCGAGATTGACGGCGAAGCGGCGGCGCTGGCCGGCGACGTCCGCGACGAGGCCCATGCAAAGGCGCTCGTCGAACTGGCGGTGAGCCGTTTCGGCGGCCTCGATGTCGCCTTCAACAATGTCGGCCTCGTCGGCGAGACCGGGCCTGTCGACACGCTCTCGCTGGAAAGCTGGCACGAAACCCTCGACACCAACCTCACCAGCGCCTTTCTCGGCGCCAAGTACCAGATACCGGCAATGATCGAACGCGGCGGCGGCTCGCTGATCTTCACCTCGACCTTCGTCGGGCATACGGTCGGCATGCCGGGCATGACCGCCTATGCGGCGAGCAAGGCCGGCCTGGTCGGGCTCACGCAGGTTCTGGCGGCGGAGTTCGGAGCCAAGGGCATTCGCGTGAACGCGCTGCTGCCCGGCGGCACCGACACACCTTCCGCGACATTCAAGACGCCGGAAGCGCGGAATTTCGTCGAAGCGCTGCACGCGCTGAAGCGGGTGGCGCAACCGGAGGAAATCGCCCGCTCGGCACTTTACCTCGCCTCGGATGCCTCGAGCTTCACGACCGGCGCGGCACTGCTCGCCGATGGCGGCATCTCGATCAACCGCGTTTGAGCGCTGCATCGCGCAAATCGGCACGGCCATGGCGCTAAAGCATGTCTTGGTCTCAAAACCGGGGCCACTTTTGCGAGGCATGCGCTAAACCGCTTGCTTTTTGCTGGCCGATTTGCCGATTTGCGTGCCGCGGCAGCTTGTCGGAGAGCCTTGCATGCTTCTGGTGCGGACTTACGTGGGCCAAAGCGCCATCGAGGGGGTTGGCGTGTTCGCGGCCGAGCCGATCGCCGGGGGCACGCCGATCTGGCGGCTCGAGCCGGATTTCGACCGCCTCATTCCCATGCAAAGATATCGCTCCGCGCCGCCCGTCCTCAAGGAGCTGATCGACCGCTATGCCTATCCCAGCGCCGATCACCCCGGCCATGTCGTGTTCGAGTTCGACAATGGTCGCTTCATGAACCATTCGGATCGGCCGAACACGGATTTTTCTGCCGCGAGCGGCGGCATCGCGCTGCGTGACATTGCCGCCGGCGAAGAAATCACCTGCGACTACGCTGAGTTCTACAACGCGTTCGAATTGCTGCCGGGCGCGCCCTGCGTCGCGTGACCGTACCTGCAACGTCGACCTCGCGGCTCCGTCCGTCGGAAGAGACGGGGTGACGAACGATCAGTTGCGGTCCTGACGCTGCGCGCCGTGAAAGATTCGGCCGATGACCACGCGATCAGCTATGACGCGGTAGAGAATGATATGTCTGCCGTGCACGAATTGGAGCGTGCGGCCCTGATAAAGCCGGCCCATACGCGGATTGTCGGCAATCAAGCCGAACACATGATCCAGCTCGCGTAGATACTTGTCGGCCTGTTTCTCGCCGAAGGTCGTATACGTGTAGCGATAGATATCGTGAAGGTCGCGTTCGGCGCGCTGCGTGACCCTATGGCGCATGCGATAGTGCGGCGCGCGCTTCGCTGATGATGTCGTCGATCGACTTTGCCGAGATCGGGCTCGAAAACCCTTCCTCGATTGCCGCCTCTATTGCCTGGCGCTTCGCCTCTGGCGAGAGGGCATCGAACCACGCGCGCTGCTCATCCGTCGGCGCGGCCCACGGGTAAACGTCGATGCTGATCGTTTCGATCGTGCTCATCGCGTGAGTATAGGTCAGTTCGCCCGGATGTGCCAGAAATTGCGCTGTCGGCCGGAGAAACCGACGTCGCCGATCCAGGACTGCGCCACGTAACCGTTACAGTTGCGTCACCTGTGGACAACCACCCCCGATTCTGCTATCAGCCCGCCGCAATTCGCGGTGGTGGCCACTGCGGAGGCGGTGGCCTATTTGGTGCTGCCTCATCGTCCAAACCGGCAAACAGGATCGCTCGTGCAGGTACTCGTCCGCGACAACAACGTTGATCAGGCGCTCCGCGCGCTCAAGAAAAAGATGCAGCGCGAAGGCATCTTCCGCGAAATGAAGATGCGCGGACACTACGAGAAGCCCTCCGAGAAGCGCGCCCGCGAGAAGGCGGAAGCCGTGCGCCGCGCCCGCAAGCTGGCCCGCAAGCGGGCCCAGCGCGAAGGTCTGGTTCCGGGTGGCCGTCCGGCAGCGGCGGCAGCACGTCCTGCTGGACGCTGATCGCCTATTTTCGTCCTTATTTCAGCGATACCGACCGTAAGGCGGCGCGATTTTTGACAATCGCCGCCGCCTTTTCGTTTCCGACAGAGCGAGGGACTGACGGAAACAGGGTGGGAAAGCGAGAGGAAGCGGCATGGATCAAGTGAACGCGCGGCAGCGCTCGTCGAGCTGGCGTTTTGGCGCGGTTGCGCTGTTGATCACCTTGCCGCTCGCCGCCTGCCAGAGCGGTCCCGTCGGCGAAGTCGCCGCGATCGACATCGCGCAGGGGTCGGAAGAGAACATCGCTTCGCTGACCTCGGTGATCCAGCGCAGCCCGCGCGATCCGGAAGCCTACAATGTGCGCGGCTCGGCCTATGGCCGCGGCGGCCGCTACAAGGAAGCGCTGGAGGATTTCAACACCGCCGTCCAGCTCAATCCGTCCTTCTATCAGGCCTATTCCAACCGCGCGCTGATCTATCGCTTCCTCGGCGACCAGAACGCGGCGCTGAAGGATTACAACCGGGCGATCCAGATCAACCCGAACTACGACGCCGCCTATATCGGCCGCGGCGGGCTCTACCGGAAGGCCGGGCGTGTGCGCGAAGCCTTCAACGATTTCGAGCGGGCGATCCAGCTCGACACCACCGACGGGCGCGCCTATCACGGCCGCGGCCTGATCTATCAGAGCCAGGGCCAGCACAATTTCGCCATCGAGGATTTCTCGACCGCGATCTCGCTCTCGCCGGAATCGGCCGAGCCCTACAATGGGCGTGGCATCTCCTACCTGGCGCTCAACGACGAAGAGAATGCCTTCGCCGATTTCAACAACGCCATCCGCCTCAACGACCGCAACGCCGAGGCCTGGGCGAACCAGGCCCTGGTCTACGAGAAGCGCGGCGACAAGGCGAAGGCTGCGAATTCCTACCGCCGCGCGGTGCAGCTCGATCCGAACTACGTGCCGGCCACCGAGGGCCTCGCCCGCACCCGAACCGGCTGATCGGATACGGACGCCGATAAAGGCGTCCGCCCGTTCTCAGTGACTCTCACTGGCAGGTGATGACGGCGCTCCCGCCGCCGTCGCAGGTCGCGCCGTCGGCCGTGACCTGGAAGGACTGGCTGGTTCCGCCGACACAGAGCACGGAGACGATCTGGGTGCCGGCCGGGCATGCGGCGCTCGCTGCGCCGCGCACGACGGTCAGGCCGGTCCCGGCCGGGCCGGCGACGCCCGCCGGACCGGCTGCACCTGCAGGGCCGGCATCGCCCCTATCGCCTTTCTCACCCTTTTCCCCGACTGGTCCGGCGGGGCCAACCGCACCCGCCATGCCGGCCGCGCCAGGATCTCCCTTGTCACCCTTGTCGCCTTTCGCGCCGGCCGCGCCACGCTCGCCGGCCGGACCGGCCTCACCAACGGGACCGGGCGCTCCCGCAACGCCGGCAGCGCCGATCTCGCCCTGCGCACCGGTGTCGCCCTTGTCGCCCTTGTCACCTTTGGGTCCGGGCGGTCCGACCACGGAAGCGCCGGGATCGCCCGCGTCTCCCTTCTCGCCCTTCTCGCCCTGACAGGCCGCAAGACCCAGCGCGAGCATACTGACGAGGCCGATTGCCAGCAGTTTCCGCATGACGCCCCCTTCCCATTTTTTCCGAGGTTTTCATGCGTCTCGGCAGGAGTCAACGATACCAACGCACCGGAACCTTGTCGGCGAACCGCTGTTAACGGGCGGGGGAAACAAGGAGTTCGCAAATGAAGACCCTGTTGTGCGCAACCGCCTTGGCAGCGGCCCTTCTGGCCTTCCCCGCCGCCGCACAGGACCGGACCGAGGCCGGCATGCTCGAATGTGAGATCGAAGGCGGCGTCGGCTTCATCGTCGGCTCGTCGAAGGAGATGAGCTGCGTGTTCAGCCCGGCCGACAAATCGCGGCCGCAGGAGGCCTATGTCGGAACGGTGAACAAGTTCGGCCTCGACGTCGGCGTGACCGACAAATCCGTGATGCAATGGCTGGTCCTGGCGCCTTCCGCCGAACCGTTCCCGAACGGCGCGCTTGCCGGGCATTATGTCGGCGCGAGCGCCGAAGCTTCGGCCGCCGTCGGCGGCGGCGCCAACGTGCTGGTCGGCGGATCGAACGACACGGTGTCGCTGCAGCCGCTTTCCGTGCAAGGCCAGGTCGGCCTCAACCTGGCGCTCGGCGTCACCGACTTCCGCCTCGCGCCTGCGGGCTGAAGCTCGGCATTTCGGCGTCTGTGCTGCGGGTCCGAAAAAGCGCCGCAGCGTCCAGGAAGGACGCGGCGGTGCGTTGGCCTGCGGTGGCCATGGATCGGTCGGGAAGCCGCCTTTCGACCGGTCGGGCGGACGGCGTGCCGCCGACAGCCCGATACAACTGACACCAGGCTGTCAGGCGGTCGGCGGTATCATTCCTTCGTCACACACGAAGGAGTTGAGCCATGACCTCTGCAGAGCTTGCGAACCATTTCACGGATCTTCTCAAGCGCGGCGACCACGAAGGGGCGGCAAGGTACAACGCCGACGACATCCTGAGCTACGAATCCATGCAAGGACCCATGGCCGTCTGCGAAGGCGCCGAAGCGGTGAAGCGCAAGAGCGATTGGTGGCGCGAGAACCATGAGGTTCACGGCGAGGTCGTCGAAGGGCCCTACGTCAACGGCGACCAGTTCGCCGTTCTCTTCAAGATGGACGTGACGCGCAGGGCGACGGGCGAGCGCGTGAGCATGGACGAGGTCGGTGTCTACACGGTGAAAGGCGGCAAGATCGCCCAGGAGCGCTTCTTCTACTAGGCGAGCCGCGGGCTGGTGGGGCGGCGTTCCGCCGCCCGCGTGCGAGCCCCTGCGTGGCGCCGTTGGCGCAGGCGAGTTCGCCCGCGTGGCGAGTTGCGCCCTTTCCCACCGTCGCGTATCGCCGGCCGATGGCGTCCGGAGAAAGCGGTTCGGTCGATTGGCGGGCGCTGTGGCGTTCGGGCGACCTCGCACGTTTCTGCTTCATCAGTTCCGGCATCCTGCTCCACGCCACCAACGAGACGATGATCGCCACGGTCATGCCGGCGATGGTCGGCGATCTGTCCGGCGTCGAACTGGTCGGCTGGTCGCTGGCGATCTATGAGCTCGGCTCGATCGTGGCCGGGGCCGCTGCCGGGCGGCTGGTCTCCTATGTGGCGCTGCGCACCAACATGGTCGTCGCCGCGCTGCTCTATGCCGCGGGGGCCCTTCTCTGCGCGCTGGCGCCAAGCATGGTCTGGTTCCTGGCCGGACGGCTGCTCGAGGGTTTTGGCGGCGGCGCCCTGGTGGCGCTCGCATTCGTCTCGGTGGAGCGGCTTTTTCCGCGCGCGATCTGGCCCCAGCTTTTTGCCATCACCTCGGTGGTCTGGGGCGTTTCTGCCTTCAGCGGACCGCTGCTCGGCGCCCTGTTCGCCGAGCATTTGACCTGGCGCTGGGCTTTCGGCGCCTTCTCGGGCGGCGGCATCGTCATGGCGCTGGCGAGCTTCATGGTCCTGCGCGGTGAACGCGCCACCCGCCCAAGCGGCAATGCGGCCGCGGCGCCCTTTCCTTACATGCCGCTTGGCGTGCTTGCCGGCGGCGTGATGCTGATTGCGGTGGCCGGCATCGAGATCGTGCCCGTGCGTTCCGGCATCCTGCTCGCGCTGGGCCTCGCCGGCCTCGCGCTGTTCTTCATGCTCGATGCCCGCAATCCGCGCGCGCGGCTTTTCCCGGCCCGGCTGTTCGACTGGCGCACTCCGGTCGGCAGCGGCATGACGCTGATTGGCGCGTTCTCGGTTGCGACGTGCTCCTTCGCCATCTACGGCCCGCTGATCCTGACCACCCTGCACAACGTCCCGGTGCTGACCACGGGTTATGTGATCGCGGCGGAATCGATCTCCTGGTCGATCCTCTCGATCCTCGTCGCCAATGCCAAACCGCGGCATGAGCGGCTGATCATCACGCTCGGCGCCGTCATGATCGCGGCCGGGGTCGCCGGCTTTGCCTGGACGGTGCCGACGGGCTCGATTCCGCTGATCCTCGTCTGCGCGCTTCTGCAAGGGGGTGGCTTCGGCATTGCCTGGCCGTTCGTGACGCGCATCATCGTCGCCTCGGCCGCGCCCGAAGACCGCACGGTCGCCTCCTCGGCCGTGCCCACGCTGCAGCGCATCGGTTACGCCGTCGGCGCAGCCGCCACCGGCATCATCGCCAATGCCAGCGGTTTTTCCGAGGGGCTTTCGCCAGACACCGCGGCCGGCGTCGCGGCCTGGCTGTTCCTCGTCTTCATCCCGCTCGGCATTCTCGGCTGCATCGCCGCATTCCGGCTGAGCAGCGCGGCAGGGCAAGCCTCGCCCGCGTGATTTCTGCGGTCTGAACACCAGAACCCGCGGCGCGGCGCGGGTTCTGGTTCGGTGTGGAAGGCAGCCGACATCTCAAAGGCTCTCCAGCCACTCGATGATGTAGGCGGCGACCTTTTCGTGGCCGGGCTCGGTCATCAGGAAGTGCGACAGGCCGGGGAACTCGACATAGTCGGTGCGGGCCGGAGCCTTCTTGTGCTTGCGGTAGATCTTGCGCGACAGCGCCGGAGCGACCGTCTTGTCGAACTCGGCCGCGGTCACCAGCAGCGGCTGGGTGCGCTTTTTCACATCGATCGCGATGCCGAGCCCGGTTGCCGCCTGGGCGAAGACGCGGCCCGACGTCGGCACCATGTACTTCTCGTAGGCTTCCTCGCGCAGCGCCGCCGGCGCGGTGTTGGCGAATTTTGCATCGAACTGCGCCTTCGACAGCGTGTAGGTGCGGTTCCAGGCGTTCCAGCGGGTGAGCACCGGGAGTGCTGCAAGCAGCGAAATCGGGTCGGCTATGATGCCGGCCACCGGACCCGGATCGAGCAGCACGCCGGCGACGCCGTAGCCGCGGTCGAGCAGCAACTGTGTCACCAGCCCGCCCATCGAATGGCCGATGATGATCGGCTTCTCCGGCAGCGTCTCGATGAACTTGCCGATGTGGTCGGCGATCTCGCCGGCCTTGAGCGAGCCCAGGCCCGCCGGCGGGTTGGCGCGCAGGTCCGCCGCGCTGCGGCCTGCAAGGAAAGGCCAGGTCGGGGCGTGGACGGTGTAACCCGCTGCCTCGAGCGGCTTGCGGAAATTGTCCCAAGAGGCGGCGGTCATCCAGGCGCCATGAACGAGGACGATCGTGTTGCTGAGCTTGGTCATTGTCTCTCTCCTTTGATCCGGCGGCGGCGTCGCCCCGGTGTTTCAATGCGGATAATCTAATCGTACACGATTTAATCGTCAACGATCATTATCGGCATCACGAAAAGTTGAAGAGCTTGCGATTTGATCGTGCGCGACTTAAATGCCTGAGATCAAGAGGACGGGCGCTTTGCGCCGCCCGGAGACGAGAAAATGGATATCGATTTCGGCAAGCACCCGGAGCTGATGGACCGGCTGACGGTCGACGTGATGCCGTGCTTCGCCATCTACTCGGCGGCGAACGCGGTGACGCGCTTCTATCGCAAGCGGCTGGAGGCGCTTGGCCTCACCTACCCGCAATATCTGGTCATGATGGTGCTGTGGGAAACCAAGGGCACGACCATGAAGGCGCTCGGCGAGCGGCTGGAGCTCGATTCCAGCACGCTGACCCCGCTGGTGAAGAAGCTCGAAGGGCGCGGCCTAGTCACCCGGGCAAGGAGCAAGGAGGATGAGCGGGTTCTCGACATTGCCCTCACCGCCGAAGGAATGGCCATGCGCAAGGAAGGCTGCGACGCCGCGATCGCCATGACGGTGAATTCCGGCGAGACGCTGGAGACGCAGGCCGAGTTGCGTGCCAGGCTCATCCGCATCAGGGATGGGCTCGATGCGTATACGGGTAGGGAATAGGGAGTGCAGACCCCGCTAAAGGCTAACGCAGGTTCATAGCTGGCGCCGCGATCCGTCGCGCCCCCCCTCTGGCCTGCCGGCCGTCTGCAGCGACCCTAGCGCACATCGCGCTGCCTGAACCACCCCAGCACATTGTCGAGCATCGCCTCGACATGCTGTCCTGTCTCGGCAGCGCCTGCGAGTTCCGACAATCGCATCGCGGCGGCGAGCAGAAACACCCGGCGCGGATCGAGCCTCCTGCCGGTCCGCACCGTATAGGCGCGCATCGTACGCGCTGCGAGATCGGGCGAGATCAGCGAGACCTGCACGAACTCGCGATGCACCGGCCCGAAGCCTGAATCGGCGAAGTCGAAAATCCCGTTGAGGCGCCCGGCCGCATGGTCGAAGGCCATGTTCCAGCCATGCGCATCGAAGAAGCCGTAGACATCGCCGAGCGGATCCGGCCCAAGGTCCCGATATGCGGCAATTGCTGCCTGTGCGGCGCGCCGCAGATCGTCCGGCAGCAGCGGCCAGACCGGCGCAAGCGTCGTGTCGCGAGCGTCCCAAATTCCGATCGGTTCCGCTCCTGCCTTGCGCATCCGCTCCGCGTCGATCGCGTGCACATCGGCCAGGAAATCCGCAATGTCTTCGGCAAGTCGCACCCGGCCCGCCTCGCTCAGGCGTGGATAATCCGCCGGCTCGAGCATGGTTCCGGGAAGTTTTGCATGCACCGAAAAGAGCGGCGGCCCGCTTTCGATCGACATGTCGGGGACCGGCATGCGCACCAGCGGCCGCACCGCAGCGAGCAGCCGGGCCTCCCGAAGCAGCGCCGCCTCGGCCTCCTCGCCTTCGGGGAATTTCAGAATCAGCCGGCCGTCTGCCTCGACCGCTAGGCTGTGCCAGCCGCGCCCGGCCACCGTGAAGGTGGCCTGCGCCAGCTGCGGAAGTGCCGTGACGATCGCGCGCCGAAAATTCTCCGGCACCTCCTGTGGCGCCGCAGGCAGCATCACAGCCCTAGCTTTCGCATGATCCTGATCCGAAAAGTCTGCAACTTTTCAGGCTCAGTGGTCGAGCGCCTTGACGATCTCTTCGGTCATCTTCTTGGCGTCGCCGAGCAGCATCATCGTGCCGTCCTTGTAGAACAGCGTGTTGTCGATGCCGGCATAACCCGAGCCAAGGCTGCGCTTCACGAACAGACAGGTGCGCGCCCTGTCGACGTCGAGGATCGGCATGCCGTAGATCGGCGAGCTCTTGTCGTCGCGGGCTGCCGGATTGGTCACGTCATTGGCGCCAATGACGTAGGCGACGTCGGTCTGCGCGAACTCCGAATTGATGTCCTCGAGCTCGAACACCTCGTCATAGGGCACGTTGGCTTCGGCGAGCAGCACGTTCATATGGCCCGGCATGCGGCCCGCCACCGGGTGGATGGCATATTTCACCTCGACACCCTTGGCCTTCAGCTTGTCGGCCATCTCGCGCAGCGCATGCTGTGCCTGCGCGACCGCCATGCCGTAGCCGGGCACGATGATCACCTTGGAGGCGTTCGCCATGAGATAGGCGGCGTCGTCGGCCGAGCCCTGCTTCACCGTGCGCTGCACGCCATCGTCGGCGGCGGCTGCGACCTCGCCGCCGAACCCGCCGAGGATGACGGAGATGAAGCTGCGGTTCATGCCCTTGCACATGATGTAGGAGAGGATCGCGCCCGAGGAGCCGACCAGCGCGCCGGTGATGATCAGCGCCAGGTTGCCGAGCGTGAAGCCGAGTGCGGCCGCGGCCCAGCCCGAATAGGAATTGAGCATCGACACCACGACCGGCATGTCGGCGCCGCCGATCGGGATGATGAGCAGCACGCCGAGCGCCAGCGAGACGAGCACGATCAGCCAGAATATGGCAGTGCTCTCGCTCGTCACCAGGAGCACGATGAGCGCGACCAGCGCGATGCCCAGCAAGGCGTTCACCACATGCCGGGCCGGCAGCATGATCGGCTTGCCGGACATGCGGCCGTCGAGTTTCAGGAAGGCGATGATCGAGCCGGTGAACGTGATCGCGCCGATCGCGATGCCGAGCGCCATTTCGACCAGCGCCTGCCCGTGGATGTCGCGCGTGGCGACGCCGTCGACCAGCTCGATCGTGCCGATGCCAAAGCTCGCGGGTGCATAAAACGCCGCTGCCGCCACCATGACCGCCGCGAGACCGACAAGGCTGTGGAAGGCCGCGACGAGCTGCGGCATGGCGGTCATGGCGATGCGCCGCGCCACGATGGCGCCGACGCCGCCGCCGAGCGCCAGCCCGACCACGATCAGGCCGAGGCCGGCCCAGGTCGGAACCGCCAGCGCCAGCGTGGTCAGGATGGCGATCCCCATGCCGACCATGCCGAACACATTGCCGCGCCGGCTGGTCGTCGGGTGCGACAACCCGCGCAGCGCCAGAATGAACAGGATGCCGGAGACGAGGTAGAGGAAAGAAGCGACGTTCGCGTCCATCGTCACTTTTCTTTCTTCTTGTACATGGCGAGCATGCGCTGGGTGACGAGGAAGCCGCCGAAGATGTTGACCGAGGCGAGAACCAGCGCGACGAAGCCGAACCCGGTCGCGAGACCCGCCGCAGAAATGCCGACGGCCAGCAGCGCGCCCACGACGATGACCGACGAGATGGCGTTGGTGACCGCCATCAGCGGGGTATGCAGCGCCGGCGTCACCGACCAGACCACGTAATAACCGACGAAGATCGCCAGCACGAAGATGGCGAAGCGGAAGACGAACGGGTCGATCATGCCGCCGGTGAGCGCATGCGCGGCGTCGCCCGCCGCGTCGGCTCCGCCGCCGTCGGCCAGGTTTGCCACCGCGTCCTTCATCGCCGCGACCGACTGGTCGAGCTGTCCCAGCGCCTGTTCGAGCGCGGTCTTGTCCATCACGCGTCTCCCTTCAGGGCCGATTTTTTCGCGGCGGCCTTTTTCGGCTTCGGTTCCTCGGCAGCCGGCTCGGCCGGGGCGACGGAAGCAGCCGACGCAAAATTCGGGTGCACCACCTTGCCGCCATCGGTGAGCATGGTCGCCTTCACCAGCTCGTCGTCGCGCTTGATCGAAAGCTGCTTCGTCGCCTTGTCGACCATGGTTTCGAGAAAGGCGAAGAGGTTCTTGGCATAAAGCAGCGAGGCTGAGGCCGCGACGCGGCCCGGCACATTGAGATGGCCGACGATCTTCACGCCGTTCGCGGTGGTGACCACCTCGCCGGCCTCGGCGCCCTCGACATTGCCGCCGCGCTCGACCGCGAGATCGACGAGCACCGAGCCGGGCTTCATCGACTTCACCACCGCCGATGAGACCAGTTTCGGCGCCGGCCGTCCCGGGATGAGGGCCGTGGTGATCACGATGTCCTGCTTGGCGATATGCTCGGCCGTCAGCGCGGCCTGCTTGGCCTGGTATTCCTTCGACATCTCCTTGGCGTAGCCGCCCGCCGTCTCGGCCGCCTTGAACTCCTCGTCCTCGACGGCGATGAACTTGGCCCCGAGCGAGGCGACCTGCTCCTTGGCCGCAGGCCGCACGTCGGTGGCGGTCACCACGGCGCCGAGCCGGCGCGCGGTGGCGATGGCCTGCAGGCCGGCGACGCCGGCGCCCATGACGAACACCTTTGCCGCCGGCACCGTGCCCGCAGCGGTCATCATCATCGGCAGCGCCCGGTCATATTCGGCGGCCGCATCGATGACGGCCTGGTAGCCGGCGAGGTTTGCCTGGCTGGAGAGCACGTCCATCGATTGCGCGCGCGTGATGCGCGGCATCAGCTCCATGGCGAGCGCGGTCACGCCGGCCGCGGCGAGCCCTGAAATCGCGGCGTCGTTGCCATAGGGATCCATGATGGCGAGAACGGCAGCGCCTGGCTTGTAACCCTTGAGCTCGGCGGGAGTCGGTCGCCTCACCTTCAGCACCACGTCGGCGGCAGCGGCGTCGGCGGCGCTGCCGATGCGGGCGCCGGCAGCGGCAAAATCGGCATCGACGATGCGGGATGCGAGCCCGGCGCCGGCCTCGATCACGACGTCGAAGCCGAGGCCGGCAAGCCGCTTCACCGTATCCGGCGATGCCGCCACGCGCGGCTCGTCGATCTCACGCGGCACGAAAACTGTCTGTCCCACAATTCCCTCCCGGCCCGAAGGCCGCACTTTCCCCGCGATCGGTCCAGCCCGCAGCAACCCTGACGGGTCGGGAAACTAGCTGAGGATGAAGGCGCCGACTGCTGTCACCAGCAGGAAAACGATCAGGGAGGAGAAGAAGCCGCCGCCGCCGAAAAAGCCGAACGTCATCGCGACCAGCAGGGCCGCAACCACCAGCGACCCGTATTTGGCCAGGCCGAGGAACAGATTGTAGGTCTTTTCGTGTTCCCGGTAGTCCATCTCGGCGCCGGTCTCGACCGGACCCGTCGGCGTATGGTCAGCCATCGTCGGTTCCCTTGGAATTGCGGTGTTCGGCACATAGCGAAAAGGGCAGTCTAGGGCAATGGCGGGATTGCCGCAGCGTCCTTCAGCGGCATGAACTGGCCGGCGGCCGGCGCAATTTTCCGCATCCGGGCCTAAAGCCTGTCGCGTGAAAGAGAATTCACGCGACAGGCTTCAGGGTCACCCGCCACAGGACACCGCCCGGCTATGACGGAGCGGTGTTTGACTTGCTGTCGGGGTCCGTCGCTCGCGTGAGCCGCCCTTCAATTGGGCAAGCATCGCTGCTATCTTTCGGTTGAAAGGATGGCCATGGCAGAGGCGCTTCAAAAAAAGATGACCGTCGAAGAGTTCTTCGAATGGCAAAAGGGCCAGGACAAGAACTACGAGCTGGTCGACGGGGTGCCGGTACTGCCCCTCAAGTCGATGACGGGAGCGACTGACCGGCATGACCGGATCACCGTCAATGCAATCGCCGCGCTTCATATACGACTCCGCGGGAAACCCTGCCGTCCAAAGACGTCGGATACGTCGATTCGGACATTCCGCGGCACACGGCGGCCCGACGTTTCAGTTGAGTGCGGTAAACCCGACGGCAAGTCGATGTCGGCCGACGACCCCCGCATCATCACAGAAATCCTGTCGCCTTCAACCACTCGGTACGACCGGTTCCGGAAGCTCGCTGAACATCAGCGGCATCCCTCGATCCAGGTCATCCTGTTGGTCGATACCGAAGCTCCGCAAGTGACTGTCTGGCGCTCGACTCCTGCCGGGTGGCTTGGCGACGAAGTCTCTGACCTCGACGCGATCATCGAATTGCCCGAGATCGATGCGTCGTTGCCGCTGTCTGAGCTCTATCTCGACGTACCTTTCGACGCTGGCTGACCGGTTGACCGCCTACTGCCGGAGCTCATCGACGATCCGCTGCAATCCGTAGACCTTGACCAACGCTTCCTCGATCGCCGTCGCGTTGAGGATGACGGAGCGGTTGCGCAGCGGCTCGAACAGGTAATAGCCGCCCATCGAATGGATGTTGCCGTCGAACATGACGCCGACGACTTCTCCCCTCACGTCGAGGATCGGCGAGCCGGAATTGCCGCCGATCGAATCGTTGTTGATCGAGGCGTTGAACAGGGTCTGCGGATCGAGCGTCGCCTTGGCTGCCTCCCAGCGATCGGCAAGCTTGAACGGGTCCGCGCCGGTTGCGCGGTCGAGCAGCCCGGCGAAATTGGTGAACGGCTCGATCTTGCGGCCGTCCGGCTCGATCCACCCATCGACGCGCCCGTAGCTCAGGCGCAGCGTCGAGTTGGCGTCGGGATATTTTGACGCGCCGGAGAGACGGATCCGGATGGGGTCGATCCTGCGCTTCGACTCGTCGAAGATGGCAAGCACGTCCTCGCGATAGCGACGGTCTGCCTCGCGCCCTTCCGCATCGATCGCCTTCAGCAGGATGAACATCGGATCGTCGCTGGCATCGACGGCGGCCATGCCGCCCTCGAACAATCGCTTGCGCTCCGCCGGATCGCCGAGCTTCGTGCCGGCGACGAGGCGGGCCGCCAGCCCTTCCGGGCTCTCTTTGCCGAGCGCCTTGCGCACGACCGGATGGTCGGCCGTGAGGTGCTCGCGCATTTTCGCCAGCCAGAAGGAAAGCAGTATCTCTTCCTTGGCGGCAAGCACCGGCGCATCCGCGGCGACGAGGTCGAGCATGTCCGCCAGGTCGGCGTCGGCATAGCCGGGCAGACGCTGGTCCTCGGGCTTCAACCGTTCCTGCGAGGCCCTCAGAATCTTGCGGCCGTACTGAAACAGGTCCGATGCCGAGAGCGCGTTCTGTCCGAGGAACTGGCGCAGATAGAAGATCTGGCGCGCGGTATCGGCCGCCGCGTCGAGTTTCTCCCAGGCATCGCCAACCTCTGCCTTGAGCGCCGGATCGGCATCGATCGCGGCGCGCAGCGCCGCATCCCTTTCGCGCAGGCTGTCGAGGATGCCGCGCAGCAAGGCACCGTGCTCGCCCCAGTTCTCCTTGTAGGCATTCTCGATGTCGTAGAGCTGTGCCTTGGTGACGCGCGCCTGCTCGGCGCCCTGCGCCGCGTAAGCGATCAGGCGTCCCCGCATCTCCGCATCCATGACCAGCATGAAGGGGAAATAGGTATCGACGAAATATTCGACGAAAGCCGTCGGTATGGTGCGCCCGCTGGCTCCCGGGTGACCCGAGATGAAGACCGCTTCGCCGCCTTTCAGCGGTTGCGAGCGCCATTTGAGCCGGTTCGGCGTTACAGCCGGCTTTCCGCCCTCGTAGAGCCTGAGATAGGAAACGTCGAAGGCATAGCGCGGGAAGTTGAAATTGTCCGGGTCGCCGCCGAACTGGGCTGCCGCCCCTTCCGGCCCGAGCACCATGCGGACATCCGTGTACTTCCGGTAGGTGTGAAGCGTGTATTTGTCTCCGGCGAAGAAGGACACGACCTTGCAGCGGCGGGTTTCGTCGGCGCCCTTGCAGGCGGCCTCGATCCTGGTCATCGCGTCGCGCCGCGCGTCCTCGCCGGCAGCCGAGGCATCGCCTGCCGCCTTCACGCGCGCGGTGACATCCTCCATCGCCACCAGCACCTCGGCGACGAAGCCCGGGCAGGTGCGCTCGTCCGCGAGCGTCGGGGCCAGGATCGGCGACGTGTTGAGATCCTGGCCGGGCGCGGACAGGCTCTCGATGCAGTCGGTGACGCAATGGTGATTGGTCTGCACCAGCCCGCTGGCGCTGACGATCGAGGCGGAGCAGCCATCGATCAGCACCGAGCCGAGCCGCGCATGGTCGAGCCATGCCTGATCCGGCGCGAAGCCTAGCGCGTCCTTGATCTTGGCATAAGGAATGTCGTCGAAGGTCCAGAAGCCTTCATCGCTGCTCGCGACTGCGGACATTGCGAGCAGCGCGGCTGCCGATGCCGCCAACAGAATGCGCATGCCAACCCCCCAAGCGTGCCTTGCCCGGGACGTTTCTAGCCGACGCCAACCTTGAGAAAAAGCTGCCGATGGACGAAAAGCCCGTCGCCCGGCTCAGCCACCGGACAGCCGCGCCGCCAACTCCGGGAACAGCCCGATCAGGCCGATGAAGATCAGATAAAGCGCCACGACGTAGTTGAGCAGCCGCGGCACGATCAAAATGAGGATGCCGGCGATCAGCGCGACGAGCGGGATGATCTGGATGGTCATCTTGGTTGCCTCTCCGTTGCATTCCCGCACGCTGAAACTGCCGCGCGTGCGGTTGGGCGATTGCGCGACTTAACTAGCGCGCGCCCTGGGGCAGGGCAACGACCGGCCGGAGAACGCAGCCGTTCCAGCCCGAATACCAACAGGCGGGGCGTCTTTTGGTGCAGGCCGGGACCGTGTCTCGCCGCTGCGGGTATGCGAGAAGCACGCCTGCGGCTACAGCATGTCTCCCAAAAGCGGCCCCCGGTTTTGGGACCAAGACATGCGCAAAATCAAAGACCTAAAGCATGTCGCGTGAATCCCAATTCACGCGACATGCTTTAGGCCGCGGCGCTCAGATTGTAGCGCGTCGAGGGCAGGATGGTGAGCGGACCGAGCTCGCCCTGTGCCGGCCGCGCAAACAGCAGCCGCTGCTCGAGCGCCGTCGAACGGAAGAAGGGGAAGCGCCTGAGCAGGCCACCCATGTTCCGCTCGATGTTCGATTCATAGAGCAGCGCAAGCACATTGACGCTCGCATACGGGCGCGGGCCGGCAATGGCTTCCGAGCCGAACACCCGCTGGTAGAAAGCCTGGTGCTCGTCGCGGATCATGCACAGGCAGCTCGTCGTATCGAAGAAGGTGTTGGCGATCACGGCCAGCCTGAGCGTGATGTAGGGGAGCGTGCGCATCGCCGAGCCGAGCTCGGGATCGACCGCAAGGCGGCTCGGGTCGATGAAGGTCTCGCCCTGCTCCAGCCGCGGCGCAAGCACATCCTCGAACACGCTCATGGTCGGCGCGTACGGCTCGGCCTGCGACATGTGGTGCAGGCGCACCGTGCTGACCAGCTGGTCGTCGAGGAAGACGCCGAAGCGATAACAGTTCGGCGTCTCGTCGAGCGCATCGTGCATGACCATGTCGGCTTTCTCCGACACGATGCCGTGCGTGCGATAGGCCTTGTAGCGCAGCCGGTAGATTTCCTCGATGTCCTCGCCGCTGGTGCAGCGACGATATTCGATGCGCTCCATGAGCGCGAAGACGCTGCGATCGAAAGCGGAATTGCTGACACTGGGGAGCGGCTGAATGTTGCGATTGCGCGCACGCAACGCCGTAACCGTATCCGACATGACTATCCCCGTAACACGTCCGCCAACGAAAAGCGTACAGCAAAGGTTCCGGGTGTAAAGCTGAAAACCCGATACAAACTATTTACCAAGCGTTAACCTTAACGAAGGGTTAAGACAGGACTAGGGCTGTTAACAAATACCCTTAGTCCTGATTTGGCAAGTAGTTTTCCGGTCTAGTGCACGACCCGGCAGCGCCTGGGTCGAAATAGATCGCTCTGCAAAAACAGGGCTTTGGAGTAGTCGGCCGGAAGCGCCGCGCCGTCAGCGGCGTGAAGCCGCACGCTTGGCGAGGCGGATGTCCTTGGCGAATGGCCAGACTGTCGTGGACATCGTCTCGATGCCCGACGCCGTCAGCGCCGAGCCGAACAGGAAGCCTTGCACCAGATCAGGCTTCACCTGCAGCGCGAGCACCTTGAGCTGCTCGAATGTTTCCACGCCTTCGACGGTCACGGTCAGGCCGAGCGAGCGCGTCAGGCTGACGACCCCCTTGAGCAGCTCGAGCGAGCGCTCGCTCTGGGTGACGTCGATCAGGAAGGAGCGGTCGATCTTGATCTTGTCGAGCGGCAGCTTGTGCAGGTAGCTGAGGCTCGAATAGCCGGTGCCGAAATCGTCGAGCGCAATGCGGACGCCGAGCGCCTTCAGCTCCTCGATCAGCTCACGCGTGAGCGACTTGTCGTCGAGCAGCGCGGTCTCCGTGACCTCGATCTCGAGCCGCCTGGCGTCGAGGCCGGATGCGGCAAGCGCATTGCGCACCTTGTCGACGATGTCGCGGTTGCGGAAGTCGCGCGCCGACAGGTTCACCGAAACCGTCGCCGGCTCCGGCCATTTGGCGCATTCGCGCGTGGCTGCCTGCAGCATGAAGCTGCTGATCTCGGCGATGATGCCCATCTCCTCGGCCAGCGGGATGAAGATTCCCGGCGAGATCGGGCCGAGATCCGGGTGATCCCACCGGCAGAGCGCCTCGCAGCTGGCGATGCGCATCGTGTCGAGCGCGACAATGGGCTGGTAGACGACACGCAGCGAGCGCGTCTCGATCGCATTGCGCAGCTCGGCCTTCATCAACTGCCGATTGCGGAACGCCGCATCCATCGCCGACTCGAACAGCCGCCAGTTGTTCTTGCCGAGTTCCTTCGCCTTGTAGAGTGCGAGGTCGGCCTTGACGATCATCGCGTCGAAATCGGTGTCGCGCACGCGCGACAGCACGGCGCCGCCGCTGACCTGGATGCGCAGCGCGTGGCCGGCGACGTCCACCTCGCCCTGCAGCCTGCCGAACACGCCGTCGAGGAGCCGCGTCAGCTCCGCCTCACCCTCGACCCGGTCGATGTAGAGCATGAACTCGTCGCCGCCGAAGCGGCTGACGCGGATACGCTCGTCGGCGATGGCGCCGAGGCGCTCGCCCACCGCGTAGATCAGGCCGTCGCCGATCGGGTGGCCGAGCGTGTCGTTGACGCTCTTGAAGTCGTCGAGGTCGAAGACGACGAGCGCGCAGTGACGCCCCGGCTCGCCCGCCGCCATCATCTCCGACACGAATTCATGGAAGTAGGCGCGGTTGGCCAGGCCCGTCAGGCTGTCGATGCGCGCCATGGTGCGGATGCGCTCCTCCGCCTCCACGCGCAGCGACACGTCCTCGAAGGTGATGACGCCGAGCCCGTCCTTGCCTTCGCTGGCCGAGAATTCGAAATGGCGGCCATTGAGCAGCCGCACCAGGATCTTGCGGTCGCGTCCGTCCCGCAGGGCGCGGGTGAGTTGCGCTTCGAGGTAGCGGCCGTCCTTCGGGCTGAGCAGGTTGCCGGCCACGCCGCGCATCATCAACGCCTTGAGCGAGCGGCCGACCAGCATTTCGGCCGATTTGGCGCCCAGCACCTTCACCGCTTCCGCATTGGCGACAACGACCCGGCCTTCATTGGACAGCATGACCAGGCCGTGCGACATGGTGTTGAGCGCGCGGTCGAAGCGTTGCGCCAGCCTGGTCGCCTTCTTCTCCTCGCTGATCGCCGTGAACAGCACGTCGCGCACATGCGCCGCCATCTTGGTGATGATCAGCATGAAGGGGATGATGTAGAGGCCCATGATGACATGGCCGAGATCCCCCTTGAGGATCAGCCCTGCCGCGATCGGGGCGACGACGGTGATGGTCAGGATGGCGACCATCGTCTTGGAGCCGTAATTGCGGCCGACGATGGTGACCGTCGAGCCCATGCACACCAGGGCCGCCGCCGTCTCGCCGAACTTGTCCGGCGTCCAGTAGATCGTCAGGAAGGCGAAGAGGCCGAGGAAAAAGCCCTGGATCGTGCCGCCGACCAGATAATAATGCTCGGCCCGCAACGCCGATTCATAATCCGTTATCAGGTCGAATTTCTCGTATTTCCTGATCCCGTAGAAGCGGTAGAGGCCCGCTGACAGCATGAGCGCTGCCATTGCAAGGTAGATCGGGTCCTGCGTCCGCTCGAAAACGAGCAGCGCCATCAGGCAATGCAGCAGCGCTCCGACGACGAGGATGATCGCGTCGTTGAAAAGCGACCGGATGAACCGGATATAGATGTCGACAGGGATGTCGTGGGCTTTGGGAATTTTCATCGCCTGCGGGCCGCTTGCCTGCCAGAGATGACACATTCGAATTAAGAAAAAATATATTCGCGGCCCGAAAGCCTTGCTTTACAAAGCCTTGCGACGCGGCGGAACCGCTGGTTAACGACCGCCGACGGCGTCGGCCTCTATTCCGCTGCCTGCAAAGTCGTGGACAGGCTCTTCTGCTGGAAGCGCTGCAGCAGCCGCTGGCGCTCGGCGGCGGCGCGCTCGGCACTTGCATGCTTGACGTGGCCATAGCCGCGAATGAGCGCCGGCACTGACGCAAGTGCCGACCCTGCATCGATTTTTTGCGCGTCGAGCCCGGCCGCGATCAATTCCAGATCGGCTTCGTATTGCGCCAGCAATGCGCGCTCCATGCGCCGTTCCGCGGTGCGTCCGAACAGATCGAAGACGGTGCCGCGCAGGCCCTTGAGCGCCGCCAGCAGGCGGAAGCCGCGCATCATCCAGGGCCCGAACCGTGACTTGAGCGGCCGCCCGTCGGCGCTCCTGCGCCCCAGGATCGGCGGCGCGAGATGGAATTCGAGACGATCGAAGGCGGAGAACTCGGCCGCCAGCTGCTTCTGGAACGAACCGTCGGTGTAGAGCCGCGCCACCTCGTATTCGTCCTTGATCGCCATCAGCTTGAAGAGGTTGCGCGCGGCAGCTTCGGTCACAACGGTCGAGCCGGGTGCGGCTTTCGCCTCGGCGGCTTTCACACGGGCGATCCTGGCGGCGTAGCGCTGCGCATAAGCGGCATTCTGATAGGCAGTGAGGAAGGCAATCCGCCGGATAACCATCTCGTGCAGCGTATCGGGCTTTGCCGCGACGGCGTCCTCGCCAGTGAGGTTGCGCACGAAGTCGGGCTGGTGCGCGGCACGCCGGCCCCAGCGGAAGGCCGCGACATTCATGGCAACGGCCTCGCCGTTCAGCTCGATCGCCGTCTCGATCGCCTCTGCCGACACCGGCAGGCCGCCATGCTGGAAGGCAAAGCCGAGCATGAACATGTTGGCGCCGAGCGAATTGCCGAAGAGCAGCGCAGCGGTGCGCGTCGCATCGAAGAAATGCGCCTTGTCCTCGCCCGCAGCCGCGCGGATCGCCTTTTTCAGCCGCTCGGTCGGAAGCGAGAAATCGGCCGAGCGGGTGAAGTCGCCGGGCATCACTTCGGCCGTGTTGGCGACGAAGATCGTATGGCCGTTGCGCACCGACGACAGGACTTTCTTGTTGCCCGAAACGACGAGGTCGCAGCCGAGCACCAGGTCGGCCTTGCCGGCCGAGACGCGGATGGCGCTGATGTCCTGCGGAGCGCGCGCGATGCGTACATGGGTGAACACCGCCCCGCCCTTCTGCGCCAGACCCGCCATGTCGATCAGGCCGCAGCCCCTGCCCTCGAGATGCGCGGCCATGCCGAGGATGGCGCCGATCGTCACCACACCGGTGCCGCCCACTCCGTCGATGATGCCCGACCAGCCGTCGCGGTCGAGCGCAAAGGTTTGCGCCGCCGGCACGCCCTCCAGCGGATCGGCCGCGCCGGCACGCCCGGCCGCCTTGCGAAGTTTCGCCCCGTGCACCGTCACGAAGGACGGGCAAAAGCCGTTCACGCAGGAAAAATCCTTGTTGCAGGAGGATTGGTCGATGCGGCGCTTGCGCCCGAACTCGGTCTCGACCGGCTGCACCGAGACGCAGTTCGACTGCACGCCGCAATCGCCGCAGCCCTCGCAGACCAGCTCGTTGATGATGACGCGCCGGTCGGGATCGGGGAAGGTGCCGCGCTTGCGCCTGCGGCGCTTCTCCGCCGCGCAGGTCTGGTCGTAGATGAGGGCCGACACGCCCTTCACCGTCCTCAGCTCGCGCTGCACCGCGTCGAGCTCGTCGCGGTGGTGGATGGTCGTGCCTGCCGGAAAGCTCGCCTTGCCGGCATATTTGTCCGGCTCGTCGGTGACGACCGCGATCCGTTCCACGCCTTCGGCCCGAACCTGGGCAGCGATCCCATCCACGGTCAGGCCGCCGTCATGCGGCTGCCCGCCGGTCATGGCGACCGCATCATTGTAGAGGATCTTGTAGGTGACATTGGCGTTCGAGGAGAGCGCGAAGCGGATCGCCAGCGATCCCGAATGGTTGTAGGTGCCGTCGCCGAGATTCTGGAAGATGTGGTCGCGCTTCGAGAACGGCGCCTGCCCGACCCACTGTGCACCCTCGCCGCCCATCTGCGTGAAGCCGACCGTGGAGCGGTCCATCCAGACCGCCATGAAATGGCAGCCGATGCCGGCCGCCGCGAGCGAGCCTTCCGGCACCTTGGTCGAGGAATTGTGCGGGCAGCCGGAGCAGAAATACGGCCGGCGCTCGGCCACGTCCTTGCTCTCGACCAGCATCGCCTGGAACTGCCGCAGCTGCTTCACGCGCGCATCGATTTCCTCGGAAAAGCCGACGGTGCGCAGGATCCGCTCGCCGATCGCGATGGCGATGTCGTTGGGGTCGAGCGCGCCGGGCACCGGAAAAAGCCATTCACCGCGTTCGTCGCGCTTTCCCACGATCAGCGGCTGCGACGCGCTGCCGTAGAGGTTCTCCTTGAGCTGCACCTCGATGAGCGAACGCTTCTCCTCCACCACCAGCACGAGATCGAGCCCGCGCGCGAAATCCTTGAGGTGCTGGTGGTCCAGCGGCCATGGGCAGCCGACCTTGAAAAGGCGCAGGCCGAGCGCATTGGCCTGGCGCTCGTCGATGCCGAGATCGTCGAGCGCCTGGCGCACGTCGAGATAGCTCTTGCCGACGGTGACGATGCCGATCTTCGCCTTCGCCCCGCCGGAAAATACGATGCGGTTCAGCCCGTTCGCCTGGATGAAGGCGGCGGCCGCGGCGCGCTTGTATTCATGCAGCCGCACCTCCTGCCCGACCTGGTCGAGCTCGTGCCGGATGTTGAGGCCACCCGCCGGCATGTCGAACTCCGGCAGCACGATCTTCACGCGCTCGAGCCCGGCTTCGACGCTCGCCGTCGATTCGATGTTGTCCTTGACGCATTTGATCGCCGCCCAGGTGCCGGCAAAACGCGACAGCGCAAAACCGTAGAGGCCGAAGTCGATCAATTCCTGCACGCCGGCCGGGTTGAAGATCGGCACCATCGCATCGATGAAGGCGAACTCCGTGGCGTGCGCGTTGGTCGAGGATTCGGCCGTGTGGTCGTCGCCCATCAGCGCCAGCACGCCGCCATGGCGCGAGGTGCCGGCAAAATTGGCGTGGCGAAAGACGTCACCGGTCCGATCCACGCCCGGCCCCTTGCCGTACCAGAGCGCGAACACGCCGTCGTGCTTGCCTTCGCCCAGCAGCTCGGTCTGCTGCGTGCCCCAGCACGCGGTTGCGGCAAGCTCCTCGTTGAGCCCCGGCTGGAAAACGATGTTCGATGCCGAAAGCTTCGGCTGGGCGCGCCAGAGCTGCATGTCGAGCCCGCCGACGGGCGAGCCGCGATAGCCGGAGACGAACCCGGCCGTGTTGAGCCCGGCCAGGCGGTCACGCTCGCGCTGCATCAGCAGCATACGCACGACGGCCTGCGCGCCCGATACGAAAATCCGCTCCTTCGTGAGGTCGAACTTGTCGTCCAGCGCGACGTCGTGCAGCGTCATCAGGCATCTCCTGCGGAGCGCCGCCTGTTGCGCCGCTCACGTGGGTCGCCTGGAAGGTAGCCTCTTTCGCCGCGCGTTAAAACCCGCACCGGACCGGCGCTGGGGATCATGCAGGGCAGCGTCGCAGGATCGGATTGGCCGGAAGCCTTCCATCGGGATAATCGGACAGATCGGGATTGGGCGCATAGCCAGGCCCCACAACCAGCGGCAGGTCCGGCAACACCGTCTGGTCGAGGTTGGACGTGAGCGTCGTGGTGATCGTCTGCACGACCGCCCCGTCCGCTTCCTCTATCGCGATCGAGATCGTGTACGGTTTGTCCTTGACGACGCAATAGAGCGGCGGGCTTTCGATCGTCGTCTTTTCGGACCGCGGGAATATCCGCTGGCGCACGACGATCGGTTCGCTGCCTGCCGGATCCTCGAAGGTGGCAACCGCCGTCTGCCCCGCACGCATGGGCCGCACAGGCTCGAGCGTGACCAGCATGGTGGCCTTCGCGTCCCGGTAGCTGAAAACGAACAGCTTGCCCGACAGGGCGAAATGCTCTCCCTCGCCGCCCGTGTCGCGGCAGGAAAGGAAGCCTGCCGAAACAGCGATTGCCAGGACAGTCAGGCCATAACGAAGCTTGGCGCTCGACATTCGCGGTGCCCGTCCTGCGCAGCGCCGCCTTTGTCGCGCTCGCGCGGACCTCTGTTGCGCCCGCGCGCTTCTTGGGCGCGCGCAGCCTCGCGAAGAGTAACCCCTTTCGCCGCACGGCGAAACCCAGCAGGCCGGGCCTGCTCTCGCGCTCCGATCAAGCCTGGTCCGGACAGGGGATTCTTGTCGGGTCGTCCGGCAGCTTGCCGTCCGGATGGCCGGCAAGGTCGGGATTGGGCGTGTAGAGCGGCCCCACGACCAGCGGCCGGTCGGGCAGCACGCTCTGGTCGAGATTGGAGGTGATCGTCGTATCGAGCTTCTGCACGACCCTGCCGCCGTCCTCCTCGATCGCGATCGACACCGAATAGCGTTTGTCCTTGGCCACGCAGCGAAGCGGCGGGCTCTCGATCGTGGTCTTCTCGAGCTTGGGCCAGATTTTCTGGCGCACCACGATCGGCTCGCCGCCGGCCGGGTCCTGGAACGTCGCGACCGCCGTCTGGCCCTCGCGCATCGGCTGCAGCGGGTTGAGCGTCACCAGATAGGTTGCCGTCGCGACGCGATAATTGAAGACGAAAAGCTTGCCCGAGACCTCGAAATATTCGCCTTCCTCGCCGCTGTCGCGGCATCCTGCGGCGCCGAGCAGCGCGACAAGCACAAGCGAGAAGCAGACACGACTGATCCTAATGCGCGTCATGGGCGGTATCCTTGCTGGGCGCGCGGTGGCGCTGATAGTGCCGGCGCGCCTTGTTGCGGTTTCCGCAGACGGCCATGTCGCACCAAAGCCGGCTGGAATTGCGGCTGCGGTCGAAGAAAAGCCATCGGCAGTTCTGGCAGATGCGCAGGCGCCGGTGCCGATCGGCCGGCAGCAGCGAGAGCGCCGAAACCGCCAATGCCGCCTCGAACGGCATTGGCTCTTCGCTCTCGCCGAAAGGTTTTGCCGGATCGCCGATGCGGCCGGCCTTGCCTTTGAGCGCGCTCGACGTCGCGGCCAGAAAATCGGAGAGCGCGTCCGCCCGCATCGACCCGCGCAGGGCCGCATCGCGGAACAGCCGGTCGGTCGTCTCGCGCAGCTCCACCACGAGCCCGTGGATCGCTTGCGCATCGGCCACCGACAACGCCCTCCCGCCAAGCTCTTCGGCGCGAAAACCGGTCGCGGCCTGCGCGAAGCGGCCGATTTCGCCGGCATCGGCAAAGCGATCGAAGCTGTTCCGGGCATCGCCGCGCAGCACGACCGTGTTGGTCGTGTCGAGCGCCAGCACGCCGCCGGTGAAGCGATGCGGTGTCCATGCAACTGCCATGCTCGAACTCTAACTGGTAAAACGCATTTGACAAGTTAGATTTCGGGCGTCAGTTTGCTCCCGGTACACTGGCGTCCGATGCTCTATCTGCTGCAGCAGCTTCTGAACGGCCTCCACATCGGCGCCATCTACGCCGTGCTCGCTTTCGGTTACGCGCTGACCAACGGCGTGCTGCACCGGACCAACCTCGCTTACGGTCCGGTCTTCGCCTTCTGCGGCCAGACCCTGATCCTCGCCGCCGTGTTCGGCTGGCAGGTGCTCTGGCTCAACCTGCCCGCGACCATCCTTTTCGGCCTGGCTGTGTCGATCGCCTACGCCCTGCTCTTGAGCCGCATCCTCGCCCGTACCGTGCTTGGGCCGCTGGCCAAGCGCTCGCCCAACGCCATCGTGGTCGCCACACTGGGTGCTTCACTCGTGCTCATGGAACTCGGCCGCATCGCCGCCGAGACGCGCGATTTCTGGCTGCCTCCGCTCCTGAACGCGCCGGTGGTCTTCGCCGAAGGCGGCGGCTTCCGCGTGACCATGACCGTGCTGCAGGTCGTCAACTGCGCGATCATGGCTGCAGCCCTTGCCGCCGGCTCGCTTGCGCTTGCACGCTCGGGCTTCGGCCGCCGCTGGCGCGCCGTGTCGGATGACCCGCATGCTGCAGCGCTTTGCGGCGTCGATGTGGGCGGCGTCTTTCATGGCGCGGTGCTTGCCGGCGGGCTTGCAGCAGCGCTGGCCGGCGCGCTCGCCGCGCTCTACTACGGCAATATCAGCTTCGGCACCGGTATGGTCTTCGGGCTGAAGATACTCTTCGTCGCCGCCGTCGGCGGCTACCTCTCGCCGGCACGCGCGGCCGTCGGCGCCTTCGCCTTCGGCATGGCCGAATCGATCTGGTCGGGCTATTTCCCGGTCGAATGGCGGGACGGCTGGATGTTCGCCTTTCTCGTCGCGCTTCTCGTGCTGGGGCCGGAACGCGAGCGGCGTTCCCTTACGCCATAGCCGAAGGTCGTATTTTCACCGTCTTTCCTTTCCCCGCTGCCGCCTGATAACCGCCGCTGGGGAAGCGGCCAGCGTGTTGACGCGGCTGGAAGCCGCTGCATATCGTTTGACGCACGTGCTTTGCCGGAAAACAGGGGAACCACCGGCAACAGAAAATGGCACGGCACATCGGGAGGAATCCATGGCCGCATTGCTTGCGCTCGCCAGAGCGATCGACCGCATGAATGAGTTCATCGGCAAATGGGTCGGCTGGCTGATCATGGCCTCGATCCTGATCAGCGCCGGCAATGCGGTGATCCGAAAGGCGTTCAACAGCTCCTCGAACGCCTGGCTGGAGCTGCAATGGTACCTCTTCGGCGCGGCATTTCTGCTGGCGGCCGCCTATACGCTGAAGCAGGGCGAGCACATCCGCATCGATGTGGTCTACGGATCCTTCTCAAGGCGCAAGCAGCACTGGATCGACCTTTTCGGGCATGTCTTCTTCCTCATGCCTTTCGTTCTCCTGATGATCTCCTATTTCGTCCCCTATTTCCTGCTGTCCTTCAGGACGGGAGAGGTATCGACCAATGCCGGCGGCTTGATCATCTGGCCAGCCAAGCTTTTCCTGCTCGTCGGGTTCGTCCTTCTCGGCATCCAGGGTGTGTCCGAGATCATCAAGAAGATCGCGGTCATGACCGGGCACATGGAGGATCCCAACCCGTTCATATCGGCGCATGAGGCGGCCGAGCTCGAAGGCAAGGCGATTGCCGAAGAGGTGCGCAAATGATCGAGTTCATTGCGCAGAACATGGCGCCGATCATGTTCTTCTCGCTGATCGTCTTTCTGCTTCTCGGCTATCCCGTCGCCTTCTCGCTTGCCGCGAACGGCCTGTTCTTCTTCTTCATCGGCGTCGAGCTGGCGCCCCATTCCAACAACAGCATCTCGCTCGACTGGCCACTCCTCTATGCGCTGCCGGACCGTTTCTACGGCGGTGTCATGGCGAACGAGACGCTGCTCGCCATCCCCTTCTTCACCTTCATGGGGATCGTGCTCGAGCGATCCGGCATGGCCGAGGATCTGCTCGACACGGTCGGGCAATTGTTCGGCCCGATCCGCGGCGGCCTCGCCTATGCGGTCATCCTTGTCGGTGCGCTGCTTGCCGCGACCACCGGCGTCGTTGCGGCTTCGGTCATCGCGATGGGCCTGATCTCGCTGCCGATCATGCTGCGCTACGGCTACGACAGGCGCGCCGCCTCGGGCGTGATCGCGGCATCCGGAACGCTGGCGCAGATCATCCCGCCCTCGCTGGTGCTCATCGTGCTCGCCGATCAGCTCGGGCGGTCGGTCGGCGACATGTACAGGGGCGCTCTCATTCCGGGCCTCATCCTCACCGGCCTGTACATGTGCTACGTCCTGATCCTCTCGCTGCTCAGGCCGAACTCCATGCCGGCCCTGCCGCTCTCGGCGCGCACGCTCGGCTCGGGCGTCACCTCGCTGCTGATCGCGCTGGCCGTGGCCATCGGCATCGCCTACGCGGCGCACATCTATCTCTACCCCACGCAAGGGGATAATGCCGACATCCTCGGCGCGACGGTCGGCGTCATCGTCATCTACATCGTCGCCATCGCCGACCGGAACCTCAAGCTCAACATGATGTCGCGCCTGGCGCAGCAGGTCATCATCGTGCTGATTCCGCCGCTGGCGCTGATCTTCCTCGTGCTCGGCACCATCTTCCTCGGCATCGCGACGCCGACCGAGGGCGGCGCCATGGGAGCCGTCGGCGCCCTCATCATGGCGGCGGCCAAGGGCAGGCTAAACCTGGATGTCATCCGCCAGGCGCTTCTGTCCACCACGCGGCTCTCGTCCTTCGTGCTGTTCATCCTGATCGGGGCGCGCGTTTTCTCGCTCACCTTCTATGGCGTGAACGGGCATCTATGGGTGGAGCACCTGCTCGTCTCCCTGCCCGGCGGCGAGACCGGCTTCCTGATCGTCGTCAACATCCTCGTCTTCGTGCTTGCCTTCTTCCTCGACTTCTTCGAGCTCGCCTTCATCATCGTGCCGCTGCTGGCGCCGGCCGCCGACAAGCTCGGCATCGACCTGATCTGGTTCGGCGTTCTGCTCGGCATCAACATGCAGACCAGCTTCATGCATCCGCCGTTCGGATTCGCCCTGTTTTATCTCCGCTCGGTGGCTTCGCGCGTACCCTACCTCGACAAGCTGACCGGCAAGCGGATCGAACCCGTCACGACCGGCCAGATCTATTGGGGCGCGGTGCCGTTCGTCTGCATTCAGGTGCTGATGGTCGGCCTCGCCATCGCCTTCCCGCAGATGGTGATGCACTACAAGGGCGAGATAAAGGACCCGGACGAGATCGAGATCATCCTGCCTCCGTTCGGGGGAGATCAGCCCGGCCTGCCGCCTCTGGGCGCGCCCCCCGACCTGGGTGAAGACGAGGAAGAAGGAACCATCGCCCCTGGCGGAAACAACCTGCTCCTCGAGCCTCCCAAATTTTGAGCAGGCTGCTCGAACTGAAGAAGGCCCCGGCGATGCCGGGGCCTTCTTTGTTGCAGTCGGTGTGCCAGCTCAGAGCTTGCCGTTGCGCTGCTGGATCATCATGAACGTGTCGAACGTGTATTCCGAGATCTGCGCCCAGAGATAGGCGTCCTTGCGGAACGCTACCTGGCTGTCATAGATCTTCTTGAATGCCGCGTTCGAGGCCGTGATCTCGGCATAGGTGGAGTTGGCGGCATCGAAGGCAGCGCCAAGAATCTCCTGGCTGAACGGCCGGAGCTGCGCGCCGCCGGCGACCAGCTTGCGCAGCGCGCCCGGGTTCTTGTAGTCGTAGCTCGCCATCATGTCGCAATTGGCGGCCTCGCAGGCCGAGCGCAGCGCGGCCTGATAGTTCTTCGGCAGCTCGTTCCACTTGTTGAGGTTGATGAGCGTGTGCAGCGTCGGGCCGCCCTCCCACCAGCCGGGATAGTAGTAGTACTGGGCGACCTTGTAGAAGCCGAGCTTCTCGTCGTCATAGGGCCCGACCCATTCGGCGGCATCGATGGTGCCCTTCTCGAGCGCGGGATAGATGTCGCCGCCGGCGATCTGCTGAGGCACCACGCCGATCTTCTCGATGATCTTGCCGGCGAAGCCGCCGATGCGCATCTTCAGGCCCTGCATGTCCGCGACGGTGTTGATCTCCTTGCGGTACCAGCCGCCCATCTGGGCGCCGGTGTTGCCGGCCGCGAAGCCGATGAGACCCTGCGTGGCGTAGAACTCGTTGAGCAGCGCCTCGCCGCCTCCGTAATAGATCCAGGCATTCATCTGGCGGTCGTTCATCATGAAGGGGATCGCGGTGCCCAGCGCGTAGGTCGGATCCTTGCCCCAGAAATAGTAGGACGCCGTATGGCAGGCCTCGACCGTGCCCGCGGCCACGGCATCCGCGGCCTGCAGCCCCGGCACGATTTCGCCCGCCGCGAATATCTGGAGGTCGAAATTGCCGTCGGTCGACTCGCGAACGAAATTCGCCATGGTTTGAGCAGCGCCGAAGATCGTATCGAGCGCCTTCGGGAAAGAAGACGTGACACGCCACGTCACCTTCGGCATCGACTGGGCGATGGCCGGCGCGGCCAGCGCGGTCGATGCGGCGGCGCCGACGCCGGCAACGCCTGCTTTGCGTATGAATGAACGACGATCCATTAGTCTTCCTCCCTGTTTGGATCCGAGCCGGAGCGCGTTTTTCCTCCATCGCGGGATTCCGGCCTGCGCCGATCAATGCATGCGCGCAAAGACCTGTCCAGTATTCACCCAGCGCCCTTCGCCGAAAGTCACAAACCGCCAAAAACGGAAGGGCCCGGAGCGCTTCCGCTCCGGGCCCTTCCGACTGTCTGCCGGGCAGCTCCTCAGAGCTTGCCGCCGCGCTGCTGGATCATCATGAAGGTGTCGTAATTGTACTCCGCCACCTGCGCGTTGAGGTAATAGTCCTTGCGGAAGGCGGTGATCGAATCCCAGATTTTCTTGAACTCGGGGATAGATCCGGTCATCTCGGCATAGACCTCGTTCGACTTGTCGAAGCAGGCGGCAAGGATTTCCTGGCTGAACGGACGCAGCTTCGCGCCGTTGGCGACCAGGCTCTTGAGCGCAGCCGGATTCTTGTAGTCGTACTTCTGCAGCATGTCGGCGTCGGCGGCCTGCGCGGCGGTGCGCACCAGCGACTTGTAGGCGGCCGGCAGCTCGTCGAACTTCGCCTGGTTGAACATGAAATGCACGGTCGGGCCGCCTTCCCACCAGCCGGGGTAATAGTAGAACGGCGCGACCTTCTGGAAGCCGAGCTTCTCGTCATCGTAAGGACCGACCCATTCGGCCGCGTCGATCGTGCCCTTCTCCAGCGCCGGATAGATGTCGCCGCCAGCGAGCTGCTGCGGCACCACGCCGAGCTTCTCCACCACCTTGCCGGCGAAGCCGCCGATGCGCATTTTCAGGCCCTGCAGGTCGGCAACGGTGTTGATTTCCTTGCGGAACCAGCCGCCCATCTGGACGCCGGTGTTACCGCCGGGAAAGCCGACCAGGCCTTGCGTCGCGAGGAACTCGTTGAACAGATCGATGCCGCCGCCATGGTAGTGCCAGGCGTTCATGCCGCGCGCATTGAGCGCGAAGGGAACCGCAGCGCCCAGCGCCCAGGTGGGATTCTTGCCCCAGTAATAATAGGAGACGGTATGGCAGGCCTCGACCGTGCCGGCCGTGGTGGCGTCGGCCGCCTGCAGCCCGGGGACGATCTCGCCGGCCGCAAACGCCTGGACGGTGAAATTGCCGTCGGTCGCTTCCGACAGCATTTTGCCGAAAACCTCGGCCCCGCCATAGATGGTGTCCAGGCTTTTCGGGAACGACGAGGTCATTCGCCAGGTGATCTTCGGATTGCTCTGGGCGATCGCCGGAGCCGCGAGCGCGGTCGCGGCCGCGGCGCCGACACCGGTCGCGCCGGCTTTCCGAATAAATGCACGTCTATCCATCAGGAAACTCCTCCAATCTGTCGGTGAGAAGCCGCGGCCCGCGGGAGCAGGGCGGCGGCGGAACGGTAGGATGATATATTGGGCCTCGCAGCGGGCCTCAATGCGCGCCGGCTACCGTAGAAATACCAACGCGGCAACCCACGGAGTTGAGACTTTGGTGGCTGACGCGGCGGCATGCCGCGCGCCGGCACAAGCGCCACCATTGGAATTGCCGCGCGGAAAGGCTAGATATTCGGCAAATCAGCCATTCGCCTGAGAACACGATGCAGCCACTCATCGCCGTCGCCACGGACGTCAAATCGTTCGAGAACTACACCTGGCATGCCACGCCGCAGCAATATCTCGACGCGGCAATTTCGGTTGCCGGCGTGCTGCCGGTGATGGTCCCCTCCTATGGCGACCGCGTCGATTTCGACAATTTGCTCGCCTCGGTCGACGGCGTCATGGTGACCGGTGCGCGCTCGAACGTGCATCCGTCCCTGTATGGCGAGGCAGCGACCGAGGCCAACGGCCCCTACGACCCGGCGCGCGACTCGACCACGCTCCCCCTGATCCGCAAGACGATCGACGCCGGCGTGCCGCTGCTCGCCATTTGCCGCGGCATCCAGGAGCTCAACGTCGCCCTGGGCGGCACGCTCGCCACCGAGATCCAGGAGCGGCCGGGCTCGCTCGACCATCGCGCCCCGGCCAGCGACGATCAGGCCGAACGTTTTGCCATCCGCCAGACGGTATCGATCAAGCCCGGCTCCTGCCTGGCGGGCGTCTTCGGCGCCGGCGACATCCGCGTGAACTCCGTGCACCGGCAGGCCGTGGACCGGCTCGGTTCGCGCCTGCAGATCGAGGCGGTCGCCGAGGACGGGACGGTCGAAGCCGTGTCGGTGCGCAATTCACCCGCTTTCGCGGTCGGCGTGCAATGGCACCCCGAATGGTGGGCAAAGAGCGACGATGCCTCGGCGAAAATCTTCCGGGCCTTCGGCGACGCCGTCCGCCAGCATGCGATGACCCGGCTCGGCACGCGCGCCGCAGCCGAATAGCTATTCCTCGATGATCGCGAGCAGCGGGCGCGACGGCTTGTAGGATTCGTACGCCACGCCATCGGCCACCGCGAACAGCACGGGTGAGTCCGAGCCGTTCGAGCTGAACGTGACGGACCCGTCGCTGCCTTCCTTCCAGAACCGCAAGGCCGAAAGCCCCGGCATCAATTCGTTGCACTCTCCGGGGATCACCAGGTCATTCAGCCCGCCGCCGAGCATCGGACCGCGGTGGATCGTGCACGAGGCGTTCTCGCCGACCAGCCGATAACGTACCGAGCCGTTTGTCGGATCTGGAGCGGCCGGCTGGGCTTCTTGCTCCACAACCGGCATCTCGACCCCGGGACGCGTGGCCAGCGCCGCGCCCGAGGTGAACAGCGCGAGCGCTATGAACGCGCCGGTCGCGACCTTCATCCCCAACCCCACCCGGCCAGGAAGGGCCGATCGGGACCAGAATGCGGCCGGCCTGGCTAAGTTTATGTTAACGCTGGGGAAGCGGTCATCGCCCGGCCAGATGCGCCGTCTCGGAAACCGGGGTGAGCACCTCGCGGCTGGAGAACCAGGCGATCAGATTGTCCACCACCAGATCGGCCATGGCCTGTCTCGTGTGCACCGACGCCGAGCCGACATGCGGCAGCAGCGAAGCGTTCGGCAGGTCGATGAGCGCCTGCGGCACATTTGGCTCGTCGGCGAACACGTCGAGGCCGGCGGCGCGGATGGTGCCGTTGGCGAGCGCCGCGATCAGCGCCTCCTCATCGACCGTGCTGCCGCGGCCGATGTTGACGAAGACCCCGTCCGGGCCGAGCGCCTTCAGCACTTGCGCGTTCACCGCCTTCGCGGTCGCGGCGCCGCCCGGCGCCACGGAGATCAGCGTGTCCACCGCTTCGGCCAGCCCGATCAGCGTCGGGTGGTAGGTGTAGCCCACGCCTTCGACCGGGCGCCGGTTGTGGTAGGCGACCGGCATGCCCAAAGCCTCGAGCCGGCGTGCGACGGCGAGCCCGATCCGCCCCAGCCCGAAAATGCCGGCCCTGCGCCCCCTGAGCGTCGCCTTGCTCAGCGGATAGGCGCCATCCTTCACCCAGCGTCCTTGCCGCAGCCAGGTTTCAGCCTTCGGCAGCTCGCGCACGGCGTTGATCAGCAGCCCAAGCGTTGTGTCGGCCACCTCCTCGGTCAGGACATCGGGCGTGTTGGTGACCAGCACACCGCGGCCTGCAGCATGCCTGGCATCGACCGCGTCGTAGCCGACGCCGAAATTGGCGATGATCTCCAGCCCGGGCAAGGCATCGATGAAGGCCGCGGAGATCGTGGTCATCGCGGCGATGCCGCGCACGCTTTTTACCAGTTCCGGCGTCACCAGCCGCGGATCGCCGTCCGCCAGGCGCAGCGTCCTGAAATTCGCTTCCAGGCGCTTGACGGCATGCTCGTGCAGCCTGCCGGGAACAAGGATGGCGACGTCCGAAAGTGCGGTCACGACTGGCTCACCTCGAAGGATGGGGAGGCGGGCACGCTATTGGCGAAGTCAAGGCAGGGCAACCCGTTGTTTAGCGGTTTCTTTAACTGGAACAATGCGTCAAGGGGGACGTTAGCAGCACAGGATTGCGCAATCCGTCCAACAACCCTCCACGACCCGAACAGGGAAGGAACTCCTCCATGAAGCTCAAGCTCCTCACCGCCGCTGCCCTCGCGCTTTCTCTCGCCTCCGCACCCGTCGCCTTTGCGCAGTCGGGCGGCAGCGACGGCGGCGCCAGCGCCACGGGCGATGCCTCCGGCCAGTCGAACCAGCCGGCCGTGAAGACCGATGAAGGCACGACCAGCTCGACCACCACCACCGAAGGCATGACCGACGCGGACAAGAAGTTCTATTCGGACAACAAGATGTTCACCGGCTTCTACACCGACGATTCGATGGCCACCATGAAGTCCGAGGCCGAAGTGGCTGCGGCCTTCCAGGCGATGGGCGCCGAGGATCAGGCCGGCGTGAAGGCAGCCTGCGAAAGCGTGCAGAACGATCGCGGCTCGCACGGCCCGGTTACGATCGCGCTCTGCCAGCAGATCGGCGCGCTCTGATCGCTTCCTGATCTGCGGCCGGACTTTGAGGAGAGCGGGCAGCCGTCCGCTCTCCTTCCGGCCGCTCTCATCGTTTGTTTGACCTACCGCTCGACGGGCTTGCCCGTCGATTGACGTACATGCAGCTCGGGCCGGATGAGCTGCTGCGACGGGTTGACAGAGGCACCGTTCAGCCGGTCGAGCAGCACCCGCGCGGCAAGGCGCCCGACCTCTCTCTGGCCGTTCCACACCGTGGTCAGCGCCGGTGTCGCGATCGCGGCTTCCTCGAGGTCGTCATAGCCGGTGACCGAAATGTCGATCCCGGGTGCCAGCCCGGCCCGCAATATTCCGTTCATCAGGCCGATGGCGACGAGGTCGTTCCAGCACACCGCGGCTGTCGGCTTGTCCTTCATCGACAGGAACTGCACGGCCGCCTCGAAACCGGCCTGCTTGGTGCGCGGGCCGGCCAGCCGCCATTCCGGCTTCACCTCCAGCCCCGCTTTTTCCATGGCGTTGAGATACCCCTGGAAGCGGTCCCGCCCCGTCGAGGTCTGGTCGGTGCCGCCGATCATGGCGATGCGTTTGTGCCCGAGCGAGATGAGGTGGTTGGTCGAAAGCGAGGTGCCGTAGGCATCGTCGCCGCGAAAGGCCGGCACGCCCGCGCCCTCCACCGTGCGTGCGATCAGCACGCAGGGCAGGCCGTTTTCCTCGGCCATGCGGATGTCTTCCGGCGGCGTGCCGATCGCCGGCGACATGATCACCCCGTCGGCGCCAAGCTGCAGCAGCGTGTCGATGAAGGTGCGCTGCTTCTCGAGCTGGTCGTAGTGATTGGACAGGATGAAGGTTTGCCGGCTGCGGTCGAGCTCGGATTCGATCGATTTCAGGATCTCGGCAAAGAAGGGGTTCATGATGTCGTGGACAACGACCCCGACAATGCCCGAGCGCGACGTCCGCAGGCTGGCGGCGCGCCGGTTGTAGATATAGCCGATGGTGCGCGCATGCTCCTTGATGCGCTCGCGCGTGGCACCAGCCACCAGCGGGCTGTCGCGCAGGGCAAGGGAAACGGTTGCCGTCGACACGCCGAGGGCGTCGGCGATCGTGGAAAGCTTGATTTTCTGAGCCAGCACGCCCTCCGCCGATGGCGATTTAAACACTTTAAATCGCGCTTATGCCACCGAACGGACGCAAGTCAATTCCTTTCGGCGGCCAGCGTCGAGTCCGGTTCTAGAGCTTCTTTGCCAATTCCTGGTCTTCGGTGTTCGGCGCGGTGCGGCTGGCCAGTCTCAGCCGGTGCTCGCGATGCACGATGTAGAGGCCGCAGGTCACGATGATGCCGGCGCCGAGCAGCGTCCACCCATCGGGAAGCTGGTCGAAAACCAGGTAACCGAGCGCGATCATCCAGACCATCTGCAGATAAGGATAAGGCGCGAGGGCGGTTGTCGTGGCGATCCGGTACGCGCGGATGATCAGATAGTGGCCGAAACCGCCGAAGAAGCCCAGCGACAGCAGCAGGGCCCAATGCAGGGCCTGCTGCGGCAGCACGATGTTGGAGGGCAAGGCGGGCAAGAGCAGCAGGACGGGCGTCAGCGCGGAATAGAAGATCAGGCTTTCGGAGGTTTCCGTCGCCGCCATGCGTCGCGTCATGATCACGTAGATCGAATAGGAAGCCGCCGCAGCGAGCACATAGACATGGCCGAGCTCGAAACTCGCGAAGCCTGGGCGCGTGATCACCAGCACGCCGATGAAGCCGAAGATCACCGCGAGCCAGCGCCGCCATCCGGCCCATTCTCCCAGGAACGGGCCGGCAAGTGCGGTGATGAGCATGGGTGAGAAGAAGAAGACCGACATGGTCTCGGCAAGCTGCAGCGTCTGCAGCGCCATGAAGTTGAAGAAGGTCGATCCGAACAGAAACGCACCGCGCACGACCTGCGCCACCGGCTGGCTGGTGCGAAACATCCTTGGGTTCGACCACGCGCGGAAGAGGACGAGCACCAGCACGATGTGAACCGCGAAGCGCGTCCACGAGACGAAAAGCGTCGGGATGCCGGCAAGCACCAGGATCTTGGCGCAAGTGTCGAGGAAAGAAAACAGCAGGCCGGCCGAGAACACCATCAAAATGGCTGCAACGGGCGTTGCGCCCTCGGTCGAGGTATGACGGGTCAAGACGAAACTGCCACCAAACAGGTCAGCCGGCTTTCTGGTCCGGCACGAACCGGACCGCAAGCCCGCTGCGGTGCGCTCTCAACAAGTCCAGGAAAAAGTGAAAAACCGGTTTTCCGTTCGGACGCCGGCGGCGGACCCGCCGTTTTGCGCCAGAACGCCGACAAAGGCGTTTTCACGAATTGTGAAAACGCTTTGACCCGCAGTTTTGCGCCAGAACGCGACAAGGGCGTTTTCACGAATTGTGAAAACGCCTTTAATCGTCCGCGTCGAACTCGTCGTCGATTTCGGCGACTTCGACGCCGTTCAAATTGGATTCGACCCGGGCGAGCAGCTTGGTCAGCGTCTTCTGCTCTTTCTTGTCGAGTCCCTTCAGCGCCTGCTTCTCGGTCTTGCGCACCGATTTCTCGATGGAACGAATGGCGTCGCGGCCGCTATCGGTCAGGAAGACATGCGCCTGTCTCGCGTCGGCTTCGGAAGCTCGCTTCTCGAGGAAGCCCTGCGTCTGCAGCCGGTTGATCGTCTTCGTCACCGTCGGCGGGCGCACCCCGAGCTTCGCCGCCAGCTGGCCAGGCGTCTGGCCGTCGGTCTGGTCGAGCGCCAGCATGATCTGGTCCTGTCCGGCATAAAAGCCGTGGTCGAGCAGCCGGCCGGCGAGCGCGGTGCGCGCCAGCCTCGCCGCCGAATGCAGCCGGCTCATCGCCGCGCCTCTGTCAGCCTTGGCCATGGTCGTCCTCTCCGCCGCTGGCGCGGCTCCTGGAAGAGAAGTGGCCGGGCCATCCCCGGACCCCAGTCATCGGCTTCCAAATCGCATAGGCCAGCAATGATTTGCCGGCAAGACATCTCCACCGCGCGACGCTATTGCCAGAGGAATGTTGCAGCCAGATGACAGCGGCCCGGCCCTTGCCCGCGGCAGCGTTGGGCCTGCGATTTCCGCATGCGTGGACGTGCAATCGCTCCGGCTCCATCCTATATGGAGCCCCTGACCTCAGGAAAATCGCAAGGGCTAGAAAATGGGCGCGACAGAGACCCAGATCCCAGTGACGGTGCTGACCGGCTATCTCGGCGCCGGCAAGACCACGCTTTTGAACCGTATCCTCTCGGAAAGTCACGGCAAGCGGTATGCCGTCATCGTCAACGAATTCGGCGAGATCGGCATCGACAATGACCTGATCGTGGAGTCCGACGAGGAAATCTACGAGATGAACAATGGCTGCGTCTGCTGCACCGTGCGCGGCGACCTGATCCGCGTGGTCGAGGGCCTGATGCGCCGCCCCGGACGCTTCGACGCGATCGTGGTGGAGACCACCGGCCTCGCCGACCCGGTGCCTGTCGCGCAGACCTTCTTCATGGATGACGACGTGCGCTCCAAGACAAGGCTCGACGCGGTCGTCGCGCTGGTCGATGCCAAGCATCTGCCGCTCAGGCTGAAGGATTCGCGCGAAGCCGAGGACCAGATCGCCTTCGCCGACGTGATCGTGCTCAACAAGACCGATCTGGTGAGCCCGGGCGAATTGAAAGAGGTCGAGGCGACGGTCAGGGCAATCAACCCGACGGCGCGGATCCACAAGACCGAACGCTCCGGCGTGCCGCTCGACCAGGTTCTCGATCGCGGTGCTTTCGACCTGAAGCGCGCGCTGGAGAGCGACCCGCATTTTCTCGATGCCGACGAGCATGACCACGACCATCATGACCACGACCATCATCATCACGACCACGCCCCGTCGGCCGTCCACGACGTGACGGTGAAATCGGTGTCGCTGCGCGCCGGCGAGATGGATGCGAAGAAATTCTTCCCCTGGCTGGAGAAGGTGACCCAGACCGAGGGCCCGAACATCCTGCGGCTCAAGGGCATCATCGCTATTCGTGACGATGCCGATCGTTATGTCGTCCAGGGTGTCCACATGATCCTGGAAGGCGACCACCAGCGCGCCTGGAAAGACGGCGAGAAACGCGAAAGCCGGCTGGTCTTCATCGGCCGCGACCTCGACGCCGATCGCCTGAAGCGCAGCTTCGAGGCGTGTCAGGCGGCTTGATTTTTGATCCGATGCCGGCGCTCTACGTTGCCCCCTTCCGGCCTGCCGGACATCTCCCCCACTTGGGGGGAGCTTGGCCGGCCGCTTGGGTTTCGCCAACCGGCGACGCCGACGATTGGCGAAACCGCTGGGGACAGCGCGATCTCCCCCCTTGTGGGGGAGATGTCCGGCAGGACAGAGGGGGGCGCGAAGGAACTCTGCCTCTCAACGGCTGCCGCGAACACTGATGCCCACAGTAGCCCCACTCGACCTCGACGGACATTGCATCGCCGCCGCCTTTGTCGGCGGCGTGCCCTTCTTCGCGCTTGCCGACGGCGGCGTGCACCGGCTCGACCATGGCCACAAGTCGGGTCAGGTCCATGATGGCCTTCTCGCTGCCACGACGGACTGGAGCAATAGCCGACTCATTACCGGCGGCGAGGACGGCAAGGTCGTCGCCACCGCCGTCGATGGTGCGAGCGCAACGCTCGCCGAAATCGGCCGCAAATGGGTGACCAGCGTCGCCGCCGGGCCGAAGTCGGCGATCGCCTTTGCCTCCGGCCGCAGCGCCTGGGTGCGGCTCGATGACGGCAAGCTCAAGGAATTCCAGCACCCGCGCTCGGTCGAGGGTGTCGCCTTCTCGCCCAAGGGGGTGAGGATCGGCGTCGCCCGCTACAATGGCGTGACGCTGCATTTCCCGGCCGCCGAGGGAAAGCCGGTCGAGTTGCAATGGGATGGCGCGCACACCGGCATCACATTTTCGCCGGACGGCAATTTCGTCGTCACCACCATGCAGGAAAACGCCCTGCATGGCTGGAAGCTTGCCGACGGCAAGCACATGCGCATGACCGGCTATCCGGCAAAGGTGAAAAGCGTGTCCTGGAGCGCGCGCGGCAAATGGCTGGCCACGTCCGGCGCTTCCGCGGCGATCGTCTGGCCCTTCGCCTCGAAGGATGGGCCGATGGGCAAGGCTCCGCTCGAGCTTGGCACGCGCGGCAACACCATGGTCACCGCCGTCTCCTGCCACCCGACGGACGAGATCGCGGCCGTCGCTTATGACGACGGCATGATCCTCGCCTGCCGCTTCGCCGACCAGAAGGAGGTGCTGCTTCGCCGCCAGGGCAAGGGTGCGGTCACCTCCATGGCCTGGGATGCCGAAGGCCGCCGCCTGGTTTTTGGCTCGGCCGGCGGCGATTGCGGCGTTGTCGATATCGCAGGCTGATCGGGGGCTTCTCAGTCGGCAAAGCATGCGATCGGCGCGCTGAACTCCATCCGCTTCGGCTCGGCGTTCTCATCGGTGCCGTCGAACACGGTTACATGGTAGCCGCCCGTGTACGACCCTTCTTCATCGTCGCCTTTGCGAGCCTGCGTCTCGATGCTGATTTCGACGTAGCCGAACGGCTTTTCGGCGTCGCGTTCGCGATAGAGGAGCAGCTTCAGCAACTCGCCATCGAACCAATATTGCGTGACGTGCTGCTGGCTGAATTCGAGGTTGCGCAGGTCCTCAGGCACCGCCTTGTCGGCGATGGCGCTCTTGCCCTCGAAGTTGAACAGCTGGCCGCCCATGCCGCGCGAGACGCCGCCGCGGACGTTGATCTGCGCCGGGTTTGCCTCGGTTTCGCACCAGATGCCGCCCGAGGCGAAGGCGCTGCTCGAAAGCAGGAGCAGCGTCGACAAGGTCAGTATGCCACGCATCGAAATCTCCGTTTTCAGGGGGGCCACCCTCGGCCACGTATATCAAAAAGCCGACTATTTACTCGACGAAGCAGGACATGGGGCCTTGCAGCTTTAGCGTCTTGCCTTCGCCTGTCGTGTCGCCGGTCATGTCAAAGACCTCGAGCGTATAGGCGCCACCGTAAGTGCCCTCTTCGCTGTCGCGCGGTTGGGTCTCGATCGCGATGTCGACATAACCATGCGGCTTGTCGCCTTCGCGCTCGCGGTAGAGCCTCAGCTTCAACGCCGTCATGTCGATCCAGTATTGGGGGACATGCTGCTGCTCGAACTCGACCTTGCGCAGATCCTCCGCCACGGAGGTGTCGGCGATGGTCACGCTGCCTTTGAAGCTGAACAGCGGGCTGCCCATGCCGCGCGTCATGCCGGCTTCGATCAGGATGCGCGCCGGCGCATCCTCCTCGCTGTCGCAGCTGAGTCCGCCCGAGGCGAGCGCGTTGCCGGACATCAGGAAAAGAGCGGCACATGCCGTCAGAAAGCGCATGGATGTTCCCCCCGGATTGGCGTTGCCTCGGCGCGCCGATGATCGACTGCCTTCAGCTATCAGCCGGCGCTGATAGATTCATATGGTTGCAGCCGCGTGTCGCCGCTGGCTAGAAGTGTTTCAGCGAGAGGAAATATTCGAAATGGGTGGAGCAGGACCCGGCAACTTGCTGCGCGGCGTGGCTGCGGCGCGCATCTCGGCGCTGCGTGAGCGCGAGGCGAAAGCCTTTCGCAGGGCGCGCCCGAAGACTGCCCGACTGTTGAAGCAAGGCGTCGACGGTTTCTACGACGGCGTGCCGATGCACTGGATGAAGGATTGGCCGACGCCGTTCCCGATCCTGGCGGAAAAGGCCTCTGGCGCGACCATCACGGATGCGGACGGCAACCGGCTTGCCGATTTCTGCCTCGGCGACACGGGTTCGATGTTCGGTCATTCGCCGGCGCCGGTCGCGCGCGCCATCCGCCGGCAGGCCGGACGCGGCCTCACCTACATGTTGCCTTCGCAAGATGCGCTCGTTCTCGGGCGGCTGCTGACGCAGCGTTTTGGGCTGCCTTCCTGGCAGATCGCCACCACCGCCACCGACGCCAACCGTTTCGCGCTGCGCGTCGCCCGAGCAGTGACCGGCCGGCCGAAAATACTCGTCTTCAACGGTTGCTACCACGGCTCGGTCGAGGAGACCTTTGTCCGCCTGATCGACGGCGAGCCGGCGAACATTGCCAGCCTTGCCGGCGAGTTCCGCGACCTCACGCAAGGCACGCGCATCGTCGAGTTCAACGACCTCGCGGCGCTCGAAAGGGCGCTGTCCAAGCGCGACGTCGCCGCCGTCATCGCCGAGCCGGTGCTGACCAATTGCTGCATGGTGCTGCCGGAGCCGGGCTTCCATGAAGGCCTCCGCCGGCTGACCCGCAAATACGGCACCCTGCTCCTCATCGACGAGACGCATACGATCTCGACCGGCCCGGGCGGCTACACGGTGAGGCACAAGCTCGATCCCGACCTCTTCGTGCTCGGCAAGCCTGTTGCCGGTGGCGTGGCGGCGAGCGTCTGGGGCATGAGCGCCGCAGTGGCCAGGCGTTACGACGCATACCGGCAAAAGAAGCTGCCGGGCTATTCCGGCATGGGCACGACGCTTTCGGCCAACCCGCTGCAGTTCGCGGCGATGCGCGCCACGCTGGAAGCGGTGATGACCGACGCGAACTACGCGCATATGGAGGAGCTTGCGGCGCGGCTCGAGGCCGGGCTGGCCGCAGCGATAAACCGTCGAGGCCTGCCCTGGCATGCAACCAGGGTCGGCGCCCGCGTCGAATTCATCTGTGCGCCGGGGCCGCTGAAGAATGGCGGCGAAGGTCTCGCCGCACATGCGCCTGAGCTCGAGGCCGCAATCCATGTCGGCCTGGTCAACCGCGGCGCGCTGATCGCGCCCTTCCACAACATGATGCTCGTTTCGCCGGCCACCAGGCGCACCCAGGTCGACCGCCTGGTCCGAGCTTTCGACGATATTGCCGCCTTCCTTGCTGGAGCTGCCTGAGTGCCTGTCATGACCTCCCCATCCGGCTCGACTGTCGGCGAAGCGAAGTCGTTTCTCGATGCACATCCCGAGATCGAAGCCTTCGACATCGTGCTGACCGATTCCAACGGTGTCGGGCGCGGCAAGATCATCCGGCGGCACGAGTTGCCCGGCCTCTATGAGAGCGGCCGCCACCTGCCGATCTCGATCCTCGGCCTCGACATCGTCGGCGAGGACGTGCACGAGACCGGCCTGATCTGGGATTCCGGCGACGGCGATCTGCGCGCCTGGCCGATCCCCGGCACGCTGGTGCCGCTCCACGGCACCAGCCCCGCGCGCGGGCAGGTGCTGATGTCGATGTTCCATCTCGACGGCGCGCCGATGACGTCGGATCCGCGCCACGCCCTGAAGCGCCAGGTCGACAGCTTTGCCGGCAAGGATCTCTTCCCCGCCGGAGCGTTCGAGCTGGAGTTCTTCCTGCTTTCGAACGAGCGGGACGCGTCCGGCCGGCCACAGCCGGCACGTGCGGTGCTCGACGGCCGCCGCAGCGCCAAGACCGAGGTCTATTCGGTCGACCATCTGCACGGCATGGAACCGCTCTTTTCCGACATCTATGCCGCCGCGGCTGCGCAAGGCATCCCGGCCGAGACCGTGATCTCCGAATATGCGCCCGGCCAGTACGAGCTGACGCTGAAATACCGCAAGGACATTTTGCGCGCGGCCGATGATCTGATCATGCTGAAGCGCCTGGTGCGGCTGCAGGCTCGCCGCCACGGCGTGACTGCCTGCTTCATGGCAAAACCCTTCGAGCATTGCGCCGGCTCGGGCATGCACATCCATGTCTCGCTGCAGGATGGCGCCGGCAGGAACGTCTTCACCGAGAAGATCGAAGGCAATTGGTCGAAAAACATCCGGCATGCGATCGGCGGGCTCGGCGCAACCATGGCCGAATCGATGCTGGTATTTGCCCCGCACGCCAATTCCTGGCGTCGTTTCGTGGCGCAGTCCTATGCCCCGATCGCGCCGACCTGGGGGGTCAACAACCGCTCCGTCGCGCTGCGCATCCCGGCTGGCGACAAGGCAAACCGCCGCATCGAGCACCGGCCGGCCGGCGTCGACGCCAACCCTTATCTGGTCGCCACCACCGTGCTCGCCGGCATCGGCAAGGGCCTGGACGAGAAGATCAGGCCCGGCCCCGAGATCACCGGCAACGGTTATGAGGCAGCGGCCGCCGCCAAGGCCGGCATGCCGGCCGACTGGCGCACCGCGATCGAGGCCGCGAAGGCATCTGCCTTTCTGAGGCAGGCGCTCGGGCCCGACATGCACAAGACCTTCACGGCGATCAAGGAAGCCGAATATCTGCGCGTCGCGCGCACCATATCCGAGCTCGATTATCACCTCTATCTGCACGAAGTCTGACGGCTCCGCTTCGGCATCGCGCCTGGGTGAAGGCAATGCAGGCCGAGATGCCGAAGAAATATTGGCGGAACCTGCCGGAGGCTTCACTCATTCCCGATCTGATCAGAGGCGCCGACAAGGCCGCCGCGGAGATGATTGAGAAAATGCCGACCCCGCCCGCACCGCATCACGCGAAGGTTCAGGCCAGGCACTGGACGAAAAGGCCCGAAGCCGGGGCCGGGAGCGCGCCGCTGTCGTTGGAAGAGGCGCGTGGGCAGGCTATGACCTGCCGCCGCTGCCCGCTATGGCGCGACGCGACCCAGACCGTCTTTGGCGAAGGCCCCGACCCGGCCGACATCGTTTTCGTCGGCGAGCAGCCGGGCGACCAGGAGGACCTTGCCGGAAAACCGTTCGTCGGGCCGGCCGGAAAGGTTTTCGACAGTGTGCTCGACCAGGCCGGGCTCGACCGCTTCAAGACCTACGTCACCAATGCGGTGAAACACTTCAAGTTCGAGCCGCGCGGCAAGCGCCGCATCCATTCGAAACCCAACGCCGGCGAGATCCAGGCCTGCAATTGGTGGCTGGCGAAGGAGCTGGAATTCCTGAAGCCGAAGCTTGCCGTGGCGCTCGGCGCTACCGCCGCCCAGGCGCTGCTCGGCAAGGCCGTGCCGGTAACGAAGCTGCGCGGCGACGTGGTGACGCGCGAGGATGGCCTGCAGGTTTTCATCACCATCCACCCCTCCTACATCCTGCGTATCCGCGAGCCGGCGGCCAAGGAGGCCGAGCGCGAACGCTTCCTGGCCGATCTGAAAGCCGTCAAGAAGCTGACGGAAGCGACCCCCGCATAATTCATTCAGGCTGCGCGCTGCAGTGGGCGTGCGCGCTCGATTCGCTCGCGTTCCTTCGGCGTGTTCATCACGTCCCAAAGGTCGCTGCGCCGCTGTATGTTGAGCCAGAAGTCCGGGCTGTTGCCGAAGACACGTGCGAGGATGAGCGCCGTCGCGGCGGTCACGTTCCTGCGGTTTCCGCACAACTCGTTGACGTGCTTGCGCTGGACGCCCATCGCCTCGGCAAGCGCGCCCTGAGTCAGACCCAACGGCTCCATAAATTCTTCGGTCAGAATCTCGCCGACAGTCGCCGGCTTACGCTTTGTCACAAGCATTTCTTACCTCGCTCTCATCGGCAACCATGATCATCCAAACAAATCTCGTCCGCCTCCCCGCGTTCGCCATTCCAGCGGAAGATAAGCCGCCACTGCTGGTTGACACGGATCGAATGGAAGCCTGCCAGTTTGCCGCGCAGCTTCTCGAAGTGATTGCTGGGCGGCACGCGCAAGTCCTGATCGGTCATGGCATCGTCGATCATTTGAAGTTTGCGGAACAGCCGCGCCTCGAGATCGGACGGAACGTTGCGAGAATGAGCATCGTCTACGAAAAAGGCCCGCACCCAGTCATCCCGAAACCCAACGATCATTCGTCACCCCAACGGAGAGTACATGTACCGCTCTATAGCTCATCTTTCAAGAGCCTCTCCTGCGGGACACGGCGCGCTTAACTCACCGGAGGACGAATCCCGAAGACGGTGCAGCCAGGTTCGACGCACAAAAGAACCGCTCGGAAATCCTTGAGATGCTTTCAAGAAGCCGATGCAGGTCTGGGCCGCTGCTGCTAGGCTGAGACATTTCCAGATCGGGTGATGCCTTGCTTTCCAAGCCGCTGACCATCGACGACATCGACACGCCGGCCGTGCTGATCGATGTCGACCGCGCCAATGCCAACATCGCGAAGGCGCAGGCGCATGCCGACGCGATCGGCGTAAAGCTGCGGCCGCACATCAAGACCCACAAGCTGCCCTATTGGGGCAAGCGCCAGCTCGAAGCCGGTGCCGTCGGCATCACCTGCCAGAAGATCGGCGAGGCGGAAATCTTCGCCGACGCCGGCTTCGACGATGTTTTTCTCCCCTACAACATTCTGGGGGCGGCCAAGCTCGCCCGGCTGCTTTCGCTGCACGGACGCATCAAGCTTTCCGTGACGGTCGACAATGCCACCAGCCTTGCCGGCCTGGCCGAAACCTTCACCGATCGCGGCCACCCGTTCGCCGTGCTGGTCGAATGCGATACCGGAATGGGCCGGTGCGGCGTGCAAGGTCCGGCCGATGCGGTGGAGCTTGCCCGCGCCATCGATGCTTCCCCCGGCCTGGCGTTCGGCGGCCTCATGACCTACCCGGCACCCGGCAAGGCTGGCGAAGCCGAGGCGTGGCTGATTGAGGCCCGCGATCTGCTTGCGCGTTCCGGTCTGCCCTGTCCGGTCATCACCAGCGGCGGTACGCCCGACATGTGGCGCAGCCCGGTCGCGAGCGTGATCACCGAGCAGCGGCCCGGCACCTACATCTACATGGATCGCTATCAGGTCGCGAAGGGTGCCGCGACGCCCGAGGACTGCGCGCTCACGGTGCTCGCAACCGTCGTCAGCCGGCCGACCTCGACCCGCGCCATTCTCGATTCAGGCTCGAAGACGCTGACCAGCGACACGCTCGGCATGACCGGGTTCGGCGAGATCGTCGGCGTTCCGGGGGCGCAAATCGTCGGCTTGAGCGAAGAGCACGGCAACGTATCCCTGCCCGCCGACACGGTGCTCCCTGTCGGCCGGCGCGTGCGGGTTCTGCCGAACCATGCCTGCGTGGTGACCAACATGTTCGATGCGGTCTGTCTCGTCTCGGGCGAAAGGGTCGTGGACGTGCTGCCGGTCGCCGCGCGCGGCAAGGTCACCTGATCAGGATCGCCCGGAAATCGTTCACGTTGGTTCCGGTCGGGCCAGGCACGAACAGCCCGCCAATGGCGTTGAACGCGGTCCACGCATCATTGCCCGCGAGCATGGCTTTCGCGTCGACGCCGGCTGCGCGCATGCGGCCGATCGAGTCGCCATCGGCGAAGGCGCCGGCATTGTCCTCCGAGCCGTCGATCCCGTCCGTATCCGCAGCCAGCGCGTCGATCCCGGCTGTGCCCTGAATGCCGAGCGCGAAGGAAAGCAGCAGCTCGCTGTTGCGGCCACCCTTGCCCATGCCGCGCAGCGTCACCGTCGTCTCGCCGCCCGAAAGCACCACCACGGGCCTGGCGAAGGGCCGGTTTTTCGCCGCCACCTCGCGCGCGATCGCCGCATGCACCGAGCCGACGTCGCGCGCCTCGCCTTCGATCGAATCGGAAAGAACAACCGCCTCTATTCCTCGCCGCCGCGCTTCGGCCGCAGCGGCCTCGAGCGAGACGGCGGCCGACGCGATGACATGCACCGCATGGCCCGCGAAACGCGGATCGCCAGGTTGCGGCGCATCGGCCGCCGCCGAGTTGAGATGCGCCATCACCGCTTCGGGCAATGCCATGCGCCAGGCCGAGACGATTGCCAGCGCGTCCTGCCGCGTCGAGCCGTCCGGCACGGTCGGGCCGGAGGCGACCAAAGCCGGCACGTCGCCGGGAATGTCGGAAACGATGAGCGACACGACTTTCGCCGGCGCAGCCGCTGCCGCGAGCCGGCCGCCCTTGATCGAGGACACGTGCTTGCGCACCGTGTTCATGGCGGCGATCGGCGCGCCGGAGGCGAGCAGCGCGCGGTTGACCGCGATCTCGTCGGCCAGGCTCAGGTCGCCGGCGGGCGACGGCAGCAGCGCCGACCCTCCCCCCGAGACCAGCGCGATTACCAGATCGTCCCGGCCGAGCCCTGAAACCGCCTGGAGCAGCCGCTTCGATCCGGCGAGCCCGGCTGCGTCCGGCACGGGATGCGCCGATTCCAGCACCGCGATGCGCTCGCACGGCACCGCATAGCCGTAGCGCGTCACCACCGCGCCTTCGAGCGGCCCGTCCCAGGCCCGCTCCAGCGCACGCGCCATCTGCGAGGCCCCCTTGCCGGCGCCGACGACGATGGTCCGTCCTTTCGGCCGCGCGGGCAGGAAATTGCGGATCGTGCGCTCGGGGTCGGCGGCCGCGATGGCGGACTCGAACAGCGACGTCAGGAACGCGCGCGGGTCGATGTCGGCCACGGCTCTATTCGGCCGCGATCGCATATTTGCCGGCGTCGAGGCCGAGATGCGTGCAAAGCATGCGCACGACCACGATGTGATCCTGGCGCTGCGGGAGGCCGGAAACGGCGATGGCGCCGATCGCGCCGGCACCCGGCACGCTGATCGGAAAACCGCCGCCGGCGAGCACGAAGTCCGACGGCGGAAGATTGGCTTCGGGGCCGAAATACTGCTCGGTCTTCTTCTGCTCGAGCACGATCCGGTAGGTGCTCTTGAGGTAGCGCCCGACCGTGTTGATCTTGCGCCGCGCCCAGTCCGGATTGTTGCCGTGCGAGCCGGGCAGTGCGGCGAAGAAGAGCGGCCGGTTCCACAGCCTGATGTCGATCGCGACGCCGAGCTGCTCCGCGAGCGCCAGCGCATGCGCCGTTGCCCCAAGCTCGAAGGCGCGCTCATCGTCGAAGCGGTCGAAGACCAGCTCCCGCTCCTGTCGCTCGATGATGCGCAGATCGTCTTCCCTCGCCATGCCTTCCTCCCGCCCCCTCAGGCCGCAAGCCCGCTTTTTGCGGGCCGCCCAGCCACGTAAACCTCGCGCACGCTCCGGTCATCGCCGAGCGTCTGCAGCAGGAACAGCTCTTCGCTGAGCGTCTGCGCCCGCTCCATCCTCAGCCGCATCGCCGGCGTCGATCGGGCATCGAGCACGACGACATCGGCGTCGCTTCCGACCTCCAGCGTGCCGGCGCGGTCGGCGATCGACAGCGCCTCGGCATTGCCGCGCGTAATCTGCCAGAAGGAGGCAAGCGGGGTGAGCTTCTCGCCATTCAGCGCGATCACCTTGTAGCCTTCGTCCATGGTGCGCAGCATGGAGTAGTTGGTGCCGCCGCCGACATCGGACGCAGCCGCGATGCGCAACGGCTTCGGCCTCCGCCGGTAGCGCTGGTAGTCGAACAGGCCCGAGCCGAGGAACAGGTTCGACGTCGGGCAGAAGACCGCGATCGAGCCGGTGTCCGACAGCGCATCCGCCTCGCGCTCGGAGAGATGGATGCAATGGCCGAACAGCGCCTTGCGGCCGAGCAGGCCGTAGCGCTCGTAGACATCGGTGTAGTCGCGCGCGTCCGCATAGAGGGTGCAGGTGTAGTCGATCTCCGCCCGGTTCTCCGACAGATGCGTCTGCATGTGCAGGTCCGGATGCTCGCGCATCAGCTGGCCGGCCATTTCCAGCTGCTCGGGCGAGGAGGTGATGGCGAAACGCGGCGTCACCGCATAGCGGCAGCGGCCCTTGCCGTGCCATTCCCGGATCAGCGCCTTCGAATCCTCATAGCTCGACTGCGGCGTGTCGGTGACCGCTTGCGGCGCATTGCGGTCCATCATGACCTTGCCGGCGATCACCAGCATGTCGCGGTCGAGCGCCTCGGCGAAGAAGGCCTCGGCCGACTGCCTGTGCACCGAGCAATAAGCGGCGACCGTGGTCGTGCCGTGGCGGATCAACTCGTCGAGGAACAGCCGCGCGATCCTGCGGCCGTGCTGCGCGTCGCGGAAATTCGCCTCTTCGGGAAAAGTGTAGTTGTTGAGCCAGTCGAGCAGCTCGGCGCCGTAGGAGGCGATGACCTGCATCTGCGGGAAATGCGCATGCGCATCGATGAAACCCGGCAGGATGAGGTGCGGCCGGTGGTCGACGGTCTTCGCGCCTGGCGCTGCCTTCCTGGCCACGTCCGAAAAGGCGCCGCCCGCGGCGATCTTGCCGTCGCGCAGCAGCAACCCGCCATCTTCCTCGTAGCGGCATGCGCCAAGGTCGTCCGCGCTTTCCGGCCAGCGCAGGAAGGAAAGCGTGCGGCCGCGCAGCAAGGTCTCGCTCAAGGCGCCCCCTCCACCATGCTTCGCATGGTCCCCCTCCCCCGCTTCGCAGGGGAGGATCCAGGGCAGCGGACGTCCTCAATATCGATCCTCCCCCGCTTACGGGGGAGGGGGACCGCCGAAGGCGGTGGAGGGGGCGCTCCAGCAAGCCCTCTCACCTCGTCGCTTCCTCGTACCATGCGGCCAGCAGTGCCCGTTCCTCCGGCGTGACGCCGGTGAGATTGCCGGGCGGCATGGCGTGGCTGCGGCCGGCCTGCAGGTAGATTTCGCGTGCATGGCTGGCGATGCGGGCATCGGTGTCGAGCATCACGCCTTTCGGCGCGAGATAAACGCCCTCATAGGAGGTCTCGGCGCCATGGCACATGGCGCAGCGCCCGAGCACCGTGTCGCGCACACCCGGAAAATGCGCCGATGCGACGAAGACCGCATCAGCTTGCGACAGCTTGTCCTCGCCTGTCAGCACCTTCGGCACGGTGGACAGCCAGATCATGATCATGAACAGCACCGCGGCCACGAGCCAGGTCCAGGTCGGGTTGCCCTTGCGCGCGTGCACCGTGTTGAAATAGTGCCGGATGACGACGCCGATCAAAAACACCAACGAGGCGATCACCCAGTTGAACTCCGTGCCGAACGCCAGCGGATAGTGGTTCGACAGCATCAGGAACAGCACCGGCAGCGTCAGGTAATTGTTGTGGAGCGAGCGCTGCTTGGCGATCTTGCCGTATTTGGCATCCGGCTTGCGGCCGGCCTTCAGGTCGGCGACCACGATCTTCTGGTTCGGGATGATGACCAGGAAGACATTGGCCGACATGATCGTCGCGGTGATGGCGCCGAGATGCAGGAAGGCGGCGCGGCCGGTGAAGACCTGCGTGAACCCCCAGGCGAGCGCCACCAGAATCACATAGAGCACCAGCATCAGCCCGGTCTGGCTTTCGCCGAGCGGTGAGCGGCAGATGAGGTCGTAAAGGACCCAGCCGAGCACCAGCGAGGCGATCGATATGCCGATCGCGACCGGCACCGAGATGTCGAGCACGTTGCGGTCGATGAGGAAGAAATCCGCGCCGGCATAATAGACGACGCAGAGCAGCGCGAAGCCGGTCAGCCAGGTCGCATAGGACTCCCATTTGAACCAGGTGAGATGCTCGGGCAGCTCGGCCGGCGCCACCAGATATTTCTGGATATGGTAGAAGCCGCCCCCATGCACCTGCCACTCCTCGCCATGCGCACCGACAGGCAGGCCCGGCCGCTGCTTGAGGCCAAGGTCGAGTGCAATGAAATAGAATGACGAGCCGATCCAGGCGATGCCGGTGATGACGTGCGCCCAGCGCACGGCGAAGCTCAACCAGTCCCAGAAAATCGCGAAATCGAGCATGCGTTCCCCGCTTCGATCTTCACGACTTTACGTGCTGGCGCAAAAACCGGAAGGGGCGTCCGGCTCAACATCAAAGAAAACAACGATGCCCGCGCCAGCCTCAATCCTCAGCTTCAGCCCGCCACCGGAGCGTTGGCTGCGACCAGCGCCGTCATGATTTCTGCCACAGCCATGGCGGCGATCACCGGCGGGCGCTTGTCTTTCACTTGATCCCCACCGATCGGCGACACGAGCCGGACGAAATCCGCCTCGGTGCCGCCGGCCGTCTTCAGGTACCAGCTTCGGAACGTCGCTTTCTTTGTCCGCGAGCCGATCATGCCGACATAGCCCGCGTCCTTGCGCTTCAAGGCCTCGGCGACGATGAGGAAATCCAGCGCGTGATCGTGCGTCAGCACGACGAAAGCGGAGCCGGCAGGCGCCTCGCGCACCATTTCTTCCGGCATGGGCGTCAGCCGCGTCTCGACCTGATCGGGCATCCCGTCAAGCGCATCGGCGCGCGTCTCGACCACCACGAGATGCACGGGAAGCAGGGAAAAGGCCGCGGCCAGCGCATGTCCGACATGGCCACCGCCGAAGAGATAGACGTGCGGACGGGAAGCATCTGCGTGCCGTGCGCGCTTCATGAGCTCGCTCCTGAGCGTCTTGTCGAGCGGCCGGATCGCGACCTCGACGCGCCCACCGCAACATTGGCCGATTTCTGGGCCGAGTGGGATGTCGAGCGTGATGCTTTGCTTGGGCGTGTCGCGCCGCCCCTCACCCTTGCCCTCTCCCCGTGAAGTTCGGGGGGTCGCCAGCGTTGGCGCCAACCTCTCAGACCCCCCTCTCCCCGCTCTTACGGGGAGAGGGTAAGGATGAGGGGCGGCGCCGACGTCGGCGGCTTGCGCATCCCGTCTCAGCATCGCCCGCGCCTCGTCGATCGCCATGAACTCGAGCTGGCCGCCGCCGATGGTGCCGAAAATCCTGTCCGGCGAGACCAGCATCCAGGCGCCCTTCTCGCGCGGCGTGGATCCCCTCGCCTCGGCCACCTCGACCAACGCCGGGGCCGGCGCCGCATCGAGAAACGCCTTGAGGCTCGCCGCGCTCATCAGCCTGCCTTTGCAGCCCTCAGGCGTTCGACCGCCATCAGCACACGCTCGGGCGTGGCCGGCGCGTCGAGCTGCGGGAAAATCTTGTGGTTCGCCACGCTCGCCACGGCATCGGAAAGCGCATGGAAGACGGACATGGCCAGCATCAAGGGCGGCTCGCCCACCGCCTTCGAGCGATAGACGGTCGGCTCGGCCGCCTCCGGCCAGTCGGCAAGTCTTGTGTTGAAAATCTTCGGCCGGTCCGAAGCGAGCGGGATCTTGTAGGTCGACGGCGCGTGTGTTCTGAGCCGCCCCTTGTCGTCCCACCATAATTCCTCGGTCGTCAGCCAGCCGACGCCCTGGATGAAGCCCCCCTCGACCTGTCCGAGGTCGATGGCGCGGTTCAGCGAGCGGCCCGTCTCGTGCAGGATGTCGGCGCGCTCGATCACATATTCGCCGGTGAGCGTGTCGATCGACACCTCCGAGCAGGACGCGCCATAGGCGTAATAATAGAACGGCCGGCCCTCGCCCTTGTCGCGATCCCAATGGATCTTCGGCGTCTTGTAGAAGCCGGCGGCAGACAGTTGCACGCGGGCGAAATAGGCCTGCCTGATCAGATCGGCGAAAGCGATCTCCTGGTTGCCGACGCGCACGCGGTTGGGCACGAAGACGATCTGCTCGCGCGGCACGCTGTATTTCTCGGCGGCGAAGTCGATCAGTCGGTCCTTGATCTGCCGGGCCGCATTCTGCGCTGCCATGCCGTTGAGGTCGGAGCCGGAGGAAGCGGCCGTCGCGGACGTGTTCGGCACCTTGGCCGTGGTGGTGGCGGTGATCTTCACCTGGCCGATGTCGATCTGGAATTCTTCCGCGACCACCTGCGCGACCTTGACGTAGAGCCCCTGCCCCATCTCGGTGCCGCCATGGTTCAGGTGCACCGAGCCGTCGGTATAGACATGCACCAGCGCACCGGCCTGGTTGTAATGGGTGGCCGTGAACGAAATTCCGAACTTCACCGGCGTCAGCGCCAGGCCGCGCTTGATGATGCGGCTGTTGTTGTTGAACGCCCTGATCTCGCGCCGGCGGCGCGCATAGTTGCTGTCGGCCTCGAGCTCGGCGACGATGCGGTGAATGATGTTGTCCTCCACCGTCTGGTGGTAGGGCGTCACGTTGCGGTCGTCGGTCCCATAAAAGTTCAGCTTGCGGATTTCGAGCGGGTCCTTGCCGAGCGCGAAGGCGATCTCGTCGATCACGCGTTCCGTGCCCATCATGCCCTGTGGACCGCCGAAACCGCGAAAGGCGGTGTTCGACACCGTGTTGGTGTAGAGCGGCGCCGAGCGCGCCCGCACCGCCGGATAGAAATAGGCATTGTCGCAGTGGAACAGCGCGCGGTCCGTGACCGGCCCGGACAGGTCGGACGAGAAGCCGCAACGCGCAGCATACATGTAGTCGACGCCGAGGATGGTGCCGTCGTCGTCGAAGCCGACATCGTAGCTCACGAGAAAATCGTGGCGCTTGCCGGTGATCGTCATGTCGTCGTCGCGGTCCGGCCTGATCTTGACCGCGCGCCCGAGCCTCGTGGCGGCAATGGCGGCGATGGCCGCAAACTGGTTGCCTTGCGTCTCCTTGCCACCGAAGCCGCCGCCCATCCGGCGGATTTCGACGGCGACGGAATGGCTCGGCACGCCGAGCGCATGCGCCACCATGTGCTGCACCTCGCTCGGATGCTGGGTCGAGCAGTAAACGGTGACGTCGCCGTCCTCGCCGGGAATGGCGAGCGAGATGTGACCTTCCAGGTAGAAATGCTCCTGCCCGCCGATGCGCATCTGGCCCTTGATGCGGCGCGGCGCCCTGGCGATCGCTTTCTCGGCATCGCCGCGCTTCAGCGTCAGGGGCGGCGTCACGAGCCTGTCCTTCAGCGGATCGAGCCCGCCGACATCGAGCACCGCCGGCAGCACGTCATATTCGATTTTCGCCAGCACGGTGGCGCGGCGCGCCGCCTCGCGCGTTTGCGCGATCACCGCGAAGACGGGCTGGCCGAAGAACTGCACCTTGCCTTCGGCCAGCACCGGCTCGTCATGCTTGCCGGTCGGGGAGATGTCGTTCTCGCCCGGCACGTCGGCACCGGTCATCACCCAGACGACGCCGGGTGCGGCCTTCACCGCCGAGAGGTCGATCTTGCTGATGTGGCCATGCGCGACGGTCGCAAGGCCAAGCGCCACATGCAGCGTGCCGGTCGGCTCGGGCAGGTCGTCGATGTAAAGGGCCTGTCCGGTGACATGCTTGTGCGCGGAATCGTGGCGCTGGTCGGTGTGCACGCCACCGGTGATCGTCGCAGCCTTGAGGTCGGGTGCGTGTTTGTTCATTGCGCCGCCTCGAACCGGCGCACCTGCACCGGCGCTCTCATGCCACCCGTTTCCAGGAAAAACCGCATCAGCAAGTTTTTTGCCGCCAGTGCCCTGTACGCTGCACTCGCCCGCATGTCGGTGATCGGCGCAAAATCCATGGCGTACTCCGCCATCGCCGCCTCGACTGTCGTCTCGTTCCACGGCTTGCCGAGCAATGCTGCCTCGACCGCCGCAGCTCGCCTCGGCGTCGCCGCCATGCCGCCATAAGCGATGCGGATCGCAGCGACCGTGCCATTCTTCGCGAGCTTCAGGTGGAAGGCGCCGAGCGTCGCGGTGATGTCCTCGTCGCGGCGCTTGGTGATCTTGTAGGCCGCGAACTTTTCACTCCTTGCCGGCGCCGGCACGTGCACGGCCTCGACGAACTCGCCGGGCCTGCGATCCTGCTTGCCATAGGCGATGAAAAAATCTTCGAGCGGGATCGTTCGGCGCTTCCTGCCCTTGCGCAGGGTCAGCCGCGCACCAAGTGCGATCAGCGGCGGCGGGATGTCGCCGATGGGGGAGCCGTTGGCGATGTTGCCGCCGATCGTTCCCATGTTGCGCACCTGCTCGCCGCCGATGCGATCGATCAAGGGTCCGAGCGCCGGGATGCGCTTCGCCAGGGCTGTGTAAGCTTCGGAATAGGTGACACCGGCGCCGATGCTGATCACGCCATCAGCCTCGCTGACGGTCTTCAGCCCGTCGAGATGACCGATGAAGACCACCGGCGCGATGTCGCGCATGAATTTGGTGACCCAGAGCCCGACATCGGTCGAGCCGGCGACCACCGTCGCAGCCGGCTCGGCTTCCAACACCCTGGCCAGGTCGTCCACGTCAGCCGGCAGGACGAAGCGATCCTTGCCCGCGCCCACCTCGACACGCGTGCCGTCCGCCATGGCCCGCAGCGCAGCGATCACCCTCGCGCGCTCGGCACGCAACGGGTCCTTCGCCGCCTTGCCGTAGCTCGAGATTGCGCGCGCCGCGCGCATGATCGCCTCGTAGCCGGTGCAGCGGCAGAGATTGCCCTGCAGCGCCTTCTCGATTGCCGCGTCCGACGGTTCGGGGCCGCGCATCCACAGCGCATAAAGCGACATCACGAAGCCCGGCGTGCAGAAGCCGCACTGCGAGCCGTGGAAATCCACCATCGCCCGCTGCACCGGATGCAGCCCGCCATCCGTGCCCTTGAGATGCTCGACGGTCACGACATGCGTGCGGTCGAGCGAGCCGAGGAAGCGGATGCAGGCGTTGACGCTTTCATAGACGAGCGCCCCGCCGGCAAGCCGCCCGACCAGCACCGTGCAGGCCCCGCAATCGCCTTCGGCGCAGCCTTCCTTGGTGCCTTTGAGCGAACGGCTGAGCCGCAGGAAATCGAGCAGCGTTTCGTCCGGCTTGACCTCGGCGAGGTCAACCGGCTCGCCATTGAGCAAGAAACGCAGCGTGTTGCGCACTTTCACCTTCGCCACGGCTCAACTCCCGCGATAGGTCGAATAGCCGTAGGGCGAGATGAGCAAGGGCACGTGATAATGCGCCGCCTCCGCCATGCCGAAGCGGATCGGAACCTCGTCGAGGAACATCGGGTCGGGAAGCTTTATACCGAGCGACCGGAAATACGCGCCTGCCGCGAAAATCAACTCGTATTGACCTGTCTGAAACGCCTTGCCTTCGAGCAGCGGCGCATCGCAGCGCCCGTCGGCATTGGTCACCACGGTCTTGATCTTGCGGTGCGAGTTGCCGCTGACACGATAGAGCATGATGGCGAGGCCCGCTGCCGGTTTGCCGGAGGCGGTGTCCAGCACATGCGTCGTCAGCTTCGGCTCCTTCAACATTCGTCTCCCATCACCGGTACACGCGAACGCCCGATTGTGCGTCAATTCAAAGCCATGCATAAGACGCGGCGAGGCGGAAAGCCACAAAAACACGTTGTTGCAGAGGCAGGTCGGGGCAACATGGTGAAGCGCTACGAACGCGACATGCGCGGCTACGGCGCCAATCCGCCGGACCCGAAATGGCCGGGCGGCGCATATGTCGCCGTGCAGTTCGTGGTGAACTACGAGGAGGGTGGCGAGAACTGCATCCTCCACGGCGACAGGGCCTCGGAAGCCTTCCTGTCCGAGATCGTCGGTGCCCAGCCCTGGCCCGGCCAGCGCCATTGGAACATGGAGTCGATCTACGAATATGGCGCCCGCGCCGGCTTCTGGCGGCTCTACCGCATGTTCACCGAAGCCGAGGTGCCGGTGACCTGCTACGGCGTCGCCACGGCGCTCGCCCGCTCACCCGACCAGGTCGCCGCCATGCACGAGGCGAACTGGGAAATCGCCTCGCACGGCCTCAAATGGATCGACTACCGCGACCATGTGCCCGAAGACGAGCGCCGGGACATGCAGGAAGCCATTCGCCTGCACGCCGAGGTGACCGGCGCGCGGCCGAGCGGCTGGTACACCGGCCGCACCTCCCTCAACACGGTGCGCCTCGCCGCGGAGGAAGGCGGCTTCGACTACATTTCCGACACCTACGATGACGAACTGCCCTACTGGCTCGAGCACGAGGGCAAGCCGAACCTCATCATTCCGTACACGCTCGACGCCAACGACATGCGTTTTGCCACGCCGCAGGGCTTCAATTCCGGCGACCAGTTCTTCGCCTATCTCAAGGACAGTTTCGACACACTCTACGAGGAAGGCCGGCAGGGGCGTCCGCGCATGCTGAACATCGGCCTGCACTGCCGCCTCGTCGGCCGGCCAGGGCGCGCCGCATCGCTCAAGCGCTTCATCGACTACGTGAAGGGCCACAAGAAAGTGTGGCTGGCGCGCCGCATCGACATCGCTCATCACTGGCGGCAGCAGCATCCCTTCCGCCCGGCGGCGCTGCGCCCGTCAAAGATGTCGCACGCAGATTTCGTGAAGAAGTTCGGCGGCATATTCGAGCACTCGCCATGGGTCGCAGAGCGCGCCTTCGCGCTGGAACTCGGCCCCGCGCATGACAGCGCCGGCGGCCTGCACAATGCGCTCTGCCGGGTGTTCCGCACCGCAGGCGAAGCCGAGCGGCTCGACGTTCTGCGCGCCCATCCCGACCTCGCCGGCAAGCTCGCGCAGGCGAAGCGCCTGACGAAGGAATCCGCCAGCGAGCAGGCATCGGCCGGGCTCGACGCGCTGACCGACAAGGAGCGCGAGCTGTTCATCAAGCTCAACGCCGCCTACGTCACCACCTTCGGCTTTCCGTTCATCATCGCGGTGCGCGGGCGCAGCAAGGCCGAGATCCTCTCCGAGTTCGAGAAGCGTATCGGCAATGACCGGCCGACCGAGTTCGCCACCGCCTGCCGGCAGGTGGAGCGGATCGCTCTCCTTCGCCTCAAAGATTTGCTGCCCGCATAGGAAACCAAGCTGATGCCCGGCCCGACCTACGCCTCTCCACCCGGCGGCCATCCCGGCCAGAACGAGCTCCTCACCGGGCGCGCCGTCTTCACCGAGGCTTACGTCTTCATCCCGAAAGGCGTGATGCGCGACATCGTCGTCAGCTATCTCCCCTTCTGGGACGGCACCCGCGCCTGGATCATCGCGCGGCCGCTCTCCGGCTTCTCCGAGACCTTCTCGCAATACATCATGGAGGTCGCGCCCGGCGGCGGCAGCGACAGGCCCGAGCCGGAAGCCGGTGCGGAAGGCGTGCTTTTCGTTGTCGAAGGCGAGCTTACCGTCACCGTCGGCGGCAAGGCCGAGCGCCTGAAATCAGGCGGTTACGCCTTCCTGCCTCCCGGCTGCAACTGGAAGGCGCGCAACCGCGGCAAGGCGCCGGTGCGCTTCCATTGGGTGCGCAAGCTTTACGAGCGTATCGACGGCATCGAAGTGCCGGCGCCCTTCTTCCGCAACGAGCGCGATCTCGCCCCGGTGCCGATGCCCGGCACGGAAGGCCGCTGGGCGACCACACGCTTCGTCGAGCCCGACGACCTTGAGCACGACATGCATGTCAACATCGTCACCTTCGAGCCGGGCGCGGTGATCCCCTTCATGGAAACCCATGTCATGGAGCACGGGCTCTATGTGCTCGAAGGCAAGGCGGTCTACCGCCTGAACCAGGACTGGGTGGAGGTCGAGGCCGGCGATTTCATGTGGCTGCGCGCCTTCTGTCCACAGGCCTGCTACGCCGGTGGGCCCGGCCGCTTCCGCTACCTGCTCTATAAGGACGTCAACCGCCACGCCAAGCTTGGCGGCGTGCTCGGGCGCGGCTGATGCTGGCATTCTACGAGAGCGCCCCCTCCACCACGCTTCGCGTGGTCCCCCTCCCCCGTAGACGGGGGAGGATCAACGGAGCGGCAGGCTGCAGCCTTGGAGCCTCCCCTGCGAAGCGGGGGAGGGGGACCGCCGAAGGCGGTGGAGGAGGCGCATGACGCGCACAATCGTCGCCCGTCTACTCACCCGCGAGAATTTCGCCGAATTCGGCGACGTGCTCGATACGGGCGGGGCTAATCATTACCCGATCAACGGCGGCAAGGCCGAGCGCTACCATGACCTCGCCACCGCCGAAGCCGCCGGCCCGCAGAGCCGCGTGATCATATCGATCTTTCACGGCACGCCTTACGATTTTCCGCTGCAGCTGAAGATGGTCGAGCGGCATCCGTTCGGCAGCCAGGCCTTCATGCCGCTCTCGCCGCGCCCCTTCCTCGTCGTCGTCTGCCACGACACCGGCGCCGGCCCGGGCGAGCCGCACGCCTTCCTGACCCAGCCCGGCCAGGGCGTGAACTATCCGCGCAACCGCTGGCACGCGGTGCTCACGCCGATCGGCGCGGAGCAGGATTTCTTGATCGTCGACCGTGCCGGCGAAGGCACGAACCTTGAAGAATTCTTCTTCTCCGATCCTTACGAGATCGAACTGCCGAGGTGAGTATGCCCGACACCGCATTGATCGATCGCCTGCTCGACGTGGTCGCAAACGACATCGTGCCGAAAACCGCGAAAGGCGTGTCGCGCGGGAACAAGCTTTTCGGCGCGGCGATCCTGCGCAAATCCGACCGATCGCTGGTCCTGGCCGAGACCAACAACGAGCTGGAAAACCCGCTCTGGCATGGCGAGGTGCACGCACTCAAACGTTTCTACGAGATGCCGAAGGCGCATCGGCCGGAGACGAAAGATTGCATCTTCCTCGCTACGCACGAGCCCTGCTCGCTCTGTCTCTCGGCCATCACCTGGACCGGCTTCGACAATTTCTACTATCTCTTCAGCCACGAGGATTCGCGCGACAGCTTTGCCATCCCGCACGATCTGCGTATCCTCAAGGAAGTCTTCACCCTCGACCCCGGCGGCTACCGCGCCGAGAACGCCTTCTGGAAAAGCTTCGACCTGAAGAAGCTGGCCGCCGAGGCAGGCGCGGACAGCCCCCGGCTGGCAGCGCGCATCGCCGCCATCTCATCGCGGTATGACGAGCTCTCGGCCGAGTACCAGGAAAGCAAGGGCGACAACGACATCCCGCTGAATTGACCACCCAGGGGCGGCGTCTTGCCGCCCTTCCTGCCCCGACTGAGCTTGCCAAGCGGGCGCGGGACGCGCGCTCTCCAATTCTCGAACGCCGATCAGGCGGCGCCCTGCAGCTTCGCGCGTGCGGCCTCGGACAGAAAGGCGGAGCGGGACTGCCCAGCCGCTTCTGCCGCCCGGTCGACCTGTTCGAGGAGACGTTCTTCCAGCGAGATGTTGAGCCGCACGGCCTTGCCCGGCGGATCGAAAGGCAGGAGGGCGATCACCGCACCTTTCGCATCCGCACGGAAGGAGGCGCTTGCCTGAAGCTGCCGCAACGTGCGCGGCACCGGAAGGGTTTCGCCATCCTCGACCATGCCGGCGACGTGGAAGGAAAGCGCTAGAGCCCCCTTCCGCAGGGCCTCCTCGGCCGTCGCTCCGCCGGATATACAGCCTGGAAAATCCGGAAACGAAATTCCGAAGACGCCGTCTTCCTCGTGAATCAGGGCGTAGACCGTCGCCATTGCTTTCTCCCTCGACAGGCGCAAGACAGGATCACCATTCCCAACCCAACGTCAATCCGATTGTGTAATGTTGTGTAGCCGCGAAAAGGCTCACCTGCGCGTCAACGACCTTGAATTCTGGCCAGGGTCCATGCCTTCTTGCATCGCTCCGGAGCAAACATGAAAACCGTCACCGACTTCCCGCGCCAAATCGTCGAGTTTCCCGATCTTGGCATCGTCATGCCCGACGGCTGCAGGCTGTCGGCGCGCATCTGGATGCCGGCCGACGCGCAGGAAAATCCCGTTCCGGCGATCCTCGAGCATCTGCCCTATCGCAAGCGCGACGGCACCATCGCGCGCGACAGCCTCACCCATCCCTATTTCGCCGGTCACGGCTATGCGTCGATCCGCGTCGATATGCGCGGCAATGGCGATTCCGAAGGGTTGATGGACGACGAATATTCCGAGCAGGAATTGCAGGACGCCTGCGATGTGATCGCCTGGGCGGCGGCGCAGCCCTGGTGCAACGGCTCGGTCGGCATGATGGGTATCTCCTGGGGCGGCTTCAATTCGCTGCAGGTGGCGGCGAAGCGGCCGCCGGCGCTGAAAGCCGTCGTCACGCTCTGCTCGACCGTCGACCGCTACGCCGACGACATCCACTACAAGGGCGGCTGCCTGCTGGCCGAGAATTTCGGCTGGGCCTCCACCATGCTGTCCTACTCCTCGCGGCCGCCGGACCCGGCGCTGGTCGGCCACGACCGCTGGCGCGACATCTGGCTGGCGCGGCTGCAGAACCAGCCCTTCCTGGCGCCGCTCTGGCTCAAGCACCAGCGCCGCGACGCCTACTGGAAGCGCGGCTCGGTCTGCGAGGATTTTTCCGCGATCGAGGCAGCCGTGCTGTCGATCGGCGGATGGCACGACGGCTATCGCAACACCATCTCGCACCTCGTCTCGAACATCGAAGCGCCGGTGAAAGGCATCGTCGGGCCGTGGATCCACAAATACCCGCATTTCGCCGCGCCCGAGCCGCGCATCGGCTTTCTCCAGGAAGCCCTGCGCTGGTGGGATCGCTGGCTGAAGAACGTCGAGACGGGCGTCGAAAGCGATCCGGCCTACCGTGTCTGGCTGATGGACAGCGTCCGCCCTGCCCGGTGGCACAAGCAGCGGCCGGGCCGCTGGATCGCGGAGAAACAATGGCCGTCACCCAGCATGACGCGCCGAAACATCGAACTGCTTTCACCGGCCGGCAGTCCCCGGCTGGTGGCGTCACCGCAGAATTGCGGGCTTGCCGGCGGCGAATATTTTCCCTTCACCTTCGGGCCGGAACTGCCGGGTGACCAGCGTCCTGACGATGCGCTGTCGCTGTGCTTCGATCAGCCGGCGCTCGCCGAAACGCTCGACATTGTCGGCGCGCCCGAGCTTGCCGTGACGCTGTCGTCCGACCGGCCGCAGGCCAACATCGCAGTGCGCCTTTGCGACGTGCATCCGGATGGGGCTTCGGAACTGATCTGCTATGGCGTGCTCAACCTGACGCACCGCAACTCGCACGAGTTTCCCGAGGCCCTGATCCCGGGCGAAACAGTCTCCGCCAGGGTCGTGCTCGACCAGATCGCCTACCGCATTCCGGCCGGGCACAGGCTGCGCGTCGCGATCTCCAACGCCTACTGGCCGATGATCTGGCCTTCGCCGGAACCGGCCAGGCTCGAGCTCGGCTCGGCAACGCTGGCGCTGCCGGTCAGGGCGCCGGCGGTGGACGATGAAGTCGCATTCCCGCCGCCGGAAGCCGCCACGCCCTGGCAGATCGAGACGCTGCGCCCGGCGAAATCCGAGCGGCGTGTCGAGCACGATCACCGGACGGGCATCGTGACGCTGATCGTCGCGGACGACTTTGGCGAGGTGCGCGACAAGGAGCACGGCCTGGTGCATGGCAGCGCCGTGCACGAGACCTGGTCGATCCACCCCGGTGAGCCGACATCGGCGCGCGGCGAGATCGAATGGTTGCAGACTTTCTCGCGCGACGATTGGTCGGTTCGCACCGAGACCCGCTCCGCCATGTGGTCGGACGCGAAGGACTTTCATGTCGAAGCGCGCATCGACGCCTACGAGGGCGACCGTCTCGCTTTCGAGAAAAAATTCCGCGACGCGGTTCCGCGCGATCACGTCTGAATCGCGACTTGGTCCAGAGCGAATTGCCATTTACGCCACGGAATGTCGCATTCCGCCTTGCCGGCCGCACGCCAGCGTGACCATTATTCCTGTCACAAGAACCAACAAAAATGATCTTCGGGCAATTCCGACAGAGTGAGGAGCTAAAATGTCGAACGAACTCGATTTCCTGAGCAAACGAGTGGTCGCCGGGAAACTTAGCCGGCGTGATTTTCTCGGCCGTGCCGCGGCGCTGGGCGTCACCGCCACTTTCGCCAATTCCCTTCTGGTGGGCGCTGCACGGGCGCAGGGGCCGGTCAAGGGCGGCATGCTGAAGGCCGGCCTTGTCGGCGGTGAGTCCACCAACACGCTCGATCCGGCGCTGGCGCTGACGCAAGTCATGTTCCTGTTCGGCAAGTGCTGGGGCGAATACCTTCTCACCATCAATCCGGACGGGTCGCTTCGCCGCGCCATCGCCGAGGACTTCGGCTCCTCCGACGATGCCAAGGTCTGGACCTTCAAGATCCGCCAGGGTGTCGAGTTCCACAACGGCAAGACAGTCACCGCCGAGGACGTCGTCGCCACCCTCGAGCGCCATTCCAACGAAGAATCCAAGTCCGGTGCGCTCGGCGTCATGCGCGGCGTCGAGTCGGTCAAGGCGAGCGGCAACGAGGTCATCGTCACGCTGAAGGAAGGTAATGCCGACCTGCCCTTCCTGATGACCGACTATCACCTGATCATCCAGCCCAATGGCGGCAAGGACAATCCGGCCGAAGGCGTCAGCGCCGGCCCGTACAAGGTGACCGTCAACGAGCCGGGCGTGCGCCATGGCGGCGAGCGTTTCGCCAATTATTGGGATCAGGCGAACATGGGCTTCCTCGACCAGGTCGAGGTGCTCGTCATCAACGACTCCACCGCGCGCATGGCGGCCCTCCAGGGCGGCCAGGTCGACATGATAAACCGCGTCGAGCCGAAGGTCATCGAGCTGATCAAACGCGTGCCGGGCGTAACCATCCAGAACGCCGCCGGCCCGGGCCACTATGTCTTCGTCGCCCACTGCAACACCGCGCCGTTCGACAATGCCGACCTGCGGCTGGCGCTGAAATACGGCATCGACCGCCAGGAGATGGTCGACAAGATCCTGATGGGCTATGGCACGGTCGGCAATGATTTCCCGATCAACGCCGCCTATCCGCTCTTTGCCGATGACATCGAGCAGCGCGTCTACGATCCGGACAAGGCCAAGTTCCACTACCAGAAGTCGGGCCACAGCGGACCGGTCGTGCTGCAGACGTCGGATGCCGCCTTCCCGGGCGCGGTCGATGCCAGCCAGCTCTTCCAGCAGAGCGCCGCGAAGGCCGGCATCCAACTCGAGATCCAGCGTGAGCCGGCCGACGGCTACTGGGACGAGATCTGGAACAAGCAGCCCTTCTGCGCTTCGTACTGGGGCGGCCGCCCGACTCAGGACCAGATGTATTCGACGGCCTACCTGTCGACTGCCGACTGGAACGACACGCGCTTCAAGAACGAGAAGTTCGACCAGATGCTGATCCAGGCCCGCGCGGAGACCGACGAGGCCAAGCGCAAGGCCACCTACCGCGACATGGCCCTGATCCTGCGCGAGGAGGGAGGCCTGATCCTGCCGATGTTCAACGACGTGATCGACGCCACGGGACCGCGGGTGGCCGGATACCAGACCGGCAAGACGCACGAGCTGCGCGACGGCTACGCACTGAACACCTGCTGGGTCGCCGCCTGATTCAGGCGATGCCGGTATGGGCTCTCCAATCGTGAGATTGGTGGCCCAGCGCGTTGCGCTGGGCCTCCTCCTTCTCTTCGCCGTATCCGTTCTCATCTTCGCCGGCACGCAAATCCTGCCGGGCGACGTCGCGCAGGCCATTCTCGGCCAGACGGCCACGAAGGAAGCCGTCGAGAATCTGCGCATCGAGCTAGGCCTGAACGATCCGGCCTACATCCGCTATTTTCGCTGGCTGGGCGGCGTGCTTACGGGCGATCTCGGCACCGCGCTCTCCAACGGCCAGGACATTACCGCGGCGATCGGCAAAAGGCTCTGGAACACGCTCTTCCTCGCCTTCTGGGCGGCCGTCGTCTCGGTCCCGCTCGCGATCCTGCTCGGCCTGCTGGCGGTGCGCTACCGAAACGGCTGGGTCGACAAGACGATTTCCGGCTTCGCGCTCGCCTCCACCTCGCTGCCGGAATTCTTCATCGGTTACGTGCTCGTTTTCGTCTTCGCGGTAAAGCTGCAGTGGTTCCCCGGAATCTCGACCGTCTATGACGGCATGTCCCTGCTGGAGCGGCTGCAGGCGATTGCCCTGCCGGCGACGGCGCTGACCCTGGTCGTGCTGGCGCACATGATGCGGATGACGCGCGCCGCGATCCTGAACGTCATGCAGTCGGCCTACATCGAGACGGCGGAGCTGAAGGGCCTCTCGCCTTTCGAGATCATCCGCCGGCATGCTTTTCCAAACGCGATCGCGCCGGTCATCAACGTGGTGATGCTCAACCTCGCCTTCCTCGTCGTCGGGGTGGTCGTGGTCGAGGTCATCTTCGTCTATCCGGGCATGGGCCAGTACCTCGTCGACCACGTCTCCAAGCGCGACGTCCCGGTGGTGCAGGCGGTCGGGCTGATCTTCGCGTCGGTCTACATCGTTCTGAACATCATCGCCGACGTGGCGGCCATCGTCGCCAATCCGCGGCTCAGGCATCCGAAGTAGGGGGAAGCGATGCTCGAATGGCGACGCATTCCTCCCGGAGCCTGGATCGGGCTCTTCTTCACGACGCTCTTTCTGATAGCGGCAGTCTTTGCCCCTTGGCTTGCGCCGTTCCCGCAGGAGCAGATCGTCGGCGGTGTCTGGGAACCGTCATCGGCCGAATATCTGCTCGGCACCGACAATCTCGGGCGCGACCTGCTCTCGCGCATGATCTACGGCGCCCGCACCACGATCTTCATCGCGGTGCTGGCGACGGCCGTTTCCTTCTCGCTGGGATCGATCCTGGGCTTCAGCGCGGCGGTCGTCGGCGGCTGGTTCGACACGCTCATGTCGCGCTTCGTCGACCTGCTGATGGCTATCCCGACGCTGATCTTCGGCCTGGTCGTGCTGTCGGTGCTGCCGTCCAACCTGATCACGCTGATCCTCGTCATGGGCCTCCTCGACGCGACCCGCGTCTACCGCCTCTCGCGCGCCGTCGCCGCCGACATCAACGTGATGGATTTCGTCGAGGCCGCCAAGCTGCGCGGCGAAGGGCAATGGTGGATCGTGTTCCGCGAGATCCTGCCCAACGCGCTGTCGCCGCTGGTGTCGGAACTCGGACTGCGCTTCATCTACGCCGTTCTCTTCCTCTCGGCGCTGTCCTTCCTCGGTCTCGGCGTGCAGCCGCCGGACGCCGACTGGGGCGGCATGGTCAAGGAGAACAAGGAAGGCATCGTCTTCGGCATCCCTGCCGCGCTGATCCCGGCGGCCGCGATCGCGGCGCTGGCCATCTCGGTCAATCTGGTCGCCGACTGGGTCCTCAACCGCACGACCAGCCTGAAGGGAGGGCGCGGCAATGCTTAAGGCGAAGGCACGCCCGAAGCGGGCCGATGGCGAAAATCTGCTCGATATCCGCAATTTGAGGATCGAGGCGACGGTCTATCCGCCCGGCGAGGCGCCGCGGCGGGTGACCATCGTCGACGACGTTTCGCTCACGTTGAAACCCGGCAAGGTGCTCGGCCTGATCGGCGAGTCCGGCGCCGGCAAGTCGACCATCGGCCTGTCGTCGCTCGGTTATGGCCGCGGCGGCGTGCGCATCACCGGCGGCGAGATCTTCCTCAACGGCCGCGACATCATGAAAGGCGGCGCGCAGGGTTTCCGCAGGCTGCGCGGCCGCGAGGTCTGCTACGTGGCGCAATCGGCGGCCGCCGCCTTCAACCCGGCGCACCGGCTGATGGACCAGGTGGTGGAGACGTGCCTGGAGCACGGAGTGGCCAACCGCACCGAGGCCGAGAAACGTGCCGTTGCGCTGTTCCGCAAGCTGAGCCTGCCAGACCCGGAGAACATCGGCAGACGTTTCCCGCACCAGGTATCGGGCGGTCAGCTGCAGCGCGTCATGACCGCCATGGCGCTCTGCCCCGAGCCGGATCTGATCGTGTTCGACGAGCCGACCACCGCGCTCGACGTCACCACACAGATCGACGTGCTCGCGGCGATCAAGGAAGCGATCCACGACACCGGCGTTGCCGCACTTTACATCACCCACGACCTTGCCGTCGTCGCGCAGGTCTCGGACGAGATCATGGTGCTGCGGCACGGCAAGCTCGTGGAATGGGGCGGCACGCGCCAGATCATCAAGGAGCCGCGCCAGGAATACACCAACGCGCTCGTGTCCGTGCATCACATCGCGCACGAGGAGAAGGCGCCGGGCAAAACCCCTCTGCTTTCGGTCAAGAACGTCACGGCCGCTTATGGCGGCGGCCTCGTCAAGGTGCTGAAGAACGTCTCCGTCGACCTCTCGCCCGGCCAGACGCTGGCCGTGGTGGGTGAATCCGGCTCCGGCAAATCGACCCTGGCGCGCGCCATCACTGGGCTGCTGCCGCCCGAGCAGGGCGAGATCGGCTTTGCCGGCCGCAAGCTGCCGAACCGCCTTGCCGACCGCAGCAAGGACGATCTGCGCGAATTGCAGATGATCTACCAGATGGCCGACGTGGCGATGAACCCGCGCCAGACCGTCGGCACCATCATCGGCCGGCCGCTGGAGTTCTATTTCGGTCTGCGCGGACGCGAGCGCGACGCCCGCGTAGCCGAGCTGCTCGACAAGATCGAGATGGGCAAAGGTTTCGTCGACCGCTACCCGGCCGAGCTGTCGGGCGGCCAGAAGCAGCGCGTCTGCATTGCCAGGGCGCTTGCCGCCAAGCCGAAGCTGATCATCTGCGACGAGGTGACGAGCGCGCTCGATCCGCTGGTCGCCAACGGCATCTTGAAGCTGCTGCTCGGGCTGCAGGCCGACGAGGACGTCGCCTACCTCTTCATCACGCACGACCTTGCGACGGTGAAATCGATCGCCGACTCGATTGCGGTGATGTATCGCGGTGAGGTGGTGCGCTACGGCCCGAAATCGAAGGTGCTGGCGCCGCCCTTCGACGACTACACGCACCTGCTTCTTTCATCCGTGCCCGAGATGGAGATCGGCTGGCTCGAGAAGGCGATCAAGGAACGCCGCATGGCCAGCGCCGGCAACTGATGGCCGCCCGCCAGCTTAATGGAATGTGCCTCTGCGGCGCGGTTCGCTATACGGTCGCCGACGAATTCGTCTACGCCGCCAACTGCCATTGCTCGGATTGCCGCCGCGCCACGGGTTCCGCCTTCAAGCCCTTTGCCGGCATCGAACGGGAGAAGCTTCGCCTGACGGCCGGAGCCGACAGGCTGCTACGCTATGGCGGCGATATCAACCACGATATCCGTTGCAATATCTGCGGCTCGTTTCTCTATTCGGTGGTGCGCGACGGGGCCTACGTCCACGTCGTCATGGGAACTCTGGTCGACGATCCCACCATTCGCCCGACCGAGCATATCTTCGCCGGCTCCAAGGCCGGATGGTCCACGATCACCGACGACCTGCCGCAATATGAAGGCCACGTGGTTGCCACGCCTGGCGACGGCGGCTAACCGTTCGCGGCATTCTCAACATCCGAGGTCTGCCTTGCCGCTTCGCTCGAAACTCCTGCTCATCATCCTCGACGGCGTGCCCTATCGCAACTGGCGGCGGCTGATGGGCAATCTCGAGGGCTGGGTGCAATCCGGGGACGCGCGCGCCTGGAAGATGCGCTCGGTGCTGCCCTCGACCTCGGCCTGCTGCTACGCCTCGATCCACACCGGCGTGCCGCCGCAGGTGCACGGCATCCACTCCAACGAGGTCCGCTTCAAGCTCGACCTTCCCGACATCTTCTCCGAGGTGACGAAAGCCGGCGGCAAGACCGGCGCGGTGACCCATTCCTACTGGTCGGAGTTCTTCAACCGCTTCCCCTTCGATCTCGTGCGCGACATGGAATATGACGAGCCGGGCGGGCCGATCACGCACGGCCGTTTCCACACCATGACCGGCTACAACGCCAGGAACCAGATGACGCCGAGCGACGTGGACCTGTTCGCCACGCTCACCATGCTCGCCGAGCGTTTCGGCATCGATTACGGCATCCTGCACACCTGCACGCTCGATTCGATGGGCCATCGCTACGGGCATGACTGCGTCGAGATGGATCATGCCGTCTACGCCATGGACGGCATGCTTGCGGCCTTCCTGCCGCGCTGGCTGGCGAACGGTTACGAGGTGATCGTCACCGCCGACCACGGCCAGACCGACCGCGGGCACCATGGCGGACACGAGGACGAGCAGCAGGATTTCGCGCTCTATTATTTCGGCGCCGGCAAGGGTCCGCGCGAGGATGTCCTGCTCGACCAGCTGTCGCTGGCGCCGACGATCCTCTCGCGGCTCGGCGTGAAGGCCCCGAAGACGATGAAGGCGAAATCGTTCCTGAGTTAGCTCCCTCCTTCTCCCCTTGTTGTGGGAGAAGGAAGAGGCGCTCAGCTCGCCGCAGCCTCGCTGACTGCGTCACCCTCGGCCGGCGGCCTGACATCGCGCAGCAGCCGCCACGCAACCAGCGCGGCTGCCAGCGATACCGCCACGCAGACCAGGGCGGCGGCCTCGAATGCCGTGCCATAAGCCTCGCGTGCTGCAAGAAGCAGCCCTGCGCCCGCCGGGCCGCCGATGGCGAGCGCCTCGGCCATGGCCGCGCCGGCCGTGTCGAGTGCCGCTTCTGAGCTGGCGGGCGACAGGCCGGCAGGCATGCCGTCGCGCATCGCGCTTTGGTAGAGCGCGGTGACGACGCTGCCGAGCACAGCGATGCCGAGCGCACCGCCGAACTCCGAGCTGGTCTCGGCCATGCCTGCGGCGGCGCCGGCGCGCTCCGGCGGCACCGTGCCGATGATCAGCTCGGTCGCCGGCGTGAACACGATCGCCAGCCCGAGCGACAGGATGAAATAGCCGACGACGATGAGGGCAAGCGCATTGCCGCTGTCGGCGAGCGCAAGCAGAGCGAATCCGGCCGCCGCCAGCATGAGGCCGCCGGCGAACAGATAGGCAGGCCGGATATGCGCCAGCAGCACCGGGGCGAGCATCGATCCGCCGATGAAACCAACCGCCGAAGGCAGCGACCAGAGCCCCGCCGACAACGGATCGAGCCCGAGCACGATCTGCAGATACTGCGCGACGAGCAGGAACATGCCGAATGCGGCGAAGAAGGCGAGCACGTTGATGCCGAGCGATGCCGTGAATGTCGGCGAGGAAAAGAGCGACATGTCGATCAGCGGATGCGCAAGGCGGCGTTGCCGCCGCACGAAGAGCGCGCCCACGAGCAGGCCTGCGAGGATCGCAACGACGGCTTCGGTGCCGAAGCCGGATTCGGCGATGCGCTTCAGTCCATAGATCACGGCAAGCACCGCGATCATCGACATTGCCGCACTTGCGAGATCGAGCCGGCCAGCATCCGGGTCCTTGAATTCCGGCAGCAGCAGCGGCGCGAGCGCCAGCAGCGCGATCATGATCGGCACGGCGATGAGGAAGACCGAACCCCACCAGAAGTAGTTGAGCAGCACGCCGCCGATCAGCGGACCGATCGCCCCGCCCGCCGAAAAGCTCGAAACCCAGACGCCGATGGCAAAAGTCCGCTCCTTCGGGTCGAGGAACATGTTGCGGATGAGCGAAAGCGTCGACGGGGCCAGCGTTGCGGCCGACAGGCCGAGCAGTGCGCGTGCGAAAATCAGCATCTCGGCAGTCGTGGAAAAAGCGGCGAGCACCGAAGCCGCGCCGAAGAAGGTGGCGCCGATCATCAGCAGCTTGCGGCGGCCGATCCGATCGCCGAGCGTGCCCATGGTGATGAGCGCACCGGCGACGAAGAAGCCGTAGATGTCGACGATCCAGAGCAGTTCGGATGCCGACGGCTGCAAGTCCGCGCTGATCGCCGGCACGGCGAGATTGAGCACGGTCAGGTCCATGGAATAGAGCAGGCAAGGCAAGGCGATCACGGCAAGCCCGATCCACTCGCGCCGTCCGGCCTTTGGTATTGCGTTCGCTGACATCGTCCTCTCCAGCCGTTCATCACGTCGTCGAACGGCGCCCCTCCAATTCGACAAGGCTTAGCTGGAAATTCTCGCTGCCCGATCCAAGGGCGACGAGCGCCATCGCTGACAGCACGGTGTCAGGAGTTGGTGGGGAGCTACCGCTGGTTGGCGCTGCGATCCTTCGCGCCCCCCTCTGCCTGCCGGCATCTCCCCCACGAGGGGGGAGATCGGATTGCCGCTCTGCTTTTGCCAAAATGCAACGCCGGCGATTGGCCAAAGTCGTCGTGATAGCCAATCTCCCTCCTTGTGGGGGAGATGTCCGGCAGGACAGAGGGGGGCGCCTCGCGCCGACCGATCCCACTTATCTGCAGCTCGCCGCTAATAAGGCCAGTCGCTTGTTCCCAGCGCCTTCACCGCCTCGACGATACGCGAAAAGCTTTCGCGCGCCCGCGCGGAACTGTGGCGGCTGCGCAGATAACCATGCACCAGGCCCGGCTCTTCCCTCCAGACGGCCTTGCCGCCGTCTGCCAGCACACGGTCGCGATAGGCCTCGCCATCGGAGGAAAGCGGGTCGCATTCGGCGGTGATCACCACCGTCGGCGGCAGACCGGCAAAATCCGTGTCGGCGAGCGGCAGGTAGCGCACGTCGGCGGAGAAATCGGTGCCGCCGGTGCGGATGTCCTTGTAGAATGCAAGGTCGCGCGTGGTCAGCATCGGCGCCTCGGCGTGCGTAGCATAGGAGCCCTTGGTCACGTCGCCGCCGAGGCCCGGATAGATCAGCACCTGCCCGATCGGCGCGCGCTCGTGGCCACGCGCGAGATGCGCGACCGCTGCCGCAAGATTGCCGCCGGCGCTGTCGCCGGCAACCACGATCGGCCGCTTGTCGGCCGCGGCTGCCCAGAGAAAGGCAGCGAAGGCATCCTCGAACGCGGCGGGATGAAGGTGCTCGGGCGCCAGCCGATAGTCGACCGAGGTGATCTCGAAGCCGGTGCGGGCACAAAGTTCCGCGCAGATGTCGTCGTGGCTTTCGAGCCCACCGAGGATGAAGCCGCCGCCGTGAAAATAGAGCACCTTGGCAGTCTGGTCGGGTGCGGCCTTCCTGTAGGTGCGGATCGGGATCTGATGTGCCGGCGTCGCGATGGTCGAATCGGTCGCCGTCACGCCCTCCGGATAGCCGCCGAAGAAGGCGCGGCACATGCGATCATAGACATCGCGCTGCTGCGCGATCGTGTAGTCGATCGTCTCCGGCGGGTAATAGGAATTGGTCTTCTCGATGAACGCCCAGACTTCCGGATCGAGCAGCTTCGTGTAGTCGGCCACTATCGCCCTTTCCACACCGGGTCGCGCTTCTCCGCGAAAGCACGAAAACCTTCCTGATTGTCCTCCGAGCCGTAGAGCATGTCCACGCTGCGCAGCTGGCGGCGCGTGACCTTGTTCATGACGTCCTGGAATTTTTGGCCCTCGGCCTCGCGCGCCGTCTCCTTGATCGCGGCGAAAACCAGCGGCGGGCCGGATGCGAGCAATCGGGCGATCTCCCAGACCCGCTCCTCCAGCCTGTCCTTCGGCAGCACCTCGTTGACCAGGCCCCAGCGATGCGCTTCCTGCACGTCCATCCAGCGGCCGGTGAGCAGCAGATCCATCGCCACGTGGTAGGGGATGCGTTTCGGCAGCTTGATCGTGGCCGCATCGGCGAGCGTGCCGGCCCGGATCTCCGGCAGGGCGAAGGACGAATGATCCGACGCGTAGATGAGGTCGCAGGAGAGCGCCAGCTCGAAGCCGCCGCCGACCGCCATTCCGTTGACGCAGGCGATCACCGGCTTGTTCATGTCGCGCAATTCCTGCAGCCCGGCAAAGCCGCCGACGCCGTAGTCGCCGTCAACGGCGTCGCCGGCCGCCGCCGCCTTCAGGTCCCAGCCGGCGCAGAAGAATTTCTCGCCGGCGGTGCGCACGATGGCGACACGCAGCTCCGGGTCGTCGCGGAAGGCCTGGAAGGTCTTGCCCATCAGCCGCGAGGTCTTGAGATCGATGGCATTTGCCTTCGGCCGGTCGAGCGTGATTTCGAGGATCGCGCCGTCCCGGCGCGTGGTGATGACTTCGGTCAAGGAGCAACTCCCGTTGGAGGTTGGCGGTCTTCTCCCCGTTCACGGGGAGAAGATGCCGGCAGGCAGATGAGGGGCGGCGCTGGGTTTTGCATGCTCAGCGCCGCCCCTCATCCGACCCTTCGGGCCACCTTCTCCCCGTGAACGGGGAGAAGGGAAGGCGTGAACAACATCAACGCATCGGCGATGAAGGCGCCATCGCCGCAGACGATCAGCGGGTTGATGTCGAGTTCATCGAGCGAACCGGCATTGTCGAGCGCAAAGTCGGCGATGCCGAGGATGGCATCGACCGCCGCATCGAGATCGGCCTTCGGCCGGCCGCGGAAACCGTCGAGCAGCGGAAACAGTTTCAGCGACCGCAAGGCGCCAAGCACGTCATCGCGCGACGCGGGCAACAGCAGCGTGGCCGAATCTTTCAGGAGCTCGACCATCACGCCGCCGGAGCCGATCGTCATCACCGGCCCGAACAACGGGTCGCGCGTGATGCCGACGATCAGTTCGGCGACACCACCCTCGACCATGCGCTCGACGTAAAGGCCGGAACCGAGGCCGGCGAGTTTTTCCGCAGCTGCACGAACCGCCGCCTCGTCACGCAGATTGAGCTTCACCGCACCGGCTTCCGATTTGTGCGCGATGCCAAGCGCCTTCAGCGCCGCCGGATACCCCAGCGCATTCGCCGCCGAGACAGCCTCGGCAGCAGTGGAAACTCGGCGCCCCTGCGGCACAGGCAGCCCACGTTCGGCGAGCATCGCCTTCGCCGCAGCCTCGTCCGGCGTCCCCTCCCCCATCGAGGGGGAGGTGGCCGCGAGGGAGGGGGTCGCCTCAGAAGGCACCGCCGGAACGTCGAGCGCTGCCGCGAGGACCCCACCCGCGCCTTCGGCGCGACCTCCCCTCAAGGGGGAGGTGGACTCGCGTTTCCACACTTCACCCACAAACGCCCCGGCTTCGACCGCATCCATCGCCTCAGGAATGCCGTAGAGCGGCACGATCCCGCGCCTGATCAGCCCGGCGCAGTATTCCTCCGGCAGATTCTCCGGCATCGAGACCACGATGCCGCCCTTCGCCTTGTTGGCCTTCAGCGCGGCTTCATAGGCGCTGATCGTCGCCCACCAGTCGGCATCCGAGCAGCGATCCTTGCGCGGGAAGTCGATGACCAGGATGTTGAAGTCGTAGCCGCCGGACACCATCGCGGTGAAGGTGGCCGTCATCGCCGGCTCGTTGTTCCAGATGAAGGTGTGGTAGTCGAGCGGGTTCGCCACGGCGACCAGCGGCCCGAGCGTGTCCTTCACGCGCCGCCAATGCGTTTCGGTCACCTTCGGGAAGAAGACCTTCCGCCCCTCCGCGCTGTCGGCCATGACCGACGCCTCGCCGCCCGAGCAGCTCATCGACGACATGCGGTAGCCTGCGAGCGGGCCGGCGGCATGCAGCAGCTTCAGGGCTTCGAGGAAGGACGGGATCGAATTCACCCGCGCGATGCCGAGCCGCCTCAGGAAGGCATCCGATGCCGCATCCGACCCGGCAAGCGAGGCGGTGTGGGAGACGGTGGCCGCGCGCGCGGCCTCCGAGCGGCCGACCTTCATCGCGACGATCGGCTTCTTCAATTCGCGTGCGCGGGCTGCGAGCCGCTCGAAGCCGGCGACCGAATCGAACCCTTCGATGTGCAGGCCGAGCGCCGAAACGCGCTCATCCTCGATCAGCCCCAGCGCCATTTCCGACAGGCCGATCTGCGCCTGGTTGCCTGCCGTCATCAGGAAGGCGACCGGCAGGCCGCGCTTCTGCATCGTCATGTTGATAGCGATGTTGGACGATTGCGTGATGATTGCGACGCCCTTCTCGCCGGCCGGCAGCCGCTCGCCGCCATGCTGGTCGGGCCAGAGCAGCGCGCCGTCGGCATAGTTGATCAGGCCATAGCAGTTCGGCCCGATGATCGGCATGTCGCCGGCTGCCTCGATCAGCTCGCGCTGCAGCCGCTCGCCGTCTTCGTCATATTCGCCGGTCTCGAGGAAGCCGGAAGCGAAGCAGGTCGCGCCTTTGGCGCCCTTTTCGCGCAGCGCCTTCACCATCTCGATGGTGAGATGGCGGTTGACGCCGATGAAGGTCGCGTCCGGTGCGCCGGGCAGGTCGGCAACCGTCTTGTAGGCCTTGACGCCCTCGACACTGTCCTTGCTCGGATGCACCGGCCAGATGTCGCCGGCAAAGCCCATTTTCAGCGATTGCCTGACCACGCTCGTGCCGAAGGCGCCGCCGCCGATGACGGCGATCGACTTCGGGCGGAGCATGCGGGAGAGGTCGCGAGGCTGGTTGGTCATGGGGCAGCAATCGTATCGGGATTGGATTCCTGGGATTTTGCGGCGGCGATGTTTGCGAGCTCGGCGGCATACTCGCCGATCGCTTTCACGCCTTTCGGGCTGAGCGCATAGATGCCCGGCTGGACCCGCTCGAACCAGCCATAGTGATTGTCCGACATCAGCCGGCGCGCGTGCACGATCTCGGTCTGCCGCGCGATCATCGCGGCTTTGGTGGGGCCGAGCTCTTCGAGCAGCTTCAGGCAGCGCAACGCCTCCTGCCGGTAGCCGGTGACCAGGTTGCGCCGTGTCGCGCCGCCGCTGTTCGGGTCGCCCACCAGCCGGACGAACTCGCGCAGCAGCCGCGCCTTGCGCGGTTTCGACTGGCGCGGCTTGTACGGCTCGGGATCGCAGTGGATCTCGACAAAGCCGTCCGCCATGCGGACGGTGATCAGGCCGAGGCCGAGCCGCCGGCAGAGTTTCTTGTTCTCGACCAGCGCCCGGTAGGAGGCGCGGCCGGCCATGTGCGGCACGGCGGCATAGACGGCATCGCTGATCGCCTGCCGCTCGATCGCCTGGTGGAACAGCGACAGCGAGAAGCCGGACTTCAGCTCGACGATCACCGGGTCCTCGTCGCCGCGCACGGCGACGACATCGGCGGCGCCGACCTCGCCCTTCACCGTATAACCCTGCCCTTCGAGCAGACGCTTCACGGGCAAATAGAGATCGGTTTCCCGCATGCCGGACTTCGCCATGCGCTTAGACCGTCCTGCTTTTCGGTTGACGCCGGCGCCGCCCCTCACCCTTACCCTCTCCCCGTGAAAAACGGGGAGAGGGGGGTGTCAGCATTGGCGCCAACCTTTCAGAACCCCCTCTCCCCGCATTGCGGGGAGAGGGTAAGGGTGAGGGGCCTTGGCGCAAACCGAATCCAGTCATTGGCGACGCACTCTACCCGCCGACGGCCCGCAGCAACGCGCGCGAGATGATGTGGCGCTGGATTTCCGATGTGCCTTCCCAGATGCGCTCGACACGCGCGTCGCGCCAGATGCGCTCGAGCGGGAGGTCGTCCATCAGCCCCATGCCGCCATGGATCTGGATCGCCTCGTCGGCGATGTAGGCGAGCGTCTCGGTCGCCTTCAGCTTCGCCATCGCCATGTCTTCGTCGGTCACTGTGCCGGCATCGTATTTCCAGCCAGCCTCGAAGGTCATGAGGTTCGCCGCCTTCAACTCGGTCGCCATGTCGGCGAGCTTGAACGACACGCCCTGGAACTTTCCGATCTGCTGGCCGAACTGCTCGCGTTGCGCTGCATAGGAGACGGCGTGCGACAGCGCACGCTCGGCGCGGCCGAGGCAGGTGGCGGCAACCTGCAGGCGGGTTGCGCCGAGCCATGAATTCGCCACCTCGAAACCGCGATGCACTTCGCCCAGCACCTGTTCCTTCGGCAGCCGGCAGTCGTCGAATTCGAGCACCGAGTTGGTGTAGCCGCGGTGCGAGACGTTGCGATAGCCGTCGCGCACCGAAAAACCCTTGGTGCCCTTATCGACGAAGAAGGCGGTGATCTTCTTGCGTTTTCCGCGCGCCGACTCTTCCTCGCCCGACGCCATGAAGACGATGGCGAAACCGGCGATGTCGGCGTGGCTGATGAAATGTTTGGTGCCGTTCAGCACCCAATCCGAACCGTCCTGCACGGCGGTCGCTTTCATGCCGCGCAGATCGGAGCCGGCGCCCGGCTCGGTCATGGCCAGGCAGTCCCAGGTCTCGCCGCGGATGCAGGGATAAAGGTATTTTTCCCGCTGCTCCGGCGTGCCGGCGAGCAGGATGTTCGAGGGTCGCGCGACGCAGGTCCAGTGCAGCGCGTAATTGGCGCGGCCGAGCTCCTTCTCGTAGAGCAGCCAGGTGAGCGTATCGAGGCCGGCACCGCCGACTTCCGCCGGCATGTTCGCCGCGTAGAGCCCGGCAGCCATTGCCTTCTGCTGCAGCTCCTTGATCAGCTCCATGCGCAGATGGCCTGTCCGCTCGACCTCGCGCTCGTGCGGGTAAAGCTCCTTCTCCACGAAGGCGCGCGTGGTATCGACGATGAGCTGCTGCTCTTGGGTCAGGCCGAAATTCATGAGCGGTACTCCTGGGTACGCGAGAGCGCCCCCTCCACCATGCTTCGCATGGTCCCCCTCCCCCGCTTCGCAGGGGAGGGTCCAAGGCAGCGGCCGGCCGCAACCTTGATCCTCCCCCGTTTACGGGCGAGGGGGACCACCGAAGGTGGTGGAGGGGGCGCGTCGTAGAGCACTGGGTCTCAGCCCTTCTTCTTTTTCGGTTTGTCGTCCTTCTTCGCGGCCTTCGCAGCAGGCTTGGCCTTCGCCTTACCTTTCGCTCCCACGCCAAGCTGCTTCACATAATCCCTGTGCAATTCGCCGGCGCCCCAGCCCTTGCCGCCATTCTGCCGCGCGAGGCCTTCGTAGATGGCGATCAGATTGTCGTCGCGAATCTTCTCGAGCTCGCGGATCGACCATTTTTTCGACTGGTCGTCCGACTGGCCGGCGATCAGATCGACCAGCTCCTCGTTGAACTCCGGCACGTCCATCAGCTTGGTCCATGGCCATTTCAGCGCCGGACCGAACTGCGCCATGAAGTGGCGCATGCCGGCCTCGCCGCCGGCGATGCGGTAGACCTGGAACATGCCCATCTGCGCCCAGCGCAGGCCGAACGAATAACGCATGATGTCGTCCAGCTCTTCGACCGTGCAGATGCCGTCCTTGATCAGCCAGAGCGCCTCGCGCCAGGCGGCCTCCAGGATGCGGTCGCCGACGAAGGCGTCGATTTCCTTGCGGATGACGACCGGCTTCATGCCGATCGAGGCATAAACCTCGCGCGCCCGGGCGATCGCCTGCTTCGACGTCTTCTCGCCGCCGACGATCTCGACCAGCGGCAAGAGGTAGACGGGGTTGAACGGATGCGCGACGACCAGCCGGTCCGGCGACTTCATGCCGGCGGCCATGTCGGTCGGCTTGTAGCCGGAAGTGGAGGAACCTATCAGCGCGGTCTTCGGCGCATGCGCCTCGATCTCGGCAAAGACGCGGTGCTTGAGGTCGAGCCGCTCCGGCACGCTTTCCTGGATGAAGTCGGCGCCGGCGACTGCCTCGGCGATGGTCTTGACGAAGGTGATCCTGCCTTCTTTCGGCAGCCCCTTGGTGGCCATCTTTCTGTAGGCGCGGCGTGCGCCCTTCATCACCTCGCCCACCTTGCGGCCGGCTTCCTGGTCGGGATCGAACAGTGCAACGTCGATGCCGTTGAGTGCGAGACGCGCGGCCCAGCCCGCACCGATGACGCCGCCGCCGATTGCGGCCGCCTTGCCGATGACGCTCATTTCAGGAAGCTCTCTGTCTTGCGGTTTCGGGATCGGTCAGCGGCACGCGCACGCCAGGCCGGATCACCGCCGGGTCGTAGGCCTGCCGGGCAAATATCTCGAGAACGAACGGCCGGAAGAACCCGATCGGCAGCGTGTCGTAGTCGGGGTCGAAGGAAGACTGGTCCCAGCGTTCGCAGAACTGGTCGCAGTCGGCGTAATAGGGGCTGTCCTTGAATTTTTCCCGCGCAAAACGGTTTCCGCCGGTATGGTGCGCATAATAGAGGCGCTGGAAGTCGCCGTGCTTCTCCACCACCCAGGTGCACTGCTCGCGCACGAACGGTTTTACGATCGAGGCAGCGTATTCGTCGTGATTGTAAGGCGCATAGATGTCGCCGATGTCGTGCAGCAGCGCGCATGCGATCCAGTCCGTGTCGGCGCCGTCGCGCCAGGCGCGGGTTGCCGCCTGCAGCGAATGGCCGAGCCGCGTGATCTTGTAGCCCGACAACCCCTCGTCGAGCTTCACCAGCGCATCGAGCAGCCGGTCGCCGGTCCTGGCGGCGAAATCGACCTCGTGGACAGTGAGGAAGTCATAATCTTCCTTGTCGCCATCCTTCATGGCGGTGAACTTCACGGTTTTCATCCGCGTGTCCTCCCCTGCCTCGCGGTGTCGTTCACGCCGCCTTGGCGACGACCGGCGCCCGCTTGGTGAGATTGAGCTTCCTGCGCACCTCTTGCGGCCCGATGACGCGGGCGCCGAGATTTTCGATGACCGTCACGGCCCGCTCCACCAGCTGCGCATTGGTGGCGAGCACACCCTTGTCGAGCCAGAGATTGTCCTCGAGCCCGACGCGCACATTGCCGCCGGCGAGTACGGCAGCCGCGACATAGGCCATCTGGCTGCGGCCGAGCGAGAAGGCGGAAAAAGTCCACTCCTTCGGCACGTTGTTGACCATGGCCATGAAGGTGTTGAGGTCGTCCGGCGCGCCCCACGGCACGCCCATGCAAAGCTGCACCAGCGCATCAGGCTTCAGCACGCCCTCGGCGACAAGCTGCTTGGCGAACCACAAATGGCCGGTGTCGAAGGCCTCGATCTCGGGCTTCACGCCCATCGCCGTCATCATGCCGCCCATGGCGCGCAGCATGCCCGGCGTATTGGTCATGACATAGTCGGCCTCGGCAAAATTCATCGTGCCGCAGTCGAGCGTGCAGATTTCCGGCAGGCACTGGCGCACATGCTCGACGCGGTCGGTGGCGCCGCCCATGTCAGTGCCGGCTGCTTTCAGCGGCAGCGGGTTCTCGACATCGCCGAACACCATGTCGCCGCCCATGCCGGCGGTGAGGTTGAGCACCACGTCCACATTCGCATCGCGAATGCGCTCGGTCACTTCGCGATAGAGATACACGTCGCGGCGCGGCTTGCCGGTCTCCGGATCGCGCACATGGCAATGCACGATGGCCGCACCTGCCTTCGCCGCATCGATCGCCGCGTCGGCGATCTGCTTGGGCGAGCGCGGCACCAGCGGGCTGCGATCCTGCGTGCCGCCCGAGCCGGTGACGGCACAGGTGATGAAGACCTCGCGGTTCATTTCGAGCGGCATGAAAATCTCCTCCAGATTCTTACCTGGAGGGTGCGCGTCTCGCGCACCACGGGCGCGCTTTGCGCGCCCAGGGCGGCGGGACGCCGCCCCTCCAGCAGCTCATGCACACAGTGCTCCTTCTTGTCTTCATGTGCTTTGCAGATTACGAACAGCGCTTGATGAAAAGCGAACAGCCCTCGATCTTCCATGCAGCCGAAGAGCCGCTGTCGATCACCTTTCTGGTGTTGTCGGGCTGTTCCATCATGTGCGTGGCCTCGGCAGTCGATCCCTTGCGCGCGGCGAACCGCGTCGCCGGCGAAACTCACTTCTCGTGGAGGATCGTCTCGCTCGACGGCAGGCCGCCGGTGACGACCTCGGGTCTGCCGGTGGCCGTCGATGGGCGTTTCGACGCGCGGGAGAAGGCTGATGTGCTTGTCATCGTCGGCGGCTTCGGCACGCGCGACCAGGGAACGCCGACCCTGATTTCCGGTTTGCGAGGCTTTGCCCGCTCGGCCCGCGCGATCGGTGGCGTCGAGGCCGGCACCTGGCTGCTCGGCTACGCCGGGCTGCTCGATGGCCGCGCCGCCACCACACATTGGGAAGACATGGAAGATTTTGCCGCGGCCTTTCCCGAGGCCGACGTGCGCCCCGACCGCTATGTCATCGATGGGCCAGTGTTCACCAGCGGCGGCGCCTCTCCCACCTTCGACCTGATGCTGCACCTCATCCGCTCGCGCCTCGGCATGGCGGTGGCGCTCGATGTCGCTTCGGTCTTCATCTATGACCAGGCGCGCGCGGCGACGGATGCGCAGCCGCTCGTCTCGCTCGGCCGACTCGACGGTTACGACCCGCGCCTCGCCCAGGCGATCCGCCTGATGGAGGCGCATGTCGACAGCCCCCTTCCCGTGTCGGCCATCGCGCGGCGCACCGGCGTCACCGCGCGCACGCTGGAAAAGACGTTTGCAAAGTCGATCGGCGAAACGCCGGGCGCCTACTATCTGCGCCTGCGGTTGAAGGCGGCCAGGCGGCTCGTGCTCGATACGGCGTTGCCGATGGCCGACATCGCCGGGCGCTCGGGCTTCTCATCCGCCGCCGCCTTCACCCGCGCCTTCACGCGCGGTTTCGGGCAGGCGCCGAGCGCCATGCGGCGCAGCTGAAAAAGCCTCCGCTGCCCTTCATCTTTTCGCTTGCATCTCATTTTAAAACGTGTATTTTAAAATGAGCGTTTTGAAATCTGGGGCAACGCAATGGCACGCCCACGCAGCTTCGATGCCGACAGCGTTCTCACTGCCGCGATGCATTGTTTTCGCAGGCAAGGCTACGAGCGCGTCTCGATCAAGGACCTGGAGCAGGCGACAGGCGTCAGCTCGGGCAGCCTCTACAACAGCTATGAAAGCAAGGAAGGCGTGTTCCGTGCCGCGCTCGACCACTATCTCGAGACAGTCGTCGGAGCCCGCATGCAGGCCTTCGCCGGACCGTCGGCGACGCTCGACGACCTCGAGAAATTGTTCCTCTCGATCTGGGAGATGCCGCAGGCCGACGGTTTTGGTTGCCTGGTCACCAACAGCGCGGTCGAGTTCGGCCCCAACGCCCCGGACTTCGCTGCCGACAAGGTCGCACGCGGCCTGGAACTGGCGGGCGGCGGCATCCATTCCGTGCTTGCGCGCGAGCTCGGTCCTGAAGACGGGGCACGCGAGGCTGAGCACCTGGCTCTCGTCTATCACGGCGTTCTTGTCCTCTCGCGCTCGGGCACGCTCGGCCTCGGGCACCGGGATGCCATCCAAAAGACGTTCGATCGTCTGAGACGCGCCGCAGCAGCGCGGCGCAAATGAAGCGTAACAGAGGAAGGAAAGAACCATGTTGAAGATGCTGAACAACCCCGCCGCGCCGCCGCCGGTCGGCTACAGCCACGCCGTAGCCGCGACCGGCATCGGATCGCTGCTGTTCGTCTCGGGCCAGGTCGGCGTAGCCGCCGACGGGACCGTGCCTGAAAGCGTCGCAGAGCAGACGAAACTGGCCTTCGCCAACATCAAGGCCATGCTGGCCCAGGCCGGCATGGACGTTACCAACATCGCCAAGCTGACCATCTACCTGACCGACCCGAGCCATCTCGGCGAGTTCATGATGGGCGCGGCCGGCCAGATGCCGGCCGAACCGCCTGCCGCCACGCTGCTGATCGTGAAGGGTCTCGCCGCGCCGAACCTGCTGATCGAGATCGAGGCCATCGCGACGCGGTGAACCACCCGACGGTGACCGTGCGTTCCGGCATGTGCCGGGACTTGTGGTCGAGGACTGGACGGCTTAGCCGGAGAAGCTGCATGCTCCCGGCAGCACGGTGTCGCTGGGCGGCAAGACGGGCTCTGTTCGAAACGTGGGCAAGATCGGCCATGCTGCCGCGGATGAACTCGACGCAACGCCAATCCTTCATCTGGAGCGCCGGCGGCGTCGCCGTGTTCCCGATCGTTGCGGCAGCGATTTACGTTGTCCTGCCGGTTCGCGAAGTCCCGCCCTCGGCCACCGAGCGTTTTTTGAACACGGTGCTGCAATTGCGCTGGCCGACGCTTGTGCTCTTGCTGATGGTGATCGTCCTTTTCCGCAACTTCGATACGGCGAAGGCAGCCAATCCGCTCGCTGGCGGCGAAAGCGAGCGTCACCGCGTCAACCAGCGGGTGCTGCAGAATTCCATGGAGCAGTTCCTGCTGTTCGTCCCGTCCGTGCTCGGGCTGGCGATCCTCGCGCAAGACGTGTTCGTCTGGCACGCCGTCTGGGTCGCGGTGCTCGTCTTCACGCTCGGTCGCGTGGTCTTCTGGATCGGCTACCACCGTTCGCCGCAGGCCCGCGCGCCGGGCTTCATCATGTCGTTCTCGACGACGCTGCTGACGCTCGCCGCGGTGTTCTGGCTGGCAGTTTAGCGCTCTTCTCCCCGTTCGCGGGGAGAAGATGCCGGCAGGCAGATGAGGGGCAGCGCTGCCCTCTGAGGACTTGGCGCCGCCCCTCATCCGACCTCGCCTTTGACGCTTCAACGAGCTCACGACCGGCTATGCGGCTCGGCCACCTTCTCCCCGCAAGCGGGGAGAAGGGAAAAGTGCTAAACCCGCTCGAGCGCGATCGCGATGCCCTGGCCGACGCCGATGCACATGGTGGCGAGCGCGAGCTTGGCCTTGCGCTCGCGCAGCTCCAGTGCCGCCGTGCCGGTGATGCGCGCGCCCGACATGCCGAGCGGATGACCGAGCGCGATCGCGCCGCCATTCGGGTTCACGAACTCCGCGTCTTCCGGAATGCCCAGCTCGCGCAGCACCGCGATGCCTTGCGAGGCGAACGCCTCGTTGAGCTCGATCACGTCGAAGTCGGACGGCTTCAGCCCGAGCCGCCCACAGAGCTTCTTCGTCGCCGGCGCCGGGCCGATGCCCATGATGCGCGGCAGCACGCCGGCCGTCGCACCGCCGAGGATACGCGCAATCGGGGTGAGCCCGTATTTCTTGGCTGCGGCCTCCGAAGCGACGATCAGGGCGGCTGCGCCGTCATTGACTCCGGATGCATTGCCGGCCGTCACCGTGCCGTTCTCGCGGAAGGGGGTGGGCAGCCTGGCGAGCGTCGCAACCGTCGTGCCGGCGCGCGGATGCTCGTCCTTGTCGACGACGATCGGATCGCCCTTGCGCTGCTGAATCGTCACCGGCGTTATCTCTTTCGCCAGCCGTCCATTGCCCTGCGCGGCGACCGCCTTGTCCTGGCTGCGCACGGCAAAGGCGTCCTGGTCGGCGCGCGTGACCTGGAACTCAGCGGCCACGTTCTCGCCTGTCTCGGGCATGGAATCGATGCCGTACTGCTTCTTCATCAGCGGGTTGACGAAGCGCCAGCCGATGGTGGTGTCGTAGATCTCGGCATTGCGCGAGAAAGCCTCGGACGCCTTCGGCATGACGAAGGGCGCACGGCTCATCGACTCAACACCGCCGGCAATCATCAGTTCGGCTTCGCCCGCCTTGATGGCGCGCGCAGCGATGCTGGTGGCATCCATGCCGGAGCCGCAGAGGCGATTGACCGTCGAGCCGGGAATCTCTTTTGGCAGCCCGGCCAGAAGCAGCGCCATGCGCGCCACGTTGCGGTTGTCCTCGCCCGCCTGGTTGGCGCAGCCGAAGACGACATCTTCCACCGCTTCCCAGTCGACCTTGCCGTTGCGCGCCGCCAGCGCCTTCAGCGGAACGGCGCCGAGATCGTCGGTCCTGACCGCCGACAGCGAGCCGCCGAAGCGGCCGATCGGAGTGCGCACATATTCGCAGATGAAGGCTTCGGGCATATCAGGCAGCTTTCTCCGTCTTCGAGCCGCCATGCGCGGCCTTGGTGCGCGCCTGCAGGTCGCGCAAAGTCTTCAGCTCCAGTTCGGTCGGCGCCGGCGTCGTCTCCAGCGTTTCGGCGAACTTGACCGTCCAGCCGCAACTATCCTGAACCTGCTCGCGCGTCACGCCCGGATGCAGCGAAACCACGGTGAATTCCTTGGTCACGGTATCAGGTTTCCAGACGGCGAGGTCGGTGATGAGCAGCGTCGGGCCTTGCGTGTCGATGCCGAGGCGCTTTCTGTGGTCGCCACCCTCGCCATGCCCGAAGGAGGTGTAGAAGTCGATCTTCTCGACCATGCCGCGCTTGGTCTGCGCCATGGTGATGTAGATTTCCTGCGCCGACGTGGCGATCTCGGGCGCGCCGCCGCCGCCGGGCAGCCGCGTCTTGGGCTTGGCATACTCACCGATCACGGTGGTGTTGATGTTGCCGAACTTGTCGAGCTGGGCAGCACCGAGGAAACCGATGCTGATCCGGCCGCCCTGCAGCCAGTAGCGGAACATCTCCGGCACCGACACGGTCGTGATCGCAGTATCGCAAAGCTCGCCGTCGCCGATCGACAGCGGCAGCACGTCCGGCGCGGTGCCGATCGTGCCGGATTCATAGATCAGCGTGATGTCGGGAGCATGCGTCAGCCGCGCCACGTTGCAGGCCGCCGACGGCGCGCCGATGCCGACGAAGCAGACATCGTCGCTCTTCAGCGCGCGCGAGGCGGCGATCGTCATCATCTCGTTCGGGGTGAAGCCGCTCACGCTGCTTTCCTCAGATGTTTGACGCGCCCGGCGAAATCGTCCGGGCTCGACTGCATGACGTTCTGCTCCATCCACGCCCGGAAACGCTCGCGGTCGGCCGCGATCTCGTCCCATTCGAGATAGGAGGCGTTGTCGCGGATATAATAGCCATGCGTATAGGATGGATGCGCGCCCCCCGGCACCACGCAAATTGCCGCGATTGTCCACGATGGCAGGATCGTCAGGTTCGGGTGCAGGCCCTCGAAGCTGTCGACGACCTCCTCGACCGTCACCACGGCGCGCCTGGCGGCGAGCACCGCTTCCTTCTGGATGCCGATGATGCCTTCGACCAGCACATTGCCTTTCCTGTCGGCCTTTTGCGCGTGGATGAAGGATACGTCCGGCCGCACCGCGGGCACGGCGGCAAGCTTCTCGCCCGTGAACGGGCAGGTCACGGATCTGATGTTCGGATTGACCTCGGCGAGCCCGGCACCGCGATAACCGCGAAAGACCGCGCACGGCAGGCCGGCAGCACCCGCCTCATAGGCGTTCGCCATGCCGGCATGGCTGTGCTCCTCGACCTCGACCGAGTTCGGCCAGCCATTCTCGATGGCGTCGCGGGCGCGCCGCAAGAGCCCGACGCCGGGATTGCCGACATAGGAGAAGATCAGCTTTTTCGCCATGCCCATGCCGACCATCTGATCGTAGATCAGGTCCGGCGTCATGCGGATCAGCGTCAGGTTGCGAAAGCCCTGGCGGATCGCCTCATGCGCGGCGGCGGTCGGGATGAGGTGGGTAAAACCTTCGAACGCAGCCGTATCGCCGTCATGCAGATTTTCGGCGACCGCCTGTTTGAGCGGTATGAACTTCGCCATCGTCTCTCCCCAGCAAAGTTCGCATTGCGAACATATGTTTTCTATGCGATACTTTGATAGGAGCACCTTAACATCGTGTCAACGCAACACGACCGCGACCAGGTCGCGGAACATGACCGCGACCAGGTCAACTCGCTCGCCAAGGGTCTTGGCGTGATGGAGCTGCTTGCGGCGCACCCGGCCGGGCTGACGCTCACCGAGGCGGCGGAGCGCGCCGAGATGACACGCGCCGGCGCGCGGCGTTTCCTGCTTACGCTGGTGCGCAGCGGCTACGCGACGCAGGACGGCCGCCGCTTCCGGCTCTCGCCGCGGCTGCTGTCGGTCGCGCGCACCTGGCTCGACGGATCGTCGCTCTGGAGCTTTGCGCTTGGCCCGATGGGCGCGGTTGCCGGTGCGTTGAAGGAATCGTGCTCGGCTGGAGTGCTCTCGGGCGAAGACGTGGTCTACGTCCAGCGCGTCGCCGGCGAACGCATCACCAGTGTGGCGCTGCATGTCGGCACGCGGCTCCCTGCCTACTGCACCTCGATGGGGCGCGTGCTGCTCGCCGGGCTCGAGCCAGGCGAAGTGCAGAGCCTGCTGAAACGCGCGGTGATCAAAGGGAACACGGCGAAGACGATCACCGATCGAGCCAGGCTGGCTGACGTCATCGCGGATGTGGCTCACCGCGGCTACGCCGTTGTCGACGAGGAACTGGAGCTTGGCCTGCGTTCGATCGCAGTACCGATCCGCGACCGGCATGGTCGAACCGCCGCAGCGGTGAACGTTTCCACGCAGTCGGTGCGCTTTTCGATCCGCGAGATGGAGCGCCAGGTCCTGCCGCTCTTGAAAGACGCTGCGCGGCAGATCGAAGGCTACCTGGCGATGCAATGAGAAGCGTTTCCTTCTCCCCTTGTTGTGGGAGAAGGAAGGCTCGCCGCTACACCGCAATCTCCTGGTCAAAACGCCGTCCACCAAGCCCCCGGCACGCCAGCTTCAGCTTGGGTCGCCCGCGTCCGCTGGCAAGCTCGCGCGCCGACAGCGTGACCGCATCCGCATTCCACGAAGCCCGCGCCAGCAGCTCCGAGCATTCGCCATCGCGATACCTCCAGCTCGTGCCATCATCAAAGAACAGCCGGCGCTCCGAAGCATCCGTCCCCTGCCCCGCGAACAGCGTCAGCTCGACCTCGCTGAAATCATGTGGAGCCTGCTCCGGCCACGCCGTCGCGAGCGGCAGCACGGCGCCGGAGCGCACCAGCACCGGCAATCTCCCGAGTGGAGCAGAGACCTCCACCGTCCGCCCACCCTCGTGGCGGACATCCGAATGCAGCTCGTGCCAGCCGCCATCGACGTGCGGCAGATAGACCCTCGCACTCGTCGCGCCTTCGCTCACCACCGGTGCCACCAGCATATCCGGCCCAAGCATGAAGGCATCCATGTCGGCGCGGCATTCCGCTTCGTCGAAATGATAGAACAGCGGCGCGATCAGCGGCGTGCCGTCGCGATTTGCCGCGTGCGCCAGCCCGTAGAGATAAGGCATCAGGCGATAGCGCAAGGCGAGCGCTTGGCTGACCAGCGGCGTCACCTCGGGGTGCATCCAGGGCAGGTTCGTCGGGTCGGCGAGCTGCGGCTTCCACGAGTTCATCACCGCGCGCGGATGCAGCGACATCATCTCGACCCAGCGCACGAACAGTTCCGGCCCGGCCTTCGGTCCGTCGAAGCCGCCGATATCGTGGCCGGTGAAAGGCATGCCCGACAGGCTCATCGACAGGCCCTGCCGCAAATTCCATCTGAGCGTGTGCCAGCTGGTACGGTTGTCGCCCGACCATGTCTCGCCATAGCGGGCAATGCCGATCGGGCCGGCGCGGCTGATCGTGTAGGGCCGGCTGTCGGGATCGCGCGCCTGCGTCGCTTCGTAGGTCGCGCGCGTCATCAGCAACGCATGCACCGGTCGTACCTGCATCGCCGGCAGCGGCTTGCCGAAACCGTCCACGGTCGCGGTCTCGTCCCACAGCTCGCATTCATTGTTGTCGTTCCAGGCGGCGGTGAAGCCGGCGTCGAGCACCTGCGCCGAGATGCCTTCCTTCCACCAGCTCACGGTGCGCGGGTTGGTGAAGTCAAGGCTCGATCCGTTGCCGCCCCAGAACATCTCGACAGCGGGCGAGCCGTCGGCGCGGCGCACGAACCAGCCTTCGCTTGCTGCCGTCGGATAGTGCGGGTGCTCCGTCAGAAGCACCGGCTTCACGTTCGCCGCGGTGTTGAAGCCAAGCTCCTTGAGCCGCCGGAAGAAGCCGTCGCGGTCGGGAAACTTCGTCGTGTTCCAGGTGAAGACATAACGACGGCCGTCGGCGCGTGTCGTATAACCCGAGCCGGAATGGATGGCGCTGATCGGAATGCCATCGGCGCGGCAGCGCTCGGCGAACTTCGTGATCACCTCCTGCGCGTTCGCTGCGTCGGCGTGATGCATGGTGGTGAAGGCAAACCCCAAAGACCAGCGCGGCGGGAAGGCCGGCTTGCCGGTGAGCTGCATCAGGCGCGGAACCACGTCGCGCACCTTCGGTCCGGCGACGACGTAGTAGACCAGCCCTTTCTCTTCCGCATCCACATGCCGGTAGTGCGGGTGGTAGTTCGAATGCTCGGCGCCAAGGTCGAAGGCAAGCTCGGCCATCGAATCGTAGAACAGGCCCGCGGCACCGCCTGCATCCGTCTCGGCGATGAAGAAGGGCGCATGCTTGTAGAGTGGATCGGCCGTTTCGGCATTGTAGCCGAGCGCGTCGGTCTGCAACGCGCGCAGCCGGCGTCCCGTACGGTCGAGCTGCCCGGTCTTGTCGCCGAGGCCGTAATGCCGGTCGGACAGCGTGCGCGCCTGGAAATGCCGGAACACATGGCGCTGATCGAACCATTGATAGGCGCCGGTCGGCCGGTCGGCCACGACCGGCATCCACGCGCCGTCGACCATGCGGCTGAAGGAAAGCGCCAGCGGCGCCGTGGCGACATCGATGCGCCAGGCGCCAGCAGTGATGCGGTTGGCGTCGACACTGACGGTCGTTGGCGCAAAACCTTCGATCGAAAGCCTGTCGCGGCCCTCCCAGGGAACGTCACCCTCGGGCGCGATCATCCAGGTGCGATCGACCGAAAAACCTTCCGTGGGAACGATCGCAACCCGAACGAGCCAATCGGCGAGCACATCGAGCCGAAGCGTGAAGCCGCACGACAGCGGCAGGGTTGCGCCGGTTGGTGTGGCGGAGAGCGAGCCGGTGGAGGCGAGGAAGGTCATCGGATGCGAGCTCCTTGCCTTCTCCCCTTGTTGTGGGAGAAGGTGGATCGGCGTGCTTGCGCGCCGAGACGGATGAGGGGTGCTGGAAGGAATGAGACGGCGAAGGTTGCGCTCCGTCCAGCACCCCTCACCCGACCTCGCCTTCGACGCTGCGGGAACTTAGTCGCGACGTGCGGCTCGGCCACCTTCTCCCACAACAAGGGGAGAAGGGGAGTTGCAGCGCTTTCCATCACACCGCCTCGCCGATCTTAAGCCGCTTCTGCGCCAGGCCATTGTCCTGCCTGAACAGGTGCGTGAATTCCGGCCGGAACACAGCGCGGGTCTTCTCGCCGCGCTTGATTGGGGTTTGGCCGGAGAGATGCGCGGTCAGCCGCGTGCCGTCATCCGCCTCGCAGTAGACATACGACTCGCCGCCAAGCTGCTCGACCGACTGCACGGTGACCGGCCGCCCCATTGTTCCGCCGATTTCCAGATGGTCGGGCCGGATGCCGAGCACGACCGCATCGCCCTGCCTGAGGCCCGCCCCATCGACAGCCGCCTCATGCACCGCGCCCGAGCCGTCGCGCATGACGACGCCGTTCGCAGCCACGCCCGCCACCGTCGCATCGACAAAATTCATCCGCGGCGAGCCGATGAAGCCGGCGACGAAGCGGTTGACCGGGCGGTTGTAGAGCTCGAGCGGCGTGCCGGCCTGTTCGATGCGGCCGGCCCTCAGCACCACGATCTTGTCGGCCATGGTCATCGCCTCGACCTGGTCGTGCGTGACGTAGATCATGGTGTTGCCGAGCCGCCGGTGCAGCGACGAAATCTCGCCACGCATGGCGACGCGCAGCTCGGCGTCGAGGTTGGACAGCGGCTCGTCGAAGAGGAAGACGCGCGGCTCGCGCACCACCGCGCGGCCTATGGCGACGCGCTGGCGCTGGCCGCCGGAAAGCTGCTTCGGCCGCCGGTCGAGCAGTTCCTCGATCTGCAGCATGCGCGCGGCTCCCGCCACGCGCGTTGCGATCTCGGGTTTCGGCGTGCGGATGTTTTCCAATCCGAAGGCGAGGTTCTCGCGCACGGTCATGTGCGGGTAGAGCGCGTAGGTCTGGAACACCATGGCGAGACCGCGCTCCGACGCGCGCTGCTCGTTGACGCGCACACCGTCGAGCCTGAGCTCGCCGTCGGTGATGTCTTCCAGCCCGGCGATCATGCGCAGCAGCGTGGACTTGCCGCAGCCCGACGGCCCGACGAAGACGCAGAACTCGCCGTTCTCGATGCGAAGATCGACACCGTGGACGGCGCGGGTGGAGCCGTAGTCCTTGACCAGCCCCTGCAGCTCGACGACCGCCATCACTTCACTCCGGATTGGGCGATGCCCGTGGTGATGTATTTCTGCAGAAGCGCGAAGACCAGCGTGATGGGGAGCAGCGTCAGCACGGTCATGGCGAGCACGCTCGACCAGCTCGTCTGCAACTCGCCCTGGAAGGAGTTGAGCGCCAGCTGCAGCGTGAACTCCTCCGAGCGGTTGAGCACGATCAGCGGCCACAGGAACTCGTTCCAGCGCCACATGACCGAGAAGATGACGAGCACGGCGAGCGCCGGCGCCGTCAGCGGCAGGACGATGCGCCAATAGACCTTCCATTCCGACGCATGGTCCATGCGCGCCGCGTCGAGCAGATCGTCCGGGATGGTGAGCATGTATTGCCGCAGCAGAAAAACGCCGGTCGGCGTCGCCACCGCCGGCCAGATCACGCCCCATGGCGAGTTGACCAACCCCAGCTCGGACACGACGAGGAAGATCGGAATGAGGTTGATGGTCGGCGGGATCATCAGCGTCGCGATGATGAGGATGAAGACCGCCGTTCGCCCGGCGAATTTGTATTTGGCGAGCGCGAAGGCCGCCATGGAGTTGAACAGCACCGTGATGATGGTGGCGATCACCGTGATGAAGACGCTGTTCCAGAAATAGAGCCCGAAATTGAAACGGTCGAACAGCGAGGTGTAGTTCTCGGTCGCGAGCTGCAGCGCGCGCTCCGGCACGGTGTCGTTGATCGAGACCTGCAGCGTCTCGGCCGGACTGGCCGGATCGACCATGGTGCGCATCAGCCCGATACGGCGCACCTGGGCCAGCACCTTGCCTTCATGCTCGCCGCCGGTGACACGGAAGAGCTGCAGCGGTTCCTCGTAACCTTCGACCATGACGGTCGACGGTGCGTAGGGAAGGAAGCTGGGCGGATATTCCTGCAGCGCCGCTTCGGTCTTGAACGACGAAAGCCCCACCCAGAGCACCGGCCCGAACATCAGGAACACGGCCAGGACCAGGTAGCCAAAGGTCAGCCAGTCGGTGAAATCGAGCCGGCCACGGCCGCGCGTGCGGGTGAGGAAACGCAGGATCAAAGTGCGCCCCCTCCACCATGCTTCGCATGGCCCCCCTCCACCGTAAACGGGGGAGGATCAAGGTCGACGACGCCAGCTGCGCTGGTTCCTCCCCTGCGAAGCGGGGGAGGGGGACCGCCGAAGGCGGTGGAGGGGGCGCTCTGGCACATGCCTATCCCTCCGACTGGCTGCGCGTTGCGCGCAGCTGGATGAGGGTGAGAACGAGCAGCACCGCGGCCATCAGGATCGAGGCAGCGGCGGCAATGCCGTAAATCTTCGGCGTGTAGGCAAAGCCCGTCTCATAGATGAACTGCAGGATGAGCAGCGTCGCCGAGCCCGGCCCGCCGCCGGTGAGCACGAAGATTTCGTCGAAGGCCTGCACCGCACGGATGAGGCTGAGCACGATCACCACGACCATGGTCGGCATCAAAAGCGGCATGGTGATCCGGCGGAAGACGCGCCATTTGGAGGCGCCGTCCATCTCGGCTGCCTCGTAGATATCGGACGGGATCGACTGCAGGCCGGCGAGCAGGATGAGCGTATAAAAACCCATATGGGCCCAGATCGAAACGAAGACGACCCAGAAGAACGACCAGTTCGCCTCGAGCAGCCAGTTGATCTCGGAAAGGCCCACGCCTTCGAGCGCGGCGTTGAGCACGCCGAAGCGCTGCAGGATCCACTTCCAGATCAGCGCCACCACCACGGGACTGAGCAGCACCGGATAGAAGAATACGGCGCGGAAGAAGCCGCGCATCGGTATGTTGCGGTTGAGGATGAGCGCCGTCAGCAGCGAGAACAGCACCATGAAGGCGACCTGCGCCACGACGAACCAGCCGGTGTTGTGCATGGCGCGCCAGAAGAGATCGCGCTCGCAGGAATTCGGGTCGAGATAGTTCTGGCAGGTGAGCAGCGTGGCAAAATTGTCGAAGCCGACATAAGGCCGCTCGGACAGCAGCACGCGGTCGCTGCCGGTGGTGGCATAGAAGAAATTGAGGATGATCGGCAGGAAGGTGAAGGTGCCGAAGATGACGAGGTTGGGCAGCAGGAAAAACCAGGCGAGCCGCTGCGGGCCGGTCAGCCGCTGCAAGGCCAGCATCGGCCTTTCGAACACGTCGAAGGCAAAGCGATAGGTCCAACCGATCGCGGCCGAGACTGGCGCCAGCATCGCCCTATCCCAAAGAGGAAGTAAGCGCCGGGGACCCCTGCGGCTCCCCGGCTCAGAGCTCGAACCGGCCGGGCTTATTTCGCTGCGGCCAGCGCTTCCTTCACATCCGTGTCGATGCGGGCCAGCGCCTCGTCGACAGTCGACTCGCCGACGATCGCCTGGGTGAGGCGGGTGACGGTGGCGTTGAAGATGGCGCGGTTGTTCTTGTAGCCCTGGATCTGGAAGGCGACCGGGCTGAACTCGCCGAGCGCTTCGGCAAAGGTCTTCAGCGCCGCCTTCTCGGCATCGGTGGCGTTTTCATAGGCGATGCCCTTGGCCTGCAGGGCCTGGTTGGCCGGGATGTTCTTGGTCTTGGCCAGCACCGCCGCCTGCACGTCTTCGCGCGCCATGAAGTCGAGCAGCTTGCCGACCTCTTCCGGCGCCTTGCTGTGCTTGAAGCCGACGACGGCCGCGCCCCCCGGAATGCCGGTGCAGCCGCCGGGGCCGCATGGGGCCGGCACTGCCACCCAGTCGAACGCGTCCTTGATGTCACGGCCGAAACGGCCGATCTGCCAGGAGCCGGAGATGTACATCACCAGGCTGCCATTGGTGAATTCCTTGGCCGCATCCTGGTAGGTCGAGCCGCCCGAGCCGCCCCACACATCCTTGGCGACGGTGCCGTCCTGGTTCCACGCCACGAACTGCGTGGCGAAGGCCTTGTAACCCTCGTCGACCGTGATCGGCGTGCCGTCGGCGTTGAAGATCTTGGCGCCGTAGGAGATGGCAGGGCCGGCGAAGCGATGGCCGGAACGGTCCATGGCGATCGCATAGGTCGTGCCGGTCTTCTCGGCCACTTCCTTCGCGGCCTTCGCCCAGTCCTCATAGGTCGCGCCCTTGGCGGGAAGCGCCACGCCGGCCTGGTCGAACAGCGTCTTGTTGATGAACGGGCCGGTTGCCGTCTGCTGGTCCATGATCGAGTAGATGCCCTTGTCGTCCGGGCCGTTGACCCGGGTCCAGGCGAGCGTGCGGCCGTAATTCGCCTCGATCGCGGCGGCGTCCTTCACATGGGGCGTGATGTCGAGCATGTATTTCGCCAGGCCGCCGAGGTCGGTGACGCGGGCGAGGTCTGGGCCTTCGCCGGCCGCAAGCTGCACCGGCAGGCCTTCCACGATCGACTTGTAAGGCACGACGTCGATGACGACGGTCGTGCCCGCATTCTCGGCCTCGAACTTCTTGATCTGCTCGGCCCAGGCGTCGCACTCGGTGCCGTCCTGGTAGCAGGAGAAACGCAGCTCGGCAGCGCCGGCCGAGGTCGCCAGCGCAATGGTCGCGGCAGCGGCTGAGCCCAGCAAGTACTTGATTTTCATGACTTCCTCCGTTGATCGCACTCTTGTTTGGCAGTCTTTGTTGTTTTGGGTGCCTGTCAGAAAAGCTATCTTATGTCTTATATAAGAGTCAATTCTGCGGACCTGCCCGGACCCGATCCAGCTCCCGTCGGATCGAGCACGGAATCGATGTGGGCGGCCATCTCGCGGGCCGCCCTTTCGCCGTCGCCGCTGCGTATGGCATCGAGGATGCGGCAGTGGTCGCGATAGGCCCGCTCGGAGCGCCCGCGAATGGACGACATCAGGATCAGGCGCTCGCGGTCGACATGCGCCTTGACGGTCTGCACGAGCTGCCAGGCGTTCGGCACCTCGGCCATGCGTGCGAGCAGCGCATGGAAGGCCTCGTCGGCCTCGAAGAAGGCAGCATAGTCATCGATCGCTGCGGCCTGCTGCTGCCGCTCCATGATCGGCGCGAGTGCGGCCTCGTCGAGGCCGGTGCGCGCGAGCCGCGCCGCGACCTGCCGCTCGATCGCCGAGCGCACGAACAGCGCCTCGATGAAACGCCTGCGGTCGCGCGGCGCCACGACCGAGCCCACCTGCGGGCGGGTCGAGATCAGGCCCTCATTGGCAAGCTGCTGCAGCGCCGCCCTGAGCGGCGTGCGGCTCACCTGGCAGAGCGCGGCAATGTCGTTCTCGTGGATCGGCGTGCCGGCCGGCAGGCGATTGTCGACAATGCGCAGGCGCAGCGCGTCGTACATCTGCGGCCCGATCGGCTGGCCGCGGTGGATGCGGATGCCGGCCAGCGCCTCGGCAAGGTCGAAGCCGTCTGGAATGCGTTTTACGCGGGGCATGACGCCGCCTCCTGCGCGACAGCCGCACGCATGCCTTCGCCGAGCATGATGCCGAGCCGTCGCACGATCGCATCCTTCCATGCCGGCGCCGTGACGAGCGCCTGTGGAAACAGCCCGGGCAGGCCGAGCAGGCGTCCGGCGACGATTTTTGCATCGCGCGGCGCATCCGCCAGCCGCTCGGCGATCTCGCTCTCGCGCGGATCGCGCAGCCTGTAGGTTTCGCCGCTGTCCTTCACGCCAAGAGCGTAGCGCATCCAGGCAGCGACGGCGAAGGCATAGGCGTCCAAAGCCCGGTCGCCTTCCAGTGCGATCATCGCCGGCTCGAGCAGGCGCTGAGGCAGTTTTTGCGTGCCGTCCATGGCGATCTGGTAGGTTTCGTGCGCGATCGCCGGGTTGGCGAAACGCGCACGCAATTCCGCCGCGTAGCCGGCGATGTCGATCCCCGGCACCGGATCGAGCGTCTGCGCGGCGGCCGCGTGATGCCGCTTGATCAGGCGCACGAGATCGGCATTGCCCATCACGTCGCGCACATGGACGAGGCCGGACAGAAAGCCACAATAGGCGAGCATGGAATGCGCGCCGTTGAGCATGCGCAGCTTCATCTTCTCATAAGCGCCGACGTCCTTCACGAAGACGGCGCCGCCTTCCTCCCAGCGCGGCCGGCCGGCGACGAAGTCGTCCTCGACGATCCATTGCGAGAACGGCTCGGTCTCGACCGCCGCCTGGTCTTCGCGCCCGGTGAGCAGGCGGACGTCATCGAACGTTTTTGCCGTGCTCGCCGGCGTGATCCGGTCGACCATGGTCGAGGGAAAGCTGACGGTCTTCTTGATCCAGGCCGCGAGCGCGGCGTCGCGCGCCTCGGCGAACTCGCCGACCAGCCGGCGCACGACCCTGCCGTTCGAGGGCAGGTTGTCGCAGCAGAGCACGGTGAAGCCGGCAAGCCCGCCCGCGCGCCTCCGTGCAAGCGCTTCGACGATGTAGCCGATGGCGCTTTGCGGCTGTCCTGGCTTTTCGAGATCGGCTGCGATCGAAGGATTGCCGCGATCGAGGCCGCCGGACTTCGGGTCGAGCCCGTATCCCTTCTCGGTGATGGTGAGCGAGACGATTTTCGTCGCCGGCGCGCAGAGCGCTGCGAGCACCGCAAAGGGATGCTGCGGCGCGACCAGCACTTTCGCGATGCTGCCGATGACGCGCGCCCACACGCCCTCGGGACCGCGCAGCAGCAGCGTGTAGAGGCCGTCCTGCGGGTTGAGCGCAGACGCGACATCGGCCGAGCGCAGGCTGACGCCGGTGATCATCCAGTCGCCGCCGGATCTTGTCAGGACATCGTCCGTGTAGACGGCCTGATGCGCCTTGTGAAAGGCGCCGGTTCCGAGATGCACGATGCCGCTCGGCCTGCTGCGATCATAACCCGGCACGATCACGCCGCCGGGCAGCGAGGCTGCGCCGAGCCGCGTCAACGGGCTGCCGCCGGGTGGTTGAGCGCCATCATGACGCCGCGCAGCTCGGCCAGGCCCTTCAGCCGGCCGATCGCCGGGTAGCCCGGCTGGGCGCCGCGCTTCAGATCATCGAGAATGTCCTGGCCGTGATCGGGCCGCATCGGGATTTCCCAATCCGCGCGTCCCTCGGCGCGCCGGCGCTTCTCCTCGGCCAGCAGCGCCGCCACCACCGCCACCATGTCGGTTCCGCCGGTCAGATGCTCGTCCTCGAAGAAGGAGCACGGCGTCTCGTCCTCGTCGCGCGTGACGTTTCTCAGATGCACGAAATGCGCGCGCGGCCCGAGCCGCGCAAACATTGCCGGCAGATCATTGTCCGGCCGCGCGCCGAGCGAGCCGGTGCAGAGCGTTGCGCCATTGGCCGGCACGTCGACGGCGTCGAGCACGGCGCGGTAATCGGCTTCCGTCGACATGATGCGCGGCAGGCCGAGCAGCGGGAACGGCGGATCGTCGGGATGGCAGCAGAGCCGCAAGCCCAGCTGCTCCGCTTGCGGCACGATCTCGGCGAGGAAATCGATGAGATTGGCGCGCAGCCTCTCCGGCGAGATCCCGTCATAGCTGGCAAGCTGCTCGGTCAGGCTTTTCAGCGACCAGCTCTCCTGCGAGCCGGGCAGCCCGGCCGTCACGTTGGCGGCGAGCTTTTTCTGCCGCGCATCGTCCATCGCATCGAAGCGTTTCTTCGCCTCTGCAACCACCGATTTCGGAAAGTCCTGCGCGGCGCCCTTGCGTTTCAGGATGTGGATGTCGAACGCGGCGAAATCGGCAAGGTCGAAACGCATCGCCCTGCCGCCATGCGCGACGCGCCATGCAAGGTCGGTGCGCGTCCAGTCGAGCACCGGCATGAAATTGTAGCAGATCACCCTGATGCCGGCGGCGGCGAGGTTCTGCATGCTGCGGACGTAATGCACGACATGTGCGCGCCACTCGCCGGTCTGCGTCTTGATGGCTTCCGAAACGGGCAGGCTTTCCACCACCTCCCATTTGAGGCCGCTCATCGAGCCGTTGGCGTTGAAGGCGACCTCGCGCTGCCGCTTCTCGATTTCCTCGACCGACCACATCGCGCCGGTTGCGATGTGATGCAGCGCGGTGACGATGCCCTCCACACCGGCCTGCCGGGCATCCTGGATGCTCACCTTGTCGGGCGGCCCGAACCAGCGCCACGTCTGCCGCATGCACCCTCCCCTCGACCTTGCATTTACTTGTATACGAGTTTTTGGGGAGGGCAAGCCGGATGTGCACGACATGAGCGGCAGCGCCGGCGCGACGGGGCTCCTGACAGCGATTGGCAGGAGCGGGTGCTATGCTTCGGCAGACCACGGATGAGGATGAAAGCATGGATCAGGCAGACGGCGCGCCCCTCTTGAAGGATGTCTTCTTCAGCCGCGAAAAGCTGCGCGCGATTGCGGACGCGACAGCCGCGGTCTCGCCCGGCTTCAACACCCGCCGCTTCATGGCGCTGGTGACCAAGGACCTGGACGGGCTCGGCATCATGCAGCGCATGCGCCTCGTCGCGACCAGCCTGCACGCGACGCTGCCCGGCGATTTCGCCGGCAACCTCGGCATCATGGAAAGGCTGGCGCCGAACCTGGCGCATTCTTTCGCCGGGATTTCACTGTCGGAATATGTCGCGCTCTACGGGCAGGACGATTTCGACCGGTCGATGCAGGCGCTCGCCTTCTTCACCCGCTTCGGCTCCTCCGAATTCGCCATCCGGCCCTTCCTCAACCGCGACCTCAAGCGCACCCTCAAAATCATGCAGAAATGGGCGGCGGACAAGGACGAGCACGTCCGGCGCCTCGCCAGCGAAGGCTCGCGCCCGCGCCTGCCCTGGGCGGCGCGCATCGACGCGTTGATCGACGATCCCTCGCCCGTGGCGCCCATCCTCGAACGGCTGAAGGCGGACGACAGCCTTTACGTTCGCAAATCCGTGGCGAACCATTTGAACGACATCGCCAAGGATCATCCGGACTGGGTGCTGGCGCGCCTGGGTGGATGGCCGCTTGCCCACCAGCACACCGCCTGGATCGCCAAGCGCGCCTTGCGCACGCTGATCAAGGGCGGCGATGCGCAGGCACTCGCGCTGATCGGCGCCGGCGGCAAGGCGGAGGTGGCGGTGGAGCGCTTCGCGATCACGCCCGCCGCAATCGCGTTGGGCGAGCGGGTCCGGATCGACGGCGCCTTGCGCTCGACCGCGTCGGAGCCGCAGCGGCTCGTGATCGACTACGCCATCCACTACATGAAGAAGAACGGCGCCACGTCGCGAAAAGTCTTCAAGCTGAAGGAGCTCGACCTCTCAGCCGGTTCCTCGACCACGCTGTCGGTCAACCAGCATATCCGCGACTTCACCACCCGCAAGCACAATGCCGGCCGGCACCGGGTCGAGTTGCTGGTGAATGGGGAGAGCGTGGCGGAGGCGGCCTTCGAACTGAGGGTTTAAAAAGATGCTGGTCGCCTCTATAGTATGAAAAAATCATATTATGGCACTTACATGGCGGGCATCGAAAAGCGGACGATCAGCCTCCCGGCGGAGCACGCGGCGTTTATAGACGCCAAGGTCGCCTCAGGCGACTATGCATCGGCAAGCGAGGTCGTGCGGGCCGGCCTGCGCGCGCTTCAGGAGCGCGACGCAGCCGTTGAAAAATGGCTGCGGGAAGAGGTAGCGCCAGCCTACGATGCGTTCCAGAAGGACCCGTCCCGCGCGGTCCCGATCGATGAAGCGTTCGACGCCATCCGGGCTCGGCATGCAGCCCGCAAGTCAAAGATTTGAGACGTCGAGCGGTACGAATCTTACCGGAGGCTTTGAGCGACCTTGCTGCTCTCTACAAACTGGTCGCTGAAGCCGCGAGCGACGATACCTCGTTCGCTTACGTGGAGAGCATCAAAGCGTTTTGCGAAAGACTGGATTTTGCATCGGAACGGGGACATCGTCGCGATGACATAAGACCCGGTCTGCGTATCATCGGATTTCGCGGCCGCGTGACCGTCGCGTTCTTCGTTAACGAAGATGCTGTCTTCGTCACCCGTATCTTCTACGGCGGCCAGAATTGGGAAGCCGAGTTGGCTGACGAGTAATCCTCGCCGCGGTTCGGGACAAAGACATGCGCACAATCAAACAGCTACAGCCCGTCGCGTGAATCCTATTTCACACGACGGGCTGTAGCACGTCCGGCCACATGAGCCAAAGCGCCGATCAAACATACCGGTTGACGACATTCTCCAGCCGCTCCTGCCTCCCCGACTTCGGCTGCGGCTCGATCGCCTTCTTGACCACGCGCTCGGCCACTTCCTCGAGCGTGCGCTTGCCCGAAAGCATCGCCTTGCCCTCGGCCGATTTCCAGCCGGCGTAACGCTCTTCGAGCGGGCCGCTGAGCGCCTTGTCCTCGATCATCCTCGCCGCCGCCTTCAGGCCGCGCGCGCAGCAATCCATGCCGCCGACATGCGCGGCGAGCAGGTCTTGCGGATCGAGCGACTGGCGCCGGATCTTCGCGTCGAAGTTCGTGCCGCCGCTCTTGAAGCCGCCGCCCGCCAGGATCTGGTAGAAGGCAAGCGCCATCTCCGGCACGTTGTTGGGGAACTGGTCCGTGTCCCAGCCCGACTGGTAGTCGTTGCGGTTCATGTCGATCGAGCCGAAGATGCCGAAGGCGTTCGCCATCGCCAGCTCGTGCTCGAAGGAGTGGCCGGCGAGGATGGCGTGGCCCTGCTCGATATTGACCTTCACCTCCTTCTCCAGCCCGTATTTGCGCAGGAAGCCGTAGACCGTGGCGACGTCGTAATCATACTGGTGCTTGGTCGGCTCCTGCGGCTTCGGCTCGATCAGGATCGTGCCCTTGAAGCCGATGCGATGCTTGTAGTCGACGACCATCGACAGGAAGCGGCCGGCCTGATCCATCTCGCGCTTCAGATCGGTGTTGAGCAGCGTCTCATAACCTTCGCGCCCGCCCCACAGCACGTAATTCTCGCCCTTCAGCCGCTTGGTGACATCGATGCATTTCTTCACCGTCGCCGCAGCATAGGCGAAGATGTCCGGGTCGGGATTGGTGGCCGCACCCGCCATGAAGCGGCGATGCGAGAAAAGATTGGCCGTGCCCCACAGCAGCTTCACGCCCGTCTGCTTCATCTTCTTCTCGAAGACGTCCACGATCTCGTCGAGCCGCGCAGCGCTCTCGGCAAAGGTCGCCGCTTCCGGGCGCACGTCCGCGTCGTGGAAGCAGAAATAGGGAACGCCGAGCAGGGAAAACATCTCGAAGGCGACATCGGCCTTGAGCTTGGCTTTCTCCATACTGTCGCCGAACCAGGGACGATCGAAAGTCTGGCCGCCGAACGGGTCGCCGCCTGGCCATGCGAAGGAGTGCCAGTAGGCGACGGCGAAGCGCAGATGGTCTTCCATGCGCTTGCCGGCGACGACCTCGTCCTTGTTGTAGAAACGATAGGCGAGCGGGTTGGTCGAATCCGGCCCCTCATATTTGATGGGCTTGATGTCTCCGAAAAAACCGGTGCTCACGAGGTGACTCCTTTTATGGCCGGGTAAAGCGCGCGATAGCGCCGATAGGCATCCTGATAGGCGGAAGAAAGGGATCTTTCGGGCTCGACGGTCGCAGCCGTCTTCGGCGGCGTGCAGACCGCCATGGGATCGGCTTTCTCGGCGGCGATCAGGCCGAGCCGGGCGGCGCCGAACGCAGCGCCGAAATCGCCGTCGGCGGGAATGTCGACCGGCAGGCCGAGCGCAGTGGCAATCGACTTCAGCCAGTAGCGCGAGCGCGAGCCGCCGCCGATCGCGGTGACGCGGGAAAGTTCGGTGCCGGCGGCTTTCAGCGCTTCGAGACTGTCGCGGAATGCGAAGGTGACACCCTCCAGCACCGCCTGGGTCAGCGCCTTGCGATCGGACTGGTGCGCCAGGCCTGTGAAGGAGCCGCGGATGGCGGCGTCATTGTGCGGCGTGCGCTCGCCCGACAGGTACGGGAGGAAGGTGACGCCCCCCGGCGCGTTGAGCGTATCGCCGAGCTCTTCGGTCAGTTCCGCGGCATCCCGGCCGGTAATTTCTGAAAGCCAGTTGAGCGAGTCGGTTGCCGAGAGGATGACGCCCATCTGATGCCAGGCAGCCGGCAGGGCATGACAAAATGTGTGCACCGCGCTTTCGGGGTTCGGCAGATAGGAGCCGTTGGCGGCAAAGAGCACACCGGAGGTCCCGATCGAGACGAAGGCCGCACCCGGCTTCACCGTGCCCATGCCGCAGGCGGACGCCGCATTGTCGCCGGCGCCGCCGGCCACCACCACATTGCCGCCCATGCCCCATTGCGAGGCGAGCTCCGAACGCAGCTTGCCGCCGGCTTGCGTGCCTTCGACCAGCGCCGGCATCTGGGCGGCTTTCATCCCGGTCGCCTCGATCAGCTCCGGCGACCAGGCGCGGCGCGCCACGTCGAGCCACGACGTCCCGGCCGAGTCCGACATTTCGGAAATGTATTCACCGGTCAGCCACAGCCGGAGATAGTCCTTCGGCAGCAGCACTTTCGCGACCGCCTCGAAGATGTCCGGCTCGTTGTCGCGCACCCAGACGAGTTTCGGCGCGGTGAAGCCGGGAAACACGATGTTGCCGGTCAGCCGGCGAAAGATCGGATCGGCGTCGAGCGCGGCAGCCTGGCTGTGGCTGCGCGTATCGTTCCAGAGGATGCATGGCCGCAGCACACGGTCGTCGTCGCCGAGCAGGGTGGCGCCGTGCATCTGGCCGGACAGGCCGATGCCTTTGACCGCCGCAAGCTCCCTGGCATGCGAGCGTTTCAGCGCCGCGAGCGCCGCTTCCGTCGCACGGATCCAGTGCGCCGGGTCCTGCTCCGACCAGCCGGAATGCGGTCGCGAAACATCGAGATCGCCATGACCGGTAGCGACGACAGCCTGCCTGTCGTCGATCAGCAGCGCCTTGACGCCGGACGTGCCGAGGTCGAGCCCGAGATACATGTGCCTCCTCCCGGCCGGCAGCTTCAGAATGCCGGCACTTCGGCGCCTCTCAAAGGGGCGCCTTCGCTGATTTATTTCGTATCCCGAAATAATCCCTCGGGCAAGGCGGGGAAGCCGTCCTTCTTTGCGGCAAATGCGCCCGTGAAAGGCCAAATCTTGCCGGCCGCCTTCAATAAGCCTAAGGGCTGCATAGATACGGGCGGGCAAACAGACAACGAAACCAACGGGATGATCTCGCAGCGTGCCAAATATGCGTTGAGGGCTTTGGTCAGTCTCGCCAAGGCCGGGCCGGGCGAAACTTTGTTCATCGGCGACATTGCGCGCGAGCAGGCGATCCCGAAAAAGTTCCTCGAGCAGATCCTCCTGCAACTGAAAACATACGGTATCGTTACGAGCCGCCGCGGCAAGGCTGGCGGCTATCTGCTGCTGAAGCCGGCCGACGAGATAACCTACGGAGAAATCCTGAGGATCATCGACGGGCCGATCGCGCCATTGCCTTGCCTCAGCCGCATCGCCTACCGCCGTTGCGAGGATTGCTCCAGCGAGCAATCATGCGAAATCCGCCGCGTCTTCGCCGAGGTCGCCGAAGCCAGCCGGAACGTTTTGGATCGGATGACCATTATGGAGAGCATCGCGCAGCCCGCGGAGGCACGCATTCCACTGGAAGCCTGAAAAACGAAAAAACTTTGCCCTCCCCGCCGCAAGTTCGGTTGGCGCGTGCATTTGCAATCACGACTATACCGATAGAGTAAGCGTGCTCAAAGCTCGAGCAAATCCAGGAAAAGTGGAAACCCGGTTTTCCGTTCGGATTTGCGGCTAACCAAGGAACTTGAGCGTTTTCGCGATGAATCGCGAAACCGCTCGAGGAGGCAGCCATGACCCTTCGTCGCAGAACCTTCCTGTTGTCCGCCATCCTGGCCGGTGCCGTCCAATTCGGCGGTCTCGGCTTTGCCTTCGCCGACACCACGCTGCTCAACGTTTCCTACGACCCGACCCGCGAGCTCTACAAGGAATTCAACTCGGCCTTCGCGGCCAAGTGGAAGACCGATACGGGCGAGACGGTCACCATCCAGCAGTCGCATGGCGGTTCGGGCAAGCAGGCCCGCGCGGTGATCGACGGGCTGGAGGCCGACGTGGTCACTCTGGCGCTCGAGGGCGACATCGACGCCATCGCCAGGAATTCCGGCAAGATCCCGGCCGACTGGCGCTCGCGCCTCCCCAACAATTCCTCGCCCTACACCTCGACCATCGTGTTCCTGGTGCGCAAGGGCAATCCCAAAGCCATCAGTGACTGGGGCGACCTCGTAAAGGGCGACGTCCAGATCATCACGCCGAATCCGAAGACGTCCGGCGGGGCGCGCTGGAACTATCTCGCAGCCTGGGCCTGGGCCAATGGTGAGTTCGGCGGCGACGAGGAGAAGATCAAGGCCTACGTCGCCGAACTCTACAAGCGGGTGCCGGTGCTCGACACCGGCGCGCGCGGCTCGCTCACCACCTTCGCGCAGCGTGGTCTCGGCGACGTGCTGCTTGCCTGGGAGAACGAAGCCTTCCTGGCGGGCGAGGAATTCGGCGCCGACTCCTTCGACATCGTGGTGCCGCCGCAGTCGATCCTGGCCGAGCCGCCGGTGACGCTGGTCGACGGCAATGTCGATGCCAAGGGCACGCGCAAGGTGGCCGAGGCCTACCTGCAGTATCTCTATTCCGACGAGGGACAGCAGATCGCGGCCAGGCATTTCTACCGGCCGTCGAACCCGGGAGCGGTGCCGGCGGAAGCGCTGCAGAAGCTGCCGGCGCTGAAGCTCGTCTCGATCGACGACGCGATCTTCGGCGGCTGGGCCAAGGTGCAGCCATATCACTTCGATGACGGCGGCATCTTCGACCAGATCTACAAACCGACCAACTGACGACCATGACCGCCGCCGCGCATGCGGGGTGGCAATTCAAGCGGCCGAGCGTCATCCCGGGCTTCGGGCTGACGCTCGGTTTCACGATTGTCTACCTCACGCTCATCGTGCTCATCCCGCTCGCCGGCGTCGCCTGGCGCTCGACCGAGCTCGGCTGGGCCGGCTTCTGGAAAATCGCCACCGAAGAGCGCACGCTCAACGCGTTGACCATATCCTTCGGCGGCGCGCTGATCGCGGCGCTGGTCAACGTCGTGTTCGGCTCGATCCTTGCCTGGGTCCTGGTGCGCTACCGCTTCCCCGGCCGCAAGATCGTCGACGCCATCATCGACCTTCCTTTCGCATTGCCCACTGCCGTCGCCGGCATCGCGCTCGCCGCCATCTACGCCCCCAACGGCTGGATCGGCTCGCTGCTCGAGCCGCTCGGCATCAAGATCGCCTTCACGCCGGCCGGCATCGTCGTGGCGCTGATCTTCGTCGGCCTGCCCTTCGTGGTGCGCACGGTGCAGCCGGTCATGGCCGAGCTCGACGTCGAGGTCGAGGAAGCGGCTGCCACGCTTGGCGCCAGCCGGCTCCAGACCATCACCCGCATCATCCTGCCGGCACTCGCGCCGGCAGTGCTCACCGGCTTCGCACTTTCGTTCGCACGCGCGGTCGGCGAGTACGGCTCGGTCATCTTCATCGCCGGCAACATTCCCTATGTGTCGGAAATCGCGCCGCTGCTGATCATCATCCGGCTGGAAGAATTCAACTATGCCGGCGCCACCGCGATCGCGGCGGTGATGCTGGTCATCTCCTTCCTGATGCTGTTCGTGATCAACCTGATCCAGGCCTGGAGCCGCCGGAGGTATGGCTATGGCGCTTGATGCCGCCACCGACTCCTTACCCGCCTCCGGCTCATCCGCTAAGCTCCGGCGCATGTCCCGGCCGGCCGTCAGCGCGACCACCGAAACGCCCGTCACCAGAGCGGTGCTCATCGGCATCTCGATGGTCTTCCTGGCGCTGTTCCTGATCCTGCCGCTGGTGACGGTGTTTGCCGAGGCGCTGCGCAAGGGCGGCGGGGAGTTCGTCGCCGCGCTCGGCGAAGCGGACACGCTTGCCGCCATAAGGCTGACCCTGCTGGTGGCGGTGATCGCCGTTCCGCTCAACCTGATCTTCGGCGTGGCCGCCGCCTGGGCGATCGCCAAGTTCGAGTTCAAGGGCAAGGCCTTTCTGACGACGCTGATCGACCTGCCCTTCTCGGTCTCGCCGGTGATCTCGGGCCTCGTCTACATCCTTCTCTTCGGCGCCGGCAGCGTGCTCGGGCCGTGGCTCAAGAGCTACGGCATCGAAATCCTGTTCGCCGTGCCGGGCATCGTGCTCGCCACCGTCTTCGTGACCTTCCCGTTCGTGGCGCGCGAGCTGATCCCGCTGATGCAGGATCAGGGCACGGGCGACGAGGAAGCGGCGATCTCGCTCGGCGCCTCGGGCTGGCAGACCTTCTGGTACGTCACGCTTCCCAACATCAAATGGGGGCTGCTCTACGGCGTGCTGCTGTGCAATGCGCGCGCCATGGGCGAGTTCGGCGCGGTGTCGGTGGTGTCGGGTCATATCCGCGGCCTCACCAACACCATGCCGCTGCAGATCGAGATCCTCTACAACGAATACAATTTCGTCGCCGCCTTTGCCGTCTCGACGCTGCTTGCGGGCCTGGCGCTGGTGACGCTCGTGCTCAAATCCATCCTCGAATACCGCTATGGCGACGAGATCGCCGCGGCGGCCAAGCATTGAGGCAATGATGGACGTATCGCTGCAAGACGTGCGCAAGGAGTTCGACCGCTTCGCGGCACTTCACGACGTCTCGCTCGACATCAAGTCGGGCGAGCTGATCGCGCTGCTCGGGCCGTCGGGCTCCGGCAAGACGACGCTGCTGCGCCTCATCGCCGGGCTCGAAAGCCCGACCGCCGGCGCAATCATGTTCGGCGACGAGGATGCTTCGCACCGCTCGGTGCAGGAGCGCAATGTCGGCTTCGTGTTCCAGCACTACGCCCTTTTCCGCCACATGACGGTGGCCGAGAACATCGGCTTCGGCCTGAAGGTGCGGCCGGCCGCGACGCGGCCGCCGGCATCGCAGATCCGCCGCCGGGCGCTGGAGCTGCTCGATCTCGTCCAGCTCTCGGGCCTCGAGAACCGCTACCCGAACCAGCTTTCCGGCGGCCAGCGCCAGCGCGTGGCGCTCGCCCGCGCCATGGCGATCGAGCCGCGCGTGCTGCTGCTCGACGAACCCTTCGGCGCGCTCGACGCGCAGGTGCGGCGGGAATTGCGGCGTTGGCTGCGCGAGATCCACGACGCGACCAATCACACCACGGTCTTCGTCACCCACGACCAGGAGGAAGCGCTGGAGCTTGCCGACCGGGTGGTGGTGATGAGCCAGGGCGCGATCGAGCAGGTCGGCACCGCCGACGAAGTCTACGACCGGCCGAACTCACCCTTCGTGTACGGCTTCATCGGCGATTCCTCGGCGCTGCCGGTCAAGGCAGAGCGCGGCGAGATCTGGCTGCAGGACCGTTCGCTCGGGCTCGCCGCACCCGGCCTGCCGGACGGCGACGCGCTCCTCTATTTCCGCCCGCACGATGTGGAGCTGCTCGAAGGCAGCGGCGGCTGCATCGCCGGCACCGTCGCCAACAGCCGGCGCGTCGCCGGCACGCGCCGCGTCGAGCTCGAGATCGGCGGCGCCCAGCACCGCGTCGAGATCGAGCTGCCGGTCGAACACCCCGCCGCCGGCAAAAGCCGCATCGCGTTCAGGCCACGCAAGTGGAAGGCGTTTCCGTTGGCGGCTTAGGCGCCGCTTTTCGTTCCCGCGTGTGGGGGGAGCGGCGCTAAAGCGTTCTGCTTTTCGGTTGACGCCGGCGCCGCCCCTCACCCTTACCCTTCCCCCCTGAAATACGGGGAGAGGGGGTCGTCGACTTTGGCGCCAACCCTTTCAGAACCCCCTCTCCCCGCGTTGCGGGGAGAGGGTAAGGGTGAGGGGCCTTGGCGCTGACCGATTCCAGCCAATTGCAATGCGCTCTAAGCCGCCAGCCCTTCCGCCCTCTTCACGAACAGCTGCGACAGCGGACTCGTCGGCCGCGCTGCGTAGCGCTCCGACGCCAACGCCGTCGCCAGCGGCTTGTTGCCGGCGCGGAAGGCCGCCTCGATCAGCGTCAGGTCGATCACGTCGCGCTGCGCGTGGCTGCCGCCGAAGCGGTGTGCGATCGCTCGCACGGGCCTGAGCTGCGATACGGCCTCGGCGTAATTGCCGTCGCCGAAAGCCTTGAGGCCGAGCACCACCGGCAAGCCGACATCGCGGGTGAAGGAGGCGTTGTCGCCGCCTGCTGCGAGCGCTTCCTGTTGCGCCGCGATCAGATCGGCGATGAGGCCGGAGCGGCCGGCACCGATGAACGCCATCATTGCGTGCGCATCGTTGAAGGCGTAGTTCGCCGACTTCGCTTTCGGCGCCCAATTCTCGGCGATCCCCTGCCAGCGGTCGCCAACGTCATGGCCGCCGAGATAGAGCCGCCAGAGCAGCGCCGAGGCATCCACCATGTTGAGTGCGACGGTCGAGCGCGCGCCGAAGATCGGCCCGTCATAAAGCTTCAGCACCTCGTCGATCTCGCCGAGGTCGTAGTGGAAAAGCGACAGGTGCCACCAATTGTGCACCTGGAAAAAACTCTCCTTCGTCCAGGCGTCGGGATTGGCCCGCATCCAGGCGATGCCGTCCTTCTGCCGGCTCATCATCTCCAGAACATGCGCCACCGCGTGCTGCGCCCAGCCGTCGCGCGGCTCGATCTCGATGGCGCGCCTGCCCAGCGCCTCGGCGCGGCCATAATCCCCCATCTCCTCCAGCCCGAAGGACTGCATGCCGAGCACGGAATGATAGCCTGGCATCGACTTTTCCCAAGCCGGCAAAGCCCGCGCGATGCGGTCGCGCAGCATGCGTGCATTGCCGGTGAAGAAATCGATCTGGTGCCCGGCCTGCAGCGCCACCAGATCGCCGGGAAGATCGATGGTGAGATCCTCCAGTGCCTGGCTCGCCTGGTGCCAGCGGCCTTCGACCAGATGACCGAGTGCTGCGACATGCGCGCGTTCGCGCGAATTTCCGCCGAGCCTGGCGGCTGCCTGGAAGCATTCCTTCGCGATGGCAGTCGCTTCTGTCTCCGTCGCCAGCGCGAACAGCCAGCCCTTGAAGACATGCGCCATGACAAAGCCAGGCGCAGCCGTGATCGCCTTGTCGGCCGAGCCGACCGGATCGCCGACGAAGCGGGAAAGCTCGGCCTGCGCCTGCTCATAATGCTCAAGCGCTTCCGCGTTGGCGCCGGTGAGCTCGAATCCCAGACCGTCCTTCATTGTCGCGTCCTCGTGCCGTCTATCCAGGCAGTTTACCACGCCTTTGCGCAGCGGCTAATCTCGTCGCCGGAACCATGGGATGGACTTGCAGGACAATGGTCGAGAACGAGCCGAAGAAGATCGATTCCACATTCCGGAACGGGACGATGATGGCACTTGGCGTGCTGCTCGCCTTCTCGCTGGGCTTTGTCGTCCAATGGGTGTCCGCTCCGGCGACATGGCAACTGATCGACGTGGCGGCGCTGGTGCCGATGCTGGCAGGCATAGCGCTGCAGCTGAAGGCGCTGCACGACCTGCTCGACCATGACTCGCTGCTGCTCGCCAACTACCGGCGCGCCTGCCGCTTTTTCATGACCGGGGTCCTGCTCACCGCAAGCGGCGTCGCGATCGCCGTGATCATCGACGTATTCCGGATCGCCGAAAGATCGTGACGCTCAGGCGGAGCGGGTCGCGATCGTCGCCACCCCGGCTCCGACCAGAAGCGTGCCGCCGGTGCGATTGAAGATCGTGATGGCGCGCGGGCTCGAAAACACCTGCCGCGCACGTGAGGCGACCAGCGCATAGCCGAGGACATTGGCGAAGGCGAGCATCAGAAATGTCGTCTCGAAGATCAGCATCTGGGTGAGGAAGTCGCCGTTGCGGTCGATGAACTGCGGCAGGAAAGCGACGAAGAAGGTGATGCTCTTCGGGTTGAGAGCGGTGACCAGCCAGGCATGCGCCATCATCTTGGCCGCCGACGCCGCGTCCGTACGCGGTTTAGCCTCCAGCGTCCCGCCGGCGCGGAAGAGCTTTATGCCGAGATAGACGAGATAGGCGCCGCCGATCCATTTCAGGATGGTGAAGATGGTGCCGGAAGCGGCAAGCAGCGCGCCGATGCCGAGCATCGAGAGCGTCATCGCCGTGAAATCGCCGAGCGCCACGCCGACGGCCATGGGCAGCGCGGTGCGCCAGCCCTGTCCGAGCGCATAGGACACGACCAGCAGGATGGTCGGGCCGGGAATGACGAGCAGGACGGCGGAGGCGGCTGCGAAAGCCGCCCAGGTTTCGAATGCCACGGGAAGACTCCTTCTCCAAAGATGAGGATAAATCCCGCGTCGGCGCGCGTTGTAAAGCGAAAAGCTGCTGGCCTTTTGACACAGCCGGCAGCTTCGGCAGATCGGCGCTCAGCCGGCGCGCTTCAGCACGCCGTTGCGGCCTTCCGCGATTCATCGACGAATGGGCCGAGCACTCGGCCGCGCGCATGGCGAAATGGCCGGAGCAAAGCGAGGAGGAGCGCAAGCAAGCGGCCATCGAAGTGATCCGCAAGTGCCCCCGCCGCCGACAGGCACGACGGGAATAGCCGCCGGTCTCAGGCAACCGGTTTCGTCAGGTACTCTTGCGCGATCTGCCGCATGCGCTTGACGTCATAGACCGGGCCGTGGCCGCCATAACCCTGACTGACCGCCAGATCGAGGATACGCTGCATGGTGACCCGGTAGACGGCGGGGTCGGAGTCCGGCAGGTCGTCGATGAGCTGGTCGTCATAGATCGCATCGCCGGAGAGGAAGGTGCCGTCCCGCTCGTCGAGCAGCGCGATCGAATCCGGCGAATGCCCGGGCAGGTGCAGCACGCGGAAGGCGCGGTCGCCGAGATCGATCGTGTCGCCTTCATCGAGGATGCGCGTCAGCGACGCCGGACGGATCGCGTAGTCGGCCACCGTCCAGCCGGGCGCAGGAAGGCGCGTCACCGGCACGTCGAGCTTTGCGAGCGCGCCGGCGTAAGTGATTTCGGCGGGCATGGTGGCGAAGGCGGCGCCGCTTTGGCGCGGCCCGGCGCGCTCGGCGAACTCGTGCAGCGAGCCGACATGGTCGAGGTGGATATGCGTCGCCATCGCGATCAAGGGCTTGCCTGGCGTCAGCGGCAGCACCGGTGCGAGCGGCGCCAGACCCATGCCCGTGTCGACGAGGAGATCCGCGTCGCGGCCGCGCACGAAATACATGTTGGCGCTGAGATAGGGATGCACGTAGGGCTCCTCGACGCGCAGTACCTGTTGCGTAACCTCCGTCAGACGGAACCACCTGGCATCGTTGCTCATTTCTTATCCCGGAAAGGGGCGGGGCGCGCCGTTCGCGCCTTCAACCTTCATCAACCATGTTTTGCCATGTTCGATGGCAGTGCAAGATCGGTCGAATCCATGTCCCGCGTATCCCGTCTTTCTTCCCAGCAGCCTGACCTCGGCCGCCGCCGCGCCATGTTCGGTCTCGCGGCCTTCTCCGTCGCCGGCCTCGCCGGCTGCACCCGCAGCTTCGACGTCGGCGATTTGGGCGGTGCCGAGCTCGATTATTACACGACGGCCTCCATCCGTCCGCGCATCAGCGTTGATTCCGGCATCAGAAATCCGGAGCTGATGTATGCGTCGATGACGGACGGCCCGTTCGTGCTGCCGCCGATCCCCTACCGGAAGATCCCGCCGCAATATGTGCGCCAGAACGTCGTCGACCCCACGGGAGAGGCGCCGGGCACCATCGTCGTGCATCTGGCCGAGCGTCATCTTTATTACGTCCTGCCCGGCAACGAGGCGATCCGCTACGGCGTCGGCATCGGCAAGGAAGGTTTCGTCTGGTCCGGCCGCGCCGTGATCCAGTACAAGAAGACATGGCCCACCTGGACGCCGCCGGCCGAGATGATCTCGCGCAAGCCCGAGCTCGAGGAGTATCGGGGCGGCATGGAAGGCGGGTTGGAAAACCCGCTCGGCGCACGCGCGCTCTACATCTTCAAGGACAATCAGGATACGCTCTTTCGGGTGCATGGCTCGCCGGAATGGTGGACGATCGGCACACAGGCTTCTTCGGGCTGCGTGCGCATGATCAACCAGGACGTCATCGACCTCTATAACCGCGTGCCGGAGCAGACGCCGATCGTCGTGGTGTAGCCAGCTTTCGCGGCGAAAGTGCCTTGGGCGCTGTTTTCTGCCCGACGCGGCGCTCCGGCGTTGCCTCATCGGTCCTCCTCAACTGTGCTGTCGCCAATCTGCGACGGCGGCAATTGGCGAAAATCGTCATGACAGCCAATCTCCCCCCTCGTGGGGGAGATGTCCGGCAGGACAGAGGGGGGCGCCTCGCGCCGTCCGGTTCCAGGCGTTTGCAGCCCCGCTTTAGCTAGGCTGTATTGGCGCGGCAAGCTCGGGTTCCTCCGTTCTGCTTTGCAGCAGCCGTTGCACCGCCGCCGGCGACGCGTCATCTTCCTGCAGATAGAACTTGCTGGAGGACGCGGCATGGCAGGCAGTTTCGTCATCGCACAGGGCGGCGGCCCGACCGCCGTCATCAACCAGACGCTGGTCGGCGCAGTCAGCGCCATCAAGCGGCTTCATCCCGGCGCAAAAATCCTCGGGGCGCGGCATGGCGTGCGCGGCATTCGCGACGGCGACCTCGTCGATCTCGGCGCCGTCCCGGATGAGCGGTTGAAGCTGATCGCCAATACGCCGAGCTCGGCGCTTGGCTCCACCCGCGACAAGCCGGACGCCGCCTATTGCGACCTGATCCTCAAAGGCCTGAAGCAGGCCGATGCGCAGGCCTTCATCTATATCGGCGGCAACGACACGGCCGGCACGCAGCAAATCCTGACCGACGCGGCCGGCGGCTCGATCGCCTTCGTGCATGCGCCGAAGACCATCGACAACGACCTGGTCGAGAACGATCACACGCCAGGCTTCATCTCCGCTGCCGAATTCGTCGCCGGCGCCTTCAAGAGCGTCGACCTCGATTTTCGCGCCCTGCCCGGCATCTATGTCGCGATCGTCATGGGCCGCCATGCCGGCTTCCTGACGGCTGCCTCCGCCGCCTGGCGCGATGCCGGCGCCGGTGACGGTCCGCATATGATCTACATACCCGAGCGCCCCTTTGCGAAATCGCGTTTCGTCGACGAGGTGAGAGGCACGCTGGCGCGCCACAAGCGCTGCATCGTCGCCGTTTCCGAGGGCGTGTCGGGCGAGAGCGGGCGCTCGCTGGTCGAAGAGCTGATTCCGCCGGAAATGATCGAGCGCGACGCGCATGGCAATGTGCGGCTGTCGGGCACCGATCTCGGCCAGGCGTTCGAGCGCATGCTGGCCGATGGCCTTCCGGGCAAGCGGGCGCGTGTCGATACGTTCGGCTACCTGCCGCGCGGCTACATCGGCGCCATCAACGCCACCGACGCGAAGGAAGCCTTCGACGTCGGCGCCTTCGCGGCCGAAGCCGCAGGCAAGGGCGGCGGCTCGGTCGCGCTCCAGCATGAAGGCGGCCGCACCGTGTTGAAGCTGATCCCGCTCAACCGCGTGGCAGCCAAGACGCGGCACATGCCGGAGAGCTTCATGAAGCCTGGCGAGAACGACCTCTCCGAAGCGGGGCTAGCCTATTTCCGGCGGCTGATCCCGGAAAAATTCGAGACCGGGAAGCCGTTCGTGTAGGGCTTGCGGCTGGCGCATCGATCCTTCCAATCGCAGGCGTCGCAGTTTGGCGAAAGCGGTGCGGCCGTCCGATCTCCCCCTTGTTGAGAGGGAGATGTCCGGCAAGACAGAGGGGCGCGCCTCGCGCCAACGCTTTCAGTTAACGCGATCTCGCTCTATGCCGGCCGCGCCGGTATGCTCAGCCCGCGCTGCACGGCAGGCCGCGCCACGCCGCGCTCCAGCCACGCCGCCACATTCGGGAAGCTGTCGAACTCGACGATGTCACGCGCGCCGTAGAAGCCTATCAGATTGCGCACCCAGCCGAGCATGGAGATGTCGGCAATGGTGTATTCGTCACCCATGAACCATTTGCGCCCTTCGAGCCGCGTGTTCATGACGCCGAGCAGGCGCTTCGACTCGTCGCGATAGCGATTGAGCGGCCGCTTGTCCTCGATGTCCTTGCCGGCGAATTTGAAGAAGAAGCCGAGCTGCCCGAACATCGGACCGATGAACGCCATTTGGAAGAACACCCACTGGATCGTCTCGTAGCGGGCGGCGGCATCGGCCGGAATGAACTTGCCGGACTTCTCCGCCAGATAAAGCAGGATCGCGCCGGATTCGAACAAGGCCAACGGTTTCCCACCCGGTCCATTGGGGTCGAGGATCGCCGGGATTTTTCCGTTCGGATTGAGAGAGAGAAATTCCGGCGTCCAGCTTTCGTTCTTGGTGATGTCGACCAGGTGCGGCTCGTAAGGCAGGCCGGTCTCCTCGAGCATGATCGACGCCTTCACCCCGTTGGGCGTGGGGAGCGAATAGAGCTGGATGCGGTCGGGGTGCCTGGCGGTCCAGCGTGAATTGATCGGGAAGGCTGACAGATCGGCCATGAAATATCTCCAGAGCGGAAGCGAGGCGTAGTCTCGGCAACGAAAGCGACAGGGAGGTAGGTGCCCACCTGCGCCCGGTCAATCGGCCGCTACAGCATGTCTCCCGAAAGTGTGCGCGGTTTCGGGATAAAGACATGCGCAAAATCAACAGACTAAAGCGTGTCGCGTGAATCCTTCTTTGCGCGACACGCTTTAGAGCAAATCCAGGAAACGTGGACACCGGTTTTCCGTCCGGATACCGGCGGGGGAACCCGCCGTTTTTGCGACAAGTCAAAGGCTTAGGGCAGGTTCGCGATTCTACCTATCGCGAAACTGCTCTAGGCGAAATTCGCCCGGGCCGCGCTCAGGCTGCCTTGACGGCAATCACCGCATTGTGCCCGCCGAAGGCGAAGGCGTTGCTGATCGCCGCGCGCACGGGCCGCTCCCGTGCCACGTTGGGCGTCACGTCGAGGTCGCAGTCGGGATCTTTCTCCCGGTAGCCGGCGGTCGGCGGCACGATACCCTCGCGGATCGCCATGACGCAGGCGATCAGCTCCAGCGCGCCCGACGCGCCGAGGCAGTGCGCGTGCAGCGATTTGGTCGAGGAGACCGACAGCCGGTCGGCGTGCGCGCCGAACACGTTGCGGATGACCTGGGTCTCGACCTGATCGTTGAGCTTGGTGCCGGTGCCATGCGCGTTGACGTAGTCGATGTCCTCGGGCGCCAGCCCGGCATCGGCCAGGCAGGCGCGCATCGCTGCGGTCGGCCCTTCGACCGTCGGCGCGACGATGTCGGCGGCGTCGGCCGACAGGCCGGCGCCAGCCAGCTCGGCCAGCACCGTGGCGCCACGCGCCTGTGCATGCTCGGCGGTTTCCAGCACGACCACGCCCGCCCCCTCCCCGAGAACCAGCCCCTGGCGGTCGGCCGAGAACGGACGGCAGGTGTCCGGCGCAAGGATGCGCAGCGCATCCCAGCCCTTGAGAACGCCCCAGATGATCGGCGCTTCGGTGCCGCCGGCGACCACCACGTCGGCGCGGCCGAGCCTGAGCTGGTCGAGCGCCACGGCAAAGGCATTGTTGGACGAGGCACAGGCCGAGGTAACGCCGAGCACCGGCCCGCGCAGGCCGTAGACCATGCTCACCTGTCCGGCGGGTGCCGAGGGCATGGCGCGCGGCACGCTGAAAACACCGACCCGCGGCTTCCCTTCGATGAAGAGTGCCCGATAGCCTTCCTCGATCGCTTCCCAGCCGCAGACGCCGGTGCCGATCACCGCCCCTACCCTGCTCCTGTCCATCCGCTCCAGCGCCAGGCCGGAATGCCGGATGGCCTCGCCGGCGGCGAGCACCGCGAGCAGGCTGAAACGGTCCATGGTGATGAGGTGCTTGCGCTCCACCGCATGATCCGGCAGCTTTCGGATCTCGGCGCCGGTGCGCGCCTTCAGGCCGTCGAGCGGGACGGTGGTGAGCTCGCCGATCGCGCTATGGCCTGCACGCATAGCCTGCCATATCGAGGCGACGTCGGTCCCTAGCCCGCACAGTCCGCCAATGCCGGTGATGACGATCCGCGGCCCGTCAGGTCGCCGCATAATTCGTGGTCTTGGCTTCGAGCAGGGCGCGCACGGCGGTGACGATGTCGCCGACGTTCTTCAGCTTGCTCCACGCGTCCACCGTGTTCATCTCGACCTCGATGCCGTACGCTTCCTCGATGTCGAAGATGATCTCGGTCAGCTCGAGCGACTGGATGCCAAGCGAGGAAATGCTGCTCTTGACCGTCACAGCTTCGCCGGTATCGGGCTGCGCGGCGGCGCTGATACGCTTGACGATATCGTCCGCCAGGGGGTCGGTCATACTGTTCACAATGAGCCTCAAAATTCCGGCACGGATGGCCGATCGTCGCTTCGCGGGCCGTTAATGCAGGAAATTGCGGCCTTCGCAAGAATGCCGCCCATTGAAACGGAAATGCCGTCGCGCAACAAGCGCGATCTGGAGAAAGTTCAGAAAGCGTTAACTTTACGGCATGAACCAGGCGATACCGGCAGAACTGCAGCGCGTCGCGGGCAAGGCGGCCCTCGAAGTCAGGGCGAGCGCCGGCCGCTCGCGCCTTGCCCGCCTGTTCGAAGAGGGCGCGGCCAGAATTCGCATGCCGACGCCGGAAACGGATGCTTTCGAGGCGGTGCTGATCAACACGGCGGGTGGCCTCACCGGCGGCGACCGGCTCGCCTGGGAGATCGAAATCGGCAGCGGCGCCTCGGCCGTCGTCACCACCCAGGCATGCGAAAAGGTCTATCGCGCCGGCGCCGGCCGGGCCGAGGTGGCTGCGACGCTCCGGATCGGCGCAGGCGGGCGGCTCGCATGGCTGCCGCAGGAAACCATCGTCTTCGACCGCTCGGACTTTGCCCGCAGGCTCGAAGCCGATCTTGCGCCCGGAGCTGCCGCGCTGATCGTCGAAGCGACCCTGTTTGGCCGCCTGGCGCGCGGCGAGAGCGTGGTGCAGGGCAGGTTTCGCGACCGCTGGCGCGTTCGGGCAGGCGGCAGGCTGGTTCACGCCGAGGACTTCGCGCTCGGCCCTGACATTGCTCGCAGCCTGGGCCGCAGCGCGGTAGCGGACCGCGGCACGGCAGTCGCAACGGTTCTGTTCATCGCCGACGACGCCGGGCGGCACCTCGACGCCGCCCGGTCCATCGCCGGCGACGCGGGTGGCGCGAGCTTCTGGTCGATCGCCGGGACTGGCAAGCTTCTTGCGAGGCTTGTCGCCGGGGACGGTTATGCCTTGCGCCGGCGCCTCGTGCCGCTCGTCGAATTGCTCAACGGGCGGGCAGGCCTGCCCAAAGTATGGTCACTCTGAACTGCCGGCGTCGCATGAGTGGGGATTCACGCGACGCGCCATAGGTTTTTTTGATTTTGCGCATGTCTTTATCCCGAAACCGCTGCAAACTTTCGGCGGGCATGCGCTGGGGAAGAACGGATGAACCTGACGCCGCGGGAAAAAGACAAGTTGCTGGTGGCTGTTGCCGCAATCGTGGCGCGCAGGCGGCTGGAGCGCGGCGTGAAGCTGAACCACCCCGAAGCGATCGCGCTGATCACCGATTTCGTCGTCGAGGGGGCGCGCGACGGCCGTTCGGTCGCCGAGCTGATGGAGGCCGGCGCGCATGTCGTCAGCCGCGATCAGGTCATGGACGGCATTGCCGAGATGATCCACGATGTCCAGGTCGAGGCGACGTTTCCGGACGGAACCAAGCTCGTCACCGTGCACCAGCCGATCCGCTGAGGAGGGATTTCCATGCTCGAGCTGAGACCGAACTGCGAATGCTGCGACAGGGATCTGCCGCCGGCGGCAAGCAATGCGGTGATCTGCACCTTCGAATGCACTTTCTGCACCGACTGCGCCACGAACGTGCTCGCCGGCACTTGCCCGAACTGCAGCGGCAACCTCGTTGCCCGCCCGATCCGGCCGGCAGCGATGCTGAGGAAATATCCGGCTTCGACCAAGCGCGTGCTGAAGGCCGAAGGCTGCGCACCGCGCCGGGCCGCGTGAACCGGGATCAGAGGAATTTCGCATGCTGAAGAAATCCGCACTAACCCTACTCATCCTGGCGGCGACGGTTGCGCCGGCCTTCGCGCATCTCGACCCGGCCGAACACGGCTCGTTTGCCGCCGGCTTCTCGCATCCGCTTTTCGGCCTCGATCATATCCTTGCGATGGTTGCGGTCGGCCTGTGGGCAGCATTGCTCGGCGGCCGCTCCGTCTTCATGGTTCCGACGGCGTTCGTCGGCACCATGATGGCGGGTTTTGCCGCGGCGCTTGCCGGGCTGGGCCTGCCCTTCGTCGAGCCGGTGATCGCCGCTTCGGTTGTGGTGATCGGATTGCTGGCGCTGGTCGCGCTGCAGGTGCCGACAATCGTCGGCATGGTGATGGTCGGCTTCTTCGCCTTATTTCACGGCTACGCGCACGGGGGAGAGTTGGGCGGCGCCGGCGCATGGTCTTTCGCGGTCGGCTTTGCGATAGCCACGGCCCTGCTGCATGCCATCGGCGTGGGCATCGGCCTCGGGGCCGGGCGGCTTGCCGGCGGCCCGGCCGGCAGGATGGTCACACGCCTTGCCGGAGGCCTGACCGCGCTGGGCGGGCTCTGGATCGCGGTCGGAGCCTGAGCATGGCAAAGCTGCTCGACGAAAAAATTTTCGTCCCCGGCCAGGTCGTCACCCGGCCGGGTGAGATCGAGCTCAACGCCGGAGCCGTCACGGTCAAGCTGAAGGTCGCCAACAGCGGCGACCGCCCGATCCAGGTCGGCAGCCATTATCATTTCTTCGAGACCAACGAGGCGCTGCGTTTCGATCGCGATCGCGCGCGCGGCATGCGCCTCGACATCGCGGCGGGAACCGCCGTGCGTTTCGAACCTGGGCAGGAGCGCGATGTCACGCTTGTGCCGCTCGCCGGAAAACGCGAAGTCTATGGCTTTCAACAGAAAGTCATGGGGAGGCTATGATCAGGATCCTTTTGGCGCTTATGGCGGCGCTCGCATTCACCAGCATTGCCGCTGCGCAGGACGAGCCCGACTGCAAGAATCCGGAGACCCAGTTCGACATGAACGCCTGCGCCGCGCTCGACTACGAGGCGGCAGACAAGGAGCTGAACGCCGTCTGGAAACAGGCGCGCGCTGCGGCGGAGAAGGTAGACGAGGACCAGTGGGAAGACTCCCTGCGTGGCGCGGAGAAAGCGCTGGTTGCGGGTCAGCGCGGCTGGATCGCCTATCGCGACGGCCAGTGCGAGCTCTACGGCTTTCAGGCGCGCGGCGGCTCGATGGAGCCGATGCTGGTCGCCGGCTGCAAGGCTGAGATGACGCGTGCCCGCACCAAGGAGCTGCGTGAGTTCATCACCGGGCCGTAATGAACCCGTTTCCCGCATCTGGAGCCTGACATGCCTGCAAGGATTTCCCGCGCTGCCTACGCGCAGATGTTCGGCCCGACCGTCGGTGACAAGGTACGGCTCGCCGACACCGAGCTCTTCATCGAGGTGGAGAAGGATTTCACCATCTATGGCGAGGAGGTGAAGTTCGGCGGCGGCAAGGTGATCCGCGACGGCATGGGACAGAGCCAGGCGACGCGCGGCGAAGGCGCCGTCGACACGGTCATCACCAATGCGCTGATCGTCGACCACACCGGCATCTACAAGGCCGATGTCGGCCTGAAGGACGGTCGCATCGCGGCGATCGGCAAGGCCGGCAACCCGGACACGCAGCCGGGCGTGACCATCATTGTCGGCCCCTCGACCGAAGCGATTGCCGGCGAAGGCAGGATTCTCACTGCCGGCGGCATGGACGCGCACATCCACTTCATCTGCCCGCAGCAGATCGAGGAAGCGCTGATGAGCGGGCTAACCTGCATGCTCGGCGGCGGCACGGGCCCGGCGCACGGCACGCTCGCCACCACCTGCACCGGCGCCTGGCATGTCCAGCGCATGATCGAAAGTTTCGACGCATTCCCGATGAACCTCGGGCTGGCCGGCAAGGGCAATGCCTCGCTGCCGGCTCCGCTCGAGGAAATGATCCTCGCCGGCGCCTGCTCGCTCAAGCTGCACGAGGACTGGGGCACCACGCCGGCCGCGATCGACAATTGCCTGACCGTCGCCGATCAGTACGACGTGCAGGTGATGATCCACACCGACACGCTGAACGAGAGCGGTTTCGTCGAGGACACCGTGCGCGCCATCCGGGGGCGCACCATTCACGCATTCCATACCGAAGGTGCCGGCGGCGGGCACGCGCCCGACATCATCAAGGTCTGCGGCCAGCCGAACGTCATCCCCTCCTCTACCAATCCGACGCGGCCCTACACGGTCAACACGCTGGCCGAGCACCTCGACATGCTGATGGTCTGCCATCACCTGTCGCCGTCCATTCCCGAAGACATCGCCTTCGCCGAGAGCCGCATCCGCAAAGAGACGATCGCGGCCGAGGATATCTTGCACGATCTCGGCGCGTTCTCGATCATCTCCTCCGACAGCCAGGCCATGGGCCGCGTCGGCGAGGTCGCGATCCGCACCTGGCAGACCGCCGACAAGATGAAACGCCAGCGCGGAAGCCTGCCGCAAGAGACCGGCGACAATGACAATTTCCGGGTGAAGCGTTACATCGCCAAATATACGATCAACCCGGCGATCGCGCACGGCCTCGCGCACGAGATCGGTTCGGTGGAAGTGGGCAAGCGCGCCGACCTGGTTCTATGGAACCCGGCCTTTTTCGGCGTGAAGCCCGAGATGGTTCTGCTCGGCGGCTCGATCGCGGCTGCGCCCATGGGCGATCCGAACGCCTCGATCCCGACGCCGCAGCCGATGCACTACCGGCCGATGTTCGCGGCTTACGGCAAGCTGCGCACCAATTCCTCGGTGACCTTCGTCAGCCAGGCCTCGCTCGACGCCGGCATTGCGGCGAAGCTCGGCGTGGCCAAGAAGCTGCTGCCGGTGAGAAACACGCGCGGCATCGGCAAGGCTTCGATGAAGCTCAACACGCTCACCCCGCATGTCGAGGTCGATCCCGAAACCTACGAGGTGCGCGCCGACGGCGAGCTGCTGACCTGCGCTCCGGCTACGGTGCTGCCAATGGCGCAGCGCTATTTTCTTTTCTAGAAGCGAGGGCAGGATCGGGACCGCGGCAGGGAGCGCGGGTCGATGACGTGGCTTTTCCGGCTGGTCTTCGCCGCCATGGCGGCCGTGCCGGGCCCGATACGCCCACGCAAGCCCTCGCTGCTTCGGCAAGCCGCTGGACGATCCTGAAGAGCGGCTTTACGACCATTTCGATGGTGGCGGTCATCGCGCTGCTTGTCGTCTCGTTCATCAAGCGGCAACGCCGCGCCTAGGAGGAATGCCGCCTGTGATCGTCGTCATCGCCACGTTGACCATCAAGCCCGGAACGCTCGAAGCGATCCGGCCGCATGCCGAGGCCTGCATCGCACAGACGCGCAGGGAGAAGGGCTGCATAGCCTACGATCTCAATACCAGCCTGACCGATCCGAACACGCTGGTCTTCGTCGAGAAATGGGAGACGCGCGAGGATTTGACGGCGCACTCCAGGCAGCCGCACCTCGTTGCCTGGCGCAATGCCAGCGCACCGCATCTCGTCTCGCGTGTCATCGAGGTCGTGCATCCGGAAAAGGTGGAGACCTTCTGACGGTGGCGTGGCGCGAGAAACGGTATTAGATTCAGCTCATGGGAAAGCATGAGAAGATAACGCTACAGCTCTACGATCGCGACTTTGTCGTCTGGACCAAGGACCAGGCTGCAAAGCTGAGGAAACGCGCGCACAACGAGATCGACTGGGACAATGTGGCCGAGGAGATTGAGAGTTTGGGGCGGAGCGAGCGGCGGGAAATCGAAAGTCGTTTGGCAGTGCTGATCGCACATCTGCTCAAATGGGAGTTTCAGCCAGGGCAGAGATCCAACAGCTGGCAATCGACTATCTCCGAGCAAAGGACGTGGATCTCGAAGATTATCAAGGGAAGTCCCAGCCTTCGGCGGTTTCCGAACCGAGTCTTCAATGAGGCTTACGCCGACGGATTGGAAACCGCAGTGAGGGAAACGGGGCTGAAGCGCGAGCTGTTCCCCAGCAGCGCGCAATTCAATGCAAGGCAGGCGCTGGACAGCAGGTTTTGGCCAGGCGTTGCAGCCGGCCCGCTCGGCTTGCTGAGGGACTGACATGTACCAGGCGGTCGGTTCCCGTGGCTCGCGCGTCAGCCGCGTGCTCTGGATGCTGGAAGAGTTGGGCGAGCCTTATGAGTTCGTGCCGGTGAAGCTTCGCTCGGAGCGCGCCTACGAGCTCAACCCGTCCGGCAAGGTGCCGATCCTGATCGATGGCGATCTGAAGATCACCGACTCCGCCGCGATCTGCGTTTATCTGGCCGACAAGCATCCCGAGAAAGGCCTCGGCTCCAATCCCGGGCTTGCGGGCCGCGCCGAGATGGACAGCTGGATGCATTTCGCCCAGTCGGAATTCGAGGCGCCGCTGTGGAACAAGCTGCGCCACCGCTTCCTCCTGCCGCAGGAATTGCGCGTCGATGTCGGGCCGGCCGCGGCCTATGATTTCGGCAATGAGGTGAAGGCGCTGGAGCGACGGCTGGAAGGCCGCGACTACGCGCTCGGCAACCGCTTCAGTGCCGTCGACATTCTGCTTGGCGACATGGGCAGCTGGGCTCGCGCCGGCAAGTTCAGGATCGAGTCCGATCGCGTCAATGCCTATCTCGAACGCGTGCTGGCGCGGCCTGCACGTGCCCGGTCGCAGGAGAATGGCGGCGCGTTTGCGAAGGGCGGAGGCATCGCATGAAACTCAACCTCAACACCGACTTCACTGCCCTGCCCCGCGCCAGCTCGGTCGCGCCGGCCGGGCAGTCGGCAAGCATCGAGCCCTTCGGCTTCGCCACGCTCGCGCATGACGAGCGTCATCTACGCCGCCGCGTGATCGTCCTCGACAGCGGCGACAAGGTGCTCGTCGATCTGGCGGAGCCGGTGGCGCTGCATCACGGCGACCGGCTGGTGCTGGAAGACGGCCGCCAGGTGGAGATCCGCGCTGCCGAGGAGGAGCTTTATGCGATCCACGGTCGTTCGACCGCGCATCTGGTCGAACTTGCATGGCACATCGGCAACCGCCATCTCGCCGCGCAGATCGAGGAAGGCCGTCTTCTCATCCTGCGCGACCACGTCATCAAGGGCATGCTCGAGGGACTGGGAGCACAGGTGGCCGAAACGGTCGAGCCTTTCGTGCCCGCGCGCGGCGCCTATTCCGGCAGCCACGCGCACGGACACGACCATCACCACCACGACCACGACCACGACAATCACGGCTCCGGGCATGGCGAGCGCGACCGCTTCGGCCGGCTGCCGGGCGATCCGCACTACGGCCACAACCATGACTGATCGGCGCGCAGCGTTGCTGCGCCTGATCACATGGCTGTCGCCGGTCTTTCCCGTCGGCAGCTTCAGCTACAGCCACGGCCTGGAGCAGGCCGTGCATGAACGGCGCGTGCGCGATGCGGCGAGCCTCGAAGAGTGGCTGGCGCAGCTGGTCGAGATCGGCTCGGGCTGGAACGACGCGGTGCTGTTCGCCGAAAGCTGGCGGCGCGCGCATGATGGCGGCGATCTGGCGGAGATCGCCGAACTGGCGGAAGCCCTGGCGGGTTCGGCCGAGCGTCACCGCGAGACGGTCCTGCAAGGCACCGCTTTCTTGAACGCAGTCGCGGCCTGGCCGCACGCAGCGATGACGCGCGTGCGTGCCGATTGCGCCTACTGCGTTGCCGTCGGCGCAGTCGCCGGCGCGCATGGCGTCGCCTTGCCGGATGCGCTCGTCGCTTTCCTCCAGGCCTTCACCTCGAACCTGACCCAGTCCGCGATCCGGCTGAATGTCATCGGCCAGTCGGATGCCGTGGCGATCGTCGCACGGCTCGAGCCGCTGCTGCTTGCGACCGCTGAGCGTGCGTCAATTTCGGGCCTCGGCGATCTCGGCGCGGCGACGGTGCTTTCCGACATCATGGCGATGCGGCACGAGACGCTCTACTCGCGGATCTTCCGCTCGTGATTTTTGTCGCGGCCGCAATCGGCATCGTCTCGATCGCGCTGGCACTGCTGCATGCCTATTGGGCTTTCGGCGGGGTCTGGCCTGGAACCGACAGCCGATCCTGCGCGCTGGCGGTCGTAGGCTTCAAGGGCGTCGACCGCATGCCGCCTGCGCCGGCCGCCTTGGCGGTGACGCTCGCCCTCATCATCGTCGCATGGATCGCGCTGTCGCTCGGCGGACTGGCGCACGACATATGGTCGCCGGTGCCGTTGCCCCTGCTCGGGCTGCTGGCCGCCGCTGTGTTCCTCGGTCGCGGCATCGCCGGATACATGCCCGCCTGGCGCAGGCTCGCGCCCGAGCTTCCTTTCGCGCGAAACGATGTGCGATATTTCTCGCCGCTCTGCCTTGTCATCGGCAGCGGCCTTCTGATCCTTTCACTGCGGGGATGGACGACATGAAATCGAAGAACGGGCCGCTGCGCGTCGGCATCGGAGGCCCGGTCGGCTCAGGCAAGACGACGCTGACGGAAAAGCTCTGCAAGGCGCTGCGCGATGAATTCTCGATCGCCGTCGTCACCAACGACATCTACACCAAGGAAGACGCCATGATGCTGGCGCGCCTGCAGGCGCTGCCGGAAGAACGCATCATGGGCGTCGAGACCGGCGGCTGTCCGCACACGGCGATCCGCGAGGACGCCTCGATCAACCTGCAGGCGATCGCCGAGATGAACAGGAAATTCCCGGACCTCGACATCGTCTTCATCGAGTCGGGCGGCGACAACCTGGCGGCGACCTTCTCGCCCGACCTTGCCGACCTCACGCTCTACGTCATCTCGGTCTGCCAGGGCGAGGAAATCCCGCGCAAGGGCGGACCGGGCATCACCCGCTCCGATTTCCTGGTGATCAACAAGAGCGACCTCGCGCCTTATGTGAACGTCAATCTCGACGTGATGCAGCGCGACGCCGACCGCATGCGCGCCGGGCGCCCCTGGGGCTTCACCGATCTGTCGCGCGGCAAGGGCCTCGACGCCGCCATCGATTTTATCCTCGAGCATGGCGGCCTGCGCACGGCGCAAAGCGCGGCCTGAGAGCTGCCGGCCGGCGGTGGCCCAGAACTTTGCCGTTGCCGCGCAAACCGCGGCGCGGCATGCTTGATGCATCTGGAGGATCGCCGATGAACGTCCACCGCACGAAAGAGACGCTGAGCAATCTGCCTTTCTACGAGGAGCGCGTCGATCTCGCCGCCGCCTTCCGCTGGACCGCGCGGCTCAACATGCACGAGGCGGTCGCCAACCATTTCTCGCTGGCGGTGAACGATGAAGGCACGCGCTTCCTGATGAATCCGAACCAGGTGCATTTCTCCCGCATCAAGGCGAGCGACCTGCTGCTGATCGATGCCAACGACCCCGAGACGATGAACCGTCCAGGCGCTCCCGACCCGACGGCCTGGGGCCTGCACGGCTCGATCCATCGCCGCGTGCCGCATGCACGCTGCGTCATGCATGTGCATTCGATTCACGCCACCGTGCTCGCCTCGCTCGCCGATTCGAGATTGCCGGCGGTCGACCAGAACTCGGCGATGTTCTTCGGCCGCCAGGTGGTCGACGACAATTACGGCGGGCTGGCTTTCGAGGAAGAGGGCGAGCGCTGCGCGCAGCTGCTCGCCGACCCGAAGGTGCAGATCATGATCATGGGCAATCACGGCATCCTGGTCATCGGCAAGGACGTCGCCGAAACCTTCAACCGCATGTTCTATTTCGAGCGCGCCGCCGAAACCTACATCAAGGCATTGTGGACCGGAAAGCCGCTGCGCCATCTGTCGGACGCGGTGGCAGGCAAGGTCGCCGACGAGATGGACCACTATCCCGGCCAGGCCGACCGGCATCTGGCGGAGCTGAAGGCGATCCTCGACGAGCAGGAGCCTGTCTACCGGCAGTAGAGCAAATCCAGGAAAAGTGGAAAGCGGTTTCCGTCCGGATTTGCGGCTAGTCTAACCAGGGAACTGGAGCGTTTCGCGATTCTACCAATCGCGAAAACGCTCTACAGCATGTCTCCCAAAAGTGGCCCCGGTTTTGGGATCAAGACATGCGCAAAATCAAAGACCTAAAGCATGTCGCGTGAATCCCAATTCACGCAACATGCTTTAGTCATTCGCAGCGACGGCGTCTCGCCGCCCTGAGCCCGTCGAAGCGGTGCGCGCGGGACGCGCACCCTCCATCAGCTCGCAGCCGACGACAGCCGCTGCGCCGGCTGCTTCAGGTTTGCCGCGACGAAATCGGCGATCAGCGTATCGGTGAAGCGGCGCGTCTCATCGTTGCGGATGGTGTTGTAGCCGAGCAGGTCGGAGCTGCAGGCAATGACCGCGGCGCGCGACACATAACCCTTCATCTCCAGGCCCCAGCGCTCGCAGCGCACGCGGTAGTCGCGACTGACGCGCACCTTCAGATGCTTCAGCGCCGGCGACTTGTATTTGCGCACCTCGTCCTCGCCGTCCCACTGGTGGTAAGCGCCGTCGAGCGCATGCACCTCCACATCCGAACCGCCGGCACGCAGATCGGCGGCGATCTCCTGGGTGCGTTGCAGCGACAGATTGCGGTCGAGCACGCCGTTGACGACGAGCACCGGCGCGCCGGTCGTCTCGACGCGGTCGAAGCGCGGCGCGGTCGGGCCGTAGAAAGAGATGTGCCCGGCGAAACGCTGGCCGTCGCGGGCGAATGCTTCCTGGATCTGCTTGTAGGCGGTGAGCACCGAGACCATGCCGCCGTAAGAAAAGCCCATGACACCGATGCGATCGGCCATCACGCGCTCGTGGCGGGCAAGGAAGTCGAGGCCGGCAAACGCATCTGCGAGATACATGCTCTCGGTGACGCAGAGCGCGCGCAGATTGTCGAGGCGGTTCGCCATGCCGCGTGCCGCGTAGCAGTCGACCACCAGCACCGCCACGCCCTGCGCCGCCAGCCACGCGGCATATCTCAACTCGCGATTCTTGATCACACCGCCGAGGCCGTGACACACGACCAGGCCGGGAAAGGGTCCGTGGCCGAGCGCCGGTGGCGGCAGGCAGAGCAGCGCGGTGGTCGCGATGCGCGGGATTTCGGGACGGAGAATGTCTTTCAGGACGACCGGGTTGCGGCTGTCGAGCTCCACCTCGCTGAAGGCAGCTATCATGCGTCGTCCACCTCGGAACATCCCGATGCCTCAGGCGATAACCCGAATTCGCCCGTATTGTCCAATGCCAAGGTCGCGCGGAACTCAGCGCCAGCCGGTCAAATCCGCGTCAGGTGACGATCACAATTGATGACGCGGGGAGAAAATCAGTTCATCTCGCGCAGGGCACAGAAAATCCCAATCGTTTGAGCTTGTTAGACGGCGCTCCGCCTCGCGCGCGCGTCAGCGCCCCGGCGGCACGACCTCGTAGCCGAGCGCCTCGGGCTCGTCGTCGACCATCTCGGCCGGGAAGCCGGGCGCGAGGATCGAGAGGCCGGTCGCCGCTTCGAGCCGGCGGATGATGTCGTCGGAATTGGCGCGCTCGCCAAAACGCGTCTGCCCGTCGCGAAAGATCTCGATCATCAGCGGCGAGATCTCGAGCGGCACCTTCGCGTCGTCGGCGAGCTTCTGGAAGAGGCCGATATCCTTCAGCACCAGATCCATCGAGAAGGAGATGTCGCGCGAGCCGTTGAGGATCATCTGGCTCTCCGTCTCGTGCACGAAGGACGTGCCCGACGAGATCAGAATAGCTTCGTAGGTGGTGGCGAGATCCATGCCCGCCGCCTTCATCGTGACCAGTGCCTCGCAGAGCGTGAGCAAATTGGCCGTGGCGAGATAGTTGGTCATCACCTTGAGCGTCGAGGCCGTGCCGATCGCGCCGGTGTGCAGCACGCGCCGCCCCATGATCTTGAGCAGTGGCAGGACGCGCTCGAACACCTCGCGCCTGCAGCCGGCGAAGATCGAGATGTTGCCGGTCGCGGCGCGATGCACGCCGCCCGAGACCGGGCAGTCGACTGCATCGCCGCCGCGCGCTTCGACCTTTCGCGCCAGCCGCCTGATCTCGTCGGCATCGGTGGTCGACATTTCGAGCCAGGTCTTGCCGGGCGCCATCGCCTCAAGGACGCCGCCCTCGGCTTCGAGCACGGCGGCCGACGCCTTCGGCGACGGCAGGCAGGTGATGATGACGTCGCACGCTTCGGCCAGAGCGCGCGGCGTGCCGCCTGCCGTCGCGCCGCGATCGAGGAACGGCGTCATCGCGCCGGCATCGAGATCGCGCACGCTGAGATCGACGCCGTTGCGCAGCAACGTGCCCGCCAGCTTGCCGCCGGCGTTTCCCAACCCGATGAATGCGACTTTCATGAAGTTCCCCCGAAGCGCTGCGCGATCATCGTCGCCGCGGAAATACTTCACAAGCCTGCAGGGGGAATTTTGGAGGCTTGGATCACGGAGCGGACCGACCCGCTCCCGCCGACGTTGCGAGCGGCAAGACCGCTCGCTCCGTCGAGGGACATCGCCCGGATCGCGAACGACCCGGGCTATGTCTTACTTCTTCTTGGCAGCCGGCTTCTTCGCGGCAGCCTTCGCAGCGGGCTTCTTCGCTGCAGCAGCTTTCGCAGGTGCCTTCTTCGCAGCGGCAGCCTTCGGAGCAGCCTTGGGAGCTGCCTTCTTCACTGCCGGTTTCGCGGCGGCGGCTTTTGCCTTCGCCGGAGCTGCCTTGGTAGTCGTAGCTTTCTTAGCCATGCTAAGTCCCCTGTGATTCGCGGTGTCAACTAGAACGTTCTGTCATACAACCGTCAATACTTGGTTTCGGTTCTGAGCCCCAAATCACATCAGATTTCCTTCGTCGGGCAAGAATTCTCTCCGCATTCGGCATGTCGTTGGTGTCGATCCACCGTCTTGCCGCCTCCTGCGAGCGTCCGTGCTCGTGCCAGCGCGCGACGAGGCGGCGCTCGATTTCGTCGCGCGGCACGTCGAGGAAGACAGTAAAGTCAAACAGCGGCGCGAGCCTCGACCACGGTTGCTCGTCAAGCAGCAAGTAGTTCCCTTCGACAATGAGAAACTTCGTCTCGCGCCGCACGATGACGGCCGCGGCGCGCGCGAGCTCCATCGTGCGATCGAAGACGGGGATGGCGACGTCGCGGTCGGCGGCGCGCAGTCGCACGAGCAGCGACTCCAAACCGTCGACGTCGAAAGTTTCCGGCGCGCCCTTGCGCTCGGAGAGTCCGAAGCCGGCGAGCACCGCATCGTCATAATGGAAGCCGTCCATGCCGACGACCGCCGCGGTGTCGCGCGGAAAGAGCGCGGCGAGTTCGAGCGCCGCGGTCGACTTGCCGGCGGCGGGCGGACCGGCGAGCGCGACGATGAAGCGACGCGCATTCGCCGCGCGGCGGAAGATGGTGGCGACGATGTGGGCGATCTCCGACATGCTCTTCTGCGCCTCCTGCAATGACTTGCCCGCCGATCGGCCGGCACGACGCAGGCGGGCTTTGCCGCTCGCCCTGATCTTCGTGATCGTCGCCGTGCTCGTCGTAACGCGCTCGATATTGATCGAAGTGCAGCGCGACAACAATGCCGGCATCGACCAGCTGGCGAAGTGCTGGCGGATGAATGGGGTGAAGGCGGTGCGGTCTCGCGCCTCGGCAGGGATGAGAGGCGGGTGCGCGACGACGCCGGCGCTTTTCTGCCCGCGTGCGGCAGGCCAATCGCTTATGACGGGGAGGCCAGGCACCTCCATTGCGTCGCGGCTTTCCTGAGAGGCCGGGGCTTCTCCCCGCCCCTCGCCTCTATCCTCTCCCCGCCCTCTTCGACAGGCTCAGGACGGGGAGAGAGATCGTTCCGGCGAAGGCGCTATTGCGTGCCGGCGCCGTGCTTCTCGATCAGCGCGCGCGCCTCGGCGACCAGCGCCTTGCCGTCGAGGCCCTTGGCGGTCATCTCGGCCTCCCACTGCTCGATCAGCGGAGCCGCCGTGTCGAGCCAGCGCTTGCTCTCGGCCTCGTCGAGCGTGACGATGTTGTTGCCGAGTTTTTGCGCGATCTCGAGCCCGACCTTGTCGCCGCCGTCCATGACGCGGCCCATCATCGCTGCGGTCTCGATGCCGGAGTTGGCATCGATCACCTTCTTCAGATCGTCCGGCAGCCGGTCATAGGCGCTTTGGTTCATCGCGAAGACGAAGGTGGCGGTGTAGAGCCCGTGCTTGCCGGAAAAGCCGGTGTGGTTCTTCACCAATTCGGCCACCTTCAGCGCCGGCGTGACTTCCCAGGGAATCGTGGTGGCGTCGATGACGCCCTTCGACAGCGATTCCGGCACCGCCGTGACCGGCATGCCCACGGGCGCGGCGCCGAGCTTCTCCAGCATCTGGTTCACCACGCGCGTGCCGCCGCGGATCTTCAGCCCGTTCATGTCTTCGAGCTTTGCGACGGGATTGCGCGAATGCAGCAGGCCGGGGCCGTGCGTGTGCCAGGCGATCACCTTCACGCCCGCGAACTCCTTCGTGCAATGCTTCTCGCAATATTCCTGGAAGGCTTTCGACGTCGCCTCGCCATTGGTCATCACGAACGGCAGCTCGAACGCTTCGGTCGAAGGGAAGCGGCCGGGCGTATAACCGATGACGGTCCAGATCAGGTCGACGACGCCGTCCTTGGCCTGGTCGTAAAGCTCCGGCGGCTTGCCGCCGAGCTGCATGGCCGGATAGAGCTCGACCTTGATGCGCCCGCCGGAGTCGGCCATCACTTTTTCCGCCCAGGGCGTCAGCGCCTTGGCGGGAATGGTGGCCTGCGGCGGCAGCATCTGGTGCAGCTTGAGCGTGACCTCCTGCGCGAATGAAGTCGTGGCGACAAGCGCAGCCGCCGCGAACGCGGCAGCACCTGCCAGAATGGATGAAAATCTCGACATCCCGATATCCTCCCATGGCTACGGAATTGTTATAGGATAGAACATTTTCTGGAATACGCCAACTGGCGGCGTATAAAAGGGCAATGGGCAATAGGCAGTAGGGAAGGCAACGTTGCGAATATGCGTCGGCCGCTCGACAATCGCCACCGCTAATTCCTACTGCCTGCTGCCGACCGCCTGCTGCCCCATTCGAAGAGAGACACCATGACCACCGCAACGATCGCCAAGCCACCTTACCGCGCCGACCATGTCGGCAGTTTCCTGAGGCCCGAAAAACTCAAGGCGGCACGCGCCGCGCATCTCGAGCAGGGCAGGATGTCGGCCGAGGAGCTGGCTCAGCTCGAGGACGAGGCGATCCGCGGCGTGATCCGCATGCAGGAGAATGCCGGCCTGCTCGCCGTCAGCGACGGCGAGTTCCGCCGCGCCTGGTGGCATTACGACTTCATGGGCCTGCTCGAGGGTTTCGACATCATCGCGCGCGAGGGCGGCGGCATCCAGTTCCACGGCGTCACCACCAAGGCCAAGGTGCCGGTGGTGACCGGCCGCCTCGACTTCCCCGCCGATCATCCAATGCTTGAGCATTACAAGTTCGTCGCGGCCAACACGAAGGTGACGCCGAAGATCTCGATCCCCGGTCCGAGCGCACTGCACTTCCGCACCGCGCAGGACGACATCCATGTCGCTGCATATAGGAATGACTCGCCGGAGTTCTTCGCCGACATCACTGCCGCCTACAAGAAGGCGGTCCAGGCTTTCTATGATGCCGGCTGTCGCTATCTGCAGCTGGACGATATTTTTTTCGCCTATCTCTGCGATCCGAAAATCCGCGCCGAGCGCAAAGCCAGGGGCGAGGACCCGGACTGGCTGATCGGCCAATACGCCGCGATGATGCAGGGCGCGATCGCCGACCGGCCGAAGGACATGCTGATCGGCATGCATATGTGCCGCGGCAATTTCCGCTCGACCTGGGTGGCGGAAGGCGCCTACGACCCGGCAGCCGATGCGATCTTCAACCAGACCGATGTCGACATCTATTTCATGGAGTACGACACCGACCGCGCCGGCGGGCTCGAGCCGCTTCGGCTTCTGCCGAAGGGAGGCAAGCGCGTGCTGCCCGGCTTCATCACCACCAAGACGGGCGAGATCGAGAAGCTCGACGATTTGAAGCGCAAGTTCGAGCTTGCCGGCAAATATGCCGACATCGGCCAGCTCGGCATCGCGCCGCAATGCGGCTTCGCCTCCACCGAGGAAGGCAACGCCATCAGCGAGGACGACCAGAAGCGCAAGCTGGATTTGGTGGTGCGGACGGCGGAAGCGGTGTGGGGTGGGGTGGATAAGTGACAAAAGTGAGCAGTGAATGATGCCGAGCGCCCGGCCATTCAAAGCCATGCGCCACCACTACTCACTATTCACCCGCCGCCGTCAGGCGGCCGCGACCGCCTTCTCGCGGAAGAAGCTGAAGCATCCGCGGCCGACGCTCTTCGAGCGGTAGAGCGCTGCGTCTGCCTTGCGCAAGAGCTCGTCGGTGGTGATGCCGTCGATCGGCGCGAGCGACACGCCGATCGACACGCCGATCGTGACGCTCTCGCCGGCGAGCTCGTATGGCCGGCCGATCTCGTTGACGATGCGGCGCGCCAGCACGCCGGCGTCGGCCTGCTCGCGGATGCCGGTCTGCACGATCGCGAATTCGTCGCCGCCGAGCCGCGCCACGGTGTCGTTCTCGCGCACGCTGCGCTTCAGGCGCCCGGCGATCGCCACCAGCAGATCGTCGCCGGCCTGGTGGCCGAGCCGGTCGTTGACCGGCTTGAAGCAGTCGATGTCGAGGTAGTGGTAGTGGACGGCGACCAGGCCGCTGCGTTTTGCCAGCGCCACCGCATTCTGCAGCCGGTCGGCGAAGAGCGCACGGTTGGGCAGGTCGGTCAGCGTGTCGTGATGCGCCATGTGCGCGATCATCGCCTGGTTGCGGCGATCCTCCGTCACGTCGAGATAGGTGGTGACGAAACCGCCGCCCTCGATCGGCGCGCCGCGGATCTCGAGCACCATGCCGTTCGGCCGCGTGCGCTCGTAATGATGGGCCTTGCGCTCGCGCGCCAGCGCCATGCGCCGCTCGACCTGGTCGTCGACATCGCCCGGCCCGTATTCGCCGCGCGAAGCATTGAAGCGGAACAGTTTTTCCATCGAGGGCGGTCCGCCGGCAAACAGCTCGGGCGGATAGTCGAGCATCTCCTTCTGCCGCTCGTTGCAGAGCACGAGCTGCAGATCCTCGTCGAAGAGCGAGATGCCGCCGGGAAAATTCTCGATGACGGCCTCAAGCAGCCGCACGCGCTCGCGCAGCGCATCGACATAATCGGCAATGTGATTGACCGCGCCGGCCAGCTCCTGGAGCTCATAGACCGACAGGCGGTCCATCGGCTTCGGTCGGTCGATCAATCCGTCCACCTCTGGAGGCGAGGCATGCCTGCCTAATGCCCAATGTCCCAGCGTAAAGGCTACGGAAGGATGCTTACCTTTGAATTAATCGGCGGCAGCTTTCGCTACGCGAGGCTGCAGGCGCGTAGAGCGCCGCGCGGAGAGAAGCTCCCCTTCTGGACCGGCTCATTCCTTCCAACACAAGGGGGAAGGAAGGGCGCCCTTCACTTCCGCGCAAGATTCTTCGTACATCTTCTTGCCAAGGTTCGCTGTCAAAGGCGACTGCAGGTCCGCAACGGCAACCCGTGGGGAGGTTCGCCGTTTCTTCAGGCGTTCGATTTCAGGGCGGGGTTCTGATCCTTGGCATTTGTCTTTGAAGGCCGGTCTTTTGCCCGCGGCTTCGTCGCGCTGCTGCTGGCGGCAGCACTTGCCGCCTGCACGACGGCGCCGGAGCCGCGCATCATCCGCGCGCCGACCTCGACCAAATATGCAGCGCTCGTCGTCGATGCCGGCAGCGGCAGGATGCTTTACGAGGCCAATTCCAGTGCGACGCGTTACCCGGCCTCGCTCACCAAGATGATGACGCTCTATCTGCTGTTTGAGGCGATCGACACGGGCCGCATCTCGAAGGCGACCGAGATCCCGGTGTCCGACCATGCGCGCGGCCAGCCGCCGTCAAAGCTCGGTTTCAAGAAGAACCAGACGATCGACGTCGAATCGGCGATCCGCGCGCTCTGCGTGAAATCGGCCAACGACGTCGCTGTTGCGGTCGCTGAATATCTGGGCGGCAGCGAGGATGCCTTTGCCGGGATGATGACGGCCAAGGCGCGCGCGCTCGGAATGAACGGCACGGTGTTCCGCAATGCGTCGGGCCTGCCCGACGACGGCCAGCGCACCACCGCGCGCGACATGGCGGTGCTCGGCATGGCGCTGCAGCGGCGCTTCCCGCACCACTATCCCTATTTCTCCGCCACGCAGTTCGCGTATCGCGGCAAGATGGTCCAGGGTCACAACGAGCTGTTGAAGTCGATGCGCGGCGTGGACGGCATCAAGACCGGCTACATCCGCGCCTCGGGCTACAACATCGTCACCTCGGTCGCGCGCGGCGGCCGGCGGCTGATCGTGGTGGTGATGGGCGGCGACAGTGCCCGCGCCCGCAACGCCCACGTCGCCGAGCTCATCGAGCGCTATCTGCCCGACAGGGGGCGGAGCGACCCAGGCAACCCGCTGGATCTGTTTTAGCACCTCTCTCCCCCGGCGGTGGGAGAGATAGCAATCCTTGGGCTGGGCATTGGCTCAAGGCATGTCGCGTGAATTGGGATTCACGCGACATGCTTTTAGACTAGGTCTTTGATTTGCGCATGTCTTGGTCCCAACACCGGGGCCACTTTTGGGAGACATGCTGCAGGATTGCTTGTGGGGGGAGGCGCTAATCTCCGAGAGGGAAGCATTGCCAACCGCCTCGCGTGGAAGCCAGCTCTTTCCCCGGCACATACCGAGCCTTGCACAACCTCAACGTACTCCGGCCACCGTCTCCGCATCGCTGGTATCGTTGTGCACGGCCTCGCGGATGAGCTTGTCGGTCGACGCCTCGAAATGACGCCAGAGGTCCGCGTGCAGCTCGTTGAATTGCCGCCATACCACGGCCTCGAAGAATTTCCGCGGCGCACGCACCATGACCGTCGTGTGGCGCTGGCGCGGCTGGCGGTAGGGCCGGAAGCCGTAGCGCCGGTACAAGGCCACGAACAGTCGGACCGCCCAGGCATCGGGCATGGAGAATTGCAACTCCACCGCCGGATCCTGCCGGCCGAGCTCGGCGAGCCGGGCTTTCAGCCGTTCGCCCGCCGCCCCCGCCGCTTCCCGCTCGCCGGCCGTCGCTGCGCCGAAATAAAGCGCCTCGACCTTGCGAAGCTTCTCGCGCAGTTGCTCTTCAATGCCGCTCATCGATCGCCCCTGCAGCCGATCGCAGCATCGACGGAACCGCCCGTCAACTCGGGCGCCCTCCTGTCCACAGGCTGAAAAGGGCCAGCCCGAGCGATCGAACAAGGGCGCAGCTTGACGCGCAGGTCGCATAGGTATAATTTCCTATGGCCTTGATGGCGAGGCTCTACGAGTGAAGAAGACCGCATGCCGGCACGGAGATATGACGGCGATCGCAGGGGATATTCGCCCGTTCTGGCGGAGCGCATTTGCCACGCGCTGGCGGAGGGGCGCAGCCTGCGCTCGATCTGCAAGGACAAGGGCATGCCCACCGAGCGAACCACCTATCGCTGGCTTGCCGACAACGCCGAGTTCCGGGCGCGTTATGCCCTGGCCCACGAGCTGAAGGCGCATTTGTTCGTGGACGAAATTCTCGAAATCGCAGACAGCGCCGGCGGGGAATGGATCGACCGGGATGGCCGCCTGGGGGACGACAGCATCAGACGCGCCAGGCTTCGCATCGGCACGCGCAAATGGATGCTCGCCATCCACGGGCCGGTGAAATACCGGGGCTGGCTCTCCGGCGAGGTGCCGGTGACCGGCGTGATCCGGGAGATCGTCGAGCCGGCGAGGAAGAAGGCAGCGAGTGGCGAATAGGCCTTGCGCTGCCATGGCCATCGAACCTGATCGCCGGCGCCAGTCTTCGCAGTTGAAGCGCGCCACCGCATCGGCTATGTAACCCGCGGCCCGCACCCGTAGCTCAGCAGGATAGAGTGTTGCCCTCCGAAGGCAGAGGTCGTGAGTTCGAATCTCGCCGGGTGCGCCATTTTCTCTCATATTTCCGGGCACTTAGCAAGATCGTTTTTTGTTCTCGCCGCGCCCGAATCCGTCGCGGAAGCACCACGGAAGCAGCGTGAGACGTAGTCTGGCGTGCTGCGGCGTAGCGCGCGTGAGACGTGCGAGCGAAACGCGCAAGCTCAGACATTCGCTTCTGTGCGATGCTTGTCTGCTGCCGGCATTCCTTCGCGCGATGGCATACCGTTCGAGCAAGAGTTACGCGCGTGATGGTTTTTGCGGTGAGAATGGGGATCTCGGTTGCGCGTGATCGATCGAACTGGGATAATGTCTGGTCTACGTCGATTGACCGACGCGAGGTCGCCGCGTTAGTAGCGCACTTGATGCACCCGTAGCTCAGCTGGATAGAGCGCCACCCTCCGAAGGTGGAGGCCGCACGTTCGAATCGTGCCGGGTGCGCCACCTACGCTAGGCTGCGACCGCTAACCCTACGATGCGATGCCATACGCATGTGCATCCGATCGTCCTCCCACGAGGTGCCGCCCCAGCGTTGATGAAATTGATAACTACATTTCCGCTGGGGCGCTATGATATTCGAGCCGCGCACTCGCGGCAGCGTCCGCCGGCATCCGAAACTCCGCAAAGCCACTACGACCGATCGCAGATGGTGGGCTGAGAACGACGAAACCGAGATCTACAAGCGCGAGGAGGTCGGTGTCGTCCTCATAGACCAGCATAAGTGCCGCGGCTGACGCATGTGCGTGTCCGCCTGCCCCTACAAGAGGATCTACTTCAACTGGTCTTCCGGAAAATACGAGAGGTGCACGCGCTGCATCCGCACGTTGAGGCGGGTATCGGTCGCGACGAACTACTGGACGCTCAGGCCGCACTTAATGGCAAAGAGAAACTTCTCGATCAATGACGACGGCCGTTGCCAAACGGCATCTGCCAAGGTTCGAAGCGGGTTCTTATTGCGGCGGCGCGGGTTGCGGTGAGCCACCGAAGCCGAACCAGCCGGTGGCATAGCCGATCACGATCAACACCACGGCTAAGGCGATCAAACCTAACCAGAGGTTCCTGCCCGAGAAATTCATCGTTGGCTCCTCCCCCGCCTGTCGCGAGATTAGGGGTAGGTACTGATCTACGCTTCAGCGCAGTGCACCACCCCAAATGTACAGTAGCCCAAGTGCGGACTCTTGAGAAGACGATCAACGAATCCATGACATCGCGTTACGGGTGCGACTGGCCATCAAAGTGAAGCACGCCTCAATGTTCAAGCTCTCGAACGATCGTGTCTCGCAGCCGGGCAGCAGCGGGGTTCAGGTCAGGTGCCTCGATCAGCGCCATCTCCGTGTCCTTCAGGTCGGGAAGTCCAAGAGCTTCATCGTTGAGAATGGCGAGATCCGTTGGCACCATCTCCTTTGGCAACACGGTGATGCCGAGGCCCGCACGAACGGCTGCGTGCGTGCCGGCCAAGGAGCCGCACGTATAGGCGACACGCCAAAGGCGCCCCATCGTGTCGAGCGTATCGGTTGCCCGCTTGCGGTAGACGCACGGCCGCGGCGAGACGATGAGCGGAAGCGGGCCCTCTGTCTCTGCGATCTGCCGGTCGGCGGCGACCCAGACCAGCGGTTCCCGCCACACGCGGATGCCGCCCATCGCGCCTGAGGGCTCCCGTTTGACCAGCGCGATCTCGAGACCGCCAGCCCGGAAGCGCTCGAATACCTCGAGCGTCAACTCGCAGGTCACTTCCAGGGCAACCCGGGGATGGGCGCGCGCGAACTTGGCCAGCACGCTCGGCAGGTGGCTGGTCGCGAAGTCCTCTGGCGCTCCGAGGCGAACGACGCCGGAAAGTTCGCGCTCGGTAAAGCGCCCGACCAACTCGTCGTTGAGGCGCAACAGGCGCCGGGCGTGGTCCAGCAGCAACTCTCCCTCGCTTGTCAGCGACAGGTGTCGGGGAGTCCGTTCGAGCAGCTTCGCCCCGAGGCTGTCCTCCAAACGCTTCATTTGCAGCGAGATGGCCGACTGGCCGCGCCGCAGCCGCTCGGCGGCCCGCGAGAACCCTCCGCATTCCACAACGGTCACGAAAGCGCGCAAGAGGTCGGGATGGATATTCATGCACGCATCCATGATGTCATTGACGATCGCAATCTTAGCGTCGAGAACAATCAATTTCAACAATTCATCCTTGGTCTCTATCCTGCCTTCGTTCAGAGACGCACTAGGAGGGATCGATGATGAGCACTCGGCTCATGTTGGAAGGCCTTACCGACTTGGAGAACCCGTCCGGGAGGCATGGCGCCGTTCCGGTCACAGTCGCCTTCGGTGACGGCATCGGGCCGGAGATCATGAAAGCCAGCCTCAAGGTCCTGATTCGGGCCGGCGCGAACATCGCCATCGAACCGATCGATATCGGAGAGCGCCTCTATCTTTCAGGCAACACCTCCGGGATCGGACCGGAAGCCTGGGATAGCCTGCGGCGCACCAGGGTCTTCTACAAGGCGCCGATCACGACGCCGCAGGGCGGCGGCTACAAGAGCCTCAACGTGACGGTGCGCAAGACCCTCGGCCTGTTCGCCAACGTCCGGCCCTGCGTCGCCTATCAACCCTTTATCGCGACGAAGCATCCCGGCATGGATGTGGTCATCATTCGCGAGAATGAGGAGGATCTATATGCGGGCATCGAGCATCGGCAGACCGACGAGGTCTACCAGTGCCTGAAGCTGATCTCGCGGCCGGGTTGCGAGAAGATCGTCCGGTACGCTTTCGAGTACGCGCGCGCGCACGGCCGCCGGAAGGTCACCTGCTTCACGAAAGACAACATCATGAAGATGACCGACGGCCTGTTCCACACGGTCTTCGACGAAATCGCCGCTGACTATCCCGGTATCGAGAACGAGCACTGGATCGTCGACATCGGCGCAGCGAAACTGGCGGATACGCCGCAGGCCTTCGACGTGATCGTTATGCCCAATCTCTATGGCGATGTTCTGAGCGATGTAGCCGCCCAGATCGCAGGCTCCGTCGGCCTCGCGCCGTCGGCCAACATCGGCGAGCAATGCGCCATGTTTGAAGCGATCCACGGCAGCGCACCGCGGCGAGCCGGCCAGGATGTGGCCAACCCCTCCGGCCTTCTCTTAGCCGGTGTCATGATGCTGGCGCATATCGGCCAAACCGAGGTGGCCAGACGCGTGCACAATGCCTGGCTCAAGACGATCGAAGACGGCATTCATACCTATGATGTTTTCAAGGAAGGCGTATCCAAGCAGAAGGTCGGCACAGCAGCCTTTGCCGAGGCCGTGATCGAGCGGCTTGACCATACGCCGAAGACGTTGCGCAGTGTCGCGCCTGGCGCTGCGTCAAAGCCTTTCGCCGTGCCGCAGGCCCGGCCAAAGAAGCCGGCTAAGAAGGAATTGGTCGGGATAGACGTCTTCGTCCATGCAACCAAGCCCGTGGACGAACTCGCCCGCGATATGCAGGCGGCGACCAACGAATTGTTCGCGCTCACCATGATTACCAATCGGGGCGTCAAGGTCTGGCCGGATGGTCTGCCCGAGACCTTCTGCACCGACCACTGGCGCTGTCGCTATCTCGCGCGGCCGAGCAAGCAATTCAACAAAGCGATGATCGTGGAACTGCTCAAGAATCTCACCTATACGGGTGTCGACTTCATCAAGACTGAGCATCTTTACAATTTTGATGGGGAGCCAGGTTTCTCACTTGGTCAAGGTCAATGAAGAATTCGCGCTAGGCTCAGGACCTGTTAATTCGTTAATTGGCGGGCGAGTGTGATTCAGAGTGGTTGCAGTTGATGTCGTCCTTGCGCGCTTGCTCGCGCTCCATCCCAAGCGGATCGATCTCTCGCTCGACCGCATGTGGTGCCTTCTTGGCCGGCTTGGCCATCCTGAGCGCCGCCTGCCGCCGGTGATTCATGTTGCCGGCACCAACGGCAAGGGTTCGACCGTTGCATTTCTGCGTGCGATCTTGGAAGCGGCTGGGTTCGGCGTACATGTTTACACCTCGCCGCATCTGGTTCGCTTCAACGAGCGCGTCCGTCTTGCACGGCTGGGTGGCAGCGTGCTGGTTGAGGATGACGAACTGGCGGATGCCCTTGCGACCTGCGAACGCTTGAATGCCGGCGATCCGATCACCTTCTTTGAGATCACCACGGCGGCGGCTTTTCTGCTCTTTGCACGCAATCCCGCCGATGTGCTTCTGCTTGAAGTAGGCCTGGGTGGACGGCTCGACGCGACGAACGTGGTCGACTGCGCGCTCGCGACCGTAATCACTTCTGTCTCGCATGACCATCACGAATTTCTGGGCGATACGATCGAGCTGATCGCGGCGGAGAAATCGGGCATTCTCAAACGCGGTGTGCCGGCGATAATCGCACCGCAGTCGCAGCAGGCGCTCACGGTGATCGAACGACACGCCGAGCGTCTCCGCACGCCGCTGCGGATTGGTGGCAAGCACTGGAGAGCGACGCCTGATCGCGACCGCATGGTCTTTCGGGACGGCAACGGAATCATGGAGCTGCCTGCGCCGCGTCTGGTTGGCCGTCATCAGCTCGATAACGCAGGCACGGCGATAGCAACGCTACGCTGCATTCATGCGCTCAGGATTCCGGACACAGCCATTGAGCAGGGGCTCACCAGCGTCGAATGGCCAGCTCGCATGCAGCGCCTCGCCCGTGGCCGGCTCGTAGAACTCGCGCCGGAAGGCGCTGAACTATGGCTGGATGGCGGCCACAACCCTGACGGCGGCCTTGCGGTGGCGAACGCTCTGGCCGATCTTGATAGGCGCGTCTCGCGGCCGCTCATACTCGTCGTCGGCATGCTCGCGAACAAGGACTGCCAAGGCTTTCTCATGAACTTCGCCGGCCTTACCCGTACCGTCATCGCAGTGACAGTCCGGCAGGACACGGCTTTGCCAAGCGAGGAGATCGCGCATATAGCTCGCGGCATCGGCATTTCGGCGGAGACCCGCGACAGCATCGCGGAAGCGATTGCCGCCATCACCGCGCTTGGCCTCGATCCGGCACCGCGAATCCTCATCACCGGTTCGCTCTATCTTGCCGGAGAGGTGCTTGCCGCGAACGGCCTACCATCCACTTGAGTGGTCAGACGTGGCGCATTTGGAAGGGATGCCCTGCCACTGCTTGCTTAGAAATGCTCGTCGCGAATAACCTCGACGTCGGAAACCACCACGATCCCGGCGTAGTTTTCGAGGAGCGGCTGCGATTGTTCGACGATCAGGTTCGCGATCTCTTCGGCAACGATGACGATGATGAGCATGTTGCGGAACACGTCCGAGAGATGTCCTTCATCTCGGACGCCGCGGTTGCCGCGGCCGGAGACGTCGGGCACGATGGTGTAGCCCTTGGCGCCGACCGCCTCGATCATCTCGATGATCGCGCGGGCGCGCGCGGCCTCCACGACAATATCGATCCTCTTCTTCCGGTAGAGCTGCACCATAGGGATGTTCCTCTTGCTTCACATGCCTGCAATCCATTGTGCGGCCGCGTGGTAGAGTGGGATTCCGACGATCAGGTTGAACGGGAACGTTACGGCCAAGGACAGGGGGACATAGATCGCCGGATTGGCCTGCGGCAATGAGAGGCGCATCGCCGCGGGAACCACGATATAGGAAGCGCTGGCCGCGAGCACGGCGACAAGCGTCATGCCGCCGAGAGAGAGGCCGATGGCATGGGATGCGAACAGCCCGATTAAGGCTCCGATGAGAGGCATATAAAGGCCGAACGCCACCACCGGCCAGCCCACCGCTCTGAAGTCGTGCAGTCGGCGTCCGACAAGCAAGCCCATGTCGAGAAGGAAGACGGCAAGCACGGCCTTGAACGGATCGACGATGGCCGGCGCCATAACGGTCATGCCATTGTCACCAGTGATCCAGCCGATCGCCAGACTGCCGCCGAGCAACACGACGCCGCCGCTCAGGAACACCTCGCGGGCGACTTCTCTCGAAAAGAAAGGCGCGCTCGACGTGGTCGGCGCGGCGGCGCTAGAGCGACGAGCAAGTAGAAGGCCGGTCACGATGGCCGGCGTCTCCATGAGGGCGAGCATTGCCACCACGTAGCCCTCGTAAGGTATGGCACGGTATCCCAGAAAGCCGGTCGCCGCGACGAAGGTCACAATGCTGACGGAACCGTAGTGCGCCGCGACGGCGGCCGCGTTCGGAATATCGAGCCGTGTAGCGGTGCGGAGCAAGGCATAAGCAAGAACAGGCAGGCTGAAACTGAGCACGAGCGCCAGGGCCATCGCGACCGCGACTGTGCCGGCCACGCCGTTGGTAGCGAGCTCAACGCCGCCCTTGAAGCCGATCGCCAGCATCAGGTAGAGCGACAGGCCCTTGCTGATTGGCTCGGGGATGGCGAGATCGGATTTGAGCCAGCCGGCGGCGACACCTAAGGCGAAGAACAGCACCATCGGTGACAGGAGGTTGCCGATGGCAAGCTGGAGCAACGTATCCACAAGGACGCTTCCTATTGTATGCTGGTCAAGATGTGAGAAAGGAATTCAAAGTGCTCGGTCGCGTTCGGCAGGTCCAGTGAGCGCCTCCCACGCTCCAGTCGCTGTGTTCCACGTCAAGGGTTGACCGATCAGGCCCGGGAACAACTCTCGCAGCCGCTCGGTATGAAGCAAAGCAGAACGGCAGTTGTCGTCCGCATCGAAGACAGGAATAAACTGCAGAGTCCTGGGCTGTTGGTGTGGCGCCTGCTCCTCGATCAGGGCTGACACCAGTGTTTTGCGTGTCGTAACGAGGTCGGATGATTTCCTTGCATGATCAGCATCAACCCAGCACAGGCACCATATTCCACTCACGCCGACGCTTTCGCGAATCTGGAATTGGCACGCGCGAGAAGCCAAGCCCACGCCGCATATTTCAGGCAGCGCGTCCACCATCACGGGGTCTATCCATACTCCGACCAACCGCCGGTCCTGTTGCGCATGCACTGTCGGGAGCCGCGCGCGCTGAAATGCCAGAAACTCTCCCGCCTCCCGGCAAGCGCGGGGAACGTCATCACTGGACCGGACCAGGAGCAAGAAGCAGTTGGCGAAGTCTGACACCGGCAGCACTCCTTGATTGCCCCTCTGGCGTCGGGCGGTTCGTATGCGTCTGGCGGTATGACCCGGTCAGGTCGCGCCATCGCCTTCCGGACACGGGTGACCAGGACATGATTAACCGTTATTGCCCCTACATACGAACTTCATAACACGATATAAAAGACACGAAATCAGTTTCGCACTTTCCTTATAGGGGCTCTCGCGGATGCAGGCAATGGCAAACTCCAAATCTGATACCTCCTCTGCCAGCTGGACCTTTCTGACCAACCACGCCCATGTGCTGCTCTGCCTGGTCGAGAAGCCGGCAGCGAGAATGCGCGAGGTTGCAGTCCGGGTCGGCATCACGGAGCGCGCCGTGCAGCGCATCGTCGCCGAATTGGAGGAGGCAGGGTATCTCAGCCGCATGCGTGAAGGTCGCGCCAATCGCTACCTCGTCCATGACAACTTGTTCCTCCGGCATCCGGTCGAAAGCCATTGCACCATCGCCGGACTGATCGGGATGGTGACCGGAAGACGAGCGCACGCCCAACCCTCTCGCAAAGGCGCTCGCCGGGCTTGACCGCATCTATCTTTGTCTTCGTCGTGGGCGATTGCGGCGAGCGATCCGCTTGAGACGAGACAGGGGCTAGCGCTTGTCGTCGACGAACAGTTCCGTCTTCGCTGCTTCGCTGATCGCCACGACGGCCGGATGGGTCAGTTTGCGTTCGATGGAGATGGCGTAATATTTTGCTGCGACGCTGTCGGCGCGGCCGATGATTTCAGCTTCATATTGGCTGCGAATCTCGTCGGCCAGTACTGTCGGTGCAGGGAAAATACCAGCACCCGCCTTGCCGAAGGCCTTCATCAGCGCGGTGTCGTCGAACTCGCCGACAATGCGCGGTTCGATCTGATGTTCACTGAACCACCGCGTAAGCGCCCCCCGCATGGTTGCGCCATCGCTCGGGATGAGCATGGGGGCGCCGTGGAGGGATCGTGGAAAATCCTTCCGATAGCGTGCGACTAGTGGGCGCACGGCATAGAAGGCGATCGGTGTGCGCCCGAGAGCGTGGCTGTAGCCTTTCACCCCCAGTTCGGAGGGCAGCGGCCGGTCGGCGATCACGAGATCCATCTTGTGGATGGCGAGTTCCGCGAACAGCCGATCCAGCTTGTCTTCCCGGCAGATCAACCGCACACGCCCGGCACTAGTCAGTGCCGGAGCGAGCAGGTGATAGGCCATCGACTTCGGCACGACGTCCGCCACCCCTACCCGTAAGAGCATGTCGCTGCGGCCGGGGCGGTTGCGCACCGTCTCCTCCAGCTCTCTTCCGATCTGGAAGATCTCGTCGGCGTAGGAAAGGGTCAACTGCCCCGCCGCAGTCAATTCCAACCGCCGCCCGGCGCGGCGGAACAGCTCGGTTCCGAGCGCTTCCTCCAGCGTGCCGATCTGGGCGCTGATGGTCTGCGGCGCCAGACGCAGCTGCTCGGCGGCGCGCGCAATGCTGCCGGCCTTCGCGACCTTCCAGAAATAGTGCAGCTGCTTGTAATTCAACACGGCCGGCCAATCCAATCAGCAGTTTTTTTCGACTGAAACACACCGGATTATCTGCTTTTTTTGATGATCGATCAAGCCTAGATACTGCGCGAACTCGGCTGGTGGATGGAGGAATGATGAGAATCGCGATTCAAGTGCGTAACGCGGACCTCACAGAGGAGCTGCGTGAGCATGTGGAATATCGGCTGGCATTCGCACTGTCGCAATTTCCAGAGCACATTCGCGGCGTTGCCGTAGTCTTGTCCGATATCAACGGACCGAAGGGCGGCATAGACAAGCGCTGCAGTCTGCGCGTTCGGCTGAACGGGCGGTCAGATATCGTCATCGAGGAGACAGAGGCGGACTTTCATGTCGCGGTGAATCGCGCCGCGGATCGGGCCAAGCGGACTCTGGGGCGCCGCCTGCGGCGCGTGCGCGACACCTTCAGTGAACGGGCTTCGTGAGGCGGTGATGCGCAGCCCCCTCCATAAGCATCGGTTTTCGGCGCTGGCCGTCTCGGCTTTGAGCAAGGTGCGGGCGCGCACCTGGCTGATCCTGGTTGCCGCCGTTGTCGGGATCCTCGGTCTGGTGACCTGGGCCGGGATCGCGTTGCTGTCCTGGTTGTGGGGGCAGTTTCCGACGGCAACCGAGGCAGGCAGGCGCCTTGCCAACGATGCGGCGACGCAGATCGAACAGGTGGTGCCAGGCCTGAAAGAACAGATCGGACAGTGGGTGCCGGATCTCGCGGAAAACCCGCCGGCGAGCGACGTCAGCGGCACCGATGCGGGGCCCGTGCCGCGCTTTCCCGGCCTGGTGCGCAGCTATTTCGCGCGCGGGGAGAAGACGGTCGAGGTCCGCTATGCCGGGCGCGCCGCTTTTGAGGCCGTGCGAGCGCACTACGTTCAAGGCTTCGCGGCCGCAGGATACGCCCATGAGGTGGTGAATGGATCGCCCGAGGCCGAACATCACCGCTTCAAGCGCGACCAAGAGTCAATCGATCTCTTGCTGTTCCGCCAGGTGGAGGAGCGTGTGGAGATTCGTTTGACGGTTCCGGCTCAGTAGGAATTTGGCGAGGAGTACCGCGAGGACCACATCTCAAACAACCAACCGGAGAAAGGCTATGAGTATGAGTGCTTTGATATACAAGCTGACGGTCGTCCACGGCCAGCTCGACGATGCGATTCGACACGAGCACAAGCGGCGTTTTCCCGACGGCATCAGACTGCTGCGGCTGAAAAAGCTCAGGCTCGCGGTGAAGGATCGCCTGCAGTTGCTCGTCCGCTTCGGTCGGCAGGAGAGGGTTTGAACCATGCGAACCGAGGAAACTGTGGCGGCGATGCCCTGTCCGACCTGCAAGACCGGGTTGGTGCTGTCCGACCGACAAGGCGTCGAGATCGACTATTGCCCGACCTGCCGCGGAGTGTGGCTTGACCGGGGCGAGCTCGACAAGATCATCGCTCGCAGCACCGAAGATGCGTCGCCTGCAGCCCGCACGACCGGGTCGCGCGAAATCCGTGAGCAACGCCACTACGACGATGACGATGATCATCGCAGCTACGGCCACAAGAAGCGCAAGAGATCCTTCTTGTCAGACTTTTTCGACTGAGGGGAAGCGCCGTGCGCGCCACGCGGATGGCCGGACGACGACGGCAGACGTGGAGCATCAGCGCTTCAGGCGCAGCGGCAAGAGGTCAATCGCTTCGCCGCTACGCCGAGTTGGGCGCGTGGGACTATGAAGATTCTGGTCGCAGACATTTCGTGAGGAGCGCCGGGTGAAACGCATTGCGCTTTTTCTGGCAACCAATTTGGCCGTGGTGCTGGTGCTGTCGATCACCCTGCGCTTGCTGGGGGTCGAACCCTACCTCAACGAACAGGGCCTCAATCTCAACGCTTTGCTCATCTTCGCGGCCGTCTTCGGCTTCGGCGGCGCCTTCATTTCCCTTGCCCTCTCGAAATGGACGGCCAAGCGTGCGGTCGGCGCCCAGGTCATCTCCCAACCGAAGACGCCGATGGAACAGTGGCTGGTGCAAACCGTCGCCCGCCAGGCCCAGGTCGCCGGCATCAAGATGCCCGAGGTTGCGGTCTACGACTCGCCGGAGGTGAACGCCTTTGCCACCGGCATGAGCAAGAATGCCTCCCTCATCGCCGTGTCGACTGGCCTCTTGCAGCAGATGAGCCGGGAAGAGGCCGAGGCGGTGCTCGGGCACGAGGTGTCGCACGCCGCCAATGGCGACATGGTGACGATGGCGCTCATCCAGGGCGTGGTCAACACCTTCGTCATGTTCCTGTCGCGGGTGATCGGCCATGTGGTTGACCGGGTGGTGTTCAGGACCGAGAGCGGTCACGGTCCTGCTTTCTTCGTCACGATGATTGTCGCCGAATTACTGCTTGGCGTCCTCGCATCGATCATCGTCTTGTGGTTCTCCCGCCAGCGGGAATTCCGCGCCGACCGGGGTGGCGCCGAGCTCGCCGGCCGGCGGCACATGATCGCCGCCCTGCGCCGTTTGGCGGCGCTGCAGCCGGCGTCTCTGCCGGACAAGATGGCCGCATTCGGCATTTCGGGGACGGCACGGGGCGGACTGATGCGCCTGTTCAGAACGCATCCGGCTTTGGAAGAGCGGATCGCAGCGTTGGAAAACGCGGATAAGGAATTTGCAAGGTGAAGATGAAAGCGGACGCAAGGTGAGCCGTGTGATGCGGTCAATGTGAAGCAGCAGATCAATTGAGGAGATAAGAAGAATGGCTTTCAAGGACGCCTTGCTCCAGTTGAGCAGCTATCCGGAGCCGACGTCGGCCGCGGCAATCGAGCAAGCTGTCGTCTTCGCCGGGGCGCTGGACGCGCGCATCTCAGCGCTCACTTTCAAAATAGAGATTCCGACCGCCCGTAACGTGCTTGCGAATACGCTGCTCGACATCCCGGGAATGGTTGCGGCCGAGCGGCAGAAAAGCGCGGCCAATGCCCAGGCTCTGATCAGCACGTTCAAAGGCATGGCGACGAAGCGCGGCGTTCCACACGAGCAGATCGTCGAGTCGTGCACGACCTCGCAGCTGGCGGCCATCGTGACCGAACATGCCAGGATGCACGATATCACGATGATCCCGATCGGCGAGCAGGCGACGCTTCAGCAATATGTCGCCGAGAGCGTGATATTCGGCTCTGGACGCCCCACGATTATCCTCCCCGAAGTACCAGAACGCAGTGGTTCCTTGTCTTTCGACGTCGTCGGAGTGGCTTGGGATTTCAGCCGGGCCGCGGCACGGGCGGTGGCCGATGCCCTCCCGATCCTGGAGCGTGCCAAGACGGTGCGGGTGGTGACGATCACACAGGAAAAGACGATTGATACGAACCACTCAAGCGCGGACCTGGCGAAGCATCTCGCCTTTCATGGCATCGAGGTTGTCCTGGAGGAGGAAGAGGCCGCCGGGCGGACGATCGGGCAAGCTCTCAAAGAATATACGACCGCGCATGCAATCGACCTGCTCGTGATGGGGGCCTACGGGCACTCCCGCCTGCGCGACTTCATCCTGGGTGGCGCGACGAAGACCATCATCGCCCACCCGCCATCGCCGGTGCTCCTGTCGCATTGAGGTGTCGCGTCGACTGCTGCGCGACGGCGGAGAGCCAGGACGACAACGCCAATGATCATCAACGGCTATGGGCTGGTGGTCTTTGCGGCCGGCACGGAGAGAGCCATGATCTTCAAACTCGCATCCATTCAGGGGTTTTGCGCGCCAGCGGTGCGTCAAAAGAACCCTGTATATTCTCGTTCGCATGCGACTGGCGGTCACCGTCAGCCCACAGCTGCCGGCACCGCCAAGGTGCTGGATCGGCAGCTTGCGCCCCGGCCGCATTCACACTGGCACGTCAATCCTGCCATGGGTCGCACTGAATGTCGCTGGTGCGTCGAGGACGACTTGCCGCGCGACACGGGTTGGCAGCAACTCGGCCTGATACACGCAGTTTACCAGATGAACCGCGCGGAAATCCTGAGAGCAACGGCCGAAACAACTCCTATGATATACGAAGGTATATCGACGCGATAGGCACCGGGCAGCAATGCGGCGTTGGATACGCTCGCCTCACTGATCTGGACCGACGCGCCGATCACGGTGCGGATCGGGCCCGAGAACGCCGATCTCGCCCTCCCGCCGATCGCCACGGTCGGCAAGGTGCTGGACGCGTCGGTCGATGGCGGCGTGCTGCGGATCGCGTTGGCTGACGATACCGCCGATCTGAAGCGACCGTTGCTGGTCGATCGGTTCGCGGGCACGGGCGGGATCGAAGGCCCGGCGGAATGGGACGGGATGTTGAAGCCGCGCGCCTGGGGACGGTGTTTCAACGTCGTCGGCCGACCGATCGACACCGCAAATAACATCTGGTGCTTCGCCGAGCCGGTCAACGCCCGGTACCTTCATTTCGACGTCACCCAACCCACCGGCCAGCCGATCAGCGCCGGGATCGTGATGGTTGGAAAGGCGTTTCGGCCCGCCCTCGGTCAGGAATGGGGCGCGGGGCGTCGCCCGATCGACACGGGCTCCGTGACGCCGTTGCTGTCGGGCGGCTTCTCGATCGTCGAGGGCGCGCGCAAACGGCACCTGAATTTCACGCTGGGCGACCTGAGCGAAGCGGAGGCCGACCAGCTCGAAGACCTCGCGCTCGATCGCGGCGACTCGGAGTGCAGCCGTCGACGCTCTACCGGCATATACCGGGCGGGCGCAGCTCGCTTATGCGCGACCCGATTGAGCGGTGATGCGCCTGCCGCTGCGCGGCACCGTGGCTCTACTCGCTTCGCTCCCCGAGCCCGCGAACGGTCTCGGCCTGCCGGTGACGATCCACATGGCGGGACCGAGAATCTCTGACGCGGATTTCGGCCGAATCCTGCCGGCGCGGACGCGCTGGCATGGGGAAAGGGAGCGCCGCCCCCTCTCCCCAGCAACGACAATCAGCCGGGCCGTGGCTCGCTTCGCTGCTGTAGCGTGACACGAATTGCTGGAGTCTTTGACAAGAGATTCTGGAGCACTCCGGTTTTGCATTGAGAGGCTTCTAAGCGGTCGCTTACGCGTCGCAAAGAGTCTTCTCAACCAGCCGGTCTAGACCCATTCCTCCATCCCGATCTCCCATCGGGTCTGTTTGCGATTGCGCCGTTCGAAGGCGCGCCAACGCTCGAACAGGCCGTAATGGATGCGCTGGCGCAGACCGGGGGTGCGATCGACATTTTCGACGATCAGCGCCTGGCGCGAGCTGCTGGGCGACCTCCTCGACAGTGATGGTCGGATCGGCGGGCCGTATCCGGAATGGAAAGCGCGCTTGCACGTCGAGCCCGAGCCACTCGGGTGGGCTTTTACGAGGCAGAAATGATCCAAGCGACGTAGGCCAGATAGATTCCGCAGAACGTAGCGCCTTCGGCACGGCTGATCTTCCGGCCCGTCCAAGCGAAAAGCATTAACAGCCCGGAGGCGACGAGCATCGCGGGCATGTCAAACTGGGCAATTCGCTCCGGCACTGGCGTAGGCGCGATCAAAGCAGTGAAGCCGCCGATGCCGAGTATGTTGTAGATGTTGGAGCCGAGCACATTGCCGAGCGCGACGTCAGACTGCCGGCGAACGGCCGCGACCAACGAGGTGACAAGCTCCGGCATCGAAGTCCCCACAGCGACGATCGTGAGTCCGATCAACGCCTCTGACAGCTCAAGGACGCGCGCGAGTTCGACCGCGCCGTCGACGAGCAGCCGCCCGCCGAAGATGATCGCCACCAGTCCCACGATCGCGATGGCCACAGGTTTGAGCCATGATGGTGCCCCGCGGTCGCGCGGCGCGGCCGGGCGGAGCGCCGAATCGACGCCTTCAATGGCTTCAGCTTTCTCGAACGCGGCAGTATGGTCGCCCGCAACGGCGGCCACCGTGCGCTCCTGCCGGTACGCGTAGGCCATGTAGACCACAAGACCGAGCACGAAGGCGCCGCCGACCCAACGCTCCAGCCCTACCGTCCAGCCAACCACCAGAAACATGAGCGCCGTCACAACCACGAACAGACCATCTCGTTTCAACGCGTTCGTCTGCACTGCCAACGGAAAGATCACAGCCGATAAGCCGAGGATCAGCAAAATGTTGGCGATATTCGATCCGACAATATTGCCGACCGCAATGCCGGACGATCCGATCAGAGCCGCCTGTACGCTGGTCACCAGCTCGGGCGTCGACGTGCCGAAGCCGACCAGTGTCAGCCCGATTAACAGGGGCGACACGCCCATCTGCTCCGCCAGCCTGACCGATCCGCGCACCAGCAGCTCCCCGCCCCCGATGAGCAGCGCCAGACCTCCGATGAGGAGCAGTGCGATGTCCACGCCGCTTTGTCTCCTAACGCTTCACGGTGTCACGGGTTTGTTGGGCAAAAGCGCCATTCGCTCCCGCTCATTCCACCGCTATGGGACGCCTCGCCTATCGGAGGAAGGGAGCTGTGCGCATGCAAGCGTGCTCGGGTCGTATCGGTCAGCCTCTCTTCTCCTGCGACAACATGCGCTAAGATCAGAGCATTTCCGAGAAGTTGCGCCCTGCCTAACGTCCGGTCCGAGCGGGAGGTCAGGTCGGAGGCTATTAGTCCGAGCTCGACATTGCTCTGTTCTTTCCCATTTATCTGCCGCGGGGACTCGAAGCGGTGCAGTTGTGCTCCTTCTCAGGAATGCATGGCCGCTTGTTTCGCCCGCCCGGACGTCGAGTTCTTGCGCGCGGCCTGTGCCGGTGGCCTGACACTAACAGGGCAGCACTGGAACGGACGACTGCACTGTAGTGCATCACCCCGCGCGAACGGCCTGCCACAATTCAGGCAGTCAAGAACTCGACCTCGCCAGTCTCCATCGCGTACATCGCTCCGACGATCTTGATTTCTCCAGCCTGTTCCATCTCGGCCAAGATGGCGCTTTCGGCGCGCACGCGCTCGACCCCCAGCCTGACGTTCTGCTCGGCGACCCAGCGGACATACTCGGTATTTGCGCTGGTTCGGGCGCCTTCGAAGCCGTCCGTTCTGAGCGTCGCCGGCCGGATCTTACCCAGTAGGGCGGTAATATGACCCATCTGGACGCCGTCGATAGCCCCCATGACCGCACCGCAAAGCTCGTGACCCATGACGACGACGAGCTTGGCGCCCGCGACCTTGCACGCGAACTCCATGCTGCCGAGGATGTCGACGTTGATGGTGTTGCCTGCCACTCGCGCCACGAACATGTCACCTATCCCCCGGTCGAACACATCCTCAACCGGGATCCTCGAATCGAGACAGGACAGCACCACCGCCTTCGGATACTGACCCGCGACTGCGCGGCGGATCTGTTCGTTGTGGTTGCGGAGCGTCACTTCGCCACTCACAAAGCGGTCGTTACCCTCCGTGAGCAGGGCGATTACCCTGTCCGGCGTCAGGCTCGCCTGCTCCTCCTTGGTGAGGACCTCCTCGACGAGGCCCTGCTTTTCTCCGTTGGCTATTTCGGACGCGGTATTCATTGCTTTCTCCTTTGATCAAGTCGCTCCAACGGGGGCGATGGCGTCTCCATCTTCGCGGGCCGGCGGCCCGCGGCGTTTCAGCCAATCGCTCACCGACTCCATGTCGGCGAACAGCATGTCCTCGCTGATCAGGTCAGGGACAATCTTCAGGTCCCGCAGCATGGCGAGGGGCTGTTCCTGAACGCCTGTGAGGGCCACCTGAGCGCCCTTCTGGCGCAGGTCGAAGGCGACCTGCTCCAGTGCGTAAAGCCCTGACTGGTCGACATAGGGAACCTCTTCCATGCGGATCACCAGCAGCGCGGCGTTCGCGTCGACCGTGCTCGCCATCTCCTGGAACCGCGATGCGGAGCCGAAGAAGAGCGGTCCGTACATGTGCTTGATGTAGATTTGCCCTGGATGGGCGTCGAGTGCCTTCTCTTCATCGGCCCAAGGCTGATCGGTGAGTTCGCCGACATGGGAGTTCGCCTCGGTCAGGTCGCTCATCTTCTTCATGAACAGAATGCTGGCCAGGACCACGCCGATCGCGACGGCATGGATGAGGTTTCCGAACACGGTCATACCCATGACGATGAGCAGCACGGCGGCGTCGGCACGGGGTATCCGGACGAGATGCCGGAAGCCCTTGTAGTCTATGATGGAGAGGCCGACCGGAATCAGGAGCCCGGCGAGAACGCTTAGGGGTATGTAGCCGGCGAACCGGCCGAGCCCGAGGAGCACGGCCAGCAGGAACAGGCCATGCACAACGCCGGACAGCCGCGTCGTTCCGCCAGCGTTGATGTTGACCACCGTTCCCTTCGTCGCGCCGGCGCCTGGGATGCCACCGAAGATCGCCGCGACGCTGTTCCCGATGCCTTGTCCGATCAGTTCGCGCCGGCTGTCATGCTTGGTCTTGGTGATGTTATCGGCGATCACCGAGGTCAGCAGGGAATCGATTGAACCGAGCAGTGCCAGGGTGACGCCGAACCCGATGATGAGCGGATAGTGCTCGGGCGACACCGAGAACATCTGGTCCAGCTGCAGCCCGGGAATAGCGCTGGGAATTGCACCCACATTGGGCACGTCTAGGTCCGCGAAAACAGCGACCAACGTGCCCACCAGGAGGGCCACGAGCACGTTTGGCACCGCTTTGGTCACACGCGGGAACAGATAGTACACCGCTACGGTGATCGCCCCCAGCATCACCGCGCTCCAGTTCACGGCGGCGATCGGTTCGGCGATGCGGGTGAAGACCTCCAGCGGCGATTTCGGCGACGCAGATCCGAGGAACGGCCAGATCTGAAGCACGATAATGATCAGTCCGACGCCGCTCATGAAGCCTGATACAACGGGATAGGGGAAGAACTTGACGTACTTACCGACGCCAACAAGTCCGAGCACGACTTGCAGGATGCCGCCGCAAAGGAAAGCCAGCAGAGCGATGCCCAGCCCCGCTTCCACGCTGCCGGTCGTCGCGATAGCCGTCGCCACCACGGAGGCTGAGACGACGGTCATCGGTCCGGTCGGACCCGATGCCTGCGTACGGGTGCCGCCAAGCGCCGCAGCAAGGATCCCAAGCGCGATGGCACCGTAGAGGCCTGCGGCTGCGCCGAGCCCCGATTGAACGCCGAACGCCAATGCCAATGGCAGCGCGATCACGCCCGCCACCAGCCCCCCCGACAGGTCGCCCTTCAAAAAGGCAAGCGAATAGCCCCCAGGCAGAGTGCGTCCGGGCATGTCGCGTGAGGCCATCACACACTTCCTCCTGAAGTTTGTCACCCGCGCTGCCGGTGCAGGCCGTCCATACCAGTTGATGGGCGTGCGGGATAGTCGGCACGGTGAGCGGCGCGGAGTTCTTCGTGACCAGCGCCATTTCGTCGGCATTCTTGGCTGCCCTGCTCACGGCAACCTTCCAGTGGACGTCAGAACCTACGCTATCGAAGTGGTCGGGCTGATCGTCGGCGGGCTTGCGGCGGCACCCCTGGCCGGCTTCGTTGCGCGGCTCGCGCCCGCCCGTTATCTAACTATTGCCGTTGGCCTGCTCGTACTCGGGTTGGCCGCGTGGCAGATCGTGCGAGCCGTCAAGCTGACGTAGCCTTCAATGAAGTCACGCCCGATATTCGGCCGCAAGCTTGCAGGGTCAGTACGGCTAGGCACTCGGTGTATTACAGGCTTGGCCGTTCGAACGGCAACAGTGCCTCTTTCCCCTCTCACTGCCACCGCACCTCCCCGGTAGCGAGGCCGTAAACAGCTCCGACCACCTTCAACTCTCCTCGGCTCTGCGGCCCTATTCTCAAACTCGGTGTAGGTCACAACTGCTGTGACGACGCGTCGAGGTTGTCCAATCGATCGATCATTTTCTTGCACCTGTCTCGGCCGTCTGGTCCTCCGCGACGCACTGAGCAACGGCAGCACGAAGTTCTGGGCTGCTCGGCCTCAGATCGGCGAGGTCGGACGCGCCTTTCCCCTCCAAGATGCGATCTGCCGCGCAGCCGCAAAGGCGCTCTGGATCGACCCCCGCCGCCAGCGCGATCTCAGACTGAGGAACCCAAGCCGTGCAGGCTTGCACAGCACTTTGCCGAACCCCACGCTGGATACTTTGGTCGACGACGCCGCCGCTGTCACAGGCCGCTAGTGAGAGAAGCGACATAGCGGCCAACATTCTGTTCATTGATTATTCTTCATCATCGTCTTGGCCGCGCTGCTCCGTGCGATCGTCATCGTCAGGCTCACGCTCAGGCGCGTTGCAGGCCGACAGAGCGAGCAGCGCGACGGTTGCGCATGTGAGCAGAAGCCTCATGCCGGTTTCCTTACCTTTTCGCCCGAAGCGGTCCGACATGGCGACTGTCGGGGGTTAACAGCCGCCAGTGGTCCGCGACCCTGATGGCAAAGTCAACATCAAGCAATCGATCAGCATGACAGGCCGCGGCGCAAGCTACCTTCGGCTGGCGTGGCTTTCCTCACGCGCCCTGGCATTGCCGACCTTGGCAGTTTACCCAGCCGCCACACCGTCCAGCGCGCTGAGGCGCGCTTGGGCAAGTCTGGGACCAAACTGATGCCTAGCGACAGTAGTCGACAGCACACGCCGCTGAGGCCGTCCGGCCGAGCCTAGCTCGTGACAGCCAAGACGGCTGACACGAGGTGAGTCATGAGCACTTATTGCGCGCGCTACCCCAGCCGCTCCACGGTCTGCTTGAGATTGCGCAGCTAGCGTAAGGCTTTTCGGCCCTTGAGCGTTCAGAAGGATGCCGTGAGAGCACTTGCGTCGAACACAGGGACACAGTCAATTGTCCCGCCGCGGGACAGCGCCAGTCGGCACGCGCCCCGCGCGGCGGAATGGCGCTGTTCCGAAGGCTTCCTTGAGTGTTCCGTTCTGATGGTCTGCGGGCGAGACGCAGCTGCTCGGCAGCGCGCTCGATGCTGGTTCGTGACCGTCCAGCGTAGTGTGGCTGCTTGTACTCCGATCCGCAGTTTTTCTCGATCAAAGCACTATTATTAATCTGCTTTTTTTGACGATCAATCAAGCCCACATTCCGCACATGCTCAAGAATCTGGGTGGATGGAGGATTGATGATCGTTGTTCAGACGCCTGACAGGGACCGACCGATGGTGCTTGCACGCCGACTGCATCACGGCGATCGGCAATACGATCGTCGTGAAACCGGCGGATCGGCTTCCCGACCGCGGCATCGTTGGCCAGACCGCGTCGGAGCCTTCAGCCATTGAAATCGAGCGCAGCGGCTTCGTTCCCCGACGTCACCAAGCAGCTCTGCGCTCGGCAAAGGTACAGGCAAACGGACGGGGAGGAACAGGCGCCGTGCGGACTGACGAACAACGACGGCACAAGAGGGCGATGCCGTCCCGAACCATCCGGACCAAGCTGGGATTTGAGAGAATGGCTTTCAACGACGCCCTGCTTCACGTGAGCAGCTATCCCGATCCGACCCCGGTTGCGGCCGTCGAGCAAGCGGTCGACTTCTCCGCGGCGTTAGGCGCGCGCATCTCGGCGCTGACTTTCAAGGTCGAGATCCCGCTAGCCAGCAACATAGTTGCGGACATGTTGCTCGACATCCCGGGCATGATTGCGGCGGCGCGGCGGAGGAGCGTGGCGCATGCCCAGAATCTGATCGGTGCGTTCGAAAGCATGGCGACGAAGCGTGGCCTCACACACCAGCAGATCATCGTGTCATGCACCACGGTGCAGCTCCCGGACATCGTGACTGAACGCGCCAGGATGCACGATGTCACGATGGTCCCGATCGGCAAGCACGCGGACCTACAGCAACAAATCGCCAAGTGCGTGATACTCGGCTCTGGGCGACCGACGATTGTCTTCCCGGAAACGCCCAAAAAGCAGCAGTTCTTTTCCCTCGATGTCGTTGGAGTGGCTTGGGACTTCAGCCGGCCCGCGGCACGAGCCGTGGCGGATGCCCTCCCGCTCCTTCAGCGCGCCAAGACCGTGCGGGTGGTGACGATCACACAGAAGAAGGCGCCCGATACGAGAAGCTCGGGAGGGGAACTCGCGGAGCATCTCGCCTGTCATGGGATCGAGGCTGTCTTGGAGGAGGAAGACGCCGCCGGCCGGACGATCGGCCAGGCTCTCGAAGAGTATGCAACCGCGCACGACCTCGACCTGCTCGTAATGGGTGCCTACGGGCACTCCCGCTTGCGCGACTTCATCCTGGGTGGCGCGACGAAGACCATCGTCGCGAACCCGCCGCTGCCAGTGTTCCTCTCACATTGAGATGGAGCACATACGGCAGTGCATCGGCGAGCGACAACCCGAACAAGAGCCATTGGCGCTATCGCAATTGGCCCGCTCGCTAACGTCTCAAACGCTCCCGAAGGCCCCGGGTCCCGCTGGCGTTCGAGCATGGCGCAATAGGGAGCCCGTAACGCATTCAACGGGTGCTCTCAAACACCCGAATAGTAAGGATTACGCATGGAACTGCTCGCCGATTTCCTGACCAGCGATTTCCTCGGCAAGTCTGTCTGGCTATGGCTCGCCTTCCTCTTCGTGGTCGGCGCGCTGCTCGCCTTCGACCTCGGCATTCTTCACAAGAAGGATAAAGAGCTCGGTGTCGCGGAAAGCCTGAAGCTATCGGTGTTCTACATCGCTGTCGCGCTCGTGTTCGGTGCTTGGCTGTGGTGGTCCATGGGCCCGACCTCGGGCATGGAGTACTTCACGGGCTACGCTCTGGAGAAGGCGCTTTCGATCGACAACGTCTTCGTCATCTCGCTGATTTTCAGTTATTTCGCCATTCCCGCCAAGTATCAGTACCGGGCCCTGCTGTGGGGGATCATCGCGGTGCTGGTCTTGCGCGGCATCATGATCGGGCTCGGCGCGGCGCTCGTGCAGCAGTACGAGTGGGTACTCTACATCTTCGCTGTCTTTCTGATCGCCACGGGGATCAAGATCCTCGTCGTCGGCGAGGGCGAAAAAGACGTGTCGAAGAACCCGATCGTGCGCTTTCTGTCCAAGCGTATGCGGGTGTCGGCAGAGTTGCACGGTTCGCATTTCTTCGTTCGCAAGCCAGACCCGAAGACAGGCAAGCTCGCGCGCTTTGCGACGCCCCTGTTTCTGGCGCTGGTCATGATCAACATCGCCGATCTGGTATTCGCGGTCGACTCGGTGCCGGCGATCTTCGCCATTACGACGGACACCTACATCGTGTACACGGCCAATATCATGGCGATCCTCGGGCTGCGCGCCCTCTATTTCGCTCTCGCCGCCATGGTGCATCGCTTCGAGTATCTGAAATACGCGCTCGCCATCGTGCTGGTCTTCATCGGGGCGAAGATCTTCTGGAACCAGATCGTCGGCAAACTCGACCCCGCGATCTCGCTCGGCGTGACCCTGTCCCTCATCGCGGGCGGTGTGCTCTTCTCGCTCTGGAAGACACGTGCGGCCGCGCGCGAGGAAACTCATGGTCGCGGCCAGACGGATTTGCCTCCGCTCCCCGTCGGAGAGCACCCCCATGCCCGCTCTGCCGGAGATGATCGATGAACGTTGATGTCCCTATTGCTGCCATGACACACGGCACCGCATCCTCCACCGGGACCGACTCGTGCATAGACACCGACACGCGTGACAACGTCCTTGCCCGCCGCAACGTGCTCGCGGGTTTGTGGGCCGGTCGACTGATGCAGCTCCGGGACGATGGAGTTCAAGGCTACGCGACAGCGGTTCACCACGCCGACTTTTGCGAGCCTGGGGACGAAGATGTCGTCGACAAGCTCTTTGGCGACCTTACCCGTTGCGGATTTGCCATCACGCGCGAGGAAGTACGCCGCAAGCTCTGTGAGTTCCATCGTCAGGCGATCGTGCAAACCCGCGAGACCGACTGAATGACCCGGAAGAGACGACTGGCGAAGGCAAATCGCTCGGCACGTATAGATGACGCGCCGTCGCGTGCGAACTGCACGTGCCGTAGCACTGAATCGCCGCTGCGCTGCTGCCGCGGCGCAGCGCTGTGAATGCATGTCTGCAAAAGGCACGAGCCGACCGGTCCATCACAGGAGAACACAATGATCGACGTGAACAAACTGCTGAACACCGTGCTGGCGGGTGACCCGGCATCACGGCAAGGCAACGCGGAAGTCGGACTACCGGTCGACCGCAGTAGACGCGCGGGCCTCGGCGATTACCTCTCCAGCAATGTGGGCGCACTCGGAACTGGCGCGCTCGCGGGTGGTTTGGCGGGCACGCTCCTGACCTCCAAGCACGCGCGGAAGCTCGGCGGCAGCGCTTTGCAGATCGGGGCTGTCGCCCTGCTCGGAGGGCTCGCCTATAAGGCCTACAGCAACTATCGCGACGGCAAGCCGCTCGTTCCGCAAACCATCCGCGATGCGCTTGGCGGCCTCTCGCCGCAGCAGGCCGGTGCGGCACAACCGGCTTCCGGCGGTCTGTTGTCGCCACCGAGTGCTCTGCCGGCAGACAGCAGCGCCACCCTCCTGTTGCGTGCGATGATCGCGTCGGCCATGGCCGATGGTCGCCTTGACGAGACCGAGCGTTCCCGTTTGATCGAGCGCGTCGAAGCGAGCGCTCTCCCGGGCGAGGAGCGGCATTTTCTCGAGTCTCTGATCGCCCATCCGGATACGCCGGAGCAACTCGCCGCCGCTGCGAATTCTCCTGAGGAGGCCGCGCAGGTGTACCTGGCAGCCTTCATCGCAATTGATGCCGATACTCCCGCCGAAGCGGCTTGGCTCGACGATTTGGCCAACAAGCTCGGCCTCGATCCGCTTTTGCGCAGGAACATCGAGGCCGCCGGCCGCGGTACCGCGTGATCTTGTAGGACGCGCGATCGGAGAGCCAATGACGCTGAATGCGATCCAACGTTCGAGCTTGAAACGTCCTGCTGCGGGCCGCACCCGTGAGGCAGACCGGAAGGTGTCTGCGAAGCGCCTCCTGTCCAGGATCGTTCGCATCCGAGCTGCCGTCATTCGGGAGAGCCAAGCCATTGTGGAGGACTGGACCCCCAACGTGGCTCGGCCGAGTTTTCTGCCTGGAGCCATCAATCTCGCGCAGTATCTAGCGTTTCGTCGCCATGATTTAAGCGGTCTACAACATCAGCTCTCGGCGCTTGGACTGACTTCGCTCGGGCGGAGTGAGGGCCGCGTTATGGCGACCCTTGACGCCGTCTGCGCGAGGCTGACCGAAATCGCCGGCGAGCCCGCCGTGTCCCATCCCGTCCCCTTAGCCTTCCGGAACGGAAAGCGGATTTTGAGGCGAGAGCAGGCCAGGATTTTCGGGAGCGATCCGCACGGGCCCGGCACGCGGATCATGGTCACGTTGCCGACCAGAGCCAGTGAAGATCGCGCCCTGGTGGCTGACATCATTCGGGCCGGCGCCGATTGCCTGCGCATCAACTGCGCGCATGGGGGACCGGAGACCTGGGCGACCATGATCGAGAACAGCCGCGCCGCGGCGGCTGAGCAAGGCAGGACCTGTCCAATCCTCATGGATATCGCCGGCCCGAAATGCCGGATCGCCGAAGTCTGCGCGCCGAAGAAGACGCGGCTCCACCGCGGCGACCTTCTCATGTTGGCTGGTCGCATGCCCGCTCAGCTAAAGGCTGGCGATATCGTCATCCGTGTGACGTTCCCTGCCGTACTTGATCAGCTTGAAGCCGGAGCACGGGTCTTCATCGACGATGGCCGCATTGGAGCGCGCGTCGAAAGGATTGAGCCTGACGGCGCGATGCTTCGCGTGAAGCAGGCGCGCAGCAAAGGGGAGAAGCTCAGACGCAAAAAGGGACTGAACTTCCCGGATACGGCGCTCGATCTTCCGCCCCTGACCGAGAAGGATCTGCAGGATCTCGATTTCGTCGCGGAGAATGCCGATCTCGTCGGGTTTTCCTTCGTTCAGCGTCCGTCAGACATCACCCTTATTCAGCAGGAACTGGCAGCACGACGCGGCGAACGCCCCGCGCAGCCGTTAGTGCTCAAGATCGAAACCGCGCTCGCCGTCAGGAACCTTCCCGAACTGATCGTGCATGGCGCCGGGCAACAACCGCTGGCGGTCATGATCGCGCGTGGCGATCTGGCGGTCGAACTTGGTTTCGAACACATCAGCGAAGTCCAAGAGAACATTCTCTGGCTATGCGAGGCAGCCCATGTGCCTGTCATCTGGGCGACCCAGGTGTTGGCTGGGTTGGTGGAAGAAGGATCGCCCAGCCGGGCGGAAGTAACCGATGCGGCCATGGCGCAGCGCGCCGAATGCGTGATGCTCAACAAAGGACCTTTCATCGTCGAGGCAGTACGTTTTCTCGACAATGTGCTCCGCCGCATGGATCGCCATCAGTCGAAGAAGTCGGCCCGCCTCATGCCGCTGGAGCTCTGGATAGAACCGCAAGATGCGCGTCAGGCGCGCGAAGCGGAGCGAAGGTGACCCCGGTGAACGAGATGACCCTCCTTCGGCCTGACGACTGGCACGTGCACCTTCGGGATGGGGCCATGCTGCAGATGGCGCTGCCATGGACGGCGAGCACCTTCGGCCGCGCCATTATCATGCCCAATCTCGATCCGCCGATCACGACGGCTGCCCAAGCTGCGGCGTATCGCGATCGGATCCGGCGCGTCTTGCCCGACGGCTCCAGGTTCGTGCCGCTGATGACCTGCTTCCTCACCGATGAGACCGATCCAGTGGAGGTAGCTCGAGGCTTCGCCGAGGGAGTTATCACCGCGGTCAAGATGTATCCGGCGCGCAGCACGACCAATTCCGCCGCCGGTGTCACGAATGTCCGCCGGGTCTATCCGGTGTTGGAGCGGATGCAGGCCATCGGCATGCCGCTTCTGGTCCATGGCGAGGTGGCCGACGGCGAGGTCGACGTCTTCGACAGGGAGAAGGCGTTCATAGACCGGGTGCTTGTCCGGCTGCGGTCCGATTTCCCGGCGCTGCGGATCGTCCTGGAGCACATCACGACCGCCGAAGCCGTGGACTATGTGCAGGACGCCGAGGGGCCCATCGGAGCCACCATTACTGTTCATCATTTGATGATCAATCGCAACGCGATGTTCGCGGGCGGTATCCGGCCGCATATGTTCTGTTTGCCCGTGGCCAAGCGGGAGGGCCATCGCCTCGCATTAAGGAACGCCGCGACCTCCGGCAACCCCCGCTTCTTCCTCGGCACGGATTCGGCGCCGCACCTGGTCCGGGACAAGGAATCGGCCTGCGGCTGCGCCGGCATCTTTACGGCGCCGGTTGCGCTCGAATTGTACGCCCAGGTCTTTGATGAGGAAGGGGCGCTCGATCGGCTCGAAGCCTTCGCGTCGCTCAACGGCGCACGTTTTTACGGCCTGCCGCCCAATACCGAGACCGTCACGCTCGTGCAGTCAGCTTGGAAGCCGCCCGAAACCCAGCCGGTTGGAAGGGAGCAGGTGCGGGTGTTCTGCCCGGAAGGCGTGGTCCGTTGGCGCATTGCGCCGACGGATTGAAAGCAACGGATCCCTATTCACAAACCGAGGCCGACCCATGACACATAGCTTCGACAAATCCAGGCTGCCGAGTCGCCACACGACCGTTGGTCCCGAGCGCGCGCCGCATCGTTCGTTCCTCTACGCCATGGGGCTGACCGAAAAGGAGATTGCCCAGCCCTTTGTCGGCGTCGCCACCTGCTGGAACGAGGCGGCGCCGTGCAACATCGCGCTCAGCCGCCAGGCGCAGGCGGCCAAGCTGGGCGTCAAGGCGGCCGGTGGCACGCCGCGCGAGTTCACCACCATCACCGTGACCGACGGTATCGCCATGGGTCACCAGGGCATGAAGTCGTCGCTGGTGAGCCGGGAAGTGATCGCCGATTCGATCGAGCTCACCATGCGCGGCCATTGCTACGACGCGCTGGTTGGCCTTGCCGGCTGTGACAAGTCGCTGCCCGGCATGATGATGGCGATGGTCCGCCTCAACGTCCCGAGCGTGTTCCTTTACGGCGGAACAATCCTGCCCGGGCGCTTCCGCGGCAAGGACGTCACCGTGCAGGACGTCTACGAAGCGGTGGGCGGCTATCAGGCTGGCCAGATTTCCGCCGACGAGCTGCACGCGCTCGAATGTGTCGCTTGCCCTTCCGCAGGCTCCTGCGGCGGCCAGTTCACTGCCAATACCATGGCCTGCGTCTCCGAGGCGCTTGGGCTCGCACTGCCCGGCTCGGCCGGTACCCCGGCGCCCTACGAGAGCCGCGACGCCTTCGCGGAAGCGTCCGGCAAGGCCGTGATGAACCTGCTGGCGCGCGATCTCAGGCCGCGCGACATCGTCACCCGCAAGGCACTGGAGAACGCCGCTACCGTGGTGGCGGCTTCTGGCGGCTCGACCAATGCGGCGCTGCACTTGCCGGCGATCGCGCACGAGGCGGGCATCGACTTCGACCTGCATGCGGTCGCCGAGATCTTCAAGCGCACGCCCTACATCGCCGATCTCAAACCCGGTGGGCGCTACCTTGCCAAGGATCTGTTCGAGATCGGCGGTGTGTCGGTGCTGCTGAAGGCGCTGCTCGACGGCGGCTATCTGCACGGCGACTGCATCACGGTGACAGGCAAGATGATCGCCGAAAACCTGGCCGATGTAGTCTTCCCGACCGACCAGGACATCGTTCGCCCGATCTCCGATCCGATCACCACCACCGGCGGCGTGGCCGGTCTGCGCGGCACGCTCGCCCCCGAGGGCGCGATCGTCAAGGTGGCTGGTATGACGAACCTCCAATTCCGCGGGCCGGCCCGGTGCTTCGACTCCGAGGAAGCGGCCTTCGACGCCGTCCAGAAGCGTAAATACCAGTCAGGGGAGGTCATCGTCATTCGCTATGAAGGGCCAAAAGGCGGGCCCGGCATGCGCGAGATGCTGGCGACCACGGCAGCCGTTTACGGCCAGGGCATGGGCGACAAGGTGGCGCTTGTCACCGACGGGCGCTTCTCCGGCGCCACGCGCGGCTTCTGCATTGGGCATGTCGATCCGGAAGCGGCCGTTGGCGGCCCGATCGCATTGCTGAAGGACGGTGACATCATCGCCATCGATGCCGAGGCGGGTACGCTTGACGTGGAGCTCTCGGCCGAAGAGCTGGAGGTTCGGCGCAAGGCGTGGCGACCGCATCGTCACGACTTCCAGTCAGGCGCGCTTTGGAAATTTGCGCAGACCGTGGGGCCCGCCTCGAAAGGCGCGGTCACCCACCCTGGGTCCGCCGCGGAGACGCACTGCTATGCCGACATTTGAAAGCCGGGCGAAGCTGAATGCCCCACGGCCATTCGCGGCTGCACGCACCGTGTCGTGGCGACCTGGCCGCGCGCCGCCTCTGCAAGTGACACTTGGAAGCTCAAGAAGCCGCCATCTTCTCGGCGGCCGCACAAGTCGAGAGACCATGCTGATATGACAGTCATCGAAGCTCCCAGCCGAGTTGATGAACGATTCTCGCACATACGCCGGCTCGAGGCCGAGTCGATCGCCATTATCCGAGAGGTTGCCGCCTGTTTTCAGCGGCCCGTGCTGCTCTACTCGATCGGCTAGGACAGCTCGGTCCTGCTGCATCTGGCGCAAAAGGCATTCGCACCGGCGCCGCTGCCGTTCCCGGTGCTGCATGTCGATACCGGATGGAAGTTCCGGGAAATGATCGCCCACCGCGACAGCATCGCCGCGCGCCTTGGGTTCGAACTCCTCGTTCACACGAACGAGGAAGCCGCGCGCGCTGGCATCACGCCGTTCACCGCATCTTCGGCGGTCTACAACCATGCGATGAAGACCGAGGGACTGAAGCAAGCAATGGCGCGCTGGGGTTTCGATGCTGCGATCGGCGGCGCACGCCGCGACGAGGAGAAGTCGCGCGCCAAGGAGCGCATCTTCTCACACCGCAACCCAGCGCAGCGCTGGGAGCCAAAGACGCAGCGGCCGGAGTTCTGGCATGCTTGGAACACGCGCCTCGCCCCCGGCGAGTCGATGCGTGTATTTCCGCTGTCAAATTGGACCGAGCGCGACGTCTGGGACTACATCTGGATCGAAGGCATCTCCCTCGTTCCTCTTTACTTCGCGAAACCTCGGCCCGTCGTCCGGCGCCAAGACACCTGGATCATGGTGGACGACGACCGCATGCCGCTCGAGGCGGGAGAGTCCCCCGAAAAGAGGTCGGTCCGGTTCCGCTCCATCGGCTGCTATCCCTATACCGGGGCGATCGATAGCACCGCCGCCACGCTTGCCGACATCCTGCTCGAGATGCGGTCGACGCGCATGAGCGAGCGCCAGGGACGCTTGATCGACCACGATCAGCCCGGATCGATGGAGCGCAAGAAACAGGAAGGATATTTCTGATGCGCGACACGCCCCATCAGATGCCGGAAGAGGAAAGCCCGGACGCCATAATCGCCCGCGTCATCGCCGCCGAGCAAGCCAAGTCGCAGCTTCGCCTGTTGACGTGCGGCAGCGTCGATGACGGCAAATCCACGCTGCTCGGGCGAATCCTCTACGACGCCGACTGCGTCTACGAGGATCAGCTTGCGCGCCTGTTCAATGACAGCAAAGGCCGTGTGCCGGAGGGCGATCTCGACTTCGCGCTGCTGCTCGACGGGCTCATGTCCGAGCGCGAGCAGGGCATCACGATCGACGTCGCCTGGCGTTTCTTTGAGACCGACAAGCGCAAGTTTGTCGTCGCCGACTGTCCGGGCCACGAGCAATACACGCGCAACATGGCCACCGGCGCATCGCAGGCGGATGCCGCCCTGCTGCTGGTGGACGCGCGCAAGGGCGTCCTCACCCAGACGCGACGTCATGCTCATATCCTCGCCTTGATGGGCATCCGCCACGTCGCCGTGGCGGTGAACAAGATGGACCTGGTTGGCTTCGACCGCACTGCGTTCGAGCGTCATGCGGCCGAGATTGCCGACCTTGCCGAAGCGCTCGGCTTCACCGACGCGGTTGCCGTCCCGGTCTCGGCGCTCAAGGGCGACAATGTGTTGGGCCGCTCGGCCGCGATGCCCTGGTTCGAGGGCCCTACGATCATCGGATGGCTCGAGTCGGTCGACGTCGACGATGCGCTGGAGATCGGACCATTTCGCATGCCGGTGCAGTGGGTCAGTCGCGCCGGCCAGGATTTTCGCGGCTACTGCGGACGGATCGTGGGCGGCCGGGTGCGACCGGGAGACGAGTTGACGGTGGCACGCTCCGGCGCGCCTACCGTGGTCACGCGCATCATCCCGGAATGTGATCTCGGTCAGGCCGTCGCGGGGCAGTCGGTCACGCTGGTGCTCGACCGCAACGTGGACGTAAGCCGCGGCGACGTGCTGGCCGCCGCCGATAGCCCGCCCGCTATCGCGGATCAGTTTCAGGCGCATCTGCTGTGGTTGGGCGAGGCGCCCATGATCCCCGGCCGCCAATACCTGATGCGGCTCGGCACCGACGAAGTGCCGGTGAGCATCACAGCACTGAAGCATCGGATCGACATCGACACGCGTGCGCATCTGGCTGCCCGTCAGCTCGCAATGAACGAACTCGCGGTCGTGAACCTCGCTGCCGATCGCCCAGTGGCCTTCGACCCTTATGCCGAGAACCGCGACATGGGCGGCTTCGTGCTGGTCGATCGCATCACCCATGCCACGGTGGGCGCCGGGATGATCGACTTCGCGCTGCGGCGCGCCGGCAATATCCCCTGGCAAGCCTTCGATACCGCTCCCGATGCGCGCGCCGCGGCGCAGGGGCAGCGCCCGGCGATCCTGTGGTTCACCGGACTGTCGGGGGCTGGCAAGTCGACGATTGCGAACATCGTCGACCGCAAGCTGATGGCCGCCGGCTTCCATCCATTTGTGCTGGACGGCGACAATGTCCGCCACGGGCTCAATCGCGATCTCGGCTTCACCGAGGCGGATCGGGTCGAGAACATCCGCCGCATGGCCGAGGTCGCAAAACTGATGGCCGATGCCGGGCTTGTCGTGCTGGTCTGCGTGATTTCACCCTATGCGCGCGACCGGGCGCTCGCGCGTGAGATCGCCGGCAGTCATCCATTCTATGAGATCTTTGTCGATGCGCCGCTGACGGTGGCGGAAGCGCGCGATCCCAAGGGGCTTTATGCGAAGGCCCGGGCTGGAAGAATCACGCATGTCCCCGGCATCGACGCGCCTTACGAGACGCCTGAGGCGCCGGAACTGCGCCTCGCTTCTCACGACGGGCCGGCCGAGGCGCTGGCGGATCGGGTTCTCCATCTTCTCAAGCTCGACCGTACTCTCAAGGTGACCGATGACTAGGGAGCTTTCGCCAAAATGTACAGCACAGCGGATAGCCATTTCCGAATCGACGCGGGGTCGCGCCTCCATGCCGATCTCTGATTCCCGCGACACCCCCGCCCACGCGCTTCCCGATCAGGTCGGCGGCGACCAATTCCATCTGGCCGGCGCACGGACGGTGATCGCCACGATGCACGGCAAGGAACGCGTGATCGCCCCTTTGCTTGCGGAGGCGCTCGGCCTCGATTGCGTTGTGCCACGGGCCTTCGATACCGACCGCTTCGGGACCTTCAGCCGCGAGATCGAGCGAACCGGTTCGCAACTCGACGCCGCCCGCGCCAAGATCGCCGCGGCGTTCGAACACGTACCGCATGCACGTGTGGCAGTCGCCAGCGAAGGCAGCTTCGGGCCACATCCCCAAATTCCCTTCGTCCCGATCGGCCGCGAGATTGTCGTAATGAAGGACCGCGTCAGCGGTCTTGAATTGATCGGTCATTATGCGGGTCTGTCGACGAATTTTGGCCATGCGGTCGTTACGGACCTGACCGGCGCCAGTGCGTTCGCCGAACGCGCGCGATTTCCCGGACATGGGGTGATCGTCATGGGCTGCGTCGATCAGCAGCCGGCGCCCAGGTGCGCGCTGATCAAGGGCATTGACGCTTGGGCCGAACTGCAAAGGGCGATTGAGGAGGTGATCACGATCTGCGGCGCCGCCTTCGTTGAGACCGATATGCGCGCCCATCGCAACCCCACCCGAATGCGCGCCATTAAACGCGCGACGCTGGACCTTGTCCGCCGGTTTCGGAGCCTGTGCCCGATCTGCGCTCGACCCGGATTTGCCATCACCAAGCGGCTATCCGGCCTGCCATGCTCATGGTGCGGAGGCCCAACGCTCGCGCTGAAAGCTGATGTCTATAGCTGTGAGGGGTGCGGTTACCGGGAAGAGCGCGCGGTGAAGGCGGCGACAGCGGACCCGGGGCAATGCGGGGAGTGCAACCCGTGACCAAGGGAACGAAGGGAGAGCAGAATGGCCGCTTCCCAATCGCCCGTTGAGCCTCTCCTAGAGGCCGAAAAGCAGATTGCGTGGGTGCTCGCCCATCCTGGCATGAGCGACTGGCTGAAGGACGCTCTTAGGACCGCAGTCGACCGCGATCCCGAGCACCTTCTGAATGACTTGGAGATACTATGTTTGCTTTTGAGAGCGAAGTCCCAAGCCGCCATAGATGAGCGGCTACGTTAGTCTCCAGGTCCGGTAGGTATCGGGGCGAATATTGAACAGCGTGAGGAGCGTCACAGATGATGAAATGCGCAGACGACGTCTACCGAGCGCTTCCGATGTATGCGGAACGCGGTGCGTTCTTCGACAGCGCTGTTTCCGCGCGGCGAAACGAGCGCTCTCGTGTCGATCGAGCTTAAACATCTGCGATACGCTGAGGCGGCGGAACGCTGTGGCAGTTTTCGCAAGGCGGCAGATCTGCTCGCCCTCAAGCAGTCTAATCTCAGCCGACGAATCCGACATCTGGAGGAGCAACTCGGCGTAGCGTTGTTCGAACGAACGAATGGCGGCGTCAGGCCGACGGCGGCAGGCCGGGACTTTGTGAGCGGCGTTCGCCGGGTTCTCAATGATTTGCAGATTGTCGTCGACGGAGCCAAGGCCGTCGGACGCGGCGAGGCCGGGTACTTGACGATCGGCTTCTACACGTCCCTCTCAGCCGGCAATCTCAGGGCAAGTCTTGTCGAGTACGGCCGTCGCTTTCCCCAGGTTGAGATCAAAACTATCGAAGGATCGCGAACGCGATTGTTCGACGGAATACAGAATAGCATGATCGACATCGCCATCGTCACCGGGGAGCCGGCTTCAGATTGCAATCGCTCGATGGTGCTCTGGAGCGAGCGCATCATCGTCGCTCTGCCCGAGGATCATCCGCTCGCAGCGAACGAAGTCATCTATTGGACAGACTTAAAACATGAGCGCTTCTTGCTGAGCGAGCGCGATCCGGGACCGGAGATCCAAGACATCCTCGTTGCCAAGCTCAGTTCCCCTGGCGATCTGCCCGACGTCGTCCGGCACGATGTGAGCCCGGAAAACATCAAGAGCCTGGTTGGGGCCAACCGAGGCGTCAGCCTTATGTGTGAGGCCTGCATGGGAGCCAGCTATACCGGCGTCGTCTACCGCGAGGCGCGCGACGGCAACGGCTCGACCCGGATCGGGTATCGCGCCTATTGGCGAGACGGCAACGAGAACCCAGCGCTCCGGAACTTCATTCGCCTCTTGGAGGAGCGCTACCCGCCGGTTGCGAACGGGAACGGGCCGCGTGGCGCATCTTCGCGAATCCCCGATCCGTCGCCATAAAACGCTCAATCATTGGTGCGATCAGCTTAGCGGGGTCGAGAGCTTGGCCGCTTTCGCGGCCAAGGATCTCGGCATTATCCGGACTCTCCAAGCGTGTCTCACGTCCGCGACGCTTGGACGGTAAGCGCAGCGATCATCGTCGCATTCAGTTCATGGTGCCAGAAGGTTGTCGTACGCCGCAGCGGGAGCCCGTCGCGGCTTGCGAACAACGACCGAGAAGGTTTCGATCCCGCAACTGTACCTCACGGACCTGTCCGCCCTTCATTCCTCCGGCGGGGCCGGCGGGATGACGCCGCATCTGTGCGTTGCTGCGGCCGCGGCGGCGCACAGATGCGGGCTCAGTGACGGCCGCTTGGTACCGCCGGAGGCAGCGGCCAACCCATCTGGATGTCCGAGAGATTGTGATACATCTGTTCCTTTTCATTACCTCAATGATACGGTCTTTTCATGGACGATGACCGATCACCAAACCAACCCTGGCTCCTTCTGATCCACCAGCTTCCCAGCAAGCCGGCCTATTTGCGCGTCAAGGTCTGGCGCCGGCTGCAGGCCATCGGCGCCGTCGCGGTGAAGAGCACCGTCTACGCACTTCCGGCAACTGCCGAGACGCGGGAGGATTTCGCGTGGCTCCTGAAGGAGATCGTCGAGGGCGGCGGCGAGGCGCTGGTCTGCGAGGCGCGCCTGATCGACGGTCTCTCGGACGACCAGGCGCGGGCGCTTTTCGACACGGCGCGTGATGCCGACTACGAGGCGATTGCGACCGAGGTCCGGGCGCTCGCGGAGACGTTCGATGCGGCGGCGGGCGGTGAGGAGAAGACGGACGCGCGCGCCCATGCCCGGCGCCTGCGCAAGCGGCTCGCCGATGTCATTGTGATTGACTTCTTCGGCGCCACCGGGCGGCTCGGTGCGGAAGGTGCCATTGCTGAACTCGAGAGCCGGCTCGTAGCGGACAACGACATGGACGCCGCAGAGCCCGAGGCTGCGCGGACAGACGACCTCAAAGGTCGTATCTGGGTCACGCGCAAAGGCGTCCACATCGACCGCATCGCCTGCAGCTGGCTGATCCGCCGCTTCATCGACCCCGATGCCGTCATCCGCTTCGTGCCGGGCAAGGGCTATGTCCCCAAGCCGGGCGAGCTGCGCTTCGACATGTTCGAGGGCGAGTTCACTCATGAGGGCGACCGCTGCAGCTTCGAGGTGCTGCTCGCCCGCACCGGTCTCGACGACCCGGCCCTTCGGGCGATCGCCGAGATTGTCCACGACATCGACCTCAAGGACGGCAAGTTCGCACGCGAGGAAGCGACCGGCATCGCCCATCTCATCGCCGGCATCGCGATCGCTCATGCGGACGACGAGGAGCGCATCGCTCAGGGAGCACCCGTCTTCGATAACCTTTACCAGTATTTCCGCAAGAAGCGCCGCTGACGCGCAGGGATGGATCGATGAACAAGATCGCAAGCAACGACACACAATCCATCGAGCGCAACACTGCGCCCGACCACGGCATCCCGTTCGGAGAGGCCGTGCGCGTCTGGGCGCGGGTGGCGGCGCTCTCCTTCGGCGGCCCGGCCGGGCAGATCGCGGTGATGCACCGGATCATCGTCGAGGAGAAGCGCTGGATCGGCGAGAACCGCTTCCTGCACGCGCTCAACTACTGCATGCTCCTGCCGGGACCGGAGGCGCAGCAGCTCGCCGTCTATATCGGCTGGCTCCTCCACAAGACCAAGGGCGGGCTCGTCGCCGGCACGCTGTTCGTGTTGCCGGGCGTCGTCGCCATCATGGGCCTGAGCTGGATCTACGCGCTCTTCGGCAATGTCGGCGCCGTCGAGGCGCTGTTCTTCGGGCTTAAGGCGGCGGTGCTCGCCATCGTGCTCGAGGCCGTCGTGCGCGTCGGCAAGCGCGCCCTCAAGAACAACGTCATGATGGCACTCGCCGCGGCTGCCTTCATAGCCATCTTCTTCTTCCACGTTCCGTTCCCGCTCATCATTCTGACAGCAGCCCTTATCGGCTTTGCTGGCGGGCGCGCTGGCCTTGCGCCCTTCCTCGCCGCCAACGGGCACGGCAAGGTGGGCGACAGGCAGGTCGCCGACGCGGAGAGCGTCCTCGGCGAGACGATCCCGGCCCACGCGCGGCCTTCGGTTGGCTGGGCGTTGAAGATCGCCGGCGTCTTCCTCGTCCTGTGGCTTACGCCGGTGGTTGCCCTTGTCGCCGCCTTTGGCACCGGCAATGTCTTTGCCGATATCGCTGTCTTCTTCTCCAAGATGGCGGTGGTGACCTTCGGCGGGGCCTATGCCGTTCTCGCCTATGTGGCGCAGCAGGCCGTGGAGACCTATCACTGGCTCCAACCCGGAGAGATGCTGGACGGGCTTGCCATGGCCGAGACCACGCCCGGGCCGCTGATCATGGTCACGCAATTCGTCGGCTTCATGGGAGCCTTCCGCGCGCCCGGGTCGCTCGATCCGTTGCTGGCGGCCACGCTCGGTGGCCTGCTCACCACTTGGGTGACCTTCACGCCCTGCTTCCTGTGGATCTTCCTCGGCGCGCCCTATGTCGAGGCGCTACGCAGCAACCGGGCGCTGTCGGCCGCGCTGGCGACGATCACCGCGGCCGTCGTCGGCGTCATCCTCAATCTCGCGGTGTGGTTCGGGCTGCACGTGCTCTTCGGCGAGCTGATCGAGGTGAGCAGCTTCGGCATGAGCGTCGATGTGCCGATCTTGAGCTCGGTCAACGTGGCCTCGCTCGTGCTCACCATGGGCGCGCTGATCGCCGTGTTCCGCTTCAAGGTCGGTATGCTGAAGGTGCTCGCCGCCTGTTCCCTGGCGGGGCTCGCCTATGGGCTCCTCTGACGCTCAAACGGACGTCCAGCCGCGCAAGTGGCTCCACCCGACGACCTGCCTCTTTGCAGCGCGGGCGCTGCGCGATTTCGGCGACGGCTTCGTGGCCGTCCTCCTGCCGGTCTATCTGCTTGCGCTCGGCTTCAGCCCGCTCGAGGTCGGCATCATCGCCACCGCATCGCTCCTCGGCTCGGCGCTGCTCACTATTGCAGCCGGCTTCCTTGGCCCGCGCTTCGATCATCGTCAGCTTCTACTGGCCGCTGCGAGCCTGATGATCGCTACCGGCGTCGCCTTCGCCGTGGTTCACGATTACGCGCTCCTTCTGATCGTCGCCTTCGCAGGCACGATCAACCCGTCGGCCGGCAGTGTGAGCGTGTTCGTGCCGATCGAGCACGCGGCGCTGACACGGGAAGTGAGTGACGCCAACCGGACGAGGATGTTCGCGCGCTACAGCCTTGTAGGAGCGCTCGCAAGCGCCGTTGGCGCGCTCGCTGCGGCCGCCCCCGATGTGATGACCACGGTCGGGCTCGGCCAACTCACGGCGATCAAGCTGATGTTCGTCCTCTATGCGGTTGTCGGGCTCCTGGGTGGCCTGTTCTATGCACGCATCCCCAAGCGCCCGCCCGCAAGCGAGCCGGCCGCCGCGCTTGGCCCCTCCCGCGCCATCGTCTTCAGGCTCGCGGCACTCTTCAGCCTCGACGCCTTCGCCGGCGGGTTCGTCGTGCAGTCGCTGCTGGCGCTGTGGCTGTTCGAGCGGTTTGATCTCTCCCTGTCAGCCGCGGGCGTGTTTTTCTTCTGGTCGAGCATACTGTCGGCTTTCTCATTTCCCGTCGCCGCCTGGCTGTCGCGGCACATCGGGCTCGTCAACACGATGGTGTTCACCCACATTCCCTCCAGCATCGCCCTGATGCTGGCGGCGCTCGCCCCCAACCTGGGCATTGCCCTTGCCCTGCTGCTGATCCGGGCAGCGCTTTCCCAGATGGACGTGCCGACGCGCTCGTCATACGTCATGGCCCTGGTAACGGAGGCCGAGCGCGCCGCCGCCGCGAGCTTCACCTCCGTTCCGCGCAGCCTCGCCGCATCCGCCAGCCCCGCACTGGCCGGCGCCTTGTTTGCCGCATCCTACAAGGCCTGGCCGCTCCTGATCTGCGGCGCGCTCAAGATCACCTACGACCTGCTGCTGCTTGCGCAGTTCCGCCACATCAAGCCGCCGGAAGAGCGTAAGTAGGTTGGCCGTTGAGCACTTCCGCGGCAATCGAAGTCTGCGGCGGAGTTCACGTCCCCAGCGACCTTGACTCTATCCTCCCCAGGAGGATAGGCCGGAGGCATGTCCACCCATTCCTCGCACCCCGCCATCGTCAAGCGCCTGAAGCGCGCCGAAGGCCATCTGCGCAGCGTCGTCGCGATGATCGAAGCCGGCCGGCCCTGCCTTGAACTCGCGCAGCAGCTGCACGCGGTCGAGAAGGCCATAGGCCAGGCCAAGAAGACGCTCATCCGCGACCATCTCGATCACTGCCTCGGCGACGCCGCACAGGCCTTGCCCGCCGGCCAGCAGCGCTCGATCGAGGAGTTCAAGGAGATCACCAAGTACCTTTAGGACAGCCAGTGCTCGGCATTCTCGCAAACCGCACCTACCGTCATCTCTTCGCCGCGCAGGTGATCGCGCTGATCGGCACCGGGCTGGCCACGGTCGCGCTCGGGCTTCTGGCGTTCGAGCTGGCCGGCGGCGAGGCCGGCGCGGTGCTGGGAACGGCGCTGGCGATCAAGATGATCGCCTATGTCGGCGTCGCACCCGTGGCGGCCGCCTTTGCCGAACGGCTGCCCCGGCGCGCGATCCTGGTCAGTCTCGACCTCGTGCGCGCGGCGGTGGCGGTGGCTCTCCCCTTCGTCACCGAGGTCTGGCAGGTCTATGTGCTGATCTTTCTGCTGCAGTCGGCATCGGCGGGCTTCACACCGACATTTCAGGCGACCATACCCGACGTCCTGCCGGACGAGAAGGACTACACGCGGGCGCTCTCCCTGTCGCGATTGGCCTATGATCTCGAAAGCCTTCTCAGCCCGATGCTCGCTGCGGCCCTTCTCACGGTGATGAGCTTCTATGCGCTCTTCGCCGGCACCGTGATCGGCTTCCTGGCCTCGGCCGCTCTGGTCGTCTCGGTTCTGCTCCCCAGCCCCAGGCCTTCCACGCCGCGCCCCATTTACGAGCGAACCACGCGTGGCTCCCGCATTTACCTCGCCACCCCGAGGCTGCGTGGGCTGCTGGCGGTCAACATGGCGGTCTCCGCCGCCGGTGCGATGGCGATCGTCAATACTGTGGTCATCGTGCAGGGAGAGTTCGGTTTGTCGCAGCGCGCGACCGCGCTGGCGCTGGCGGCGTTCGGCGGCGGGTCGATGGTCGCCGCACTCGCCCTGCCAAGGCTGCTCGAAGCCATATCCGACCGCGCGGCGATGCTGGCAGGCGTGATCCTTATGATCCTTGGTCTCGTGGCTGGGGCCACTGTCTCGGGCTACCAGCTCCTTCTGCTGCTCTGGTTCGTTCTCGGCCTCGGCTATTCGGCGGCCCAGACGCCCTCGGGCCGGCTGCTGCGGCGTTCCTCGCAACCCGAGGACCGGCCCGCCTTGTTCGCGGCGCAGTTTGCGTTGTCGCATGCCTGCTGGCTTGTAACCTATCCGCTGGCCGGATGGCTCGGCGCCTCCGTCGGGCCCAACGCGACATTCCTGATCCTGGCCGTGATTGCGGCCGCCGCTCTCGTGGCAGCGGCCCTTCTGTGGCCGGCTTCCGACCCGGAAGTCGTTGAGCACCGGCATCCCGGCCTTTCCGACGACGATCCGCATTGGGCGGAGGGAGCGCGGCACGGTGAGGGCCGCCATGCTCACGCCTTCGTCGTCGACAACCTGCATCCGCAATGGCCGCGCGAGCCGTGAGCGGCAAGGAGTGACGATTGGGTCTGTATGCTGCAATGGGTTATTGAGGTCCAACGCGAGATCTATCTGACGTTCGCCGACCGCATTGGCGCGTTTGCCGGCGGCGGCAGCTGGACCGCGCTCGCCGCCTTCCTGCCGATGGGCATCGTATTCGGCGCCGTCCACGCCATGACGCCGGGACACAGCAAGTCGGTGCTTGCCACCTATCTGGCGGGATCGTCCGTGGGAATGGCGCGCAGCCTGATGGCTTCGCTCGCGCTGTCTTTCACGCATGTGAGCATGGCCGTCTCCTGATCGCGCTGCTGTCACTTCCCCTGGTCTCAATCGCCTTCGGCGGCGTCGGCCGGGCACCATTGCTCGAGGATTTGAGCCGCGGCCTGCTCGGCGTTATCGGCTTGTGGATGCTGTGGCGGGCGTCGAGGCGTGCGAACCATGCCCATGGCGTTGGGGAAGGTGCCGCCGTCGGCTTCATGGCGGGACTGATCCCCTGTCCGCTGACGCTGTTCGTCATGACCTTCGCGATCACGCGGGGCGTGCCCGAGGCCGGCATCGCCTTGCCGTTGCCATGATGGCGGGCGTGGCGGCGACGCTATCCCTTGTCGCGGTGACCGCCGTGTTTTTCCGTCAACAGGTGACACGCCTGCCGGAGACGCGGCCAAGGCAGATTGCCGCATTCACGCGGACGATCGAGGCGGTTGCAGGTATCGTTCTCGTTGCGGTTGCCCTGCGTGAGATCCTGATGCGGTGACGGAGTTAGGTGCCCTAAACGAACGCCCGCTAGCGGTCATGGACGTGAGTTCGTGCGGCGGCGACCGAAATTCCGCCAGAGGGTCGGAACCAATATTCCGCTTAGGGTGCCAACCGTTAGGTTCGGCAAAAGGACAGCTTCAGGCGGAGCCATCGCCTTCGGCACCGCTTAATGCCTTTTTGCTGGCTGGAGGCACCCCTGGCTGACGCGCACGGCCTCCCTTCGCCTTACGGCTGCGCCAACCGCGATCCGAACGGAGGAAGGCTTCTAGCATGTGCGGGACCAGCGCTGCGGTGTCCACGGGTTCGTACAGCCGGCTGTGTTCGGCTGCATACTGGTCGAGTTCCTCCTTAAGTGGCTCCGGCAAGATGATGGTCATGCGGACGACGCCAACCTTCGGCAACCGACCGAGCCTCAAATCCGGCATGGTTCACCTCCTACTGGTGAGACATGTTGACTGTTCAGATAATCAGCATAGGCGATGAGATCGCGGTAAAGTGCAGCGGGCAACTCCATTGAGATCTTCGCCGGCTTGTCGTCTTCGAGCGGCCCCAGCTTGAGCTTGGCCATCAGCTAATCTCCGTAGGGTTCGAGCACCAAATCCCGCGTAACGATGACGCGAACGGGAAAGCCCGGCCGGATCGTCAGTGTCGGGGCGACGTTGAGCTGGCGGCGCACGATCTGCTGGCCGGCATCGTTGATGGTGTCCTGCCCACCGTTGCGGATGGCCTGGACCAGGCGGTCGTCGTCATTAGTGGCGAGCTCGGCTCCGACGCTCAGCAACGTGGAGAGCCCCGCAGCTTTCGCCAGCTCCCACCAATGATAATCGACGCCATCCTGAAGGCCGGCGTAACCCTCCGCATCGGCGCCGGGCTGGCGCTCGAGAACGATCGAGCGCCCGTTTGGGAAGATCAGCCGGTTCCAGACCAGGAGCACGCGGCTCTGACCGAACTGAACGCTGTTATTGTACTGGCCGATCACGCGCGTGCCTTGCGGCACCAGGAGGATACGTCCCGTTGGGCTGTCATAGATGTTCTCCGTCACCTGCGCGGTGATCTGGCCGGGTAGGTCGGAGCGGATGCCGGTGATGAGCGCCGCCGCGATCACGGCGCCTGCCTGAAGGATGTAAGGCGACGCCGGTGCGGCGACGCGATCGGGTGCGACGGTGCGCCGATCGGCCGCCGCATTGAGAAATGCGAGCTGTCGATCCTGGGCCGATGGGGTGGCGGGTGGCGGCGCGAGGCCGAGGCCGGTGAGGTCCGGAGTGGGCGGCGGCGCGATCGTCGCGGCGCCGGGGCCCGTCGAGGCCATGGACCTGTTCTCGGCGCCGCTGAACAGCCTACTGACGCGGGCGGTCTCTATTTCCTGCAGCCGGCGTTGCTCCTCCGCGCTGAGGCCGGCCTGGTTTGGCAATGGCTGGCCACGATTTTGCGCGCCCAGAATGGGTCGCCCGAGGTCGCCCGGAAGCGGCGGACCCAATTGGGGAACACCGCTGTAATCGCGCGGCAATCCGGCCAGGCCATCGGCGGTCGACCGATTATCGGTCGAGTAAAGTTCGTCCGCCGGCCTCCCCGCGTCGCCGGTCTGGAGCGCATAGATCAACGCGGCGCCGATTCCGACGCTCGCCACGAGTCCGAGGCCGGCGAGCACCTTGCGCGAGAGCCGCGTAACGCGCGGCGCATCCGCGCGCAGCCGCATCGGGGCGGCCGCGTCGTCCGCCGACCCGGTCAGCGGCGCCTCGTCTTCTTCTTTCCGGGGTTCTGGCTCGCTCACGACGCCGGCCTCCCATCGGTGCGGACGATCCGGACGCGCTTCTGGCGGTCGCCAGCGCCGAAACGCAGCTCCGCGGCCGCGAACAGCCGGTCGACGATCATGTAGTTGGCACGGACGCGGTAGTTCACGAGCTCGGAGGTGTTGCCCTCCGGACCGACCACAAACAGCGGCGGCATCTCGCCCTGACCGATGCCACGCGGAAACTCGATGAAGACCTGGCGTCCATCATCGTAGGCGCGCAGTGGCCGCCACGGCGCACGATCGCCTTCGATGGCATAGCGGAAATTGATGTTGGCGAGGTCGACGCCGGTGGCGACGGGACTGCTGGCCTCGGCCTGCGCGTTCTGGCGGCGCAGCGCGATGAGCTGATCCTGCGGATACTGCCAGGACACCGAAGCCATATAGGTGCGCTCGGTCGAGCGCAGCTCCATGTGGTAGGTGCGCAGATTGGTGTTGATGATGAGATTCGTCATCAAGTCGGCGCGGGTCGGCTTCACCAGGATATGAACTTGCTGGGTCGCGCCCGAGCCGCTCACCGTGTCGCCGATGATCCAGCGAACCGTGTCGCCGGCGGCGACCGGGCCGGAGCCGACCAGTTGCTCGCCCGGCTGAAGAGCGATGTCGGTGATCTGGCCGACGGCGGTGTAGACCTGATAGAGCGCGCCGCCGGTATAGGGATAGACCTGCATGGCGTTGATGAAGCCATCGCGGACCGGCTGCACACGCGCGGCGGCGTTGGCCTGATTAACGCGGGCTGTCGGATCGGTAGGCTCAGGCGTGCCGCGGGACGGCTCGACGGGCTTCATCTGACCGGGGAGTGGCAGAGGTCGCGGCAGCTCGACCACGCGCACGGGAACCGGAGGATTGGCGCTCAGCGCCGCTGGCACGGCGTCATCATAGGAGATCTCTGGCGGCCTGTTCGCCGTGGCGCAGCCGGCGAGCGCCGACGTGCACAGCAGGAGAACCGCAAATGTGGACGTGCGAGAAGCCGGATTTCCGGCTTTACGGAAAGACGGCTTCATTGCCCAAGCTCCCGTGACCAGTTGATGGCGTTGACGTAGATGCCGAGCGGGTTGGCGCGCAGCCGATCGGCGTTGCGTGGAACCTGCACGACGATGGTGAGGATGGCGGTCCAGCGGGTCGTCTCGGCGAGCTGGCCGTTCTCGTACCGGCGCTCGACCCAGGCGACGCGGAAACTGTCCGGCGAGGCCCGGATGACGCTGGAGACGTCGACGGCGATCTGTTGTCGGCCGACCTTGGTAAAAGGGTCGTTGGATCGCGCGTAGTCGTTCAGCGCCATCGCGCCGCGGTCGGTCGTGAAGTCGTAGGCGCGCAGCCAGTTCTGCCGAACGATGATGGCGTCGGACGGAATCGAGCGGACCTGCTCGATGAAGCGCGCGAGATGAAAAGCGATCTGCGGATCGGTGGGACGATAGTCGGCGACCGCTGGCGCCACCGCCTGCGCTTGGCCGAGCCGGTCGACCTGCACAACCCATGGCACGATCGTGCCGCGGGCCGATTGCCAGACAAGCGCCGCCGCGAAACCAGCGGACAGGATCAGCGAGCCGAACGCCATGAGCCGCCAATTCTTCGCCTGGACGCGCGCGGCGCCGATGCGCTCGTCCCAGACCTGCGCGGCGCGCTGGTAAGGCGTCTCAGGTTCTGGTGGTTTGCCGTAGTGAGTAGAAGGTCGTTTGAACATCAGCGATCGCCTTGAGAGAGGTTGATAGAGGAGCCGCCGCCATGGCTGTCACCGCTGCGAACGGCGTGGGCGGCCGCCGTCACACCGTGGCTCAAGGCCTGAGAGCGCTTCATGCGCTGGGCCCAGGCCGGCGGCCCGTCAGCCGCAGCGGCCGGCGCAGCATCGGCCGCGAGCCCGCCGATCGTGCCCATGGTCGATGTGCCACCCGTCGCGGCGAACGCGGACTTGGCGCCATCGGAGAAGCTCGACTTCATGCCGTCTGCTGCCCGGGAGGCCGCGCGACGCAGCGGTGAGCTGGCGGCCGCGCCAGCGGCGCGAGCAACGCCACCGAGTCCAGATCCGACGGCGGACACGCCCGACTGGCCGGCAGCGCCGAGGCTGTAGGCCGTCGAGGCGCCACCGGCCAGGGCCGCTCCCCCTCGAGCGGCAGCGGCAGTTCCGGAAAGAGCAGCGGCGCCGCCGCGAAGGGCCATTCCGCCAGCCGCGCCGGCCGCGACCAGAGCGCCGCCCGCCGCGAGCCCAGTTCCGACGGCCGCGCCGGCGCCGAGCTGCGGACCGCCAGAGACGAGGCCGTTGGCGATGCCAGGGCCGAAGATTCCGAGGCCCAGCAGCGAGAGCGCGGCAAGCACGATCGCCATCGCCTGGTCGATCGTCGGTGTCTGGTTCGCGAAGCCGGCGGTGAACTGGGAGAACAACGTCGAGCCGATGCCGATGATGACGGCGAGCACCAGAACCTTGATGCCGCTCGATATGACGTTGCCGAGGACGCGTTCGGCCATGAACGCGGATTTGCCGAACAGGCCGAACGGGATCAGCACGAAGCCCGCAAGCGTCGTCAGCTTGAATTCGATCAGGGTGACGAAGAGCTGGACGGCGAGAATGAAGAAGGCGAGCAGCACCAGCGCCCAGGCGAACAACAGGCAGGCGATCTGGATGAAGTTCTCGAAGAAGGCGATCCAGCCCATCAGGTTGGAGATGGAATCGAGCAGCGGGCGGCCGGCGTCGAGGCCGGTCTGCGCAACGCGGCCGGGGCGCATGAGATCTTCGACGGTAAATCCAGTGCCCGACGCCTTCAGGCCGAGCCCCGCGAAGCTCTCGAACACGATGCGCGCGAGGCTATTCCAATTGCCGATGATGTAGGCGAAGACGCCGACGAACAGCGTCTTCTTGACCAGGCGCGCCATGATGTCGTCGTCGGCGCCCCAGCTCCAGAACAGCGCGGCCAATGTCACGTCGATGACGATCAGCGTCGTGGCTATGAACGCTACCTCGCCGCCGAGCAGGCCAAATCCGCTATCGATATAGCGGGTGAAGACCTCCAGGAATTGGTCGATGACGCCGGTGCCGCCCATGGATCACCGCCCGTCGTCATGCTGCGGCGACGTCGGCGCTGGCGCCGGCGCAACGCCGAGGAAGCGGTCGCGGGTTGCGGCCCAGGTGCGCAGGCATTCGGCATCGCGCGCGGCGGCCTCGCCGAGCAGTTGGCACCGCCGCTGCGCCTGGCGCAGCGGATCGGCCGGCGTGACTTCAACTGGCCGCAACGCTTGGCCGGCCGGCTCTTCCTCTTTCCGGGACATCTCGATCGCCGTCGCCGTGATGGCGACGGCGACGAAGACGACGGCGCCAAGGCGCGCCAAGAGCTTGCCGTCCATGACACGATCCTCTTGCGGGGCCTTAGTTGCCATTCGGGAACATGCGGGCGTTGCCGGGCTGATAGCCGCTGCCGGGGGTCAGGAAGCGGCGGCGCTGCTCGCGACCCTGCTCGGCTGCCGCCGCGCGTTCCGCTTCGGTCAGTGCCTGAGCCCGGCCGTTCGCAGCGACGACAGCCGTGAGATCGGCGAGCTGCTGGGCCTGGAGCGCGAGGAGCTGATTGCCGGCCTGCGCCGCCTGCAAGGCGCCGGTAGCGCCCTGACTCTGACCAATGAGCGCCGACATCTCGGCGCGGTTGGTGTCGATGTTGCCGACGACACCGGCCTGCACGCGCATGGCGTCCTGCAAGCCGCCGACGGTGTTCTGCCAGCGCTCGCGCGCCTGCGAGACGAGCTGCTGGTCGGAGGCAGACATCGACGCATTGCCGTAGGTGGAAGTAAAGGCCTGGTCGATCTGCTGGACGTCGTAGGCGATGCGCTGCGCCTGGCCGAGAAGCTGCTGCGTCCGCTGCACGGACTGCTGCAACCGCTGAAGCGAGGAGTAAGGCAGGCTTGCGAGATTGCGCGCCTGGTTGATCAGCATCGTCGCTTCGTTTTGAAGCGAGGTGATCTGATTGTTGATCTGCTCCAGGGCGCGGGCGGCGGAGAGAACATTCTGCACGTAGTTCGTTGGGTCGTAGACGACCCATTGCGCGGATGCCGGCTGGACCATCACGGGCGACATCGCCACGGGAATGGAAAGGATCGACGCGGCAAGAAGCGCCGCGCGTGAGCGACGGAAGATCATGGCTGAGTCTCCAGGTTGTTGAGGTCGGGAATGAGGTCGGACGCCCAGGCGACGCCGCGCAGCCGCAGCCAGGCCGGCAGGAAGCCCTCGCGGCCATGCTCGGCGATGGTGCGCTCGAGGGCGGCCTGGTCGGTCTTCGACGAGGCGGCGCACAGTGCCAACGCAACGTCGGACAGGCCGAGCTCGAACAGCCGGTTGCCGCGGCGGGACTGGCAGTAATAGTCGCGCTTGGGCATCGCGCGGGCGAGGATCTCGATCTGGCGGTCGTTGAGGCCGAAGCGCCGGTAGATCGCGGTGATCTGCGGTTCGATCGCGCGCTCGTTCGGCAATAGGAGCCTGGTCTGGCAGCTCTCGATGATGGCGGGCGCAATCGCCGAACTGTCGATGTCGGAAAGCGACTGGGTGGCGAAGACGACGGAGGCGTTCTTCTTGCGCAGCGTCTTCAGCCATTCGCGGAGCTGACCAGCGAAATCCTCGTCGTCGAGCGCCAGCCAGCCTTCGTCGACGATGAGCAGCGTGGGGCTGCCATCCAGGCGATCCTCGATGCGATGGAACAGGTAGGCGAGCACGGCCGGCGCCGCGCCCGTGCCGATCAGGCCCTCGGTCTCGAACGCCTGCACAGAGGCTTCGCCAAGATGCTCGTTCTCGGCGTCGAGCAGGCGACCATAGGCGCCTCCGACGCAATAGGGTCGTAGCGCCTGTTTGAGGTCGTTCGATTGAAGGAGGACTGCAAGCCCGGTGATGGTGCGTTCGCTAACAGGCGCGCTCGCGAGCGAGGTCAGCGCCGTCCAGATATATTCCTTCACCTCCGGCGCGATCGTCACGCCCTCGCGCTGCAGGATCGCGACGATCCAATCCGCCGCCCACGCGCGTTCCGGCACGTGGTGGATGCCGGCGAGCGGTTGCAGCGACACGCTGTCGGCCGCGCCCTCGGTCAGCCCGCCGCCGAGATCGTGCCAATCGCCGCCCATGGCGAGCGCCGCGGCGCGGATCGAGCCGCCGAAATCGAAGGCGAAGACCTGCGAGCCCGAATAGCGCCGGAACTGAAGCGCCATCAGCGCCAGCAGCACAGACTTGCCGGCGCCGGTCGGCCCAACGACGAGCGTGTGACCGACATCGCCGACATGAAGGGAAAACCGGAACGGGGTCGAGCCTTCGGTCCTGCCATAAAGCAAGGGGGGTTGCCCGAAATGCTCGTCCCGTTCCGGCCCCGCCCACACCGCCGACAGCGGAATCATGTGGGCGAGATTGAGCGTCGAGATCGGCGGTTGCCGGACGTTGGCGTAGACATGGCCTGGCAGCGACCCAAGCCAGGCGTCGACGGCGTTGATCGTCTCCGTCATCGCGGTGAAGTCGCGGCCCTGAACGATCTTCTCCACCAGGCGCAGCTTCTCGGCTGCGATGCGTGGATCGGCGTCCCAGACGGCGACCGTCGCGGTGACATAGGCCTGACCGGCATAGTCCGCGCCGAGTTCCTGCAGAGCGAGGTCGGCATCGGCCGCCTTGTTCGCCGCATCGGTGTCGACGAGCACCGAAGCCTCGTTGGTCATCACCTCTTTCAGGATCGCCATGATGCTCTTGCGCTTGGCGAACCACTGCCGCCGGATCTTGGTGAGCAGCTTGGTGGCGTCGGTCTTGTCGAGAAGGACGGCGCGCGTCGACCAGCGATACGGAAAGGCGAGCCGGTTCAAGTCGTCGAGCAGCCCGGGCGTGGTCGCGGTCGGAAAACCGACAATGGTGAGGATGCGGAGATGCGAGTCGCCCAGGCGCGGCTCCAGTCCGCCGGTGAGCGGCTGATCGGCCAGCAGCGCATCGAGATACATCGGCGTCTCGGGCACGCGCACGCGATGGCGTTTGGTCGAGACGGTCGAATGCAGATAGGTCAGCGTTTCGCCGTCATCGAGCCATGCGCATTCCGGCATGAAGTTCTCGATGAGCTGAAGCACGCGGTCGGTGCGATCGGCGAAGCCGCGCAACGCCTCATGAGGGTCAAGGCCGTTGTCGGCCTTGCCTTCATAGAGCCAGCTCTCGGCGCGGGCGGCGTCCTCGGCCGGCGGCAGGTGGACGAAAGTGAGGAAGTAGCTGGACTCGAAATGCGAGGCGTCTTCCTCGAAATCGGCCTTGCGTTCGGCGTCGACCAAGGCCGACGCGGCCTCGGGAAAGCGGCTCGCCGGATAAGCTCCTGCGCCATGCCGCTGCGCCTCGACGAAGATCGCCCATCCCGAGCCGAGGCGGCGGAAGGCGTTGTTGAGACGGCCGGCGACGGCGACGAGTTCGGCCGGCACTGCGGAGTCGAGGTCGGGACCGCGAAAGCGAGCGGTGCGCTGGAAGCTGCCGTCCTTGTTGAGGACGATGCCCTCGCCCGCGAGCGCGGCCCAGGGCAGGAAATCCGCAAGGCGGGTTGAGGTCCGGCGATATTCGGCGAGGTTCATCATCGGAGTGGCCTCACGCGCTCAGATGGCCGGGGATGCGCAGGTGGCGGCGCACCACGTCGACGAATTGCGGATCGCGTTTTGCCGCCCATACGGCGGCGAAATGGCCGATCGCCCAGAGCCCGAGACCGACCAGCCAGAGGCGCAGGCCCAGGCCGAGGGCCGCTGCCAGCGTGCCGTTGAGGATGGCGATCGAGCGCGGCGCGCCGCCGAGCAGGATGTGTTCGGTGAGCGCCCGATGGACCGGGACGGCGTAGCCCGGCACTTCGCTGGCGCTGTCGATCAAGCTCGCCATCAGACGAGCGCTCCGCCGCCGAACGAGAAGAACGACAGGAAGAAGCTCGACGCGGCGAAGGCGATCGAGAGGCCGAACACGATCTGAATCAACTTTCGGGCGCCGCCCGACGTGTCGCCGAAGGCCAGTGTCAGGCCGGTGATGATGATGATCATCACGGCGATGATCTTGGCGACCGGACCCTCGATGGATTCGAGGATCGATTGCAGCGGCGCTTCCCACGGCATCGATGAGCCGGAAGCATGGGCTGCAGGGGCCAGCATCATGCTGACCACCGCCGCGGACATGGCGGTTGCGATATGACGGCGAGCGCGCAGGGCATGGCGGATCATGCGGGGTCTCCTGAGACGGGCTGGGTTGCGGGGATGACGCGGTAGTCGCCGTCCGGCTGAAGGCCTTCGACGCGGGCGAGTTCGGCGAGGCGGCGGGTCGAGCCGCGGCCGCTGAGCACCGCGACGAGATCGATGGTCTCGGCGATCAGCGCGCGCGGGACCGTGATGACGGCTTCCTGAATGAGCTGCTCGAGGCGGCGCAGCGCGCCGATCGCGGTGCCGGCGTGGATGGTGCCGATGCCGCCCGGGTGGCCCGTCCCCCAGGCCTTGAGCAAATCCAGCGCCTCGGCGCCGCGCACCTCTCCGATCGGAATGCGATCGGGGCGCAAGCGAAGCGAGGAGCGGACGAGATCGGAGAGCGATGCGACGCCATCCTTCGTCCGCATGGCGACCAGGTTGGGCGCGGCGCATTGCAGCTCGCGCGTGTCCTCGATCAGAACGACGCGGTCGAAGGTCTTCGACACTTCGGCGAGCAAGGCGTTGGTGAGTGTCGTCTTGCCGGTTGAGGTGCCGCCGGCGACCAAGATGTTGCGGCGGTCCACGACGGCGCGGCAGAGGATCTCAGCCTGTTCGGCCGACATGATCTCGGCGGCGACGTAGTCAGCGAGCGTGAAGACGGCGACGGCAGGTTTGCGGATCGCGAACGCCGGCGCGGCGACGACGGGCGGCAGAAGCCCTTCGAACCGCTCCCCCGTCTCGGGCAGTTCGGCCGAAACCCGCGGCGAACCGGAATGAACCTCGGCGCCGACGTGATGCGCGACGAGGCGAACAATGCGTTCGCCGTCGGCGGGCGAGAGCCGTTCTCCGGTGTCGGAGAGCCCCTCGGACAGGCGGTCGATCCAGAGCCGCCCGTCGGGATTGAGCATCACCTCGACGATCGACGGGTCTTCCAGGAATCCGGCGATGGCGGGGCCGAGGGCTGTGCGCAACATGCGCGCGCCTCGCAGGGTCGCCTCTGATTGCTGGTGAGAAACCGCCATGTCGTCCCCGTTCTGTGCGGGACCGCGAACACGCGGCCCTGGATCGGGGATCAGTAGAAGAGGCAGAAATCAGGGCATGACAACAAGCAGAACGGGGTCGTAGTGCTCTGGCGTACAAAGACAGGGACAGGGCGGAACTGCCGGACGCTTGCGACACGTTACGCGATGGTTATTCCGCGCCCGCGATGCCCGTGACGTCTTCGGAAATCTCCTCACGCACCTTCGGTCCCTTCGCGAGTCGCCGGCCGAGCGCGGCGACGAAGGCGTCGTACCGCTCGCCCGCCTGTGCGCGTGCGGCCGCCTGGGCTGGCTCCGGCAACGGCGGGTTGGTGGTGAGCCAGTGGCGGACGAACACCGCGAGCATTTCCACGGAAATGCCGAGGTCGCGTTCCATGCGTGTCATGCGCCGGTCGAGCTGGTCCAATCGCTTGGTGGTCGCGGCTTCCTGGCGCTCGGCGGTGTCGGGTGACAGGAAGGATGCGATCGCCGCTTCCGCGACCAGGGATCGCGATTGATCGCGACGCGCGGCATAAGCGGTGAGCGCCTTCATGATGTCCGGATCGAGATAGACCGAGAGGCGCTGCTTCTTCGGAATCTTCATGATCGCCACGCTCAGAGGTCCATCCCATCGTTGGGATCGAGCGAGACCTGCCGCGCGATGCCCTGCATCACCTGGTTCAGCCGGCGTGCGCGCGCGGCGTCGTCATCGGCGTCGTCGGGACCATCGAGGTCGAACTCGTTGTTGATCGGCGCCTTCTTCTCGACGGTCCCGGCCTTGTTCAGCTCGGGCTGGTGGCGGCGTTCCGAGCCGGTCGGATCCTCGTCGTCGCCCTGGCCATCCTTTGCGGCGGCGCCCTCGATCTCCGGCCGCGGCGGCAGCGGCATCTTGCTCCAGTCGTCCGACTTTGCCGCCGCTGTCTTTGCCAGCGCCGGCGGTGGCAGGATGCGTTCCTGAAACCGACGATCCTCGAAGTAGCGCGCCTTCTTCGCGCGGATCGGCGGCGTTCCGGAAACCATGACGATCTCGTCGGCGGGTGGGAGCTGCATCACCTCGCCCGGCGTCAGCAGCGGGCGCGCGGTCTCCGATCGCGACACCATCAGATGGCCGAGCCATGGGCTCAGCCTGTGCCCGGCATAGTTCCGCATTGCCCGCATCTCGGTCGCGGTGCCAAGCGCATCCGACACGCGCTTGGCCGTCCGCTCGTCATTGGTCGCGAAGCTGACGCGGACATGGCAGTTGTCGAGGATCGAGTTGTTCGGGCCATAGGCTTTCTCGATCTGGTTCAGCGATTGTGCGATGAGGAAGCTCTTCAGCCCATAGCCCGCCATGAACGCCAAGGCACTCTCGAAGAAGTCGAGGCGCCCGAGCGCGGGAAACTCGTCGAGCATGAGCAGCAGCCGATGCCGCCTGCCTTTGGCGTTGAGATCCTCCGTCAATCGGCGTCCGATCTGATTGAGGATCAGGCGGATCAACGGCTTGGTGCGCGCGATGTCGGATGGGGGAACAACGAGATACAGGGTCGATGGTCGCGTCCCGCCGACAATGTCGGTGATGCGCCAATCGCAGCGGCGAGTTACTTCGGCCACAACCGGATCGCGATAGAGGCCGAGAAACGACATCGCGGTCGACAAGACGCCCGACCGCTCGTTGTCGGATTTGTTCAGCAGCTCGCGCGCGGCCGAGGCGATGACGGGATGTGGACCCGCTTCGCCGAGATGTGCGGTCTTCATCATGGCCGCGAGCGTCGACTCGATCGGCCGCTTCGGATCGGATAGGAACGCGGCGACGCCGGCGAGCGTCTTGTCGGTCTCGGCGTATAGAACGTGTAGGATGGCGCCGACCAGCAGCGCGTGGGACGTCTTCTCCCAATGATTGCGGCGTTCCAAACTCCCTTCCGGATCGACCAGGATGTCGGCGATGTTTTGAACGTCGCGCACTTCCCATTCGCCACGACGGACTTCGAGCAGCGGGTTGTAGGCGGATGAGTTGGCGTTGGTCGGGTCGAACAGCAGCACCCGGCCGTGTCGGGCGCGGAAGCCGGCGGTGAGCTGCCAGTTCTCGCCTTTGATGTCGTGAACGATAGCGGAGCCAGGCCAGGTCAGCAGCGATGGCACGACGAGGCCGACGCCCTTGCCGGAGCGCGTCGGCGCGAAACAGAGCACATGCTCAGGGCCGTCATGGCGCAGATAGGCGCCTTCGAACCTGCCGAGCACCGCGCCATCGGGCCCAAGCAGGCCGGCAGCCCGCACCTCGTCGGCTCGCGCCCACCGCGCCGAGCCGTAGGTCTCGACATTCTTGGCTTCGCGCCCGCGCCAGACCGACATGCCGATGGCGACCGCGATGGCAATGAAGCCGCCTGACGCAGCGATGTAGGCCCCCCCAACGAAGACCGAAGGCGCATAGGCGTCGTAGAAGTACCACCACCAGAAGAAGGCCGGCGGATAATAGACCGGCCAGCCGAACAGCTCGAACCATGGCCTGCCGAGCTGCGGCTGGAAGCCGAGTTGCCACGCCGTCCACTGCGTCGCGGTCCAGGTCGTCGCGAGGACGATCAGGGAAACGACGAGAATCTGCCCCCACAGAATCTTGGTGGCCGACATGGCGGAGTCCTTTCTTAATAAGGAGCGGTGATCACAGGCCGAGCCCCCGCTTTCGGCCGAAGCTCCAGTCGATGCCGCCATCGCTGCGCGCGAGACCGGAGACATGCCGGCCGAGTTTCTTTTCGAGTGAGGGCGACCAGGGCACGAGCTGGAAGCCGAGGCCGTCATCGATCATCGCGAAGCGGCCGGAGGCGAGCGCGATGCGCCGCTGGTAGGCGCCAGCGACGTATTCCCCCGCCGCGGGCTTGTTGAATGGGCGGCCGCTCTCTGCCGCGATCTTGGCGCCCACGGCGTCCAGCTCGCGCCGGCGGAGCGTCTCGATCAGGTTGCGGCTGAAGCTGACGCCGCGGTTCTGACGTTCGGCCAGACCTCGCCCAATCAGGTGTTCGGCGCGCCGGTCCAGGGCGTCGCGCACCTCCGCGCCGAAGCCCCCGCCACCGAGCGCAACCGGCTCGCGGGCGATCGCCTGTCGATCAAGCCAGGTGGCGCCGGTCGCGGTGATCTGCTGCTCGATGGTGAGGTCTGATCGGACCGCCATCGCGACGCGACGCTGCCCCTTCGCGTCGTCGAACCTGCGCAGCTCGACGATTGAGCCGGGCGCGCTATCGCCGGCGGCGTCGAGATCGGGCAGCTTGATGTGATGGGTGCGGCCGTCCATGCCGTCGACCACGGCATAGGCTGTACCCTTCAGCTCATCGTCGAGACCGCGGGCGACCAGCCGGCCGACCACAGGATCGTCCAGACTTTCCCCGGCGAGCACATAGTTGGACGCGCCGCGTTCGATGCTGTGTTCTGAAAGGCCGCGATGGATGCGCTTGATGATGTCGCCGCGTTCGCCGAGCTCGCGCAGCGTCGTCTCGGCATTTTCGGAAACAGTCCACTGGCCGGGGCCGACCTGGTCGGCAAGCCCGAGCGATTCCAGTTTGCGAAGGCGCCCGACCTTGAGCGCATGAAATTCGTCGGGCTGGCGGTTGGGATGTGGCGCGAGGTCGATGACGCCGGTGCGATAGCCGTCGCGTGCGAGCTGCCGATCGAGGTTGGTCCAGCGCTCGGTGTCGATCTGACGTTCCAGGGTGCGACGGATCTCGTGATCCGTGCGCGGCCCCAATTCCTGCGTGATCAGATCCCGCGCCCGATCACGCATGCCTTCCTTGATATAGTCGCGGGAGATGACGAGGTTTTCGCCATCCTCGCGCACGCCACGCACAATTAAATGGACGTGCGGATGTTCGGTATTCCAGTGATCGACGGCGACCCATTCGAGCTTGGTGCCGAGGTCCTTCTCCATCTGGCCGACCAAATCGCGGGCGAAGGTCTTGAGGTCTGACATCTCCACGGCGTCGTCCGGCGAGACGATGAACCGGAAATGATGCCGGTCATCCTCGCACCGTTCCGCGAACGCCTTCGGATCAGCGTCATCGGCGCCAGGCCCGAACAGCCGGGCCTTCTCTCCGTCCCGGGTGACGCCCTCGCGGCCCAGATAGTTCAGGTGGGTCGCGAGCGGCGCGCTCCGTCCGCCGTGACGGACGACACGCGCCTTGACGACGGCGCCGCGCGAGCGGGACGTGATGAACCGATTGGCCTGCACTGATGCGCGCTGGCCCCGGCCGAACCGGGAGCGGTGGTTCGGGCCGATCGTCCCCTTGCGGGAGACCGAGCCGCCGGCGCGCTGGGCGGCGGCCAAGGCTTGGGCGATGAACGGCCTCGCGCGCTGCGCGCTGGTCGATCGGATGCGGCCTGGCCGGACGCGGAAATCGTTGTCGTCGCTCATGGCGGCAAGACCGCACATCGCGCGATAGCGCTGATTTGCTTATGAAATCGCCGGAGCCGCAGGCTGCGCCGAACAGGCGCACCTCGCGAATTCGCAGCGTAAGCCATTGAAAAAGCACAACCGAACCGAGGCGCACATCGCGCCCCTTTATCCTGCCATCGTGCGGTTGTGTTGTCCTGCTTCCCCCTCCACGCACTCCATGATGCGCTGGAGCCCGCCAGACCGCGATCCGAACGAAGCGCCGTCATCGCGGGCCTCCGCCATCCGAGCGCGCCACGAACAGGCCCGAGGATTGCGGGACGATCGCGGAAGTCTCGCGCGCCCGAGTTGCTGCCAGAGCGTCGTCCGGAGTGCTTTCCGCCTGCGCTGGATCGACGCTGGTCACGTTGTTGGCGCGCGTGATGAACAGCGGCGCGCGAGTCCAGGCGCGAGGATCAGCCGCGGCGACGGTGGTTGCACCCGGCAGGTCACCGCCGCCGAAGGAAGGGATCAATGCGGCCACATAGGCGCGGGTCTCGGCCGGCAACGGGCGGCCCGCGAGATATTCTTCGTAGCGCCCTGGCCCCGCATTGTAGGCTGCAAGAAACCCCGGCGAACCGTAGCGATCATGCATCTCGCGCAAGTAAGCTGCGCCAGCCAATATATTGTCGCGCGGATCGTATGGGTTTCGCCCGAGACCATGGCGGACGCGCAGCTCCGCCCAGGTAGCAGGCATGATCTGCATCAAGCCCATCGCCCCGGCAGAGGAGATCGCGCGCACATCGCCGGCGCTTTCCGCGCGCATGACGGCGCGAATCCACGCGGCCGGGATGCGGAAGCGCCGTGCGGCCTCTTCAATGTAGGCGGCGAACGGATGGGCCGTCGCCGTCCGCGTGCCCGGTGGGTTCTGCGCGCTCGCTGTGGCGTTAAACGGCACGGCGAGCAGCAGGCCGGAAAGGAGAAGGAGGCATGTCAGTCGGACGGCGCTTGGCCGCCCGACGACAGCTTGATGGCGCGGGCCGGACATCGTTCAGTCCCGCTCGCCGCGCTTGGGCGGGCGGTTCCAGTGCAGATTCCAGGCGGATTTGTCTTCGGCCGATTGGAACAGATTGGCGCGGATTGGCTGGGCCAAGGTGGGATCGTCGATCTGCAGGGAGACGTAGTCGCCGGCTTTCTCACCGGTGCGTTTCCATCCGGCGCCGATCTCGGGGCCGTCATCGCTGCCGTGGTGAACACGGTAGTCCGGCGCGTTCTCAGCGTCGGTGTGCTCGGCGGGGACGAGCACGATTTCGGCGTCGAGCGAGAGCGTGCGGATGTGGCCGGCGTAGCCGTTCTTCGTGCGGGTGAATTCGCCGATCTGCGGCATGGGAAGACTCCTTTGCTGTGCGGTGAGGTCGGATAGGCGCGTCGTTCACCGCGTCGCGGCGCGCCATTGGAAGCGGCCGCCGCCGTCTTCATCGGTCCACACAGGCGTTGCGCGGCCGATGATCGAGCGGGTGGAAATCGGACCGAAGTAGCGCCCGTCGAGGCTGTCCTCGACGGACCAGTTCATGAGGAAGATCTCGCCGTCGGCGATGCGCCGGCAGCCCTGCCAGACGGGCAGATGGCGGCCGAGACGGTCGCGCGTCAGCGCTTCACCCATCGCGACGCCATCGACGGTGACGTGTGCGCCGGTGCGGCAGACCTGCTGGCCGGGAAGGGCGGCGACGCGTTTCATGAGGGGGACGCCGCGCGGCACGTAGCCACGCTCGGCGAGGAACGATGCGAGCGGCTCAGGGGCGTCCACGGCGACGAGGTCAGTCACTTGAAGGCGTGGCGACCGGTCGAGCGAATAGAGTCCGATCGGCGTGCTGGCGGACGCGTTCCAGATCAGCCGGGGCGTGATGTGGATGAAGGACAGGCCACCGATCAGCATCACGGTGAAGTACGTCGTGATGACGTAGCCGAAGCGGGTCATGGCTCGACCCTTCGGCGCAAGAGGATGGCCCGGTGCTGCTGCGCGGTGTAGTTGCGCGGTTCCTGGCCGGCGACGAGCCGGTTATGAACGTGGCGCCAATGGTGCGGCGAGACCTCGGCGGGATTGATGCCGCTGGACTCGATCGCGTCGACGATCTGCAGGACGCGCTCGACGTGTCGCCAGCTCTCGGCCTTCAGCAGAATGTCGCCGCCGGGGCGCACGAAGGGCAACGTCTGATAGGGTTCGCCCGGCGAAACCGCGCGCACGATGTCGATGCGCGAGAGGACCGTTCCGAAGTCGTTGGACGCCCAGCGGACAAGCGCGAAAACGCTGTGGGGCGGGAAGCTGACGACGCGCCGGCGGCGGTCGAGAATCTGTTCGTGGACCTCCTGTCCGAACCGGATCCAATATTCGATCCTTTTCTCGATCCAGGTCAGCTCGACATGGGTCAGGCCGGCGACGTTCGGCGTCGCGGCGCGACGCAAGTCGGCTGCGCCGTTCATGGCGTTGCTCCATCGGTTGGGGGAAACTCGCGGGCGAGTAGCTCGCGCAGCATGTCGGCGACGGTGACCCCACGCTGAAACGCGGCGATCTTGATCTGGCCACGCATGTCGGGCGTGACGTCGATGGTGAGGCGCGCGGTGAAGGTGGCGGTGTCGCCGCCGCGCGGGTGCCGCGGATTGGGGGCTTTCACCCAGCTCTCTGGATCGGCTGGACGTGCAGTGAAGGCGCGTTTGTGGGGCCGCTCCGTCATGGTGCGATCCTCCCGACCTCAGTGCAGAGTGCGGTGATCTCGCGCGCAGCGGGGCTGCGTTCGTTGATCTCGGAGACCAGGCGGCCGGAGCGTGCCGCGTCGGCGAAGGTGACGCGCTGGCCGACGGTGCTGGTGAGTACCGGCGGATCGTGATCGGCGAGCGTCTCGGCCGTCTCGCGCGCGATGACGGTTCGCGCTCCGCAGCGATTCAGCACGAAGCGGGCGGCGAGCTGGGGGCGGTAGATCCGCGCCTCGCCCAGCAGCGAGAGCATCTCCGCGGACGCCCAGCCATCGAAAGGCGATGGCTGCACGGGGATCAGTACCAGGTCGGCGGCAAGCAGCGCGGACCGCATCAGGCTGGCGACGCGCGGTGGCCCGTCGATCACCACATGATCGGCGTCTCGCGCCAGCTCCGGCGCTTCGCTGTGAAGCGTATCCCGCGCCAGGCCGATGACACCGAAGAGTCGCGGCAGGCCTTCGCGTGCCCGCTGCTGGGACCAATCGAGCGCGGAGCCCTGTGGGTCCGCGTCAATGAGTAGGACGCGCCTTCCCTTGCTCGCCCATTCGCCGGCGACATGCAGCGTGAGCGTCGTCTTGCCGACGCCACCCTTCTGATTGAGGAGCGCGACGATCATGACGCGCCGCCGCGTCGCACGGGCATTCCCCCGGCGGGCGTCGCCTGTCGTTTTGCAGGGTGGACAACACCGTGGCCCGGATCTGATGTCGACTGCCGTGTGCCGCGATCCGCCCAAGCCTGAAGATCGTCGAGGGCATAGACAATGCGTCCGCCGAGCTTGCGATAGACCGGTCCCGTGCCGTAGGTGCGGTGCTTCTCCAGCGTGCGACCGGATAGGCCGAGGAAGCGCGCCGCCTCGGATGTGCGGAGATAGCGTGGCGGGGGGTCGAGTCGCGCTGCTGACATTGGGGCCTCCGGTGGATCGGCTGCCCCGCCGGCGTGCAGTGGCGAAGCGGCGACCACGATGGCGAACCACCGGCGTCAGGGTGGATGACGGAGTGAGACCCCTCTGTGCGCGTACCCCCCTTGTGCCCCTCGTTCGATGGGGACCGCAGGGAGTCAGCGGCCGGCCAGCAAGCGGAGATAGCTGCCGCGCACCATCGTCTCGGCATCCTTGACCAAACGGATTGTCTGGGCGCGGATGGACGACGTTTTCCATTCGGTGGCGGACTGCCGCGGCGTGTCGAAAAGCACGCCGGCGATTTCGCGATAAGTCGCGCCTGCGGATCGGCCATCGAGCGCACGCACCATGCGCACCAGCCGCAGGCGGCGGCGCGGTGTGAGCGTGAGCGCGCGCGGTAGCGGACCGGGGGCGCGTCCAAATAGGCGGCGTTGGAATCGCAATGCCGCTTCGGCGCGGATGTGGAAGTTGTCGTCGAGCGGCAGCAGAACGGCGAGCGGTTGAGCCGGGTCGATGGCGCCGACGACCAAATGATGATCGCCGTCGGGATCGGCTAAAATGATCGCACCTTCGCCTCCGGGTTGCGCGTGCAGTGTGGCGTGAGTTAGGTCGAGCTGGTCGAGTCGCTTGGCGGCGAGAAAGACGGCCGGCGCTGGTTCAATCAGCAAGACGCTGGCGACAAGCTCTGGCCGCCAGAAGATCGCGGTCTCGCTAGCGGAGCGGTCGGGATCGAGCAGGAAAGCGCAACCCCCATTGCGGGGTGGCGCTCCTATGCGGCAATGAAGCGCTCTCGCGGCTGGCCGGGGTGCCGCGCAGGCGGTCATAGTCGCTGCGATAGTCGGGATTGCGGCGCAGAAACTCCCACGCGAACCCTTGCCGTTCCAAGCGGTTCAGCGCGCGTTCGGTTGTCTGCAATCGCCAATCCGGCGGCTCGGCCATACGCGTCTCCTCGTCCGCGCTCTGAGTGGCCCCCTGCGCGTTAAGCCTCGCCGCCGACGAGGCTCGGCGGAAGTCCCCAAAACTGCGGGGCGCGATGCCTTGCACAACCGGGAGGAGTGTCCCGCTCTAGGACACGCGGGGACGGAGGAGCTCGCGATAGCCCGTCGTGGTCATCCAGCGGGCGCGGGCGAGATGGCTTTGATGAATAACGCGAGCGCGGTCGGGGTCATCGTCGGGGTCGAATCCGAAGATGATTTGCACCGCCTCACGCCAATCGGCCCCTTCCGCGTCGGCGTCCAGCAACCGGATGTAGGCGGCGAGATGGCTTTCATCGTAAGCCGTGAGACGGTTGCTCTCGGGCGGACGATCCAGGAAGTCCATCGTGATCATCGGCGCGTCCATCTGTCTTGGTTAATTGATCGTATCGGCTCCGCCAAGGCACACCAGACCGACAAGTGAAATTTCCCGATGCTTTTCACGCATCACGGCAGCCCGCTGGCGGCATCACGCTCAGCCGACGCGGCCGTGTATTATAACACGTAGCGATATAATGCACTATTGTCTCCTATCCTGCGGATGGACATTCGCAGAATCTTTGGAGCCAACGTCAGGAGGTATCGCGTCGCTGCCGGTCTGAGCCAGGAAGCGGTCGCCGTGAAAATGGGTGTGGACCGCGCCTATGTGAGCGGCATGGAGCGGGGCCAGCAAAATGTCACGCTGTTGACGATGTGGCATTTGGCGGAAGCGTTGAACGTGAAACCCGCCGACCTCCTCGATGAGACGGTGGAAGTCACTGAAACATGACTCTACGCGAGTCGCGTTACAATTCAGCTCGCGTCCCGATCCGACCAACCGGACCTGCGGAAACGCGTAGGGTTGGCCAACCGGCGATCCGGAAAAGCGACAAGGTGCAAAGCCGGAAGGCCAGCCCGTTCGGGCCAGCCTCGAGGTGGTTTCGCGTGCGTGCCTTGGCGGGGCCTTGAAGGACTGCCCCGCCCGAGGATCGGGCGGGGCGTCGCTGGCGGTTAGTCGGCGCGGCGGCCGTTGGGACGAGACCAAATCAGGCTGTAGCCCTCGCCGTCCTCGTCGTCGAAGAGGTTGGCGTAGATCGGGGCGGTAAAGCTCGGGTCGTCGAGCTTGAGGCCCAGATAATCGCGGCCCTCGTTGGAGCGCTTGGCCCAGGCGGCGCCGATCTCGACGCGGCCCACGAAGACGCGGTGGCTGGGGGCGTTCTCGCCGGAGCGGTTGGCCTCGGGAACGATGCGGACGTTCTTCGCCTGGACACTGAGGGTGACGATTTGGCCGCTGAACTCGTTGCCGGTCTTCTTGAAGGTGCCGATGGTCGCCATGGTAGTTCTCCTTGATCTCTGTTTCGAGCCCGCACCATGCGGCCTCGATGGCGATCGGTTGGCCGGAGGCGATCGGCGCCGCACCTGCTTGCAGGCCGAAGCGCAGCGGAGGATGGCAGCCAGGCGACTTTGTTGTTTCGCGAGGAATGCCGGCGAAGCCGGCAGGGGAAGAAAGTCGATCGGCGCCATTGCGGCATAGGCGGTCGAGGCGCAGCCGGCCTTCGGCCAGATCAGCCCATCGAAGAGGCCGCTTGGAGTGCTCGATCAGACAGAGGTGTATCGAGGAGAACGTGGCTCGACCCGTCGCCTTCCCCAATGGACCGGCACGTTTAGCGCAACATTCCGTATCGGCGTCCGGCGGACGAAAGTGGGATCGTCGCCCGGCCGCGTAGACGAAAGACGTCTCAGGGATCCACCATTGTGGAGTTGAGGAGCAGCTTCGCCGATTGGCTTGTGTTCCCGGCGGGCTTCGATGTGGGCTGCTCACGTCTAGTCGAGAGGCGCTCTATGGCATCGTCTCGCCAACAAACGACTAGGACGGCGTATGCAAGCCTTGCTCGGCCGCCCCTGCCGTGCAGCCCGCTTAAGCGCGCGCCATGCCGCCTTGTCCCGTAGGCGCGGTCCCAGCCAACGTCGTCACGCGAACGAATGCGGTGACGCCGACTGCGATGGCGCCGATCACAGAGAAGATGATCGGCCACGTCTCGGACGGCATAGTGTGTTTCACGATGCCGTGGGTGGCGTGATAGCCGGCGATTGCGGCCGGCGCGACGAAGGCGATGGCGATCGCGAGCCTCAGCCAGAGCGGTTTCACGAACACGAGCAGGAGTTGGCCCACGCCGAGTGTGACCAAGCCCGCGACAAATCCAACGGCAATAGCTCCGAGCCATCCCGCGCCTGTGCCGTAAGCCCATGCGCCAACTGTGACGCCAGCGAACAAGGGCAGCGCATAGACCGCGAGATAGAACATCAAGCAGCAGAGAACGCCGATCGCGGCGATGCTGGCGATGATACCAATGAAGATCATGGCGATGGTCTCCCGTGAGAGAATGTTTGACGGTCGCGCCATCCACCACCACCGCGGCGCGAGCAGAAGTATAGCTGAAAACAGACGCCAGCGGGAGGAGAATTCCCGTTGGCGTTCTGCGGTGCAGCTTGCGTGGCACTTCGCCCCTTCATGGTTGGAAGGGGTCGAATTCGTGGATGACGGTGCCGGGATCGCCGTCATACTCGGCGGCGAGCATGACGCCGTAGTTGCCAGCGTCAGCATGAAAGACGACGACGCAGGCCATGAGGGTGGTGGCGAGGTTCCAGCCGTTTGCGAGTGCGAGGGCTTGAGACATTGATCCGGCTCCTGTGTTGAGGCGGGGCCATCCCCGCGCGACAGGCGCCCGATGTGTCCGACCGAGGGCCGCAATCACCGCGCAGGCAAAGACGGAGCGGCGGCACGCTTCAGCGTAAGCCGACCCCTTGTGGGTTGATGGCGTCAGGCCCCTCGGCCGGACCAAGGATCAGCGCTGGTAGACGCGGGGTGGCGCCCGTCGGCAGGAGCCGTTACTCAAAGGCCGTCGCCGACCATGCGTGAAACCTCGCTATCCTCACGGTGCGCTGACCGATCGGCTAAGGTGCGCTTACGAGTCGACATGATGGTTGAGGCATGCGGCATGACGGAGTTCACGGGACGCGAGTTGCATCTGGTGAAGAAGGCGCTCGCGATTGCGGTGCTGGCGATCGAGCGACAGGCGGGACCGTTTCAATCGGCGTCCGATCAGAGCGATATGAAGGCGCTGCTCGACGGCCTGATCGAGAACGACACGGAGTTGGCGCACTATGCTCGTGCGGCCCGGCTCGCGGTGACGGGTGAAGCGGACTGAAAGGCGGTTTTGCGGAAAGCCGTTGACCCGCCGTTGCGGTTTCACGTCATTGCACGGGAAGGGTAAGGCGGCGCTCACGCGCCGCCGAACTTCCAGACCGGGATGCCGAGCTTCTTCGCCTTGTCAGCGAGGTTGTCCTGGATGCCGGTGCCCGGGAAGTGCAGGACGCCGATCGGCAGGGTCTCCAGCAACGAGTCGTTGCGCTTGAACGGTGCGGCTTTGGCGTGCTTCGTCCAGTCGGGCTTGAAGGCGATCTGCGGCACCTTGCGGTTGTCGGCCCATTTGGCGGCGATTAGCTCCGCACCCCTCGGCGATCCGCCGTGCAGCAGCACCATGTCCGGGTGCTTGGTGTGAACTTGATCGAGCTTGGCCCAGACCAGCCGGTGATCGTTGAAGTCGAGCCCGCCAGTCAATGCCACCTTCGGCCCCGCTGGGAAGAGCACCTGATTCTCGGCGCGCTTCTTCGCCGCCAGGAAATCGCGGCTATCGATCATCGCCGAGGTCAGGTTGCGATGGTTGACCTTCGATCCGTTGCGCGGCCGCCAGGCCGAATGGGTGTGGTGCTCGAACTGGTCGGCGGCCTGGTCGCGCATCAGCTCGAAGGCGTTGCGGCGTTCGATCAGCGTCTGGCCTTCCGCCGTCAGTCGCTCCAGCTCGACGGATTTGACCTCGCTGCCGTCCTGCTCCCGTTGCGAGCGCTGCTGGGACAGCTCGTTGTCGTCGAGTTCACGTTCGATCCGTTCGATGGCCCGATGGAAGACGTTCACCGTCGACCAGAGCAGGTCCTCGAGGTCGGGTTCGAGGCGAGTGTCACCAAGCGCCACCACGAGGGCGTCGAAGATGTCGGAGATGCTGCCGGCGAGGATGTTCGCTTCCGGAAGCGGCCTGGCATCGGGCTCGTCATGGAAGGGACGATAGCCATAGAGCTGGAGTTCATGGAGGACTTGGTCGGTCGGGGATGAACTGTGGTGCGGTTCGAAAGCGTCGTCGTGGTCGGGGGTCATCGCAGTTTTCCTTCGCTTGATCGGCCGCGCCCATCGCGGCCTTCATGGCGACGAAGGCTCACCGGCGGGGCGGACTGGCAGCCCGAGCGCAGCGAGGGCCTTGATGGCTAAGGCCGGCTATTTTGTTTCGCGATGGAAAGCGGCCCACTGGGCCGCGCCGGAAAATAGTCGGCCGCCGCCATTGCCCGGCCGGCCCGACTGTGAGCCCGATCGCCCTCTCAGAAGGCCGTGGGCGTGGTCCTCTCCGGCGCCGAGGGAAAGATGGCCGCCGACCTTATGGCGACGACGCTGCCCGCGCCCCATCCCCGTTCCGGCTACGCCGCCAGCTCCATGAAGCGGGCGACGTCCTGCGCAGCGATCTGCACCCGGCTGGCTGCTCGAAGCGCGTCGATGCCGAGCAGGCGGAGATCCTCGTTGAAGTCGCCGAGCCGTGGCGAGATCACGATCGCCTCGATCCCGGCCTCCTGCGCCCGGTCGATCAACGTCGCCATCGCGCCGTTACCGGCCGGATCATCGTCGCGGGCGATGTAGAGTCGCCGCAGCGTGTCCGGGAACAGGATGGCGGAGAGATGCGCCGCCGAGAGGGCTGCGACCATCGGCATGGTCGGCAAGACGCATCGGAGCGAGAGCATCGTCTCGATGCCCTCGCCGGCCGCCATGACCTCGCCCGCCACGCCAAATCGAACGGCGTGACCGAGAAGGTCACCCATCGCCCGTCTCGGCGTGTCGATCGGCGCCTTGCCGAGCGTCGTCTCGCTGAAGCCGCCGGGATCGAGCCAGGTGCGATGCGCGCCGGTCAGATGGCCGGAGAGATCGGTGACGGCGGCGATCATCGCCGGCCAAGTCTCGGTCGGGCTGTGGTCGTCGGGCCGATAGTAGCAGCGTGGATGGAAGCGCAGGCTTCCGGTTCGGTGCAAAGCCGTAATGCCGCGACGACGCAAATACGACTCTACGGGGCTGCGTTCCATCGGCTGCGACATCGCGAAGAGTCGCCGCGCCGCCTCCGGCGATCCTGCCGGTGCGCTGGGCTTGCGCGAGCGGGCACGATCAAGCTCGGGCTCAGGATGCGGCAGGCTGAGGAACGAACGTGCCTCATCGGCGACATCCTTGAAGTCGATCAGGCCGCAGCTTTCGCGGATGACATCGAGCAAGTCGCCATGTTCGCCCGTGGCGGCGTCGGTCCATTTGCCGGCAGGCCCTTTCGGCGACTCCTTGAGCCGGACGAACATCGAGCGGCCCGGAGTATTGCGCACGTCGCCCACGAGCCAGTAGCCGCCTTCGCGGCGGCCGGCGGAGAGGTAATGGCGGCACACCGCTTCGGCGTCACGCGCGAGACGGTGTGCCAGTTCGGAGGCGTCTTGGCGGGCCATCACGCCGCCTCCCGCTCGCCAATACGCTCGACCGGATAGTGGTCGAGGACTTTGGCCAGCACTCCGGCGCCGGCGGGATCGGTCGGCACGAACATGCGCAGCTTCCACGAGATGATTTCGCCGAAGAGGCCGTAGGCGCGCAGGCGGTCGCGCATCGTGTCGGAGAAGCCCGACAGCTCGATGCGGTGAGCGCCCATCACGCGCACGCGGTGGAGCTGCAGGCCCTCGGCGAGGTCGAGAACGGTGCGGCCTTCCATCAGCGCTGCGAAGGCGGCATCCGGTGTCAGGGCGGTGGTTCCGGTCACGGTCGCGTTCGCCGCCCAGGCCGGCGAGACTCTGCGGCCGATGATGCGCTCGCCCGCGTCGGTCTGAAGCCGATACACGCGCGTCGACTCGTTCGGCAGGCGCTTCCAAATCGGCAGCAGCAAACCGGCGACGATATGGATCGTGCTGTCGGCGAACTCGGGGACCTCGGCCAGTTCACGAGTCCAGGCGGCCGCAAAGGCCTCCCGCTCTGCCGCCTGCCAGTGGCTCTCGTCCATCATCTTCAGCGAAGCGTGATGGTGCTCCATCGGCCGGATCAGCCGCACGCGGCGTTCGATCTCGCCATCATCGAGCATCAGGCTCGGCGCCGGGATCTGCACGGCGGCGCGGCCCGAGCGCTCGTTGACGAGCAGCATGGCGCGGGGATCGGCGAGGTGGTCCAGCGCCTCATCGAGCGTCACCGGGCGATTGCGCCGGCGTTCGGTGATGGTGAGCAGCCGGGTCTCCGCGCCCGTCGCGGGATGGGTGTAGATCGCGCGGCGATCAGTGACGACGAAGCTCTCGGCCCGCAGCGTCTCCAGGCCGAGGTCATAGACGCCGCTGGCGATGGCGCCTTCGATCTTGGCGTTCAGCAACTGCTCGAACGCGGTGAACAGCACGCCTTGCAGATCGATGGTGAGCGCCAGCAGGCGGTTGAGGAAGGTCGTGATCGGCGGCAACTCGTCCTTGATGCCGTTCGCGTCCATGAGCTTGAGGCCCGTGGCGTCCTCGAACATCTGGAGCGAGCAGTCTTCGATCTTGCCGCGGACGAGCAGCAGATAGAGCTGGCGCAGCGCGTCGCGGGCGTAGTGGGATTCGAGGTTGTCCTCGGGCCGGAACAGCCCCTGACCGCCGGTCTGGCGCTGGCCGCGCGTGATCGCGCCCAGCGTGTCGAGGCGGCGAGCGATGGTCGAGAGGAAGCGTTTCTCCGCCTTCACGTCGGTGGCGATCGGCCGGAAGAGCGGTGGCTGGGCCTGGTTGGTGCGGTTCGTCCGCCCGAGGCCTTGGATCGCGGCGTCGGCCTTCCAGCCGGGTTCGAGCAGATAGTGGACACGCAGCCGGCGGTTCCGCGCTGACAGTTCGGCGTGATAGCTGCGCCCAGTGCCACCCGCCTCCGAGAACACAAGGATGCGCTTCAGGTCGTCCATGAAGGCGGCGGTCTCGGCGAGATTGGCGGAGGCGGCGCGGTTCTCTACGACGAGGCGGTCGCTTTTGCGCACGACGCGGCGCGAGCGTCCGGTCACTTCGGCGACGAGGTCGGTGCCGAAGCGCTGGACGATCTGGTCAAGCGCACCGGGCACCGGCGGGAGCGAAGCCAAACGCTCGATCAGCTCGTTGCGGCGGGCGACGGCCTCGCGGCTTTGCACAGGCTGGCCGTCCCGAAAGACGGGCCGGGACGAGAGATTGCCCTCGCTGTCGGTGAACGGCTCGTAGAGTTGCACCGGGAAGGAGTGGGCGAGGTAATCGAGAACGTACTCGCGCGGCGTGATGTCGACGCGGACGTCGTTCCAATCCTCGGTCGGAATCTCGGCGAGCCGGCGCTCCATCAGCGCTTCGCCGGTCGAGACGATCTGGATGACGGTGGCGTGGCCGTCGGCCAGGTCTTGCTCAATCCGGCGGATCAAGGTCGGCGTCTTCATCGAGGTTAGCAGATGGCCGAAGAAGCGCTGCTTGGCGCTCTCGAAGGCCGAGCGGGCCGCCGACTTCGCCTGCCGGTTCAGCGTGCCGCTCTCGCCGGTGATGTTGGCGGCCTGCATCGCCGCGTCGAGGTGATTGTGGATGATCGAGAACGCCCCGGCATAGGAATCGTATATGCGGCGCTGTTCATCGGTGAGCTGGTGCTCGATCAGCTCATACTCGACGCCGTCATAGGAAAGCGAGCGGGCGGTGTAGAGCCCGAGCGAACGCAGGTCGCGGGCCAACACCTCCATGGCGGCGACACCGCCATCCTCGATCGCCTCGACGAATTCGGCGCGGGTGGCGAAGGGGAAGTCCTCGCCGCCCCAGAGGCCGAGCCGCTGGGCGTAGGCGAGATTGTGGACGGTCGTCGCGCCGGTGGCCGAGACATAGACCACGCGCGCCTTGGGCAGGGCGTGCTGGAGGCGCAAGCCCGCGCGGCCCTGCTGCGAGGGGGCGACGTCGCCGCGTTCGCCCTTGCCGCCACCGGCGTTCTGCATGGCGTGGCTCTCGTCGAAAATAATCACTCCGTCGAAGTCGGAGCCCAACCATTCAACGATCTGGCGGACGCGCGAAACCTTCTCGCCACGGTCGTCGGACCGCAGCGTAGCGTAGGTTAAAAATAGGACGCCTTCGGCCAGCCGGATCGGTTTGCCCTGCGCGAACCGCGAGAGCGGCGTGATGAGCAGGCGCTCCATGCCGAGGGCCGACCAGTCGCGCTGGGCATCCTCCAGGAGCTTGTCGGACTTCGATATCCAGACCGCCTTGCGCCGGCCCTTCAGCCAATTATCGAGAATGATGCCAGCCGACTGACGGCCCTTGCCGGCGCCGGTGCCGTCGCCCAGCATGAAGCCGCGGCGAAAGCGGACGGCGTTCGGCGCATCGTCGCGGGACGCGGTGACGAGATCGAAGGTCTCATCCACGGTCCAGGCGCCGGCGAGATAGTCGCCATGCGCCTCGCCGGCGTAGATCACCGTCTCGAGTTGGGCGTCGGAGAGGAGGCCGTCGCTGACGAGGTCGATCGGCAACCGCGGCCGATAGCTCGGCTTCGGCGGCGCGACCGAGGCCATGGCGGCGGACTGCACCAGCTTGGTCGGGTGCGCCTGGGCTCCGAGAATCTGGATCGATTGGAGCCGATATTCCTCATAGATCGCATCGCTGAGGAGCGCGCTTTCGGGCGACGTCCAGTTGATCGTCTCATAGGCGAGATCGATCGCCTCCGGATCGGCAACGGACGGCTTGACCGGCCCCGCCGCAGCGGCACGCGCGAGATAGCCCCGCACCGTCCGCGGTGCGGCGGCGGCCGACATGGCGATGGCGAGGCTCGGCGCGAGCGCCAGGCGCGCCGGAACGTGCTCGGCGATCCAGCTCAGCAGCGTGGCCACGTCAGGCGCGATGCCCCGCGATTCCGGCAGGGTGGCCGGGTTCTCGGCGGGCGTCTTGTCGATGACGATCAGCCGCGTGTCGATGGTCGTGCCGTGCTTGGCATAGACCGCGCCGTCGATCGCGGCGGTGAAGACGATGCGGCCGCGTTCCTGCAGATGGACGAAGGCGTCGCGCCAGGCCGGGGCGTCGGGCCCGAAGTTTGCGCCGGTGATCGCCACCAGCCGCCCGCCGTCGGCGAGGCGGGCCAGGGCCGAGGCGATGTGGCGATAGGCGGTGTCGGCCATGCGGCCGGCGACGTTGGCCATCGCCGAGAAGGGCGGATTCATCAGGACGACGCTCGGGACGACGGCGGTATCGAGGTGATCGTCGATCTGAGCTGCGTCGAAGCGTGTGACGGACACGCCCGGAAAGAGGGAGGAAAGCAGCGTCGCCCGGGCCTCGGCCAACTCGTTCAGGACAAGCGCACCGCCGGCGATCTCGGCCAGGATGGCGAGGAGGCCGGTTCCCGACGAAGGCTCCAGCACGCGGTCCGTCGGCCCGATGGCAGCCGCGATCAGGACCGCGAGGCCTAGCGGGGTCGGCGTCGAGAACTGCTGGAAGGTCTCGCTCTCGGCGGAGCGGCGCGTGTGGGTCGGAAGAAGCGCGGCGATCTTGACCAGGGCGGAAAGTCGTGCAGCCGGAGAGTCGGCTTTGCGGAACAGCGCCTTTCCGTATTTGCGCAGGAAAAGAACGGTCGCGGCCTCGCAAGCGTCATAAGCCGTCTTCCAGTCCCAGGCGCCGGAGGCGTCGGAGGCGCCGAATTCGGCTTCCATGGCCGCGCGCAGGATCGCGACGTCGACCCGCTGGCCGCGCTCAAGATGAGGGAGGAGTTGCTGGGCGGCAGCGATGATGGCGCCGGCGGCGTCGGGATGAGGGACCGGCGACAGCGGCGCGGCCTGGTCGGCCGCGATCGGAGAAAGATCGTTCATGAAGGGAGCCTCGGGAGAGCGGGAAAGGGCGAGCCGGCCGGCGCTCTCTCTCGGACCGCACGGCTCAAACCCCTTCCGGCCGCCCTCTCCCTCTCATCACGCCGCCGCTTTCACGGCGCGCCACCACGCAATCCGCTCGTCGCGGCTGGCGTTGGCCAGTCGACGCAGGAGATGGCCGTGGCAGGGGAGCGGCGCGCAGAAGCAGACAAGGTCGCGGCCGCGCAGCTCGTCGAGCGCACGCAGCAGATGGTGCTGATTCGCCAGCCAGCGTTCATGCTTCGCGATGACGGCGGCCCGATCGCCGTCAGGGCCGATCCGGAACGGATTGCCCCATTTGCTGCCGCGGCCGATATAGACGGCGCCGGCTGGGACGCCATTCACGCGCTTGTTGAGAACCTTGCACATCTGCTCCGCCTCCGATCCGTTAAGCGGTCTCGGCGAAGGACGGTGTAAAGCGGCGACGGTCACGCGCCCTGCGCGGAAACGGCTTGCCCGTTGACCGGCGCCGCGCGGCGTCCAGGCAAGACAAGCCCGAGGATCGTGGGCGGTGTCACAAGGTTCGGAGAGCGAGGTGCTGACCGTCAGCCGAAACGGCGGCCGCCGGCGGTGAAGGTGTAAGCGTTGGCGGTGATGGCCTTGTCGACGAGGTGGTCCGAGGTCAGGTAGTCGTATTTGCGTTCGAGCTGGCGATAGAGCCAACGGGCGAGATCGCGCAGCGCCTCGATGACGGTTTCCTCGGCGTCGGCGGTCATATCCTGCCAAGTCGGGCTGTCGCGCTCGACCGAGATCGCCATGCTATATTCGTGGTAGTAGCGGTCGCGATGCGTCACGGTGGCGTGGAGTTGGTAGAAGTTTCGTCGCTGGATCGCCTGCAGGACATCGGCGATCCGATGAAGCTCATCGTCCTTCGGCGCATGACCGCGGATCGTCCTCGGCGCGCCCGTCGCATGGCCGTAGCGCCCCTCGAAACAAGCGCCGTCGCCCTGACTCCAGAAGCCGGAAAACCAGATGCAGGGCTTCTGCCGTGTGCCGCCGCCGTAAAGGCGAACCGGCACGGTCTTGAGGTCGACGCCGATGATCGCGCAAATACGCTCGAAGTCGTCATAGACGAACTCGAACCAGTCATGGTCGAAGCCGGTCTGGCGATACCAGGCACGGGCCTTCTCCTTTGCCGCGTCGGAGAGTTCATCGAGGCGATAGACCGTGGTTTCGATGATCTCAGGCATCGGGATCATCTCCTTCCAAGGCGCGGCACAGCCATTCGTTGGTGCTGGTCCAGCCGACGCTCTTGCGCGCGCCGAGGTCGATCACATGCGCGCCGCCGCCGAAGGCATCTAGGCGCGGCTTCGAGCAGGTGTTGGCGTATTCGAAGCCCCAGAGGCCTTTGAGGTCGAATTCCTCCGCGCAGAGCACGACAAACTCGATCACGCGCTCAGGGTCTCCTGAACAGTCGTCGCGAATCCACAGTCCTGATCCGCCTTCCGTCTGGATTGAAAGGTTGAAGCCCTCCGAGAAGCGAAGGCCATCTTCATCCTCGGGCGTGTTGTCGTAGAGCTCGAGGGCGCGCACAGCGTTTTCGGGCGTGCCGACGTCGAGCAGGCATGAGAAGTGAGTGAAGTAGTCGGCCATGTCAGTCTCCTTAAAATGCGAAAGCCCGGCGCGTGGCCGGGCTTCGGGTGGGTTCGGGCGTGGTTGCGATCAGGCGGCGGGCGGATCGTGGATCCGGTCGTCGTCGAATTCGACGTCCTCGATGACGGGCTCACAGCCCTCCGACGTGGTGCGGTCGATGTAGGCGATGACGCCTTCTCGTCGCTCGTCACTGTCGATGTGTTCCGGGAACGCCGTCGACTCCATTGCGGCGGTGGCGGCTACTTTCGCCTTCTCGATCGCTTCCGCGTCAGACGCAGCCTCGATGGTCGCGCTGTCGAAGGCCCGCAGCCAGAAGGCAATCTTGACGACATATTCGGTCATGACACGCCTCCTTCGTCATCGGGATCGCGTGCGCCCGCGAGAATCGCCTCGGCCTTCGCGATCGCGGCGTGCGCCCGCTGGCGCCAGAACGGTTCGTCGGTCAGGCCGCCATCGGGCGGGAGCGCGAAAACTTTGAGCAGGCCAAGCAGAACTTCGAAGTGCTCGGCCCTGCGCTGAAGGGCCTCGCCGAAGTGGGCGGGGATCGGAAGCGCCGGGACGGTGTAGGGCGGAACGTCGCCCGGCCAGGCGCCGGTCACATAGGTCTCGCCGGCGGATTCGTAGTCCTCCTTCTGCCCCTCCCAGTCATCGTCTTCGATGGCGAGACGGCAGGCTTCGGCCAGCGTGTCGGCCTGGTAGCTGCGTTGGCGATAGATCGGAATGCGGTAAGTGGATTCGATGGTGAACGTGGTCATGATGGTCTCCAGACATGAAAAAGCCCGGCAGGGCCGGGCTCGGGGGAACGGTTGGAAGGTGGTTGCCGCTAGAAGCGCCGGGGCGTCTCGACGGCTGTGCCGCTCGGCGCGTTGGGCGCGTGGTCGGTGCTCGCACCCGAAAGCGCGGCGAAGGGATCAACCTGCTTGTGGATCGGCTGGGCGCGTCCCATCCACGGCTGGGGGCGAATGCAGCGCACCCAGTCGGCGAAGCTTGGGATGAAGCCGAGATCCTCGACCACATGCTGCTCGCCAAGGAGCCGGACGGGCACGACGCGGCCCGTCGAAATGGTGATGGTCGAGCCGAAGAAGCGCTCCAGCATGAAGATGCCTTCGGCGTGATGCCGCAGCGCCCGATGCCGGAAATCGGCGGTGGTCGCCTTCGACTCGTCGAACCATTGGTGCAGCGGCAGATAGTCTTCTGCGACGCCGCCCCATTTCCTGACCGAGGAGAGGGCGTGGTGATAGCAATGTCCCATGGCCGCCTCCTCAGAAGGTGTGGGTGTAGTTTTCGGAGGCGGTGTAGCGCTCGTTGCAATCGAGCGTGATCGTCTCCTCCGCGACATCGAAGACGATGTCGCCGTATGCGCCGTCGTTGTTTTCCCAGCCGCAATGAGTCTTTTCGAGAACGTCATAGGCCAGGCGCTCGACGGCTTCGGCGATGCAGACGGACGAACGCGTCGGTTCGGCGTGGTCCCAGACGGCCTCGGCGATTTCGATGGCTGCGGCAGGCATGGTGACGGGATCGTCGCCGGTCTGAGCTTCGACATTCTCGATCTGGCCGGAATCGCCGTAGCCGTCGAAGCTGACGACGACGCGGGTGACGCCAGCGAGCGTCAGTGCGTTGAGCAGCGTGGCCTTGTTGAGGGTGAAAAGCTCGGCCTCGAGCTTGGCTCGTGCAACCGCCTTCATCTCCCAATCGGAAAGCGGGGCGGCGGGCTGCGGCGTGGTGTCGGATGTGTCGGTCATGACGGTCTCCTGAAACGAAAAAGCCCAGCGCGAAGGCCGGGCTGTGGGGTCGGTTGAAAGGGAAAAGGGGCGCGGGACGGCCGAAGCCGCCCCGCGCGTGGGCTATTCGGCCGCGATCACCTGCGGCGCCTCGGCGTTCGCTTCCTCATCGTCGCCGGCGAGGAATTCGGGCAGCGCTTCGCCGTCATCCTCGGCTTCGGTGGTGTCGACGGGCACGTCGTCCGCTGCGGCGATCCGCAGCGGCTCCGGCAGCCAGCCGGTGTCGGCCAGGAGCCGTTCGGCCTCCTTGGCCATGTCGCCCTTCTTCAGATGGTCGATAAGCTGCGCCGCCCGCTCGCCGGCGCCTTCCTTCACCGCCTCGAGGATGCGGAGCTTGGGCACGCGGCCGAGATAGTTCTCGACGGTCGGACGCCAGCCGGCCTGCACCATGTCGAGATCGACCGCCTGGGCCAGGCGATCGGCCTCGGCGATGCGCTGCTCGACAGTGTGGGACGAGGCGCCCGCGCCGTAGCGGTCGCCCTTTTCGTAGAGCGCATTGACCCCGAAGGACGCGCAATGGGCGAAGAGCACCGCCTGCTCGTCGCCCGTGAGGGTGGTGAGCCAGTCCCAGAGATCGGCCTTGTCCTTGGGCAGGCGCTCCTCCCAGCCCTTGTGGCGCGCCTCGATCGCCTTCGCCGCGGGCGTGTCCTTCAGTCCCTGCGCCTGCACCGGGAAGCTGGCGCTGCGCACCGACACCTCCATCGCCGTCCCGGAGGAGAAATAGCGGGAGAAGACGTCGAGGCAGAACTTGTGCAGCACGGCCTGGAACGCGACGGCGGGCGTGGACGCCAGCTTGTCGCGCAGCGCCAGCGTCCGCTCCGCGGTCAGCTCGGTCACGAGGCGGTCCGGGAGCGGCTTCAGGTCCTCGTCGTCCTCGTCCTCCGGCCCGGCGACCTGCCTGCCGATGGTGATGACGGCGCGCTGAACCACGGGCGCGTCGGGATCGGCGCCGTGCGCCCCGGCCATCGCGGGATCGGTCTCGTCGTCCTGGTCCGGCTCGCCCTTGGGCGCTTCGTCCTGCGGTCGGACGTAGCCGCGGTCGATCGACAGGGCGCCTTCGGCACCGATGCTGACGAAGACGCCGGCGCGGGCGATGTCGGCCGGATCGTAGGAGACGGGCCGATCGTCGAAGGCGGCGAGCGCCGCCTCGATCTCGCCGAGCCGTTCGTCCACCTCGTCCGGCAGCTCGTCGGCGCCGTCATACTCCGCCTCGAGCTTGGCGTATTCGGCGTTGAGCGCGTCGATCGTCGCCTGCTCCTCGCTGGTGAGATCGATGGCGACGCCCTCCAGCGCACGCAGCCCGTGGGTGTGGCCATAGGGGAAGTCGACGGCGACCTCGATCCACTTCCAGCCCCCGGCGGCGATGGTCTCCGCCTCGGCCTTCAGCTTCTCGGCGACCAGGCCGTCTAGCAGCGTGATGTCTTCGAGCCAGCCGCCATCATCGGACTGGAACAGGTCGCGCAGCACCACGCCGCCGGCGGCCTCATAGGCGTCGAGGCCGACGAACACCGCCCGCCGGTCGGAAGCGCGCACCGTCTTCTCCGTCAGCATGCGACGGATTTGATAGGGCTCCTTCTGCCAGGAGCCGGAGATCGCCTGCCAGACCTGCTCCTGGCGGGCATGGTCGGCGGTGACGGTGAAGGCCATGAGCTGCTCGAGCGACATGCCGTCCTCGGCGTAGACGTCGAGCAAGGCCGGCGCGACCGACGCCAGGCGCAGGCGCTGCTTCACCACGTTCACACCGACGAAGAACGCCGCGGCGATGTCCTCCTCGGAGCGCCCCTTCTCGCGCAGAGCCAGGAAGGCGCGGAACTGGTCGAGCGGATGCAGCGGCGCACGCTGGATGTTCTCGGCCAGCGAATCGTCCTCACCGAGAATGTCGGTGCCCGGATCGCGGACCACGCACGGAACCGGCGCGGCCTTGGCCAAGCGCTTCTGCTTCACCAGCAGCTCGAGCGCGCGGTAGCGCCGGCCGCCGGCCGGGATCTCGAACATGCCGGTCTCGGCGCCCTCGGCGTCGAGGACCGGCCGGACGTTCAAGCTCTGGAGCAGCGTGCGCCGGGCGATGTCCTCGGCCAGTTCCTCGATCGAGACGCCGGCCTTTACGCGCCGCACGTTGGACTGGCTCAGCACCAGCTTGTTGAAGGGAATGTCGCGCGAGGACGACAGGGTGATCTTCTGAATGGCAGTAGCCATGGGGGTAGTCTCCGCGGCGGGCGGCCGAGAGCCTCTCTCTCGACCTCCAACCCGCCGCGAAAACCGGCGCAGCCCTCTTCCTCTCGGAGGACCGCGCCGCAAAGCCGACGAACCAGAAAGACACGAAGCCGGAAGTCCGCCTGCCCGCTTTTCCGGATTTCCGGACCTTCAGACCCCGCACATGCCCTCACACTCGTTGGGCCAGAGATCGAGCTGGCCGCGATCGCTGGCGTTGGAGATGTCGGCCTGGTCGAGCGGCACGGCCGAGCGATGCAGGAAGACCTCGCCGCGAATGCCACGAAATCCGGTGCGAATGGCGCGATCGACCAGAACCGCGTCGCCCCAGGCGTCCGGATCGTTGTCCCGCATCCGCCGCCAATGGGCGTCGGAGTGGAAGGGACAGCCGATGCACGCGCTCTTCGGCGGGATGGGATAATCGTGCCGCGTCAGCCAGCGCAGGCAATCCTGCCGCGAGAGGCGCTGTTCGATCAGCGGCCAGCGATTGACCTGCCAGTCCTCGAACGAGGGCTTCATCCGGATCGCCTCGTCGATCGAGATGCCGATCCACTGCTCGACGATCGGCGTGCTCGGAGAGCGCCGTCCTGTCAGGTCGACGAGTTCGCGCACCTTCCGCCGGATCGGCACGATCTTGTAGTCCTTCGTGCATTGCCGGCGGATCATCCCGACGTCGACGCGGTCGGTCGGTAGGATGCGCTCGCCGATCGCCACCAGCTCGCCGTCATCGCCCTCATCGAACACGGGCATGGCCGTCCCGGCCGGCGTGACGTTGCGGGTGAAGGCGGGGATGGACGCCCAGCGCGCACCCTGCGCTCCGGCGATCAGATCGTCGCGGATGTTGCCGGCCGAGACGATGTGGATGGGGAACGGCAGCACATTGGGCGACATGAGCCAGGCCAGGTGCTCATAGACGGCCTTCGGCTCCCAGCCGGTGTCGGAGAAGATGGCGCAGTCGGGCATGGGCCCGACCTCGCCGTCGGCGGCCATCAGCGCCAGCGTGGTCGACTGCACGCCGGCGCCGAGGCTGAGAACGCGAAGCCGGATCGATTCCGACGCAGGCGCGCCGCTGACGGCCGCAGATGTGAGGAGGCCCAGCATCATGCCGCCTCCTGCGCTGTGGTGTTGGCGCTCTCGGTGTCGGGCAGGAAGCCGAGGATCCAGTCCGCCGCCTTGCTGGCCTGTGAGGCGGCGCGCACGACGGCGCGGTTGTCCTCGCGCAGGACCTCGAGCCAGGAGCCGATATAGTCCGCGTGGCGCACGGTCGGAACGATGCCGAGCGACGCGCAGCAGAAGGCGGCGTTCATTTCTGCCACCAGCTCCTCGAACGCGTACTTCTTGCTGCCGAACACGCCGCCGAGATCGCGGCCGAGACGGGACGGATGACCGCTGGCGTGCCCCAGCTCGTGCAGGGCTGTGCGGTGCCAGTTGATTGGCTCGAAATATGCCTGCGGCGGCGGGACCATCACGAAGTCCGGACCCGGTGCGTAGAAGGCGCGGTTGCCGCCGATGCGGAAGTCGACGCCGGTCGCGCGGATCAGCGCCTCGACTCTGGGCTCGATCAGGCCCGGCGGCGGCGGTGGCGCGACGGCCGCGACCTCGGCCGGCAGGTTTTCGCATTGGGCGGCGTTGAAGACGGTGAACCGCTTCAGGAACGGGATGGCGGCGGCTTCCTCGCCGGTCTCGCGCGCGCGTCGCTTCTCGTCGTCCGGCACGAAGCGGTCGGCATAGACGACGGTGGTTCCGTGCTCGCCCTTGCGCACATTGCCGCCGAGCGAGAGCGCCTGGCGAAAGGTCAGCCAGCTCTGGGCGGGGAAGCCGTGCTCGATCACGGCGCCCCAGAGGATCAGGACGTTGATCCCCGAATACTGCCGGCCGGTGGCGGCGTTCTTTGGCATGGCGAGCGGCGCCTTCGCCGCAGCCGTCCCCCAGGGCTGGACCCAGGGCACGCGGCCGGCCTCCAGCTCGACGATGATCTTGCCGGTGATTTCGTCATAGAGGCTCGCCCGGTCGTGGCCGGGGCGAGCCGAAGCGGTCTTGGTGGACATCGCGGTTCTCCGCGACGGGCGCCGGAGGCCTCTCCTCCAGCCCTCAACCCGTCACGGCGAACCTGGTCCGCACTCTCACTCTAAAGGGGGCGTTGCGGGGTCTCCCCGCAGAAGGGGATCGGCCGAGACCCCGGCTCGGCCGAAGGGGAAGGCTTTCCCCTCCCGGCTTTCCAGATAGCGGCCTTCCGTCTCCCAATTAGCGGAACGTTGACTCCCAATCAGCCGATACCGATAATCCCGATCGGCCGAGATTCGGAGAAGGCATGTTCGAGCGGTTTGTGGAGCGACGGGCGGAAGAAGCCCTTTTGGATACCCCGGTGGTCCTGATCGTGGGGCCGCGACGGGCGGGCAAGACCACGCTCGTTCGAAAGATGGGAGAAGCCGGTCGGACTTATATCACGCTCGATGATCAGACCGTCCTCGAAGCCGCCCAATCCGATCCCGCCGGTTTCATCCGAGGCCTGGATCGGGCCATCATCGACGAGATCCAGCGCGTGCCCGACCTGCTGCTCGCGATCAAGAAGACGGTCGACGAGGATTACCGTCCGGGTCGGTTCCTACTCACCGGCTCGGCGAATGTACTGACCTTGCCGCGGATCGCCGACAGCTTGGCCGGCCGGATGGAGACCATCCGTATGCTGCCGCTGGCGAGAGCCGAGATTGCAGACCGGACCCCGACCTTTCTCGAACGCCTCTTCGAAGGGAAGCTCCAGGGACAGCGGAGTGCGATCGTCGGCGACGATCTCGTCAAACTCGTCCTGGTCGGCGGCTTCCCCGAAGCGATCAGCCGCGACAGCGAGCGGCGGCGGCAGGACTGGCTGCGATCTTATCTCACTTCGATCCTGACCCGCGACATGCGGGACATCGCCGAGGTGGAGAAGCTGACCGAGCTTCCCAAATTCGTGCGGCTGCTGGCCGAGCACTCCGGCCAGCTGGTCAACTATTCGCAGTTCGGGAGCGGCATCAACGTCAATCACAAGACGAGTCAGCGCTATGTGGGGCTGCTCGAACAGGTGTTCCTGATCGCGACCGTGCAGCCCTGGTTCACCAATGCACTGAAGCGGATCGTCAAGACGCCCAAGCTCCATTTCCTCGATTCAGGCCTGTTGGCGGGTGTGCGCGGGCTCACATTTGATCGGGTGAAGGCGGATCGTGGGACGTTCGGCGCGCTGCTGGAGAGCTTCGTGTTCTCGGAAGTGCTGAAGCTCATGACGGCTTCGGACCTGCGGTTGACGCCGCATCATTTCCGGGATCGGGACATGCGCGAGGTGGACATCGTGCTGGAGCGTGACGACGGGACGATCGCAGGTATCGAAGTGAAGGCGAGCGCCACGGTCAAGGCTGGCGACTTCGCCGGCCTGCGGGCATTGGCCGAGGCTTGCGGGGACCGTTTTGCATTCGGCGTCGTCCTCTACGACAGCACGGACTTCGTGCCGTTCGGCGACAAGCTGGCGGCGGCGCCGCTGTCGAGCCTTTGGGATGGAGAGGCGCCGGCGAACAAGGCAGGCAGGGGAGCGCCGCGTGGGGCTGTATAAGAAGTGGTGCGAAGCCACGAAAGAAAAGGACAAGCGAAAGCGCTATTGGACGTATGTCGAAAAGGACGGTGGCCGCGACGAGATTCGTGACGACCTCGCCGAGACCATGCGCTCCCATTACGATCGGCTTGAGCGTATAGCCGATGACGTCCAGCGGCTCGGCTACAAGGTTGCAGCGGAAATTCTGCGCACGCAGCTCCCCCAGACAGATAAAGGCCGCTCGGGTGATCTCGGCGAGATATTGGCGACCGAGTTGGTCGAGGAGGAAATCGGTCTGCGCGTTCCCGTTCGCCGTCTGCGCTACAAGGATGGGCGCAACATGGCGATGCGAGGCGACGACTTTATCGGGGCAGGCTATGGAGGCGACGACTCCAAGCTTTGGCTGCTGAAAGGCGAAGCCAAGAGCAACAAAGTCCTCGGAAAAGCCACCGTCACGAGCGCCCGCAAGGTGCTCAATCGTGACAATGGCAGATGCACGCCGGACTCGCTGGCATTTGTCGCGAACCGCTTGCTCGAAAGCAACGACGACGGCGATGTGCAACTGGGCCGCGACCTTCGCGATGAAATCGGTCTCAAGGCCCTGCGTGCCGATCGCATCGACCACATGCTCTTTACGATATCGGGCAATGGACCTCACGCGTCGCTGAAGGACGATCTCGAAAGTGCTGGGACGAACCGGGACCAGTATGTCGTGAACGTCCACATCGAAGACCACCAGGACTTCATCAAGGAGATGTATCAGAAGGCGGAAGACCTTGGAGACGACTGACGAACTGCAAGCATTTTTGACGCGCGCGACGCAGGACGGCGTGCAAGGGCGGCTGCTGTACCGAGGGGCGGCATGGTCGCTAATGCGAAGTGATGGCGTTCTGCCTGAAAATGCCCCGCCGCTCGGCGCGACCATCGATACCGACCTTGCAGAACATGGGTTTGCGTTGCTCCGTGCGGCAATGGCCCTTCGCACCCAGGCCGGCTCCTCCGAGTTGACGAACAAGGCGTTCGAGCGCGCCGGCAACGCGTTTGAAGCTTTGGTGCGGAATGCCGATCCCGAAGCCGCCGATCGCGGTTTCCGCAGGACGATCGCCGCCACGGCCTACCATCTGGCCGGGTTCTCGGCCGTCGCCTATTCGCTCTTCAACGAGGCAGTGGGCGACCTGAATTTGACGCCGGGCGAAATGGCGGTGATGCGGCTGGTGCTCCGCGACCTTGATGGGCTTCGAGCCTTCGTGCGCGGTTGGCTGAACGACGCGGCGCATGGTGACGACCGGATTGCTGCGGGGCTGTCCGGTGAGGATGCCGATGTCGACGAGATCCTGGCGATCGTTCTCAACACCACGATCTGTCGGGCGTTGGCCTTCTTCGATTTCGCGTTGGAGACGGGCGAAGAGGAACCGCTCGACGCGGCGCGCTCGCTTCTCACAACGGCCGTCAGCCTGGCCGACAATGCGGAGAACGTACCGCTGTGGTGGATCACCAATCTGTGCCGGCATCTGATCGACGACCTATGGCAACATTCGTTGCACCAGAACCTGCCGACGGAGCCACCTGAGGGCGCCGCCGAGAAGTATCCCGATCTGCGACGATTGTTTATTGGGTCTCTCTACGCTCGGAAGAATTCCGAGGTCGAGTTGTGGCCCTCGCAGCGTGAGGCGGCGCGCCGCTCGACGGATGTCAAGGATGACTTGGTCGTCGCCCTACCCACCAGCGCCGGGAAAACGCGCGTCGCTGAGATCGCCGCGCTCATGACGCTGTCTTCGGCGCGGCGAGTTCTCATCGTGACGCCGCTGCGAGCGCTCTCGGCTCAGACAGAACGATCGTTTCGTAAGACCTTCGCGCCGCTCGGATTCAGCGTGTCGTCGCTCTACGGCGCCAGCGGCCTCTCGGCTGGTGACGAGGACGCGCTCCGATCGCGGGAGATCATCATAGCGACGCCGGAGAAACTCGACTTCGCGCTGAGAAGCGATCCGAGCCTGATCGACGACGTCGGGCTGATCGTGCTCGATGAAGGCCACATGATCGGGCCGAGCGAGCGTGAGATCCGCTACGAGACGCTGGTGCAGCGCTTGTTGCGCCGCGCAGATTCGGCCGATCGCCGTATTGTCTGCCTCTCGGCGTTTCTCCCGAGTGGAGATGAGCTCGACGATCTGACTGCGTGGATACGGGCGGACGAGCCAGGCGATGCCGTGCGGTCTGACTGGCGGCCAACACGCCAGCGTTTCGGAATGCTGGCGTGGCGTGCGCGTGATGCGCGCCTGACCCTGGATCTGACCAACAACGGCCCGTTCCTGGATCATTTCGTGGTTCAAAAGCCGCCCCGCGGCCGTGAGAAGAAGCCCTATCCCCGAAAAACGTCACATCTGGCCCTGTTCGCGGCCTGGGAGTTTGCGGCGCAGGGCAAGCGGACACTCATCTTCTCGACGCAAGCGAACTGGGTTGAGGGGTACGGAAAGCAAATCGTCGACCTCTGCAAACGCGGCTATCTGGACTCGCTTCTGGATGACGAAGTATCGATCGCTCGCGCACTCGAGGTCGGCAAAGAATGGCTCGGCGAAGATCATCCGGCGGTGGCAAGCCTTAAGGCGGGCGTCGCCATTCACCACGGCCGCCTGCCGAGCCCGTTTCTCCGCGAGTTGGAAGTCCTGCTGTCGGAGGGCGTCCTCAAGGTCATCGTTGCATCGCCGACGCTGTCGCAGGGGCTCAATCTCAACGCCGCAGTCTTGCTCGTCCCCGCGCTGTACCGAGCAGGCAAACCGATCACCGGCGAGGAGTTCGCCAATGTCGCCGGCCGCGCCGGCCGCGCTTTCGTCGATGTGGAAGGGCTCATCGTCCACGTCATGTTCGATCGAGTCGATTGGCGGAGCGGAGAATGGCGGGGATTGGTGGCCTCTTCCAAGGCCCGGACGCTGAAGAGCGGACTGATTCAGATCGTCGCGGAGATTCTTGATCGCCTGGCTCGAGAGGACGTGCTGGGACGCGCCGACGCGTGGGAATATCTCGCCAACGCCCGCGAGGCCTGGAAGTCGCCGGCAGAAGAAGCGGCGATCGCCGCTCAGCTTGCGGTGCCTCCAGACGGAACTAATCCGGATGACGAGGACGAGGATGACGAGGCGGGAGGAGATGAAGAGGAAAGCATCGACGAGGAGCCGCTCTCGGAACTCGTCGAGCGCCTTGATGCAACGGTCTTTGGCTTGGTGGAGGCGCTCGATGCTGACCGCGCCGACCTGCCCAAGCTTCTCGACGAAGCGCTCAAGGGATCGCTCTGGGCGCGTCAAATAGCGCGCGAGGGTGAAGGCATGGAGGCGCAACACCGCAAGGTGTTCGAGGCGCGTGCCAATCTCATCTGGTCGGTGACGACGCCCCAGGCCCGTCGCGGGCATTTCGCAATGGGCGTCGGCTTGGAAGCCGGGCTGACAATCGACGCGATGGCGGAAGAGTTGGGCGCCCTCATCGATCGAGCCGACGCCGCGTCCCTGCCAGGAGACGTCGACGAACTGGCCGATGCCTTGGCGGGCCTCGGGGAGCGACTGCTGGCGATGCGGCCGTTCATTCCCGACAAGAAGAATGCGCTGCCTGGCAATTGGAAAGCGATCCTGAAGCAATGGGTGTCGGGCGCGGAGGTCTCGCAGATCGGACCCCACAACATGCGCATGGTGGAAGAGGCCTTCACCTATCGGCTGGTTTGGGCATTGGAAGCTATCAGAACCCGGCGTCTGACTTTGGGCTGGTCGCCGGACATCATTCCGGGTGGCGCAGCCGCATCTCTGGAAACAGGGGTTCCGCAGTTCATGATGTCGATGTTGATACGGGCGGGCCTTCCGTCCAGGCGGGCGGCTATCGCGGCGATCCAGACCACCAACCCCGTCTTCGTAACGCCGGCCGAGATGCGTGCATGGCTGGAATCCGATGAAATCACGGCGTTTACCGACGCCGGCGACTGGCCAACGCCTGATACCGCCGCGCTCTGGGCGCGTTTCAGGACCGAGGCCCTCAGCGGCGGAATCCAGAAGTGGTCGATCGAACGCTACAAGAGGTTGCTCGACATTCCTGCGCACTCGGCGCCGCCGGCTGGGCTTTATCGGGTCATCACGGACGAGGGCGATGGGCGCACATGGCTGGCGACACCGGACTATCGACGGGTGGTCCCCTTCAAAAAGCCGGCGGTAGATCCGAAGCCCAGCCTGTTCTCGGGAAGGTTGCCCGGGGCGACGGCGGTCGTGGATGCGCTGAGGGTAGGACGGGGCAAGTTGCGATGGCCTCGCGCGGACGCTTGAGAGCGCGAGAGCTTTCGCCGCGGCTGAGGGCGCTGTCTGAAACTTACGCCGCCAACTGCTCCAAAGCTTCTCCTGGCTGCATCGCTTGCGCGAACAGGCGGTTCATCGCTGCTTGGCGCGACTCGCGATCGAGTGCGTAGGAGCTGCGCTTGAATTGCACGCCATCGAGCAGGCCTTGGATATAACCAGCGACCGCATCTGCGGCCATGATCAAAGCCGTATCAACCGTGTGAATGTAGCGGCTGGTGACGGTGCCTTGCGCGTGCCCAAGCAACGCCGCGACTGTCGATTCGGTGAAGCCGAGATCGTTCGCCATGCTGGCGTAGCTGTGGCGCAGGACGTGCGGGGTAATCCCGGCAAGCGGTGTGTTCTCCAGTATCTTGTGCCAGTGCTTCGGAAACCCGACCAGCGGCTTGCCTTCGATGGTGCCGCCAAAGACTGGGCCGGCTGCATGCTCCGGCCGGCGCGCATTGAGAAGGTCGACCACCGGGAGTCCGATCGGTCGAACTGAAGCACCTTCCTTGCTGTCGGTGAGCCGCAGGCAGCTATTATCGCTGTCCACTTCGGGCCAGATGAGATTGATGATCTCGCCACGCCGGCACCCCGTGAGCGCGATGGCCTTCCCCATCTCCGCAGCGGTTGCGAGCTGATCGTCTTGAGACGCCTTCTTGAGGAGCTTTCCTAGCAAGCGATACTCGTCCTCCGAGAGACGCCGGGTGCGCTTCTGGTCGGCAGCCTTACGGATGCCGTGAGCCGGATTAGCGTCGATGATCCCACTCTCGCGGGCGTAGGTCAGGATGGCGCCGAGCAGGCCGACCGTGCGCGTGCCCGTGCCGATGCCGCCACGCACGATCGAGCGGCCGCGCTTCTTGGTCTTCTGATCGGCTTTGGTCTTCCCGGATGCGACGTCGCGCATGAAGCGCGTCACGTCTGCGGCGGTGATGTCTTTCACGCGCCGCGTGCCGAGCAGCGGAATAATGTGACGCCGGATGCGTCCCTCATCGGTGTAGATGGTGGACGCCTTTTTCGGGCGGCGCTTCTTGCCGAGGATCAATCCGTTCTTCGCGTCCTCGAGATAGCGCTCGCACAGCTCCTTGATGGTGACGGCCTTATGGTCGAGCTCGCGCTCTTCGGCCGGATTGTCGCCTTGCGCGATGCGGCCGAGCAAGATGCGCGCCTGCACGCGCGCAGTGTCCGGCGTCCAGACTCCGTGCATGCCGATGGTGAAGCGTCGTGTGCGACCCTTGGCACGATACTGCACCAGGTAGCTGCGCTTCCCCGATTTGAAGACGCGCAGCCCGAAGCCGGGCAGCTCGTCGTCCCAGATGAAATAGTCTTTCTCGCCGGCTTCGGCCTGATCGACACTACGTTTGCTTAGCTTCGCCATGTGACATACTCCGGCGGCTGCGCCGCTTCCGTTGGACCGCTTCCGCGGAAGCACCGCGGAAGCACGCAGGCGGAAATTCGGGGTCATCACAGGATACTGGCTTCGGATTGGATCGCCAGAAAAGATAAATGCCTACAGTGGGTTAGCGTGGTCTAGCGTACGAATAGAAACTGTGGCGTATATCGTCTTTTCGGGCTCCGAAGGCAAAGGTCACAGGTTCGAATCCTGTCGGGTGCGCCATTTGCAACGATGTTCCGATGGAATGACCGGGCAACTAGAGTTGCTGGGCAGGCACGCCAGCGTGATCGGTTGCGATTCATCTAGCGTTGGGCACTGTGCGATTGTAGATGACCTTGCAACCAATAAGAACGGAAGGGGAGGATGACCAAACCGTTCTACAGGGAACCCATCCTAAACTCGCCTTACGCTGCGCCGACCCGGCATCACGCGTTGAGCGACGACGGCGAGCCGCTTGACCATCCGCCGATCGAAGGACGCCGGCCGTCACGCTACATCGTGCCGGTCCCGAAGGCGCGCCGTTCCAAAGGCAAGGGGGCCAGCCAGCCGAGCTTGGCCCTCGATGGGGGCGACGATTCAGGGCCGGCCTATAGCGTCGCCAACATCGTCAACGAAATTCGCAAGCACCTGGAAAGCTGGCGTGCCATACCCAACCCCAACGACTGGGGCGTGACGCCGGCAACACAGCGCCTGCTGCAACATTGGCGCTCGCACGCCTTCCAGGGGCCGAAGCCCTTCTTCTGCCAGATCGAGGCGGTCGAGACTGCGATCTGGCTCACCGAAGTCGCACGCGGAAGGCGCCAGTACGAACATATCTTTCGGCATCTGAAAGAGGCAAACGACTCGTCCAATCCCGAACTCTACCGCCTTGCGCTCAAGCTCGCGACGGGTGCGGGTAAGACGACTGTCATGGCGATGCTGATTGCCTGGCAGGCGGTCAACGCCGTCAGGCAGCCGAACTCATCGCTGTTCTCGCGTGGCTTTCTGCTAATCGCACCGGGCATCACGATCAAGGATCGGCTGCGCGTCCTCAATCCATCGGACACGCAGAACTACTACGACACCCGAGAGCTGGTCCCTGCCGACCTCAGGGGCGATCTCGGCAAGGCAAAAATCGTCATCACCAACTATCATGCCTTCCAGCGTCGCAAGGCTCACGACCTCAACGCGGTCGGCGAGCGGCTGATGCAAGGCCGCACCGGCCAGCCGATCGAACGGCTGGAGACGGAGGGCGAGATGCTGCAGCGCGCCTGCGGCGAGTTGCTGCCGCTGAAGAACATCGTGGTGCTGAACGATGAGGCGCATCACTGCTACCGGGAGCGGCCGCCGACAGAGGACGAGCTCGCGGCGAAGGGCGACGAGAAGGACGAAGCCGAAAAGAACCGGGAGGCGGCGCGCCTTTGGATCTCCGGTATAGAAGCGCTGAAGCGGAAGGTCGGGCTCCGCTCCGTCTATGATCTCTCCGCGACGCCCTTCTTCCTGCGCGGCTCCGGATACGTCGAAGGAACGCTGTTTCCGTGGGTGGTATCGGACTTCTCGCTTGTGGATGCGATCGAGTGCGGCATCGTCAAGCTGCCGCGCGTGCCGGTGGCCGACAATTCGGTCAACTCCGACGACCCGATCTTCCGGAAGCTGTGGGAAAATGTCGGGCCGGACATGCCGAAGAAAGGCAAGGGCAAGGCCGGCGAGCTCGACCCGACGCAGTTGCCGGCAAAGCTGCAGACGGCTTTGAAGGCCCTTTACGGACATTACGAGCAAGAGTTCGACGATTGGGAGAGTGCGGGTTTTCGGACCCCTCCGGTTTTCATCGTCGTCTGCAACAACACCGCCAGCTCCAACCTCGTCTATGAATGGATTGCAGGCTGGCAGCGCGGTGAAGGCGACGAGCGCCGCACCGAGCATCTCGGCAATCTGAAGCTATTCAGCAATTTCGATCAGTACGGCAACCCACTGCCGCGAATGCGAACGCTGCTGATCGACAGCGAACAGATCGATTCCGGCGAGGCGCTCGACGACAATTTCCGCAAGCTCGCCGCGAACGAGATCGAAATCTTCCGCCGCGAGAAGATCGCGCGCGACGGCGCCGCCGCCGACAACATCACCGATGCCGAGTTGTTGCGCGAAGTGATGAACACGGTCGGGCGCGAGGGGCGCCTCGGCGAGCAGATTCGCTGCGTCGTGTCCGTCTCGATGCTGACGGAAGGCTGGGACGCCAACACCGTGACCCACATTCTCGGCGTGCGTGCCTTCGGAACGCAGCTGCTCTGCGAGCAGGTTGTCGGGCGCGGTCTTCGGCGCCAATCCTACGAGGCCGATCCGGCGACCGGCCTCTTCGACACGGAGTATGCCGACATCCTCGGCATACCGTTCGACTTCGCGACGGAACGCCAGAACTTCCCTAAGAAGCCACCCAAACCGGTGACGCGGGTGCACGCGGTCAGGGAGCGCGAAGCGCTGTCCATTCGATACCCGCGTGTCGCCGGCTATCGGGCAGAGCTCCCCGACGATCGGCTGAGCGCAACATTCTCCGCCGACTCGCGTCTCGAGTTGACACCGGAACTGGTCGGTCCAAGCCGGACGCGGCTCGAGGGACTCGTCGGCGAAGGTCACGACATTTCGCCGCCTGACGACATGCGCGCCGGCGAGGTCGCGACGCGGCTTTCAAAGCTACTGGCCGAACGGTACTTGCGAAAGGATGGCGAGAACCCGCCCTACCATCTCTTCGGAAAGATTCAACCGATCACCCGCCGCTGGTTGAAGAAATGTCTGGTGCTCAAAGGCGCAGGCATGACGATCGGCATGGTCTGCTACGACGAGATCGCCAGCCGCGCCGCGGCGCTCATCTACAACGCCATGGTGCTTGAAGCCGGCGCCGCCGGAAAGCCGGCGATCAAGGCGCTGCTCGACCCGTACAATTCCGCGGGCAGCACGGATCATGTCTCCTTCATTACCGCGAAAACCAACCTGTGGAAGACGGCGGCAGACAAGAGCCACATCAACTACGTCGTCTGCGATTCCGATTGGGAAGCCGAGTTCGCGCGTGTGGTCGAAGCCCATCCGCAAACTCTGTCCTATGCAAAGAACCAGGGGCTCGGACTGGAGATTCCCTATCTCGACGGATCGACACCGCGAAGATACCTGCCCGATTTTGTCGTGCGTCTTGATGACGGCCGAGACGACCCGCTCAACATCGTCGTGGAGATCAAGGGGCAAAAGGATCTGCTATCGCAGCTGAAGTCGGAGACGGCCAGGGCCTTCTGGGTCCCCGGTGTCAACAATCTCGGCACCTTCGGCCGCTGGAGCTTTGTCGAGCTCAGCGATGCGTTTGCGATCGAGGACGAGTGGGCAAAGCTCGTGGCTGGTCTGGCACGGACGCTGGCACCGGCGGAGACCATGTAAATGGCAGGCGCCACGTTCAAGACAAATCCCTTCTCGCTCCATGAACTGCTGAAGGATTGCAGCACCGGCATCCTCCAGCTTCCCGATTTCCAGCGAAGCTGGGTCTGGGACGAAGATCGTATCAAGAGCCTGATCGCCTCGGTCTCGCGTGCCTTCCCGGTCGGGGCGTTGATGACCCTCGAAACCGGCGGAGGGATCGAGTTCAAGCCGAGGCCGATCGAAGGTGCGCCGGAATCGGCGAAACATCAGCCGCCCAGGTCGCTCCTGCTGGATGGGCAGCAGCGAATGACGTCCCTCTATCAGGTCGCTCTGCGCGGTCACGTCGTCGAAACAGTGACGCCCAAGAAAAAGAGGGTGAAGCGCTGGTTCTATATCGACATCGAGAAGGCGCTCGACCCGGGTGTCGAGCGCGAAGAGGCAATCATCGGGGTGCCGGAAGACCGGTCGGTCAGAGAAAATTTCGGTCGCGAGATTGCTCTCGACCTGACCTCGCCGGAAACGGAATTTGAGTCGCTTCACTACCCCGTATCTCAGGTCTTCGACTGGGACGACTGGCAGGACGGCTTCAACGACTTCTGGAAAGACGAGGAGAAGCGGGCGCTGTTTCGCAACTTCCGCAAGGAAGTGCTCGAAAGCTTCAAGACCTATCAGGTCCCCGTCATCGCGCTCGATCGCACCACCTCGAAGGAAGCGGTCTGCGTGGTCTTCGAGAAGGTCAACACTGGCGGCAAGCCTCTCGACGCCTTCGAACTGGTCACGGCCATGTATGCCGCCGATGGCCACGAGCTGCGCAAGGACTGGTATGGCGACGGCAAGGACAATGGCGGGCGGCACGGCAAGTTCGCCACCTACCTGAAGCTCGCCGAAGCCGAGAAAGGGATTCTCGCTGGCGTCGGCAACACCGATTTCCTTCAGGTGGTTTCCCTGTTCCATACCCGCGATCGCCGCCGCGACGCCGAGAAGGCAGGCAAGCAGGGCAAGGAGCTGCCGCAGGTCACCGGCAACCGCCAGGCACTGCTCAACCTGCCGCTCGGCGCCTACAAGAACTACGAGGGGCGGGCGGAGCACGGTTTCCTGACCGCTGCAAAGTTCCTGCATATGCTACACGTCTACCGCGTGTTCGACCTGCCCTATCAGTCGCAGATCGTTCCTCTGGCGGCGATTCTGGCCGACATCGGCGATGCCTGGGAACACGAGGCCGTCAGGGCCAGACTCGTCCAATGGTACTGGAACGGAGTCTTTGGTGAGCTTTACGGTTCCGCCGTGGAAACCCGCATCGCGCGGGACTTCATGGAGGTGCCGGACTGGGCGATGGGCAAAGCCGCGGCAGAGCCGACGACGGTCCGCGACACGATCTTCCGGGCCGACCGCTTGAAGACGATGCGAATGCGATTGTCGGCCGCCTACAAGGGCGTCAACGCCTTGTTGATGAAGGAGGGTGCGCGAGACTTCCGCTCGGGCCAGGGTTTCGACCACACCGTCTTCTTCGGTGAGAATGTCGACATCCACCACATCTTCCCGCAGGCGTGGTGTCGTGCAAACAGCCTCAAGCCCGAGGTCTTCGATTGCATCGTCAACAAGACACCGCTCTCCTATCGCACCAATCGTATCATTGGCGGCGAACGGCCATCCGCCTATCTGGCGAAGCTCGAGGCTGGGAACGCCTCGACTCCGCCGATCAGCCCGGCAAGACTGGACGCTTGCCTTGTGTCGCACCTGATCGACCCCGCGTTGTTGCGCGCCGACCGATTCGACGCCTTCATGGCGGATCGACAGGAAAGGCTGCTCGCTCTTATCGAGAAGGCCATGGGCAAGCCGTCCTATCGCGGTGAGGCACCAGAGGAGGGGGTGGATGATGAGCGGGACGATGATGGCGTTGAGGCTGAAATGACGATTGCTGCCGAGTAGTTGCAGGCCCGATCAAACACGTCGACAAGAGTGGGGAATTTCTGGCATGAATTGGGACCGCACAGTCTTTCTCCACATCGGTTGGGCAGAGCATTACGACGGCACCGAGGCGCCGACGGGTGGCCACGCCTATTTGAGGCAGGCCGTGGGCGTGGAGGCTGAGAACTTCCTGCCGGTGGATGGATGGTGCTACGGCTATGCGCCTGTCAGCCGAACCAGCGAGGGGCGCAGTGCACCCGGAATCCCGGTCGCCGACCGCACGCTGAGGATCGAGAAGCTGGGCGCCGCTTTGTATGATTATGAGGTCGATCGGGTCACGGTCATATGGACTGCGCGTCATCCCGAGCGCGGACCCGTCATCGTCGGCTTGTTCGATGGCGCGACCGTTTACAGATACATGCCACCCGACGAACCCGTTCGCCCGTTCATCGCCAAGGCACGCGTAGCGGACTGCCATCTGGTTCCGGTCTCCCAGCGCACCTTTGACATCACGCAGAAACAAAAGGGTTTCCCTGGCATGGCCGCCGCATGGTTCCCGGCGCAACACCAGGATGGGCCGGCAAGAGACATGCTTGTGGCGGTGGCGGCCTACCTTCCCTCCGTCCACCGGTACTCGCATACAGGGGAAAAGCACTGACCATGGCCAAGTCGACGATCCGGAAGGGTATCGAAGCCCTCTCCCACAAGGACAAGCGGGTCAACAATCCGACGGCCGAAATGGCTGCGCTGTTCGAACAGCAGGCCGAACTCACGGGTGATGTCGAACGCGAGATGATGATGCCGCGCCCTCGCCGGCTCGCCGATGGAGAGGTTCGTGACCGAGATGGCGACCTGGATCCGCAGATCGTCTGGAACGGTGCACGCATCAGGATCACAAGGGAACAGATGCGCCAGCTTGTCGAGACGGGTGAGCTCGAGCTTGGTGATGCGCAACTCGTCTGGCGCGGCAAAGACCGGCAGGACTGGTCCGACCTGGTGGTCAACGCGCCGCCGATCTACCGACAGGAGGCGATCCACCCCAAACACCTGATCGACGATCTGAGACGCATGTCGGCGCGTCGACAGGCTCAGAGTGAAGCGCACGTTGACCTCTTCGGCGATTTCAACGGCATCACCGATCCGGAGGCGCGCGCTGAGTTCTATCAGCACGCTCAGCACTGGACGAACCGCTTCATCCTCGGCGACAGCCTGCAGGTGATGGCAAGCCTGGCCGAGCGCGAGTCGATGCGCGGCAAGGTGCAGTGCATCTATTTCGACCCGCCCTACGGCATCAAGTTCAACTCGAACTGGCAGGTCTCCACCCTGTCAATCAACGTGAAAGACGGAAAGAAGGAGGACGTATCACGCGAGCCAGAGCAGGTGAAGGCCTTCCGCGACACCTGGAAGGACGGCATCCACTCCTACCTCACCTATCTCAGAGACCGCCTGATGATCGCCCGCGAACTGCTGACGGAAAGCGGCTCGATCTTCGTCCAGATCGGCGACGAGAACGTGCACCGTGTGCGTGCGGTCATGGACGAGATATTTGGCGAAGAAAATCTCGTCTCTGAGATTGCGTTCTACACCAGTGGAGGGAGAGCATCGCGCACACTGCCCGCTACTGCGAACTACCTGCTTTGGTTCGCGAAGAATGCTGACCACGTCAAGTTTCGGCGGCTGTTCAGAGACAAGGAATCTGGTGGGCTCGGCTCTGGTGAATTTTCCTGGATATCGTTCCCCTCAGGAGAGTATCGCCGTTTGACGCGCGAGGAGCATGAGGGCCAACTCCCTTCTGGTGCAGAGCTATGCATCCCGAGCGACCTAACGTCGTCTCATGAGTATAGTCGTTTTTCCTTTCGACACAGGGGGCGAGAATTCTCTCCGACCCATCGTTATTGGTCGACCTCACCCAACGGCCTTGCAAATCTTGAGAAGTCGGATCGCTTGATAATTCAAGGTAATACTCTACGATACAAAAGATATTTTCAGGACTTTATGTACCGAGAATTCGACAACGTTTGGTCAGACACAGCAGCTCGTGGTTTCTTCGACAACAAGGTTTACGTTGTTCAGACCGGCGCCCGCATTATTCAGCGCTGCCTCCTGATGACCACCGATCCAGGTGATCTTGTGCTCGACCCGACCTGCGGTTCCGGCACTACAGCAACCGTGTCCGAGCAATGGGGCCGGCGCTGGATCACCATTGATACCTCGCGGGTGGCGTTAGCGCTTGCCCGAACACGGTTGATGGCAGCTCGCTACCCCTACTACATGCTCGCCGACAGTCCCGAGGGACGCGACAAGGAGCAGGAGGTATCTGGCCGAATCCAACCACAGACCTCAACTACGGCCGACATTCGGCAGGGTTTCGTCTACGAGCGTGCGCCGCGCATTATTATGAAAAACGTCGCCAACAATGCCGAGATCGGTGTGATCTGGGAAAAGTGGCAGGCGGTGCTGGAGCCGCTACGCGGCGAGCTAAACGACAAGCTCCAGGCCGTTTTCGAGGAATGGAATATCCCGCGCGACCTCGACCAATGGCTGGAAACGAGGAACGGCGCCGCGAAGGCAGGCCTCGCCAACGCCCGGGTGCGCAACTTGCACAAGGAGTGGTGGGAAGGCCGGATCGCGAGGCAGAAGGAGATTGACGACTCGATCGCCCGCGCCGCCGATGTCGAAATGCTCTACGACCGTCCTTACGAGGATAGTACCAAGGTACGTGTCGCCGGCCCGTTCACGGTCGAGAGCCTGTCACCGCACCGAGTCGTCACCTCGCGCGACGATACGCTGGCGGATGAACTGTCGGCTGCCGACGGCACCACGCAACCCGCACCGAAGAACGTGCCGGACCAGGATTTCGGCCAGATGGTGCTCGACCATCTGCGCTCCGCCGGCGTGCACAGCCTGGAGCGCCGTGACACGATCCACTTCCATTCGGTCGAGCCTTGGCCCGGCAACTGGCTGGCTGCTGAAGCGCGCTACACTGACGGCGATGGCATGGAAAAGCGCGCGGGTATCCTGATCGGACCCGAATTCGGCACGCTGACGCGCAGCAACATCACCGCCGCCGCGCGCGAGGCGGCCGAAGCGCGCTTCCACGCCCTGATTGCCTGCGCCTTCAACTTCGAGGCGCAGGCGAGCGACTTGAACCGTCTCGGCCCTCTGCCGATCCTGAAAGCGCGCATGAACCCCGACCTGCACATGGCCGAAGATCTGAAGAACACCGGCAAGGGCAATCTCTTCGTCGTCTTCGGCGAGCCCGACATCGACCTGATCGAGACGCCCGACGGCCAGCTGCAAGTGAAGGTCAACGGCGTTGACGTGTTCGACCCCTCGACCGGTGACATCCGATCGACCGACACCAAGGGCATCGCAGCCTGGTTCATCGACACCGACTACAACGAAGAAAGCTTCTTCGTCCGCCACGCCTACTTCCTCGGCGCCAACGATCCCTACAAGTCGCTCAAGACAGCGCTGAAAGCCGAGATCGACGAGGACGCCTGGTCGACACTCTATTCCGACACCTCACGGCCCTTCCCGCGGCCGGAGACGGGCAGGATCGCCGTGAAGGTGATCAATCACTTTGGCGACGAGGTGCTGAAGGTGTTTGGGGTTTGAGATTGCTGCGCTGGATCGCTCATCATTTTACCGGATCAGCCAACCACTGGCAGCATTTGTCTCCGTTGTTTCGAATTTCGATAGTGCGATCATTCATGACTTGGTTCGCAGCGGCGCCAATCTTTGTTCAAGTCCTTGGTGACATAAGATCACCAATTTCCTTTCAAATTAGTGGAGTTACTCACCAGATTAACGTCGGACTACCTTTCACCTGGTGGGTGCTGTGGATTGCGTCCCTGCTCTATGTCGCCGCATACGCCTTATTTTCGATCTACTGCCCCGAATTCATAAGGCGCTATCGAGGTTACTCCGATTACGAAGCCGTTGGGCATTCCCCCCGCTACTTGGCACATGAGTTGAAGCGCGCCTTTGATGCTAGCTCTAACCGCCAGCAACTCATTAGGCGTCTGGAGGTGAAAGCCTTCGCCCAACCTATTGAGCTCCCAAGTCCTCCTTTCGTGAATCCCTCCGTGGAGTACGACGCAACGAAATTCTACTATAAAAGCCAACAGCGATGGATGGAGGTTTCTATCCGCTCCGATACACCTGATGAACGCCAACGCGAGCTCTTCTGGGAAATTTTTGAACCCTTCGCGAACGCCTACTTCTTGCAGCGGTCAATAATAAAGGTATTTTTTATATCCGCCGTTGCGCTCGTCATTTTTGTGGTTTGTCAGCAGATTTATAGCGTAGCGCGGTTCGCATATGGGGCACTATAAACACTATATCGGCGTTACAAGTCAGGCTGCATTCTGCAGTGTCCCCCTACGCTTGGATTCTTACAGCGACTGTCAATACGCATGCTCTTTTTGCTTTGCAAAGTCACGGGGCGGCAACCGATCCAACAGGTCGAGTGCCCCGACCAACCCCAAGGCCCTGGCTGATAGATTGGCCAGAGTGTCGAGGGGAGAATACCGCAGTGCGGTAGATGAGATGCTCAAACGCCGCATCCCTATCCAACTTGGAGGGATGACAGATCCGTTTAGTCCCTGGGAAGCGAGACATCGCAGTACCTTGACGCTACTGCAGATACTGGCGGGGTATGACTACCCCACTTTGATCAGCACCAAGGGCACGTTAATCAGTGAGCCTGAGTATAGGTCGGTCCTGAGGGCAGGCAATTTCTACGTAAGATTCTCTTTCACGGCGGCAGCCCCGGCTGTGGCAGCGCTTCTAGAGCCAGGGGTTCCTTCCCGAGAGCGTCGACTACGAGCCATGGCCAAACTCGCCGAGGACGGAGCAGCTCTCGGAGTCCGCTTTCAGCCCCTTATATTTGGTCACGAGGACGCGGCAATTGAGCTTCTGAATGACATTGAAGCTGTCGGTGCTCGGCATGTTGCCGTCGAATATCTCAAGTGGCCGATGGAGAAATCCTTTCATCAATCCATGTTGTTGTCGCGACATCTTCCAGGACACCTTGATACATACATCGCTTTGGGCAGCCGACGCGTCGGGCGCGAATATGTATTGCCAGCTGGTCTGAAAATGGGCAGGCTTGCGAATTTGAAGGCCGCCGCAGAGCAGATCGGTGTCATTTTCGGTTATGCCGAAAACGATCTACTTCACTTTAATCGGTTTAATTCTTGTTGTAACGCAGCTGATCTTTTTCTTAGGAACGCGAATTTGTTCGAAGACAACATATTGACTCGTATCAAGACTTCGTCGAACCGCAAGTCCTTTGGATCGATGCGCTCGGAGATCTGGCGACCGGAATACGATCTCCTTGCTTATATGAACTCTCATTCTCGGAATGCCAAGGGAGATCCAAACCCAGATCGTTGGCGCCGATATCTGGCAGCGAAGTGGGCAGCGCCTGCTTGGCGAGGGGGCCCGAGTTCCTTCTATCAGTTGAAGGAGACGGGCGAGCGTGACGCTTACGGGCTTCCGATTTTCGAGAACTTTATCGACCAGCAAGCGGCATCGGGATCGTTATCGCTGGCGGAGGCTGAGGAAGCGCCGGGCTCGTGACGACTATCCTCGCCGACAGCTTCACCGCCTCCCTCGCCAAACTCGCCAATGACGAGCAGAAGCAAGCGAAGCTGACGGCGTTCGACCTGCAGACCAATCCGGATCAGCCGGGCCTCCAGTTCCACCGGATCGATAAATCGAAAGACCCCAATTTCTGGTCGGTGCGCGTCAACCGCGATGTCCGCATCATCGTGCACAAGGCCGGCAACAGCCTGATGCTCGCCTATGTCGATCATCACGACGATGCCTACAAATGGGCCGAGCGTCGCCGCATCGACAAGCATCCGACGACGGGCGCCATCCAGATCGTCGAGGTGCGCGAACGGGTCGAGGAAATTGTCGCGCCTGCCGCTACGACGCAGGCGGAGATAGAGTTCGCGGCGTCTCTGCCTCCCGCCGTCTCCCTCTTGTTCGATCGCCTGACCCGCGAGCAAATCCTGTCCGTCGGTGTGCCGGAGGACTGGGTCACCGACGTGCTGGAAGCGACCGAGGAATCCTTCTTCGCGCTCGCCGGGCATCTCCCCCAGGAGGCTGCCGAGGCACTGCTGGAATATGCGGCCACCGGCGCGCTTCGCCCGACGGCACCGCCGGTTCCCGATCCGCTGGCGCACCCGGATACGATGCGCCGCTTCCGCGTGCTGGAAGGTCTCGAAGAGCTGCAAGCCGCACTGGACGCGCCATTCGAGAAATGGGCCGTCTTCCTGCATCCGCTGCAGCGGCAGGTCGTCGAGCGCGACTATTCCGGCCCTGTTCGCGTGGCCGGCTCGGCCGGGACCGGAAAGACGGTCGTCGCGCTGCACCGCGTCATGCGGATCGTTCGCAGCCATCCCAATGCCAGGGTTTTGCTGACCACATTCTCCGATCCTCTCGCGGAGGCCCTTCAGCGAAAGCTGCGCGTGCTGTCGGGTGGACGCCAGGATTTCGAGGATCGCGTCACCGTCGCTTCGTTTCGCAGGATTGCCGAGGAGTTGCAGGCACTGACAACTGGCCGCAAGGCGCATGTCGCCAGCCGCGAAGCTGTGCGCGGGCTGGTCGACACGGCGGCGAGCCACGCCCGCGTCACGGCATTCTCATCGCGGTTCCTCCTGTCGGAATGGGAGAATGTCGTCGATCCGTGGCGGATCGAAAGCGCCGAAGCCTACGCCAACGTGCCGCGCATGGGCCGCAAGAACCGGCTTGGGCAGAAGCAGCGCGAGGCCTTGTGGCAGGTGTTCAGCCGCGTGCGCGAGGCGCTGCGTCAGCAGGTGCTGTTCACGCCGGCTTCGCTGTTTCAAACTGTCACGGCGACCTATGCCGGGCGATCCGAAAAGCCTTTCACGCACATCGTGGTGGACGAAGCCCAGGACCTTGGCGTTTCGGAACTTCGCTTCCTCGCCGCGATCGCCCCGGAGGAGCCGGACGCGCTGTTCTTCACCGGCGACATCGGCCAGCGCATCTTCCAGCAGCCTTTCTCATGGCTAGGTCTGGGCGTCGATGTGCGGGGGCGGTCCTTCACGCTGAAGGTCAACTATCGCACCTCACAGCAAATCCGGCAGATGGCCGATCGCCTGCTGCCGAAGAGCATCGGTGACGTCGACGGCCTGGAGCACGACCGCCGAAGCACTGTGTCCGTCTTCGATGGCATCGATCCGCAGGTGGTGATCGCCGACAGCCAGGATGCCGAAAAGGAAGCGGCGCGAAGCTTTCTGGAGCAGGCGCTATCCGATGGAGTTGGAGCGAGCGAGATCGCGATCTTCGTGCGTTCTGCTGATCAATTACCGCGTGCAAGGGCGATCGCTGACGCGGCCGGTCTGCAGTATAGAACGGCGACGACACGTCGGCAGGACAATGAGTCCGCGCTCGTCGGTGTCATGCACCTGGCCAAGGGCCTGGAGTTTCGCGCGGTTGCGGTCGTCGCATGCGACGAAGGTGTTCTGCCGCTGGCGTCGCGCGTCGATGATGTCGCCGACGAGTTCGAGCTCGATGAAGTGATCGGCACCGAAAGACAGCTCTTCTATGTTGCGGCCACCCGCGCTCGGGATCGGTTGTTCGTTTCAGGTGTGGCGCCGGGATCGGACTTTCTGGACGGGCTGACGGGATAGCTACCACCAATCGAACGTAGCGAGCGGCTGGCCAGACGCGCGATAGAGATCGGGCTCGATGCGAGACGTTACCGGTTGCTCTTGATCAGCTGAGCTTGCGCCGGAGGACCTGCTCTTATGCAACCGCTGGGCTCGGGTCGCCATCTGCATGGCGCTCAACCTTGATTTCCCCCGCGCGTTTGCGAGCCAGGGCGATGTCGAAGCTGTTCTGCATACGCATCAATGTGTCCATGGAGACGCCAAAGGGCCCTCTCGATGCGCAATGCCATTTCCGGCGAAAGGGCGGCACGTTCGTTGAGCAGCGCAGAGAGTGCTGGCCGGGTCACACCAAGCACGCTCGCTGCGTCCTTCACCGAAAGCCCCGGCGGCTCGATGATCTCGTGTCGCACGAACGTCCCCGGATGGGCCGGGTTCTTCATGCGGATACCCAGATTCGCACTCGCCGCATTCATGACCACCTCCTGCGCGGCCCGGATCGGAGCCGCAGCGGCCTTCTCCAGGCCCCTCACTAGATCAGGTCGTCGACCGTCACCGAAAGCGCATCTGCCAGCTTCTTGACCGTCTCGATCGAGCCTGACTTTCGCCCGGCCTCGATATCCACGATCTGGATGCGGTTCACGCCGGAACGCTCGCTGAGTTGGACCTGGGTAAGGCCTCTCCACGCGCGGAAAACCCGAACGGGGCTTTCGCCGTCGATGATGCGCTTGACCAACACGCCGGGGATCGACTCGTCGACCTTCGCCATTGCCCGGTCATAGGCCCGGATGTCCGCAAGCTCCTCGGCGGCGCTGATGAGGCGCTCATACTCGCCTCGCGTGATGGTCACCATCTCGTTCATCTGCCGTCTCCTTTCACTCGTAGATGCCTCCGCGCGGTCCGATGTCGAGCACGTCCAGAACCTCGCCGTCGTGCATGATGACCCGCCAGTCGCCTACACGCAGCCGGATGCCCTCCCTCCCCTTGAGCGCCTTGACGTTATTTGCCTGCGAAGCGGGGTCGTTGGCGTAAGCCTCGATCTTGCCGATGATCCGCTTGGCCGTGTTCGCAGGGATGCGTCGCAAGGCTCGTAGGGCCGCAGGCCTGTAACTGACCGGCTTCACGCATCTGAAGTAGCTATCGGCTACTGTGTAGTCAATAGCGACATGCCGCGGAGCTGCAATGTCGGCATCAAGTCGTCAGCCTTGGCGCGAACATTGGCAACGAATGCACGCGCGCAACGTTGTTGCAAACCTTGTTCCGGAACGCCCCCATGAAAACCCTCCTCCGCATCCTCCTCGCCCTCATCGTCGTCATCATCATCGCCGGCGCCGGCGTCTGGTTCCTGTCGCAGGAGGAGGCGACGGTGCCGATCGAGCAGACTTATGGGCCCGATCCGGTGCTGGCCGAGCCCAATCCGACGCTGATCCCGACCATCAATGTGGCGAAGGCCGAGCCGTGGCCGGCGGGCGTGCTGCCGAAGGTGGCGGAGGGGATGGCGGTGAACGAGTTTGCCGGCGGGCTCGACCATCCGCGCTGGCTGCATGTGCTGCCGAATGGCGACGTGCTGGTGGCCGAGAGCAATGCGCCGCCGAAGCCGGATGAAGGTTTTTCGATCCGCGGCTTCCTGATGAGCCTGTTCCAGAGCCGGGCGGGCGCGGAGACCAAAAGCGCCAACCGCATCTCGCTGCTGCGCGATGCCGACGGCGACGGTGTGGCGGAAGAAAAGACCGTGTTTCTCTCTGGCCTCTATTCGCCCTTCGGCATGGCGCTGGTCGAGGGTACGCTCTACGTCGCCAATGCCGATGCGGTTCTCGCCTTTCCTTATGAGGAGGGGGCGACCGAGATCACCGCGCAGGGCGAGAAGATCGTGGACCTGCCGGCCGGCCGCAACCACCACTGGACCAAGGATTTGATCGCCAGCCCCGACGGCACCAAGCTCTATGCTACGGTTGGCTCCAACTCGAATGTCGGTGAGAACGGCATGGCCGAGGAGGAAGGCCGTGCGGCCGTGCACGAGATCGACCTGGCGACGAAGGCAATGCGGCTTTTCGCTTCGGGGCTGCGCAACCCGAACGGGCTCTCCTGGCAGCCGGAAAGCGGCGAGCTCTGGGTGGCGGTCAACGAGCGCGACGAGATCGGCTCCGACCTGGTGCCGGACTACATGACCTCGGTCAAGGACGGCGCGTTTTATGGCTGGCCGTGGAGCTATTTCGGGCAGCATGTGGATGTTCGCGTGGAGCCGCAGCAGCCCGAGATGGTAGCCAAGGCGGTGAAGCCCGACTATGCGCTCGGGCCGCATACGGCCTCGCTCGGGCTGACCTTCAACACCGGCGACCTGTTCGGGGCGGAGATGAAGAACGGCGCCTTTGTCGGGCAGCACGGGTCGTGGAACAGGAAGCCGCGCAGCGGGTACAAGGTGATCTTCGTGCCGTTTGCCGACGGCAAGCCATCGGGGGCGCCGGTGGATATCCTGACCGGGTTCCTCGGCGAGGACGATGTGGCGCATGGGCGGCCGGTCGGCGTGGCGATCGACGGAAAGGGCGCGCTGCTGGTGGCAGACGATGTGGGCAACAGGATCTGGCGGGTGGCGCCGGCTCGCTAAAGGCGGACGGCGCGGAACGGCGGCAGGGCCACAAGCGCTTGTGACACTGTGAGGGAGAAAAGGGGGCAGAAGCGTGTGGGCCATGCCTGAAAGCCGGGCGCCGCCCCTCATCTGCCCCCGAGCTTGTCGGGTGCGCCCAATCTCCAAGGACCTCCAGCCTGCACAAGCGGATCGAAGCTATGAGCGAGAGTTAAAACACGCATCCGCGCGAAGGTCCGGGAGACCGTCCCGGCCGAGCGTCAGCGATCCCTTGCGCCGCGCCAGGGGGCAGCGCCCCCAAGCAACCGGCCCGGCCAGAGCAAAGCGGCGGCCGAGCACAAAGACCGGATCAAAGTGTGAGAAGGAGGACAATCCGGAAGCTCTGCCATCCTGATTGCCGTGTTTCCTGTGAGGATGTCGCAATGGCTGATCTATGAAAATGCGCCCGATCCAAGGGGGCGCAAAAATCTCGATTGTTGAAAAAGGCGGGTTCCAGAGGGCTATGTCTACTCATAGCCCTCCAGAACGCTAAGAATGACAAAATAAAGCATTGGGGGAACGGCGACGGAGACTGCCATGCCCGGCACAAGCGGCTTCCAGGACGCAGATCGTTACGAACAACTCATGGGTCGTTGGAGCCGCAGGTTAGCGCCTTCGCTGATTAAGTTCGGTGGTCTTCACGAAGGTGATCGCGTGCTCGACATGGGCTGCGGCACTGGCAGTTTGATATTCGCCCTGCCGGCCTTCGCCAACGTCGCATCGGCCACCGGGATCGATGTGACGGAGTCCTATGTCGATGCTGCTCGGGTGCGAAACACCGATCCGCGTTTCACCTTCGACGTGGGCGACGCGCGTGCCTTGCCATACTCAGATTCGTCATTCGATCGGGCGTTCTCGTTGCTGGTGCTGCACTTCATCCCCGAAGCCCGGAAGGCGGTCGAAGAGATGTGCCGCGTCGTGCGCCCCGGCGGCACGATTACTGCCGCAGTGTGGGACACTTATGGCGGGCAACCTTTTGCACGAATCCTCTGGGACATCGCTGGTGTCCTTGATCCCACGCTGGAGCGGCCATTTTTCCGGCCTCTTAACGGACCCGGCGAGATGGAGAAGCTATGGTTGGATCTCGGCCTGCGCGATGTGGAGCAGACTAGCTTGCTGACCCACATGGAATTCCAATCCTTTGAGGACTATTGGGCGCCATTTGCAAGTGGTGAAGGGCCCCATGGCCAGTATGTCGTTAAACTGCCCGACGAGAAGCGCGACATCCTGACCGAGCATGTGCGCCGCGCTTATGTTGCCAGCCGTCCTGACGGCCCTCGTTCCATGGTTGCTGTCGCCTGGGCCTGCCGTGGCAGGGTGCCAGACTGAGTGGCCGTCCGTGAAGAACAGCGTTCAGGCGCACCTGGCTCCCGGCTTCTTGATCTGCTTTCGCTTCACGCGCGGCAACTGCGCCGGCCTGCGGCCTTCGCCGATGGTGACGAAATAGCTGCGAGGCAAATCTTCGCCGATGTAGCGAGAGGTTCCAGCGCTGAGAACGCGCCAAAGCCAAGTCGCGATATGCCCGATGTCGCCATCCCACCCCGAACGAGCCATCGCTGCGCGGTAAAAATCAGCGCGTGTGAGGCGAATAACGGCCTCATCCTCGACGCGCAGCGCCTGTGGTCAGGTCAGGCAACCGAAGCGGTTGGCCTCGTCACTAAAGCATGTCGCGTGAATTGGGAGTCACACGACATGCGCGACATGCTTTCAGGCCTTTGATTTTGCGCATGTCTTGGTCCCAAAACCGGGGCCACGTTTGGGAGACATGCTGTAGCTTGGCCACCGGGGCAGCGCGCGGAATCGGATCAAAGGCCGATAGATCGAACATCTCCATGCTGAAGGAGGGAAATGGCACTGACAGCGACTCCTCGCGAGTGCCGCTACTCGATCGGTCCGGGCATGGAGCTGCGCAGGCTTCGGCTTGAATCCGATTGAGGTGCCTTGGCTGGAAATTATATTCTGGATTGCCAGGTACAAAATAAAAGATATCCTGACCTGCATGGGAAGACCACGAGAGTTCGACGAGGCGGCAGTGCTCGACGCATCCGCCAAGCAGTTCCGGGTGCACGGGTTCGCGGGCACCTCGACAGAGCAATTGTGCAACGCTGCAGGCGTCAGGCGGAGCAGTCTGTACAACACCTTCACCTCGAAGGATGTCCTGTTCATGCGCTCCCTGGAACGGCACATCTCCGTCGCGCTCGCACAGCAAAGGGCAATCTTGACGGAGGACACTCTGTCTGGTTGCGCCCGTCTAGAAGTCCTCTTCGACCTCATTCTCGAAGAGGAAAGGTCAGCGAGAAAAAATGGACATGCGGCCGGCTGCATGATCGTCGCCTCGCGGATGGCACCGGGCATCGGCGCGAAAGAGCCTCGAGTGCAGCGCATGCTTGACCGCTTCATGAACCGCCAGCTTTCTCTCGTGGCCGAAACTGTCGCCTCGGGACGGCTCGACGGGAGCTTACGGGATGACCTCTCGCCGCGCGATGCAGCGCTCATGGTTGTGTCAGCAATCTCAGGAATCCGGGTTCTCTCGCAATCCGGCACGGGGGTCTCCAGCCTGCGCAAGGTCGCCAACCTTCACCTCAATTCACTTCGGGCGTGAGCCGCGGGATCGCATGATCCTGCTGATCGTGGTCTGAAGCGAGCGCAGAGCCCGAACAAGATCGGCGGGCTGTCTCGATCGTCTCAGCGGCATCATGGTTGGCGTCGTCATCGGTTTCCCGTTGCCTCACTTCATCGCCAGCCGGTCGAATTGGCAGGTTACGTTCAATGTCCTGGGTGCCGCGGCATTTTTTCTGCGCGAGCGGGTATTCGCGGCGGCGGTGTCGATGTCGCGCTGTCCGTCAACAAGCTGACGAATACGCGCGACATCATCAGCCGGACGAGCACCGCTGGACTCACCGGAAAACGAAGACCTCGACCTTGCGGCAAAACGAGCCGCAACCAATGGAGTTATATGAGAATGCATAGTTACCTTGCACCGTTGCTGCTGGCCGGAACTGCCTTGGTCGGGATAGCCAACATCGCCGTTGCGCAAGAGGCACGAAGCGTGGCTGCACCCGCCAAGGCAGAGGCCGCTCCCGAGTTCGGCACGTTCGGCTTCGACGCGAAGGGCATGGATCGTTCGGTCAAGCCGGGCGACGACTTTTACGAGTTCGCCAACGGCGCGTGGATCGCGGGAGCGACGATTCCGGCCGACCAAGAGGTCGGTGGTGTCGGCGCGCGTCTTGACGAGCAGGCGAAGGAGCGCGTGCGTGGGATTCTCGATGCCGCGAAGGCCGACCCATCCAGCGCGATAGGGCGTGCGTATCTCAGCTATCTCGACACCGCTGCCGTCGAAGCGCGTGGGATGAGACCCATCCAGCCGTGGCTGGACAAGATCAGAGGGCTGAAGGATCGCAGCGGCTATTCGGCGCTCGCTGCGGAAATGGCGACGATCGGGATCGGCGGACCGTTCAGCGGCTTCGTCTGGTATGACGCCAAGACGCCGGACGTGGCGGTCTATACGATCATGCAGGGAGGGATCGGCCTGCCGGATCGCGACCTCTACCTGATCGACAATTCGGCACTTGCGAGCATTCGCGAGCTTTATGTCGGGCACCTTGCGCGCATGTTGAAACTGGCGGGCCAGGGCAATGCCGAGGCGCGCGCCAGGGCGGTGATGGCCATGGAAACCGAGATCGCCAAGGTGCTTTGGGCGGGTGTCGAGACGAGCAACCCCGTCAAGATCTACAACAAATACACGCTCGCCGAGACGGCGCAGTTCTCGACTCCGACCGTGGATATGACCGCGATCCTCAAGGCGACCAGCCCCAGGATCACGGAAGTAGTCATCTGGCAGCCGAGCGCGGTCAAGGGCACCGCCGCGATCATGGACGAGACGCCGGTCGAGGTGCTCAAGGATCACATGATCCTGCGGACCATGAGCGGTTTTGCCGACGTGCTGCCCGACGCAGTCTCCAACGAGAACTTCGCCTTCTACGACACGATACTCGCCGGCACGCCTGAGCGCCAGCCGCGATGGAAACGCGGTGTCTCCTATGCCGAAAGCATTCTTGGCGATGCGATCGGCAAGGAGTATGTCGCGCGTTACTTCCCGCCGGAGTACAAGGCGGAGATGAACAAGCTCGTCGTCAATATGATCGACGCCATGGGCGAGCGCATCGACGGGCTGGACTGGATGGGACCGCAGACCAAGCGGCGTGCGCGGGCCAAGCTCAGAAATTTCACCGTCAAGGTCGGTTATCCCGATGGCTGGCGCGACTATACTGGCCTGGAATTGAAGGCCGACGACCTGTTCGGCAACACCGTCCGCGGCATCAAGTTCAACCTGGCTTACAGCCTCAACAAGCTCGGCAGGCCGTTCCCGCGTTGGGAGTGGATCTTTCCGCCGCAGGTGATCAATGCCTATGCCAATTTCGGCATGATGGAGGTGGTGTTCGCGGCCGGCATGCTCGAGCCGCCCTTCTTCGATCCCAAGGCGGACCCGGCGATCAATTATGGTGCGGTCGGAGCAATCGTGGCGCACGAGATCAGCCACCATTTCGACAATCGCGGCGCGGCCTTCAACGAGAAGGGCATGCTCGACGATTGGTGGACACCGGAGGACTTGGAGGCGTTCGAGGCGAAGGGGAAGGAACTCATCGCGCAATATGATCTCTATGAGCCGCTGCCCGGCCAGAAGATCAACGGCGCCTTCACGCTCAGCGAGAACATCGGCGATCTTGCCGGCCTCGCCATTGCTTACGACGCCTACCAGAAGGCACTTGCGGGCAAGCCCGCGCCCGTGCTCGACGACCTGACCGGCGACCAGCGCTTCTTCCTTGGCTGGGCCCAGGCATTTAGAGCGAAGCTGCGGGAAAGCGGGCTTCAGAAAATGCTGCTGATCGATCCACATTCGCCGCCCAAATATCGAGTGCTCGCCGTTCGTAACCTCGATGCCTGGTACAAGGCGTTCAACGTGAAGCCTGGCGACAAGCTGTATCTGGATCCGTCGAAGCGCGTCAAAATCTGGTGATGACGTTCGCATCTCACGCGCAAGGCCGATATCGGCGCATTGCTGATCGATCACGACAAGAACGTGCCGGTCAACACTCTAGCATGTCTCACGAAGTGTGCGCGGCTTCGGGATCAGGACATGCGCAAAATCAAGAGCCTACAGCATGTCGCGTGAATCCCAATTCACGCGACATGCCGCAAGAAGGCCGCAGGCATCTCAGCAAGGATGGCTCGGAGGAATGCACGCAGGCAGCGGATAACCGGCGTTGAGTATGATCGCTTCAACTCGCTGGTCGCACGCAATTCTTACAACGGCCACGTCATCCACAAACACTGCAGGAGGCTGAACACCTATGCGTTTTCACGATTCATAGAGTCGTGAAAACGCCATAGGTCATTGTTCTGGCGCAAAACGGCGGGTTCTCCCGCCGGCATCCGGACGAAAAACCGGGTGTCCACTTTTCCTGGATTTGCTCTACAGCATGTCTCCCAAAAGTGGCCCCCGGTTTTGGGACCAAGACATGCGCAAAATCAAAGACCTAAAGCATGTCGCGTGAATCCCAATTCACGCGACATGCTTTAGCCTGCAGCGTTTTCGCGATAAGTATAATCGCGGCAACGCTGCAAAGTATCTATCGAGCGCCTGATTACCTGCAGCAGATTCGTATAGAGCTGACTATCACTGGGCTCGCTGCCGGGCAGCCATTCGCTGACGAGCAGGCACTTCCTGCGCGGGTATTGCCTCCCGATAACCCGTCGTTTGGCCTTCATTATTCCGGCACATTATTCGCCCTGGCGACACCAGCTGGAACCGGACACAATTGTCGTCACCCGCCAAATAGTAGTTGCCAACGTAATAAATGGGGGCAGCCGTGTTCGAGCATCCCGTCAGAAACAAGGCTGCAATGATCCAGAGACGCTTCATGCGAACCCCCGCCCGATTTGCGAGGTCGCCTTACTGTCGAGCATTGCCGCGTCGTCGAACTCTCGTGGTCTTCGCATGCTGGTCAGCATCCTATTTTGTACTCTAGAATCCAGAATTATCATTTCCACCCGAGGCGCGTCAATAAGCAGCGCCGCCCGGTATGTCGGTCAGGGTCCGCCAGGAACCGTCAAACCGACGGCCGCGCTGCCGTCCAATGTCCAGAACACCGCCGCCGGGCATCGTGGCCGCGATCTGCTGCGCCGGCCGCTCGTGGCGCAAGATTTTAAACGTTCTTGTTCCGACCCCGATTTTTGGGTTTTGGCGCCGCCTATCGCACACCTATGACTCGCTTGCGCGAACGTCCCCAGACCACAAACAGCGCTGATGCCAGCAGGACGAGGTTCAAAGCAATTGTGTCGGCCGTTTCACCACGATTACCGTGCAGGACCATGGCAGCGATCTGCACCAGCGCCATGCCAGCGGCCGCAAGCGGCGTGAGCCAAGGCAGGATGCTCGTCAACGCGGGCAGGACGATCCCAATCGCCCCCAGAACCTCCATGGCGCCGAGAAAGACGATGAACCACGTTGGTATCGTCGTCGCCCAAGACCAGCCGAGTTCCACGAGCCCTTCCGGCGTGCGCGTCACCTTCATGATGCCGGCATATAGAAACATCGATGCGAGGAATATCTGTGCAGCCCATAGACTTGGGTTCCACCCGTCGAGCCCGCGCCAACTTACCTTGATCTCAGACATGCATCCGTTCCTTGCCGAAAGCCATCCATTCCTATACGATATGGGTAACTATCGTATATATCTGATAGTCTGTGCTATCGTTTGGAGTCAAGCAGCATGAGGGCGTGGCCACAGGACCATCCCAAGGCAAAAGCGATGATCCGCAAGCGCGCGGCAATTCTGGTTGCAGCGAAAGCCGAGTTTCTAAAAACCGGCTATGGCGGTACCAGCATGGATGCCGTCGCTGAGGCCGCTGGCGTTTCGCTCATGACGCTCTATCGCCATGCCGAGAGCAAGGATGAGCTGTTCGCTGCGGTTGTTGCCGGAGCGTGTGACCCCAATGACGAAGAAGAGCAACGCTACTTGCAAGGGCTGATGGAGCTGCCGTTCGAGGAGCTGCTGCTTCGCTCGGCCATCCACATGCAGGAAAAGCTGGCGAAGCCGGATACCATCGCGCTGATGCGGCTGGTGATTGCTGAAGCTTCGACCTTTCCTCATCTCACGGAACTGGCCTATCAGGGCTTCATAGGCCACTTCGAAGGGATCGCCTCCTGGATCGTCAGGGAAAAAGCGCCAGATCCGATCCTAGACCAAAGCCCTGCAGTTGGTCGGGCTTTCGTCGATCGATTGCTCGGCAGCGATATGATGCGCCTGCTGCTTGGGCAGCCAGGACCGACCGACTTCGAAAAGCGGCGACGGGCCGAACTAGCGCGGGACGACGCGCTGCGCGCGATCACCGATTTGAGAAAGGGTGCCGCTGCGCCGTGACTCGGTTCAACGAAAAGCTCACCTATCATTCGGGCGAAAGCCGCCACGGCTGACGTGATCGAGTGCATCGAGCGCTTCTACAATCCTCGCCGACGACGACTTGACACTCGGCCATCTGAGCCCTGTCTAGTTCAGTTCGAGGAGCGAGTGATGCGCGGGAGTTCGACCAGGAATCTGGGGCCAGGGCGGTTGCACGCGACCCTAGGTATCTTCCACAAGCGGCGTTTTACGGGCGCTGCAATATATAGAAGACGTAACCGTAGCTGTCCTGCGAGGCGGCGAAGATTTCGATTTCCCTGAGCGTCTCCGCGGCGAAATCGCGGATCGCGGGATCGGCGTGGCCGACAAGATTTTTCGCGCGCGGCTCGAGCAGCTCGTAATAGCGGTCGATCCAGGCCTGACGTGGAAGCGTGTGCGTGCCGAGGACTTGGTAGCCGGCAGCTTCGGCCAAGGCGACATTCTCTGCGGCGCTCTTCATGTCGGGATAGCCGGATGTGAAGAAATCGCGAGCTCCGACGGGCGGGTCGGCCGTCAGCCAGGCAAGCTCGCTGACGACTGCAAAACCACCTGGCTTGATGGCAGGCAGCCAGAGCTTCAGCGCGTTGGAAAAGCCGATATTGTAGGCAGCGCCCTCCGACCACAAAAGGTCGATGGCGGAGAAGGTTTGCGGGATCGCCGCCATGTCGATGCAGCGCGGCTCGACGAGATGCCCGACGCCGGCATCAGCGGCGCGCTGCACGAGCGCGTCGAGAAAAGGCTGGTGCGCATCGATCGCGTGAACCGTCGTGCTCAGCTCCCGGGCAAGAACCAGCGTCTGGCGCCCGGCGCCGCAACCGGCATCGACGATGCGCTCGAAACGGCCCCGCGGCAGGCCGCGCAGGACGCGCAGCGTGTCGTCGTCGCTGCCGGGCCCCAGCTTGTCCATGCCGCCGAAAAGCAGTTGGATCGGATCGCTCGTGGTCATTTTCTCTCGCGCGCAAAATCCGGGGACGGCGGCAGGCGCGCCGGTGCCGGAGACGACAGGTAGCATGTTTTCAGCCCGCGGGCTTCCGCGCCGGCGCGTTTTGGCGATTGCCGGCGATCACCGGCCTTGCGGCTCGCCCCGACAGGAAGGCAAAGCGCATAGGACGCGACGGCCCCCCACTCCGCCGCCGCTTCGCGGCGCCATCCGTAGGCAGAGCACGTTGCGGCTGACTGGAATCGGTCAGCGCGAGGCGCCCGCTCTGTCCTGCCGGACATCTCCCCTTTTGGGCAGGGCAATCGCACATAGCGGATTGAAGCGAAGCACCCCCACTCCGTCACGCTTCGCGTGCCACCTCTCCCACTGCCCGGGGTAGAGGAATGGCGCCAAGCTTGCCGCCGTTCTTCCTCTCCCCCATCGCCCCAACGACAAGCTCAGGGGGGAGAGGTGGCGCCGCGAAGCGGTGACGGAGTGGGGGTCGATCGCCATATGCGATTGCCCTGCCTTCTTGGGGGGAGATTGGCTGCCGTTGATTCGAAACGGGTTCTCCGGCAGATTCCGGGTTCACGGACGGAGGGGGGCGGTGACGGAGACGCCGCGGCCGAAACGCATCCTGGCGCTCGATGGCGGCGGCCTGCGCGGCGTCGCTACGCTCGCCTTCCTGGAGCGGCTGGAAAAGAAGCTGAAGGCCACGCATGGGCAGGAGCTTGCCCTGCACGACCATTTCGACTTGGTCGGCGGCACCTCGACCGGGGCGATCATCGCCACCAGCATCGCGCTGGGCCTGAGCCTCGAAGAAACCAAGCAGCATTATTTCCGGCTGGCGCCGAACGTGTTTCGCCGCCAATGGCGGCGGGTGCCGTTCCTGCGCGCGCTGTTCTCGGCGGAAGCCCTGCACCGCGAGTTCCAGCAAATCATGGGCGACCTGACGCTCGACACGCCGCGGCTGAAGACCGGGCTCGCGGTGATCGCCAAGCGCTTCGACACCGGCAGCGTCTGGTTCCTGACCAACAATCCGAAGGCGCGCTACTGGGAAGACTCCGACGGCCATATCGGCAACCGGCGCTATTCGCTTGCCAATGTCGTGCGCGCCTCGACCGCGGCGCCGCATTTCTTCGACCCGCAGCTGATCCAGATCGCCGAGGGGCAGGAGCCGGGCCTGTTCGTCGATGGCGGGGTGTCGCCCTACAACAACCCGTCGCTGGCGCTCCTGCAGATCGCCACCATCCCCGCCTATGGTTACGCCTGGAAGCCGGGCATCGGCGAGCTCGACATCACCTCGATCGGCACCGGCACGTTCCGCCACCGCGCCGGCAAGCTTTCCTTCCTGGCGCGGCTTGCGGCACCTTTCGCGGTGCAGGCGCTGCGCGGCATGATGGCCGACAACGACATGCTGACGCTCACCATGATGCAGGCGCTCGGCCGCTCGGAGACGCCGTGGGTGACGAATTCCGAGGTCGGCGACCTCAACAATGTCTGCATCGCCGGCGCGCCGCTCTTCACCTTCCGCCGCTACGACCTGCTGCTGGAGCGCTGGTGGCTGAAGGAGAAGCTCGGGCGGGACGTGCCGGACGCGCTGCTGCCGAAACTGCGCGACATGTCGAGCCTCGACACCATGCAGCTCATCTACGAGCTGGCGCAGGAAGCGGCGGTGAAGCAGATTCCGATTTGAGGCGGGCGCCGAGCTGCAGTGCGCCCCCTCCACCGCCTTCGGCGGTCCCCCTCCCCCGTTTCACGGAGGAGGATCACGGTTGCGGCCGGCCGTCGCGTTCGGATCCTTAGCTAGGAGGCGCCCTCCAGCCGCTCAGCCGGAAACCTGCCCGCGCCACCAGTCGAGCGTAGCTGCGAGCGTGGCGTCGAGGTCGCGCTTGGGTTGCCAGCCGGTGAGGGTTCGGAAGGCAGAGGCGTCGCAGAGCGTGCGGGCGATCTCGGAGGGGCGCAGCCGGGCGGGGTCGGGCTCGATGTCGAACCTTGCGGTCGAGAGCGCGACCAGCCGGTCGAGGATCGCGGCGATGGCGCGCGGCGCACCGGAGGCGACGTTGTAGACGCAGAAGCCGGGCGCGCCATCGCCGATCGAAAGCGTCGCGAGGTAGGCGTCGATGACGTCATCCACGTCGAGGAAATCGCGCTCGGCGGAGAGATTGCCGACCATCAGTTTCGGCGGGACCAGCCCCTTCTCGATGCGGGCAAGCTGGGCGGCGAAGCCGGGCACGACGAAACGCTCGTCCTGGCCGGAGCCGATGTGATTGAGAAGCCGGAGCGCGATGACAGGGCAGACATCCGACAGGCGGTCCTGCAGCAAGAACTCGGCGGCGAGCTTCGAGCGGGCGTAAGGGTTGAGCGGCCGGGCTGGCGATGTTTCGGTGAGTGCCGCACCGGCGGCAAAGGCCGAGCCATAGACCTCGCCCGAGCTGGCGAAGACCAGGCGAGCGCCGGGCGCATGCGCTCGCAACGCTTCGGCGAGGTTGAGCGTGCCGGTGACATTGACCTCGTGCGTGGCGCGCGCCGCACCCTGGCTTTGCCCGACCGAGGAGATGGCGGCGAGATGGAAGACGCGTGTCGGAGGCGCAAGCCGGATCGCGGCGTCGACGGCGGCGGCTTGCGTGAGATCGACGGCGTGCCGCTCGATCCCGGCGACGTCGTCGTCGCCGTCGGCGGAATGATCCCAGCCGACGAGGCGCGCTTCGGGGCCAAGCCGGCCGCGCAGCGCCGCAACCAGGCGGCGGCCGACGAAACCCGAGGCTCCGGTGACCAGGATGGTCATGACGGGCTCGCCGGCAGGTTCGGCCTCGGCGCGGGCAAGCCCCTCTTCAGCCTGGGCAGACCCCCTCTCAAGCAGTCTAAGGACTTGGGCAAAAGCCCAAGTCCAAGACCTGCTATCTCCCCCACCAGGGGGGAGATAGAGCGCCGCATCGGACTCCCGGCAGACCACAGACGTGGACGGTTCGCACCGGCGCCGGCACCGCGCGCTATCTCCCCCCTGGTGGGGGAGATAGCAATTCTTTGGCTGGCGTCAGCCAGCCTTAGAATTGCTTGAGAGGGGGTGCCGCGGTCCCGAGCGGGCACGTCAGCGCCCCGCGCGGTGCCGTCTGAGGTCGGCTTCGACCATCTCGACGATCATCTCCTCGAGCGGAACCGTGGCTTCCCAGCCGAGCTTCTCCTTGGCCTTGGCGGCATTGCCGAGCAGGATCTCGACTTCCGCCGGGCGCGCGAATTTCGGGTCGATGACGATGTGGTCCTCCGGGTCGAGGCCGACATGGCCGAATGCGATCCGCACCATGTCGCGCACCGAGGTGGTGCGCCCGGTGGCGATGACGAAATCGTCGGCCTTCTCCTGCTGCAGCATCAGCCACATGGCGCGCACATAATCCTTGGCATGGCCCCAGTCGCGCCTGGCGTCCATGTTGCCCATGCGCAGCTGCTCGTTGAGGCCGAGCTTTATGCGCGCGGCACCATCGGTGACCTTGCGGGTGACGAATTCAAGCCCGCGCAGCGGCGATTCATGGTTGAACAGGATGCCGGAGACCGCGAACATGCCGAAGCTTTCGCGGTAATTGACCGTCGTCCAGTGGGCATAGAGTTTTGCCACTGCGTAGGGCGAGCGCGGATAGAAGGGGGTCTTCTCGGTCTGGACCGGCTGCTGCACCAGGCCGAACATTTCCGAGGAGGAAGCCTGGTAGAAACGCGCCTGCGGCGCCTCCAGCCGCAGCGCCTCCAGCACGTTGAGCGCGCCGATCGCGGTGACGTTGGCGGTGAGCACCGGCTGGTCCCAGGACGATTTGACGAAGGATTGCGCGCCGAGATTGTAGACCTCGTCGGGCTGGATCGAGCGCACGATGCGGGCAAGCGAGGACAGGTCGGTCAGATTGCCGTCGACGAACTCGACATCGTTCTGGATGCCCAGCCAGCGCAGCCGATGGTCGAACTGCTCGGAATGGCTGGAGCGGCGCACCAGGCCGTGCACGGAATAGCCCTTTTCCAGCAGGAGCTGCGAGAGGTAGGCACCGTCCTGGCCGGTGACGCCCGTCACGAGTGCTTTTTTTGCCATTCCGTCCGTCCTGATACGTTGCGCGCTTCGCCTTTCATACCTTTGCCGGCGATGCAAGGGGCAGCGATGGTCGGCGAAACCAAAGCGGCAGGCGTCCTTCTCCCCGTGAGCGGGGAGAAGGATCGAGGACCGCCGGAGGGTTTCCACTTTTCAGCGATTTGCTCTAGACACTGCCCGACATGACAGTCCGACCGCCTTTGCCGCGCGATGCGGGCATGACCGACGAACAGGGTTTCCTGGATTTCGACGGCGCCCATCTCGATCGTTTCATCGATGCCTTTGCCGGGCAGCATGTGGTGTGCGTCGGCGATTTGATGCTCGACAATTTCGTCTATGGCGAGGCCAGGCGCATCTCGCCCGAGGCGCCGGTGCCGGTGCTGCGTTATAAACGCGAGCTGAAGGTGCTGGGCGGTTCGGGCAATGTGGTGCGCAACGTCGCCGCACTCGGCGCAAGCGTTGCCTGCATCGGCGTGGTGGGCGACGATTCCGTCGGCGCCGAGATCGCCGCGCTGCTCGGCGAGGAGCCGCGCGTCACCGCGACGCTCGTCACGATAGCCGGCCGGCCGACCACCTCGAAGGTGCGCTATCTCGCCGGAAGCCAGCAGATGGTGCGCGTCGATCGCGAGGAGATCGGACCGATCGGGCCGGCGGAAGAGGAGCGCATCGTCGCGGCCGTCGCGGCAGCGCTTACCGACAACAGCGTGCTGGTGCTGGCCGACTACGCCAAGGGTGTTTTGACCGACCGGGTCTGCGCCGAGACCATTCACATCGCGCGACAGCGTGGGCTGACGGTCGTGGTCGAGCCGAAGACGGACAATTTCGCCCGCTACGCCAATGCGACGGTGATCGTGGCCAATGCCGACGAGATGTCGACGGCAACGCGTTTGCCGTGCCGCACCGACACGGATGCGGCGGCCGCCACGCGCGCGGCCAAAGCCATCGGCGCCTTCGCCAATGTCGTCACCACCCGCTCCGACAAGGGCATGATCGCGCTCGACGGCGCCGGCGTGCTGCACTCCTTCCCGGCCAAGGCGAAGGAAGTCTTCGACGTCACCGGCGCCGGCGACACGGTGAACGCGGCGATCGCGCTGATGCTCGGCGCCGGCGCCTCGCTGGCGCAGGCCGCTTATGTCGCCAACGAGGCGGCCGGCATCGTCGTCTCCAAGCTCGGCACCTCGGTGACCTCGGCCACGGAGCTGAAGGCCGCGCTGAGCGTCGATGACCGCGTCAATTTTTCCGACAAGATCGCAAGCCTGCCGGTTATGGCCGACAAGGTTGCGGCACTGCAGCGCCAGCACCGCAAGGTGGGCTTCACCAATGGCTGCTTCGACATCCTGCACACCGGGCATCTGTCGCTGCTGTCGCAGGCGCGCGCGGCCTGCGATTTCCTTGTGGTGGGGCTCAATGCCGATGATTCCGTGCGCCGCCTGAAGGGTCCCCACCGTCCGATCAACGGCGAGCACAACCGCGCGCTGATGCTGGCCGCGCTGGAGATGGTGGACGGCGTGGTGGTCTTCGGCGAGGACACGCCGCTCGAGCTGATCACGGCGCTCAAGCCCGATGTGCTGGTGAAAGGCGCCGACTATCGGCGCGAGGATGTGGTGGGCGGCGATTTCGTCGAAAGCCGCGGCGGCCAGGTGCTGCTTGCCAATCTGGTCGCCGGCCAGTCGACGACGCGGCTGATCGAAGCGATCGACGCCACGGCCGCCGACCGGGTCGCCGGCCAGTCGACGACGCGGCTGATCGAAGCGATCGACGCCACGGCCGCCGACCGGGT